>Ga0126314_10002058_pt1 | contig 9964 bp, 12 predicted proteins | sample Plot105B_FD_92535 | JGI IMG/M metagenome (GOLD analysis project Ga0126314, IMG submission 92535) | Serpentine soil microbial communities from UC McLaughlin Reserve, CA, USA - Plot105B | ecosystem: Environmental > Terrestrial > Soil > Grasslands | place: USA: UC McLaughlin Reserve, Lake County... | reverse complement strand
TAACTGAACCACCAGTAACTGAACCACCAGTAACTGAACCACCAGTAACTGAACCACCAGTAACTGAACCACCAGTAACTGAACCACCACCACCACCACCACCTAACTGTCCACCGAACTGCCCACCACCACCACCACCTCCAAAAGATCGCGATGATCATCCATACTATAAACAAGTTATAAAAATAGTTAATAAAAACAAGATAATAGTTAGAGGATATGATAATACTGAAAAAGAAGTTATAGTAATAAGTGATAGAAATACGTGTCCAACTCAGACTGAAACTGTACCATTAACTGGTAAATTAAATCCAAAAGGAATAAGATTGTTGGCAGATTTAGATCCTTGTAAGATTAAAGATGGAAGCGTGACTTTAAATATACCAAATACCAAAAATATAAAACTTGCAATAATGTATATTGACAAAAGTGGGAATAACAATCATAATGGTGCATTAATTACACCTATAAAAATTCAAAACATAAATAAAAATCAAGGATTATTTACAATTGAATTAGATGAACAGATGCAAGGAATAAATCCAAAAACAGGAAAAAGTACTACTTTAACAAAAATTAATGGACTAGCATTATATAATAACGGAGATAAAGCAATACAATTGAAATCAGGCAATATTGCTGCATTAACAGCAACATTTACCAAATAATTTTTTTCATAATTTATTTCAAAAGTTTAAATATATTTGGTTTGATTCGAAATTAATTTTAACAATAATTGAAAAAGAAAACTCTATTAGATGAATTTAAAATAATTTTAATATTAAGCAAAGAATTTTCATTATATCAGGGCTCGGTAACATAATAAATAAAGTTTATGATTATCAAAATTATCTATCATTAAAAATAAACAATATAAGCTTTGTATGATTGATTGATTAATTAAAGAAGAATATTGAATATACCAGATTTTAAAGAAATTTATGATTATAATCACCAATTTGAATAGAAGAGAAAAAAAAGCAAAAAGTACCTTGATTTGTTCCTTCTTACTTAGACATTTCAGTCATCCATCTTTCTTTTATGGCTGTCATCACGCTTTCTGCCAATTCATTTGGGGCTTCTCTGATTCCTTTGTCAAAAATTTTCAACATATAGTTGTTGAGACCTGCCATAGTCGGAATACATTCAAGTGCTCTTAATTCAGGTCCAAAGGATTCACATACTTTAAGTCCTGCATCTTCTATTTCGCTTTTAGTTGGAAGGGCTTTGATTGCTTTAATTACTGAACCTGTTTGATTGTATATCAATTTAGATTGCTCCAGCTTTTCCTTCACTATCTCATTCTTAGGTTTAAATAATTCTGTTGCTTCTCCACGAGTTTTTTGTAGTGATTCAAGTGTCGAGAATTGTTGCTTTGTCTGTTCCCCTTGTTGCAATGGTTTTTGTGACTCCAGTTCCATTTTTTCTAGTTCTTGTTCTATATTTCGATTTTCTTCTTCCTCGGGAATCAATTGAGAATATACGGGCATTGAGACGAGTGTAAGCCAAATTATTACAATAGATATAACATAAACCCATTTCATTGTTGTAATATTAGTGGTCATTCTTTTATATCTCTCCATGTTATATTGCACTAGGTATAATTAACTATTCTAACTATTGCTAGTTTCAATTTACCGATTAAGAATAAATTTTATCAATAAAGTTGTTTTTATAAAAATATTATATAAAGACTCAATTGTAAATTTGCAATAATATAAAAGAATTATAAGCTGTAATAAGCTGATATTTGTATCTCTTTTATCAATTTTCTCATTTTCTAGTATTAGATAATTGAAATTATAACTGATCCGGATACGGCAAAAAAATTATGGTGGTTGCTCTTGTGGTAATTCTTTTATCGGAGGAGATGGCCTACAATATGGTGGACAAATTTCTTCACCAATAATTATTCCATTGTTATTATCATCTAATGTTGGTGGTGGTGATTGATGCTGTCTTTGCTTTCTCTTTTCCTTATGCAAACACATTTTCAAATACTGTTAGTCTTCCGGCAATTATAGCAAATGCAATAAAAGATGTAATTACTATTGAATTCATACTGCCTTTAGTTATCAAATTATTTAATATCTATTTTTTCAAATTTCAATAGTAATTTTTCTAATATTGGCGATTTATTTTTGAATTATATCTTGAAAATGTTATTGAACCATACTAGTATGCGGGCTCGGAGGGCTTCGATTTCTCATTATAGCAGGGTTCGGTAACATAATAGATAAAGATTTTGTTTTTTTATAAAAAAACAGAAATTTAACTAGAGAATAAATTCGTTTAAACAAATTTTATATTTTGTAATACTCAGGTAGTTTTGATATTTGTAACAATAAATCTATTCTCTTTTTGTCAAAATCTCTTTGATGAAGTTTTTCAGCTAATTCTTTTTTATTATTTATTTTAGATGGAATATTGGAAGTATATTTATTTATATAATCGATAAATTTGGAATCATCAATTATTGCATTAGAGAAATCTGTATCATTGTCTAGCCTTAATCCTTTATACGATTGGGGATTAATGATAACTGCATCAGAAAGTTTAGCTCCCGAAAAATCAACATTACTTAAATTAGCTTTAGAAAAATCAGCATAGAATCTAGCATCATAACTAGAGAATTAGATAAAAAAGTAGATGCAGTAATTATAGTAGGTAATCAAACAACATTGGATAATGACCTTATGTTAATAGTTAATATTAAGAGAATAATTCCTGATACAAAGGTTCTTGTTATATTTTCAGAACAAGAACAAGAAGAAAAATATAAAGTGAAAATATATGAATATGGTGCAGATTATATTGCTTCAAGGCCTTTAACTCCTAACGATATATCGGATAAGGTTCTTTTAATGATATCACAACATAAAATGTTAGAGAATTCAAAGGATTTAGTTTAACAATTTACCATATAGTCTAACTTTTTAATTTTAATATCATATATTTTTTATACATGATGATAAAACACCTTTATTATGTCTATTGCAAATCCTATAGTTTTCATAATTCAAGAAAACGAGGATGCTAACACTGTTCTAACAGGTATATTATGGCTAAAGGGACTTGACCCTTTCAAATTTACTAATGGATATGAATGTCTAGAGAAAATGAAGGAAATGAAAGGAAAAGTAGATGCAGTAATTATAGGTGGAAGTATCGCTTGTGATAGAAACTTGATGCTAATAGTTAACATTAAAAAAAGTCAATATGAATACCAAAGTTATTGCTATTGCAAATGAAGATTCAGATAAAACAAGAATATTAGGTTATGGTGCAGATTTATTTTCTACTAAACCTATGAGTCAAGAAAATGTCGCTGATAAAGTTTTAATGTTATTATCAAGAGAAGCAGTAATAGATAATAGACATGATTTCTAAATAAATAAATTATTTTTGCGAAAGCAAAGATAATGAATAAAGTATAGTTATTGTCTTTTACATATTTGTATTTAGTAAAAATGCTAATTGTAATTTTTTATAATTTTATATCAAGGATAACTGTCATAGCCTGAACTGAACATGTGGAAATTCGGGTAATTAGATACCATCCAGGCTATGACACATGCAAATTTTCCTATGTATTACTTCAATACCTCCATTTTATACTATTTATGATTTGTGAAATAATTCTTATACAGATTTAACGAATAATATCACTAGCGTTAAATTATAAAATTATAAACGTATAATTAAAATAAAATTATTGTTCATTCTATTTAATAGATTATTATTATAATAGAATATTATAGAATGAATTAATTAGTCTACTACTCTTTCTTTTCCTTTTTCTGCTTCGTATTCTGACCCAGTATCTCTATCGTATCTTCCATCTTTTTACCTAATGCTCTTGCTCCTGCTTTTATTTTATCGTCTAATCCTACATCTTCATCTGTTTCAACTTTTATATCTTTATCATTATCGTTTGTCATGTTGTAATCACTTGTGTTATATACTATTTATAATTGGATTTTTGGAAATTAAGATAAATTTTGTAGAAAATTTTATTTTATTAATGTAATAGATTTGTAATTGATTCTTGTTTAAATAAACTGATTTTACTATTGATTGCCACTATCGGTAATAGTGTGTCCCAATAATATGCATAGATGTTATATTGTAGCCTATAGAGCACTCAGAAGTCAACAATCTTTTTTATTTTATTTTGTATATATAGTATTAGCACCAAATCAATTAATATAAACATACTGGGTGTTAAGGTTTAACAATATTTCCATTTAACACCTACTTATCATTTAGAAAAGGTATTCATGGATTTCTTGTTTTAATTTCTTGTATCTTAGTCATAATATAATGTTTTATTTCATCGTCAATCAATCTATTATTCAAGTCTAGTAGATGAGTCATAGCTGACTTGCCATATAATGCTGCTGTATCTATAGCTTGTTTTTGAAATTCTTTATTATTACTTATGCTTGGCTTAATTTCTTTATTTCTTCTTCCTCTGACATAATTCTTTTATCTCGTCTATCAGCTTACAGTAAGGATGATTTATATACCATTCTTGAAAGTCTTTTAATATATTTTTATCTCAATTTAAAACTGGATGTTGTAGTGTAGTAGAACTTGGTTTTGCTTTTAGTCCTCATTATGATTTAGAAAGATTTGGAGTATTAGAAGTATTTGATTCTCTAAGACAATGTGATCATATGGTTGTATTAGAGATTTTCTGTTCAAAGATGATTTCTAGAATCTAACTACTATATGATCAAACGCCTAATCCTAAATATATTATTGCAATGGGTGCATATTCTATAAGAGGAGGATTATATTTTGATTCGTATAGTGTTCTTCCAGGAGTAGATGGAGTTATACCAGTAGATGTTTATTACCAGGATGTCCTCCTAGACCTGAAACCTTGATAGAGGGTAATTATGCTATTACAAGAAAAAGTAAAACGACAAGAAATATAATCAAAGTTAATGTTTGTATTTACTATTCTTACTAATCATCAAATTATAAATATTCTATAATACAAGAATCATAGATATGATATATCATTATCTATCAATTATCCAAAAATCTATAGATACTTTTTCTAATTTTTATGAACTTAATTTTTTCTACAATTCTATATATGCAAATTCTTTCTTAAACACTATGAAAAAAGTAAATCAGAATAATATAAAAAATGAAAAGCAATCACCAAATGAAAATAATATTTTGAAGATATGGTCTTCAAGGATGAACAGAGAATTTGATGAAAAATTGCGATCTGATAATTTCTTAAATTTATTAGATAAATATATCAATAGTAGTTTAGGTTTATTTAATAATATGTATAGTAATGGCTACATAAATCCTCAATTAATTTATCATGATTTCATTGATTTATATCTAAAGTACTTTTCGTCATTCATATCTTATTCAAAAGAATTACAACTTGCTGATCATGAAATTATCTTTCAAAAAGGTAACATAAGATTGTTACATTATATAAATAATGATATTCATCATCATCATCAACAACAACAAACAAAAGAATCTGAAAATAATAATATATTACTTGTTATATATGCCCAAATTAATCGTTTTCATATACTAGATCTTAATCCTTCAAAGAGTATAGTAAGAACTTTATTAAATAACGGCATTGATGTTTATCTATTAGATTGGGGCTATCCAGATAAAAGAGATAATGATTTAACGTTAAAAGATTATGTTGATTATATAGATGATGCAGTTAATACCATAATACAATCCCGATCATTTGATTCATCTTCACCACCACCCATAAAAATATCAATTTTGGGATATTGTTGGGGAGGAATTACTTCACTTATTTATGCTACTACTACTGCTATTAATCAAAAAAATATTATCGATAAATTAATACTTATGGCTACTCCTATAGATTTCAGTAAAGATAATACTACTGTTTCAATGTGGACAAAATCAACAGATACTGATAAAATAATTGATACATTTGATCACTTTGATGGCTACCTTTTAGATTTTGTCTTTAACATGCGCAATCCAGCAAAATTTCTCTTTGGAAAGTATTTCAATTTATGGAAAAATTTAGACAATAAAGAATTTGTAAATACCTTTTTTGATGTAGAAAAATGGCTTCATGATACTCCTCCAATACCAGGAAAACTATATAAAAAAATAGTAAATGACTGCTACAAAAATAATCTCTTAATTAAAGGAAATATGAAATTAGAAGATCAAAAACCAGCAAAAGAAGATAATAGTAATGATGATAATCTAATAAATATCAATAGAATAACCATACCTGTTTTATCAATAATAGCAGAAAAAGATGATCTGGTGTCGCCAATGTCTTCTCTTGTTATCAATAATTATATATTAAGTAAAGAAAAAGAGATTTTTAAACATCCTGAAGGTCATGTCTCTCTTTGTATAAGTGATCAAGCTCATAAAGAATTATGGCCTAAAGTGGCCAATTGGATAAAATCATAAAATATTAGTAAATTAATTCTTGTTATTATTATTATTAACTAAAATTATAATAAATATTATGTATTACTTTTTTCTTTATTTCTATCTAATGTAGAAGGTTCTGCTTGATCAGGAACAGGAATAGAAGGATTACTTATTTTTCTTGTAGGTTTTGGTTGTTCATCTAACTCCAGTTCTTTTACTTCTTCGGTACTTAAATTTGGATTAGTAATTTCTTTTTTGTTACTCATAATATCTCTACATTCTTAAACTATAAAACAATTATAATAAAGTTAAATTTGAGCTTATACTACAACTAATTATCTTTATTTTCGAAATTTTTGTATATTGTTAAACCAATCTTCATTTTTTGCTATTGCTTCAAAAAAATTTTTCTCTTTCCCTATGAGAAAAAATTCTTGTTAATACTGCATCAACTTCTATATTAGACCATTCAATAATATCTACATCTGCCATATATGATCTAACAGTATTGTCTCTGATCTCTACATGCATAAGTACATTAGGATCATTATTAATATCACTCATTCTAAAACGACTTTCTCATATATCTTATTTATATCTAATTGGATTTAAAATATTATTTATTATGTAAATTGTGCTAAAATAAAAATAGATAAATAAAATAAATATGAATACCAACTAATATTTAAGATATGAGTTCTTAATGATTATTTTTCGTTATATTATCACTTTGTCAATTCTAAAATAACTTATTCTTCTATTCTATCAAATTCAAATGCTAATTCAGCTTCTGTCTCATATCTCTTATCTGATAATTTTCTTAAAGTGTCTAAAACTTGGGGAGTTATAGAAGGATCATCTTTATTTGATTCAATATGTTTTAAGATTTCAGCTTTTGTTTTTGGAAAAATAATTTCTCCTTTAAAAATAGAATTTACAATATCATTTAAAGTAACTGTTCTTTTAGGATGATGTAATTCTGCAATATGTGAATCAAGTTCATTACTTTCATTAAATGTACCTCCACAGACTTTACAAATATATTTTGTAGTACGAGGTGATGTATTTTGTAGTGACTCCTGAATATCTTTATTATTTTTTGAATTATTCAATATGATTTAGTTATACATTATAAAATAAAAGAGTTAAGCATTTACAAAATTATTATGATTTAAGAGCTTTTGATAAAATATTTTATTCATATAAAGTATATTTAGTACAGATAACAAAGTTAAAAGTCATTTATATAATACATCGTTTTTATAGTAAAAAGTAATGCATCAATCCATTAATAATAATTTTTTAATCAAATGCAATTATAAATGCTAAATTTCATAACATACTTTTAGTAAAAACTAAAAAATATTTTATTTAAAGCTCATTATTATTCATGGACACAAAATCTACAAGATTATTACTCAATAATAAAAAAATGAATATATAGAAATGATTCAACCAACGCTAATTCTAAGACCATAGCTGTATAAAAAATAATAATAAAAATTCTGCTAACAAATAACAATTCTAATAATTTTATATACCAGTCGGAAAAGTCTCTGGAAAATCTTTATCTTTTATAGTTTGCATATGGAGAGGATGTAATGCATGAGTTTCATCAATAAACAGGAAAGCATCATATCTTGAAGATATATCAGTAGAAACATAATTTCCATATTTTTCGTATTGCGGATTATATACGACTCCTATTGCTCTTTGTCCTTTCCATGAACTATTATTTATTGTATTATTTATATTATAATTATCATGAGGTACAATAATTAATTTATTATTATTAGATCTAATAAGATTAGATTCATTTTTGATATTATGAAAAAAGTTATCCCAACTTCCTTCTATAGCAGGAGGTACTTCCATTTGTTCCATTTTTTCACCCCATTTTTTTGCGGCAATCACACTTCCCTTATATGTTCCAAATCCAATCAATACTGTATTTTTTTTATTTTTTCGTTCACGTACTAGTTGTCCTAAATTGATCATATTATCTTTAGACATATCTGTTGCTTTTGCATCTCCTATGTGAGTATTATGTGCCCAAACAATTGCTTTCGAATTATCTTCCTTATTGTTATCATCATGAAACCTTATAAGACGTTCAAGAGTGTCCATCATATGAGTATCACGTATGTTCCATGATTGCACATCGCCTCTAATCATAGTACGATAATAGAATTCTGCATCCTTTGCCGTAATAGCATTTTGCTCTGCACTAAAAAGTTCTTCCTCTTTTTCTCTAGTTCCACTATCTCTTTTACTATAATCATCCATCTTTCTGCGTAGAGATGTTAACATTTCAAGAACTTCATCTTCACAATTTTTAGGAACAAATGCTGTTGCACGAGCATAATTTTCTACATCTTTTCCATATGGCTCAAAGCAGTTATATGCTTCAATAGCATTTTTAATTGCACTTGGATCAATTTTTTTTAGATATTGTATAATTGCTTCCATAGACTCCCATAAACTGTATAAATCGAGACCATAAAATCCAATAAGTTTTTTTGTAGGAATAAGATTAGAATTGCTACTATCTTTTTGTTCTTGTATTTGTTGTTGTTTTTGCTTCTTTTCATAATTATATAACTTAAGCCATTCCACCAATTCTATCATCTCTTTATTAGCCCACATCCATGTAGGCCAACGATTAAAAGAATATAAAACATCATATGCACTTTTGTTGCTGTTATTGTCATAATCAGGAAATCCTTTGATATATCTATTGACTTTATAGCAATCAGGCCAATCACCTTCTACTGCTATGAATGAAAAATCTTTTTCTTCTATAAGACGTTTAGTAATTTCAGAACGCCACTTATAAAATTCAGCAGTACCATGTGATGCTTCACCTAATAAAACAAATTGTGAATCACCAACACGATCTAATAATATATCAAGATCTTTAGAATTATTAAGTTGGTTTATGTTTAAAATCTCTTTTTCTATTTTGCTGCAATTTTCCACTATATATTTTATAAAATAAAATATAAAAATAGATTATTTACGAAAAAAGATAATTTTTTTAAAAGATAACTATTATTATTATTATATTAACAAAAACTAAATAAATAATTCTAGAACCTAAAAATTTAAAATATTCATTAATCAATCATACTCCAAGTCTTGTGTATATTTTTTAAATTATGGTCCATCTTATATAGTGAACAACAACAAGTGTTTGATATTTTGTTTATGTCTTTTTTATTTATTGATGTAGATATTGCATTTTTATTTTCATCAGGTGTGTTTGTTATATCTGAAGAAAGTAATTCTGATTCCAAGACTATATTTCAATTACAATCATTATTATATATTTATTAATTTTCATTTGATATTATTATTTTTAAAAAATTTTGGAGTTTTTATTGATTTATAGTGACTATGATCAAATTCTATCTTTAATTTCGGCTCTGTTAAGTTAAGCAGTAAAAACTATAGCTAGGAATATTCTATTTATTGTATGAATATTAGATTTGAAAGAAATAAAACATCCACTCTTATAGTTATGTATTCTCTTTATCTATACTTT
>Ga0126314_10002057_pt1 | contig 9968 bp, 10 predicted proteins | sample Plot105B_FD_92535 | JGI IMG/M metagenome (GOLD analysis project Ga0126314, IMG submission 92535) | Serpentine soil microbial communities from UC McLaughlin Reserve, CA, USA - Plot105B | ecosystem: Environmental > Terrestrial > Soil > Grasslands | place: USA: UC McLaughlin Reserve, Lake County... | reverse complement strand
TCGGCGGTGTCTTCAGGTACTCGATGACGTGCGGCTCGATTCCGGCGTTGCGGATCAGGGCCAGGGTGTTGCGCGAGGTGCCGCAATCCGGGTTGTGGTAGATGATCGCGTCCATGGCTTATACCTCGCTCGTCATGGGGTCGTGCCTTCCAGAAGATCGGTCTGGGGTCAGTGTCGGTCCCTGCTGATCACCTTACGGCTATAGGCCCGCCATCGGGTTCCGCCAGGCGCTGCTGAACCGGGTCCCGGCTCGTTACCGCGCGTTCGTACGCCTGCCACGCTCCCGATTGATGGCATTTTCGACCTTGTCGAGCTTACCTTCGATCTTGTCTAGTTTCGTGAGGATCTGAAAAAGTATGTCCGGCACCGAACGGGCATAGTCGACATTCTCCCGCGTTGCCTTGGCGGTCGCTTTGACAGCGTCGATCAGTTCGCGGGTTTCTCCGCTGGACAGCCCCGGGCCTTCGGCGACCGGAGCTGATCCGGTCTGAGCTTGCGCATAGCCCATGAGCGCCATGAGACAAATCCCGATCCAAGCTCCACCGCGCATACCTGCTCTCTCCCATCATGCCGACTGCGGGTCAGTGTCCTGATCGAGGTCGGCAGGTCAAGATGCCTGCCCGTTTCTCCGGATCGATGGGCGAACGCGAGGCGCGCCGATTCAGAATGGGGTGACCCGCGCATCGAGTTGCTGGCGTGCTGAACCCGTGTAGTCGGTGGATGGGATGGCACGCGTTTGCAAGAGGGAGTCCACGCTAACGGTTCGGCTAGGGTTCGCCTGTAAGCCTCTTACACGGAATCTTCTGCCGTCTCGCCATGGGTCCAATCTTGCGCTCTCTCCAATTCGGTCTGCTCCTTGTCGCGCTTTTCGGCGTCGTCCCAAGAACGGTCGCACAGGACGCGGTCGCGGTCGTCGGATGGCCCGCGGCGAACGAGACATCCAACAGCCCATTCTACGGGCCCGGCGACGTCTACGCCAACATTCCCAAAAAGGACGATCGCGGGCGCGATCAAATTACCATGTTCCGCGAGTGGAACCCGGATCCTCTGGGCAATCACGAGGCCAATCTCAGGGCCCTGAACCCGCTGCTTGCCCGCGTGGTTAGGAAGGCCCAGGCGGACAGTCCCGGGCTCCGCTTCGTCATCGGCTCCGGCAAACGCGACGGCACGCTCCAGAGGAAGGCGGTCGCGTGGGGCTGGTCCAGGACTCGGGACAGCCATCACCAGTGGGGGGATGCCGTCGACCTGTGGCCGCTCGATGGGCAAGGCCACGTGACGTTCGAGCACACGACCCAGAGCCGGATCGGCGCTGCCATGAAGAAGGCTGCCGCAGAGCTGCAAGTGCCGATCCGCTGGGGTGGCACCTTCCGCAGATTCAAGGATCACGACCGCTCGCATTTCGAGCTGGCGTCGCACCCATCCCGGTGGGTTTCCGTTCAGCAGCGAGCCTTGGCTGAAGGCAGCTACCGGACCTTAAGCAGGCCCGCGACCGCAAGGAGGGTCGCCACCCCAGCAACCAGGAAGGCGAGATCGAAGCGCCCCGTCAGGGCAACGAGAGCCGCGAAAGCCGACGGACCGAGGACGTAACCGGCGAAGATCAGCAGCGTCGCACCGGACGCCGCTTCACTGATGCGGTGCGCGGGTGCGTGGCGTGCAATCTCCGCGACCTGCAGGCCGTTCCAGCTCGAGACGGAGATGCCGGCGGCCCCGGAGAGCAAAACCAGGGACCAGGTCGGCCACGACGGGGATGTGACGGCGAGGAGCGTCGACGTGGCCGCCGAGGCGATCGCAACCCCGATCAACACGCCTCGGCCTGACCCCAGCCGATCGGCGAGAAAGCCCAGGCCGACCCGCCCCGGAACCCCTGTGACCTGCATCACGGCAAAGACCACGCCGGCCGACGCCAGCGACATGTCAAGTTGCACCACGAGATAGGTGACCAGGAACGAAATCCAGCATCCTTGGCCGACCGCCAGACAGGCGCCGACGAATCCGAGCCGCTTCAACTCGGGGGTGGCCTGCAGCACCGAAAGCGGCATCATCAGGTTGCCGTAGGTGAAGAACGCGCCGGGCGTGATCCGCCTGTTATCGCGATCCGCGTCGGTTCGATGACGGAGCGGCTGCACGGTCACGATGGTGAGGAGGACGACTGAGACCGTGAAGGCGAGTGTCGCATTCCAGCCGCCGATTTCGAGCAAGCGCGGTAGGCTGATGCCCGCAAGAACGCCGCCCGCTGGAACGCCCGCCTGCTTGATCGAGAACACCAGATTGCGGTGCCTGGCCGGCGCATAGCGCTGCAGAATATCGCTGCCGGCGGGAGCCGACGGTCCATAGCCGAGGCCGATCAGGAAGCTCGCCACCGCGGCAAGTGCCACCGTGGGCCAGGCCAGCAGAATCGCGCCGATCGCGCCCAGCGCCAGTCCGTACTGAAGGACACGAATGGGGCCCACTCGCCTGATCAGGGGATGGCCGACAACAAGAAAGACGATGGAGCCGGCGGTACCAAGCCCGGCCAGGTAGCCGACGGCGGTTTCGCTCCACCCGAACTCCCTCGAGAAGGCGGGAGCCAACGTGGGGATGACGCGGCCGAGAAAGGCAGCCGTGGCCTGCAGCGCGAGAGTGGCAAGCAGCGGCCCGACCCACGACCGCGAGGAGCCGCGCGCCGGAGTCATCGGACGCTGCGCAGTGTGTCTTGGTGGAGGTCCGACAAATGCTGGCTCCAAGAACCGGGCTGAGGGTGCACCCATCCGACGGGGTGACAGCCGATATGTGAATTGGCGCGAGACCCTGATCTGTGAACCGTAGCGGGCGCCGTCACGGACTCCTGCGCGAGCCGCAGGATCGGGCAGACGAGCCCGCTCCCTCTCACACCCGGAGAACGGCGGCAAGCTCGTCCACATTGGCGAGGCTCCGAGCAGCACGCGGCCGAGCGGCCGCCGAACCCGCTCCGGGAGGAGTGCGGGGCATCTGACGATCGCGTCCCGGAATCCGGGAGAGCTGAGGCCATTCTCCCCGACAGCCGCCGCATGCGCAGCATTTGCGTCGACGAAGGTGACAAGGGCTCGTGGACCTGGGAGGACGTCCTGCAGACGCTCTCGCTCCTGAAGGTGGACCCTGGAAGCCCTACGCGAGCTGTCGACGAGCGACCGCCAAGCGGTCGGGGGAGAGCCGACGCTGGAGTCCATGCGATCCGCGCGCCGGGGCGATACGGCCCACATCGACGTGGTGGACCGGTACGACAGCCCCGGGACCGGACTAAAACTCCTTCGATCGGTACATTAAAGGATTAACACGCGTTAACGAAATGTTTACGATTGTAACCTGTCGATTTCGGTGTCACCGTAAGTAGAACCGGCGTGATTCGCCTCTCCGACTCGGTCCTTGGCGTTGGCATCGACGACGCTTTGCAAGTTCCCCAACGAGGCAGCAGTTGCGGGAAGTGCTATGGGGCAGTCAACGAACTTTACGTCAAGCACGGTTCTGCTCGTCGAGAGCAGCGCGATTATCGGCCTCGACCTGGCGGATGAACTGGAGCGGCAGGGCTACGGCGTGGTCGGCCCGTTCGCCTGCGCCACGGCTCTCGAATGGCTGAAATCGGCTACGCCGGATATAGCCGTCCTCGACGTGGACCTTCAGTCCGGGTCCTGCGTCGTTTTGGCTCGAGGGCTTCGCGCCCGCAACGTGCCGATCCTCGTTTTCTCGGCCCACGACCAAAGGCATAGCCTACCCGAGTTCCAGGATTTGGCCTGGCTTTCCATGCCCGCTCCGATGAGTGCGCTGGACGTGGCCTTGCGATCTCTTTCGCCCCTCGCCGGCTCGATCGTGCCGCCCGCGAGGCGACACGCCGCCTCGCCGCGCCCCGAGGACGACCGGGGGATCGACGGCCTAGAACGAGACCCGACCCTGGAGGCGGCTGAAGCGGCGCAGCCGTCGACCCGGGAAGCGACACGGTAACTTGGCCGCATGACGGGCGGGCACCTGCCTTGGGGCGAGCCGCCCCTGAAGCGAGCCCCGCTCGCTCGGCAGGGTTCGGACTTTTCAAACAGTCTCCCGACAGCGAAGAGCCCGGCGTGAGCCGGGCTCAGACGATGCGCTTGCAGGTCGGCCGTTTCGGGTCGATTTACCGCTCAATCACCGTCACGACGCGACGGCTGCTCCCCTCGACGATGTAGTACCGGTTGCCGACGAGCACGACCTTGCAGTCCCGAACGCCCGTGATCAGGCTTTCGAGCGTCTGCGGACAGTCGACCAGGCGGGTGACGCTGGCCGGGACTGTCTGGCCGACCGTGATGGTGACGTTCTCCTGCACGGGCTGGATATTGACGCTCCTCAGCGTCTGAACGGCCTGCGTGCGCTGCTCGGTGCTGAGCTGGATGTTGGAGCTGCCGGACGTGGTGGTCGTGGTGGACCCGCTCGTCGTCCCACCCGCGGCTCCGCCCGTAGTTCCACCCGAGGTGCCGCTCGTACCACTGGTCCCTGACGTGCCGCCGGTCCCTGACGTGCCGCCGGTTCCAGACGTGCCGCCGGTCCCCGACGTGCCGCCGGTTCCAGACGTACCACTGGTCCCCGACGTGCCGGCGGTTCCAGAAGTGCCGCCGGTGCCCGAGGTACCGCCCGAGCCGGAGCTGCCGGACGTCGTCGTGGTCGAGGTGCCGCTCGATCCCGAGGAGCCGCTGCTCGCTTCGGCGATGGCGGCCAGCGACAGGGACAGCGCCGCTGCCGCCACCGTGGTCAAGAACGTTACACGCATGATAAACTCCATCAATGCAGGCGGGCCGAAGACCCTTTCTGCAGCTCACATCAACGCTGTACTCCGGCCAAAAAAGGCCATCTGGAGGTCAAACCAACGGCTCGTTGCGTGCCATTGTTCCTTTAGCCTTCGGCAAATGCCCGGGGTGGAACAGCCGTGCACCTGTGAGGCGAACTCGATGGATTCGACCTCTGGCCGCGCGGACAAGGCGCGCTATCGAAAGGTCCAGCCGACGGCCCACACTGGCCGTTGCGGCTCCGGCGATCGCGTGTCCCGACCGCGGCGGGGCCGCGGAACATCGGTCAACCTTAACCGTTGCCCTGCTGTCCACAGGTCAGGAGGCTCTTTCATGAACAATATCATCTGGCTGATCGGCGCGATCGTCGTGATCCTCGCGATCCTTTCTTTCCTCGGGCTACGATAGCGTTCTCGACTCACAGCGTCGTTGCCGCTCCGCCGCCCGCGTCCTCCGCTCAGCTGCTGCCTGCCGATCATTCCCCGTCCGCCTCGGGACGTCGCAAGGATCCGTGAGTCCGCCGGGCCCCCTTGGCCATGGTCCGGCGGGCTGGCCCGTCGCTCGAGCGTCGCCGAGACGCCGAAAGTTGGGTACCGCCTCGCTTCGTCGCGAGGTGTCGCTTGTCACGTCGCGACGCCTCGCCTAGCCTCCGAAGAAATCACGTGCGTCGGACAGCGAATCCGACGTCGAGGAGGGAAATGCGAGCGGCTCGCCCGAGCCGACCGTCCGTTTCCGGGAAGTTGATCGATCTCGGCTGGATTGGCCGAGCGGATGCGGGTGCGGGAGGAGCATCGCGTGACGCTGGTGCTGGACCAAGTGCGCAAGGACGTCGGGGCCGAAACCCACATCCGTGACGTTTCGCTGACGCTCGAGAGCGGAACGTTGAACGTGCTGCTCGGCGCGACCCTTTCCGGCAAGACCTCGCTGATGCGCCTGATGGCGGGGCTCGATGCCCCCACCAAGGGACGGATCCTGGTGAACGGCAGCGACGTAACGGGTCGGGCCGTTCAGCGCCGCTCGGTGGCGATGGTCTACCAGCAGATCATCAACTACCCCTCCTTGTCGGTCTACGAGAACATCGCGTCGCCCTTGCGGGTGGCGGGACTTCCCAGAGCCGAGATCGAGAGCCGGGTGCGGGATGCCGCGAAACTTCTGAAGCTCGAGCCGTATCTCGACCGCAGGCCCCTCAACCTGTCCGGCGGACAGCAACAGCGCACGGCGCTCGCGCGGGCGCTCGTCAAGCAGGCGGATCTCGTGCTGCTCGACGAGCCGTTGGCGAATCTCGACTACAAGCTGCGCGAGGAACTGCGCGAGGAGCTGCCACGGGTCTTCGCGGCGTCGGGGGCGATCTTCGTCTACGCGACTACGGAGCCTCAGGAGGCGCTGCTCCTCGGGGGTCGCACCGCCACTCTCTTCGAGGGCAGGGTGACGCAGTTCGGCCCGACGCCCATGGTCTATCGCGAGCCGCAGGATCTCACGACCGCGCGCGTCTTTTCGGACCCGCCGCTCAACATCCTGAAGGCGCGCAAGGGCGGACACGACATAGCGCTGAGCACCGGAGGCGACATCCGGGCGGCCGGCGTGTTCGCCGCGGTGCCGGACGGGACCTACTCGGTCGGGTTCCGGGCTCATCACCTCAGTCTCGACCCCATTCCGGGACAGGCGATCACCCTTTCGGCCCACGTCTCGGTCGCCGAGATCACGGGGTCGGAAAGCTTCGTCCATTTGGATGTCGGGCAGCACCGGTTCGTGGCTCTGGTGCCCGGCGTGCGCCGGCTCGAGCCCGGTTCCGGGGTCGTGGCCTATCTCGACCCGAGCCGCGTCTTCCTGTTCGACGAAGCCGGCCGGCTCGCCGCCTCGGCGCTCGCGAAGGCCGCGTGAGGGGAGGAAGAGATGGCTCGCATCACGCTCGATCGCCTCGCCCACTCCTATCTGCCCGACCCGCGGGGCCCTGAGGAATATGCGGTCAAGGAAGTCCACCACGTGTGGGATCAGGGCGGCGCTTACGCCCTGCTCGGGCCGTCGGGCTGCGGAAAGACGACGCTCCTCAACATCATCTCCGGCCTCGTCCGCCCGACCCGTGGGCGCATCCTGTTCGATGACCGGGATGTCACGGACCTGTCCACCGAGGCCCGGAACATCGCCCAGGTGTTCCAGTTCCCGGTCGTCTACGACACCATGACGGTCCGCGAGAACCTGGCCTTCCCGCTCAAGAACCGCCGGGTGCCGCGGGAGGCCGTGGCTAAGCGCGTGGACGAGATCGCGAGGCTCCTCGATCTCACGCGCGTGCTGGAGCGCAAGGCCCGCAATCTCTCGGCGGACCTGAAGCAGAAGATATCGCTCGGCCGCGGCCTCGTGCGGCCGGATGTGGCCGCAATCCTCTTCGACGAGCCGCTCACGGTCATCGACCCGCACCTGAAATGGCAGCTCCGATCCACCCTGAAGGAACTGCACCGGGCTCTCGACCTGACGATGATCTACGTGACGCACGACCAGACGGAGGCGCTCACTTTCGCGGACAAAGTCGTGGTGATGCATGACGGCGCCGTGGTGCAGACGGGAACGCCTGAGGAGCTGTTCGCCCGCCCGGCCCACACCTTCGTCGGCCATTTCATCGGGTCTCCCGGGATGAACGTGCTGCCCTGCAGGGTCGAGGGCCGGACGGCATTCGTGAGGGAACAGGCCATCGCGCTCGATCAGACCTATCCGATGCTCGGTGATGGCAAGCGCATCGAACTCGGCATCCGTCCGGAATTCGCGGAACTCGGGCCTCCCGGGACGGGGTTTCCGGTGCGGGTGCGGCGCGTGGACGACCTCGGCCGCGCCCGCATTGCCCGGGTCGACATGGGGGGATACCAGCTCACGGCGAGCATCCCGGAGTCCCTTACAGAGGTCGGGGGAGACGCGTCGCTCCGGCTTGACGCCCGGCACGTCCACATCTACGCCGACGGCCATCTCGTCACGGGGCAGGGGCGCCCATGATCAAGCCGCTGGACAACCGGGCCTGGCTCCTCGTCCTTCCGGTCTTCGCGGTTGTCGCGTTCTCGGCCGCGCTGCCCGTGATGACGGTCGTGAACTATTCGGTGCAGGATACGTTCGGGAACAACCAGTTCTTCTGGAACGGCGTCGGTTGGTTCCAGGACTTGCTCGACCCCTCCAAGGAACTCGGAGGGCGCTTCTTCGACTCGCTGTGGCGGAACCTGCTCTTCTCCGCGATCATCCTGGCGATCGAGGTGCCGCTCGGGATCGTGGTGGCGCTCTCCATGCCCCGCGAGGGCTGGACGGTGGCGCTCTGCCTCGTGCTGATGGCGTTGCCCCTGCTCATTCCGTGGAACGTCGTCGGCACGATCTGGCAGGTTTTTGCGCGCGGCGATATCGGGCTGCTCGGCTGGAGCATCAACCGGCTCGGCATCGACTACAACTACGTCTCGAGTCCGCTCGCCGCCTGGACGACCATCGTCGTCATGGACGTATGGCACTGGACGAGCCTCGTGGCGCTCCTGTGCTACGCCGGCCTGAAGTCCATCCCGGACGCCTACTACCAGGCCGCCCGCATCGACGGGGCTTCGCGCTGGGCGGTGTTCCGGACCATCCAGCTGCCGAAGATGAGGCGCGTGCTCCTGATCGCCGTGCTCCTGCGCTTCATGGATTCGTTCATGATCTACACCGAGCCCTTCGTGCTCACGGGCGGCGGCCCCGGGAACGCCACGACGTTTCTCTCGATCGATCTCGTCAAGCTGGCGCTGGGGCAGTTCGATCTCGGCAAGGCGGGAGCGATGTCGCTCGTCTACAACCTCATCATCCTTGCGGTCTGCTGGGTGTTCTACACCGTCATGACGAACGTGGACGCGGACTCGACGAGGGCCGAGGCATGAGCGGTGCGGCCGCCATCGAAACCCCGAAGAGCGCTGCGCCAGCGGCGGCCAATCTTGCCGTCGCGACGCCCTGGATCAACGGGCGGGCCGTGGTGATGACGCTCTACCTCGTGTTCCTGATCATGCCGATCTACTGGCTCGTGAACATGAGCCTGAAGACCAACACGGAGATCACGACGACCCTCACGCTCTGGCCGCGGGAGATCACATTCGACAACTACGTGAAGATCTTCACCGACCCGAGCTGGTACGGCGGCTACATCAACTCGCTGACCTACGTGCTCATCAACACGATCCTGTCGATCTCGCTCGCCTTGCCGGCGGCTTATGCGTTCTCGCGCTATCGCTTCATCGGCGACAAGCACCTGTTCTTCTGGCTCCTCTCCAACCGCATGGCGCCGCCCGCGGTTTTCGCGCTGCCGTTCTTCAACCTCTACTCGGCGATCGGGCTCTTCGACACGCCCTGGGCGGTGGCGCTCGCGCACTGCCTCTTCAACGTGCCGCTCGCGGTGTGGATCCTGGAGGGCTTCATGTCGGGGGTGCCGCGGGAGATCGACGAAACCGCGGCGATCGACGGCTATTCGTTCCCGCGCTTCTTCGTGAAGATCTTCATCCCGTTGATCGCGTCCGGCATCGGGGTCGCGGCGTTCTTCTGCTTCATGTTCTCGTGGGTGGAACTCCTCCTGGCGCGCACCCTCACCACGGTCAACGCGAAGCCCATTTCCGCCACCATGACCCGCACGGTTTCGGCGGCAGGCATGGACTGGGGCCTCCTCGCCGCCGCCGGCGTGCTCACGATCATCCCGGGCGCGCTCGTGATCTGGTTCGTCCGCAACTACATCGCCAAGGGCTTTGCCCTGGGTCGCGTTTAGGAGGCGCTCGTGCCGGATCTCGCGTGGATGGGATGGACATGGCAGACGGGCGTCTTCTTCGGCGTCCTCGCCTCTCTTCTCCTCCTCATGACCCTGCTCGCCGTCTGGCGGCCCGAGACGGAGCGGATCGGGGTGCTGCGCATTCCGACCACGCGGGGCGACCGCCTGTTCATATCGCTCCTCGGCTCCGCGTTCATCAATCTCGCCTGGCTCGGACTCGTCGGCCCGGACCTGTGGCCCGCGCTCGGCCTCTCGCTTCTTTATGCGGCAGCGGTGTTCCGCTTCATGTAAAGGCGTCCGGCCTCATCGCTCTCCGGCTGGGTGCAGCCGAGGGGAACTCCGGCACAAGTCGGAATCAATCGGGAGGAAAGCATGAGCTTGCGAAAACGGCATCTGACACTTCTTGTCTCCGCCAGCGCGGTCGCGATGGTGCTCGGCACCAACGCATTTGCGGG
>Ga0126314_10002054_pt1 | contig 9976 bp, 11 predicted proteins | sample Plot105B_FD_92535 | JGI IMG/M metagenome (GOLD analysis project Ga0126314, IMG submission 92535) | Serpentine soil microbial communities from UC McLaughlin Reserve, CA, USA - Plot105B | ecosystem: Environmental > Terrestrial > Soil > Grasslands | place: USA: UC McLaughlin Reserve, Lake County... | reverse complement strand
GCTCGCCCGGCCCGACGCCTTCGACCTGTCGCGGGAGAACCCGCCCACCGGACGGTCCTCACCACAGGCGTAACACCGGGCGACCTCAACAGCCACGCTCACCACTCCCTCGACTCACGGCCGTGACAGACAGGGGGAGAACCCTTCCGCTGCGCGGGCGGAGATTTCCTGAGGGCGCGGTCGCCTGGCTGTTCAACGGTGCCATTGACCCCCCATAGGCATGTCGATGAGCTTGAGCACGCTCACGTTGAGCGCCTCGGCGATCCAGCTGATGTACGGATGCGTCGGCTGGAGCCAAAACAGCGACTCCGGGTCGGCCACCTGACCGAGGCTCAGGGACAAGTTCGGCGGTGAGGCGGCGTGACGTCCGCGCCGGTGAAGCCGTCACCCGAGGACGTTCGCGCCATCGCGTTGGAGGTCGTCGAGCTGCTCGAGGAGCGACATTCGGAACGCGTTACGAATTTGCCTCGTCGATGCGGCGACCCTCGCAGCGAAACTCGGCGTCAGTCGCGAGTGGGTCTACGAGCATAAGGACGCTCTCGGCGCGGAGCCGCTCGGCGAGGGGAAGCGGCCGCGGCTGCGCTTCGACCTGGAGCGGGCGCGAGCAGTAGGAGTGGCCCAGGAGCGTCCCGTTGCCCCGCTCCGGGGCGGGCGTCCGCGTACCCGGGTCACGCGGTCCTCAGCTTCCCTGCTGCCGGTGAAGGAGGAGTAGGTGGAACCGCTAGCTAGGTCGCGAGGTGGATTTCAGCGACCTTGCCGTCGCCGTTGCTGGTCACGGGTTCAAGAACGAAGATTTCGACGGCCATGTCCGGGGCGATGTGGTTGGTGCTCATGAACGCGGTCACCTTGCGGCCGGTCAGCTCCTCGACGCGGGCGACGACGGCTTCGCGCATCGTCATCTGGAAGCAGCGCCGAATCTCGAGCACCATGTCGTCCTTGCCGCTGTCGGAGAGGCTGCGCTCGCCCTTCGTGAGCGTGTCCTCCATCCGCGTGACGATCATGTCGGCTCCGAACGTGGTGCGGGCTTTCGTCGGACCTCGCCCGGTGTAGTCGCGGGTGCATTGCACGACCGCGTTCGATATGGCTGCTGATAGTGAACCTTCGACGGTGCTCATCGGGCGAACGGCCTTTCTAACCCCCTCTGGCGAACCGTGTCACGCGCAAGGAGGAGGGGGAGTGGAGAACCCGACGGGCGACTCCAAGAGGCTATCAGCCCCCTGCCGCACTCCCGGCGGCTCCCACGGCGCGGTTCTCGCGGGATGGCCGCTGGTCGCCGGCGACTAGGTTGAGCTATTGGCCTTTGCGCAGCTCACGGAGTCGGAGTAGGTTCGTCTCCAGAAGCCAAAGCGACCCCGGCAGGCGCGCAAACGCCGTACCGGGGTCTAACCACAACCAGAAGGGACCTGGCAATGGCTGAGCAGCATGGTAAGGCCGACGGTGGCGGCGTGAACGTGACGCAGCGCACGATCACGGCCGAGCTCAACCAGGGTGTGAGGGACTGGCTCAACAGCCTTCGCACCGACGAGGCGCCCGAGGCGAAGTGCGATGCATGCGGGACCACCACCGAGGGCCGCATGGTCTACACCGGACAGCCAAACCCGGTGTGCGAGGCGTGCGCCGCCTACACACACGGCTACGACCACGGCGAGGCCGGCGTCATCGCCGAGCTGATGGTCATGGGCATGGAGGCCGTCCAGCGGAACAGCGACAGCCTCTCGGCAGACTGTTTCGAGATGGGGGCGCATCTCGCGGGCGAGCGCTTCAAGGTCAATTGGGAGCGCCGCTGATGGCACGCAAGGCAACGGGTCAAGTATCGAGCGCGAGTCGGCGCAGGGCACGACGTACGCCCTGCGCTTCCGTGCGTACGATCAGCGGCGTTTCCGGACCCTCGGAGGTGCTGCCGGGGGTTGGGACCGGGCACTGGGCCGAGGTCGAGCTACAGAACGTCATGGCGGACGTGAGGCGCGGCATCTGGCAGCCGCCGCGGCAGCAGCCGGCGGAACCTTGTACGCGCGTACAAAGTCCGACGTTCCATGAGTTCAGCAGCGAGTGGTACGAGGGCAAGGCGCTCGACCTCGCGGAGAACACGCGGCTCGACTACCTCAACACGCTCTCGAACCATCTGGTGCCGTTCTTCGCTCGCCACACGCTGGCGCAGATCACCGTCGAGGAGGTGGACCGCTACAGGCGCTCGAAGGAGCGTGAGCGCGCCGCGCTGATTCGCGCGCACGAGGAGCAGGCGAAGCTGCCGCCCGACCAGCGGGAGAGGCTGCCGAAGCCGCTCTCGAACAACACGATCAACCGGACGATCAAGCTGCTCTCACGGGTGCTGGAGCAGGCCCTGGAGTACGGGCACATCGACCGCAACCCCGCCAAAGGCAAGGCGCGGCTGTTGAAGCAGTCGAAGCCGTCCAGGAGCTATCTCCAGCCGCCCCAGGTCGCGGCGCTGCCGGGTGCTGCGGGCGAGCTGGACCACGACGCACGCTATGGCGACACCGGCAGGCGACGGCCGCTGCTGGCGGTGCTCACGCTCGCCGGCCTGAGGATCTCCGAGGCGCTGGACCTGCGCTGGCGGGACGTGAGCCTCGCCGCGCGCAGGCTGCGGGTCGTGTCCGGCAAGACCGACGGCTCTGTCCGGCCGGTGGACCTCTCACCGACGTTGCAGGAGCTGCTGTCCGAGTTCAAGACGCGGACACGTTAGGCGGACCCGGACGACCTCGTGTTCGGCACGTCGGCGGGGAAGCGGGACAACCCGAGCAACGTTCGCAACCGCTTCCTCAAGGACGCCCGCGAGATCGCCAACGCGAAGCTCGAGCAGGACGGCCACGACCCGATCGCGCACGTCAGCCTGCACACGCTCAGGAGGACGTTCGCCTCGCTGCTGCTGGCGAGCGGAGCGGACGTGCCGTACGCGATGGCGCAGCTCGGCCACGAGAACGCGCAGATGACGTTGAACGTCTACGCGAGGGTGATCGCGTCCACGACGGACCACGGCGCGGCCGTGGACGGTCTCGTGGGGGCCTCTGATTGGGCACCAATGGGCACAAACGCCGACCCGATGGAGGTGGACGCATGAAGCGCCACGAGGCCCGAGACACAGAAAACCCCGCCGTAGCGGGGCCTTCGTCGAGTAGCTCCGGGTGGATTCGAACCACCGACCTCACGATTATGAGTCGTGCTCCGCCGCATGAAGGGCGGGCCCAGGAGGGCACACGAGGCAGAGAAATCCCTGCAAGGCGACCGTTTCGCAGGAACTCGTGTTTGCCGGGTGTATCGGCCCGTGTTCACGCTGGTGGACCCGTGGTGGACCCGCCGGGAGGCGCCCCGCATGGATGCGGCTCGCCGAGGCGCGCTTGCGACCACGGCTTCGCTTGGGCCGCCGCAAAGCGGCCGAGGCCAGCACCGTCGTTGCCGCTTCGGTGTCCGGCGTGTTGCCCGCGCCCATCGCGGGTAACCGAACCCACGATGGACCTCGGACGACTTCTGCTTCGCTTGACAATCGGCGGGACCTTCTTCGTTCACGGCACCCAGAAGCTGTTCGGGTGGTTCGGCGGCTACGGCCCGGACGGGACCGGGCAGTTCTTCGAGTCGCTGGGGCTGCGGCCGGGCCGGCGCAACGCCATCGCCGCCGGCTCGACGGAGACCGGCTGCGGCATTCTCATTGCGCTTGGCCTGGCCACGCCGCTGGCCGCCGCCGGCCTATCGGCGGTCATGATCACCGCGCTGCGCACCGCGGTCTGGAACGAGGGCTTCAAGCCCGCCACCGGCGAGCACGAGGTGCTCCTAGCCGTGGCTGCATTGGCGCTGACCGAGACCGGTCCGGGCGCGCCGTCGCTCGACTCCGCGCTCGAAGTCGAACGCAGCGGGCCGGGCTGGGTGCTGGCGGCGCTTGGCGCCGGAGCGGGCGGCTCGGCGATGGCAATCTCAATGGGGCGGCAGCCCGCGCCGCCCGCCCCGGCCGCGCCGGCTAAGGCGCCCGAGGCGGCTCCGGCGCCCGAGGCGCGCACGAGCTAGCGCGCGCACGCCGTCACGATCACCGAGGCGGTTACCGCCATCGGCGCGGCGTTGACCCACGCCACGAGTTGGCTGAGGGACGACTCTAGACAGGCGGAACCCCTTGCTCTCGAGCGGCCGGCTCGATCAGCGGGACGGGCAGGCGATCGCGGGGCCCGAAGTCGACGACGCCCGCGTCGCCGAGCGGCTTGGCGGGCGCCCGCTCGTGTCGCGGGCGAGCTGCCGGCGGGCCGCGGCGGTCATCGCGACCCGCAGAACGCTGCCTTCGGCGTGCTCGAGCCCACGACCGCGCCTGCCCTTAGGATCGCGGGCGTGGATGAACGCAAGCGAGCGCTGAGCGCGGCGGCCGCACACGCGGAGTGCTTCCTGGAGGGCGTCGGTGAGCGCCCGGTGGCGGCTGCCGCGAACGCGCCCGAGATCCGCGCCGCGTTGGGCGGGACGTTGCCGGAGCACGGCGAGGATCCCGCGGCGGTGATCGACGCGCTCGTGGCGGGCGCCGACGCGGGGATCGTCGCGTCGGCCGGCCCGCGGCACTTCGGCTTCGTGATCGGCGGCGCGCTGCCGGCAGCGCTCGCCGCGGACTGGCTGGTCTCGGCGTGGGATCAGTGCGCTGGCTTCCACTCGCTTTCCCCCGCGGCCGCTGCGATAGAGGAGATCGCCGCGGATTGGACGCTGGAGCTCATGGGCCTGCCGGCGGGCGCGAGCGTCGGCTTCGTCACGGGCGGCCAGGGAGCGAACACGACGTGCCTCGCCGCCGCTCGCCACGCCGTGCTCGCGCGCGCCGGCTGGGATGTCGAGCGTGACGGATTGACGGGTGCGCCGCGGATCAACGTCGTCTGCGGCGAGCACGCGCACGTCACGATCTACCGGGCGCTGCGACTGCTCGGCCTCGGTGGCGAGACGCCGATCCGGGTCCGCGCCGATGCCCAGGGTCGGGTGGATCCGGCCGTGCTCGAGAGCGCGCTCGCTGAGCTGGACGGGCCGACGATTGTGTGCGCGCAGGCGGGCAACGTCGCCACGGGCGCCTTCGACCCATTCGAGCCGATCGTAGCCGCGTGCGCCGCGCGCGGGGCGTGGCTGCACGTGGACGGCGCGTTCGGACTGTGGGCCGCGGCCGCGCCGTCGACGCGCGCGCTGGTGGCCGGGGTCGAGCGCGCGGATTCCTGGGGCGTCGACGCACACAAGTGGCTCAACGTGCCCTACGACTCCGCGATGGCGATCGTCGCCGACGCGGACGCACACCGCGCCGCGATGAGCATGTCGGCGTCCTATCTGGTCGTCGACGCGGAGCAGCGGGATCCGTCCAACTACGTGCCCGAGTCGTCCCGGCGCGCCCGCGCCGTGCCCGTGTACGCTGCGCTGCGGTCGCTCGGGCGGAGCGGCGTCGCTGAGCTCGTGGAGCGTAACTGCGCGCACGCGCGGCGGATGGCGGCCCGGCTCGCCGAGATCCCGGGGGCGGCGGTCCTCAACGACGTCGTCCTCAACCAGGTGCTGGTGCGGTTCCCCGGCGGCGACGACGCGAACCGCGCGGCGGTCACCGCCGTACAGCGCGACGGGACCTGCTGGCTCGGCGGCGCGCAGTGGGCGGGCGAGGCCGTGCTGCGCGTCTCGTTCTCCAACTGGGCGACCACGGACGCGGACGTGGACCGATCGGCCGCCGCGATCGCGGCCGCCGTCGGAGCGTAGGCCGAGCTGCTTACAGGAGCAGCCGGTAGGCCTCCCCGGTGCGAGCCACGCTCGTGCCGGGGAGCTCGGCTTTGGCATCGGAAACGTTCACGGATAGTCGACTCTTCTCGCCATGCGGAGCTAGTAGGTGATCGCGGCCGCGGCGATGCCTTGGGCGGGGGCGTCCTCGAATTCGTGCGGGGCGGCACGCAGCTCGCGGCCGTCTACGACAGCGGCCAGGGATACTCCTGCGCCTGCGGCCCCCTCCTCATGGGGCGAGACACGCATGCGCAGTCGCGGGGCGCCCGCTGACCCGGGCGGAATGGAACAGGCACTGCCCGGGCGCAACTACGAGCCGGCGTGCGCCGCGACCCGGGCCGAGCGCGCCGTCCGGCCTGGCACGGGCGATCGGTAACGGCAGAGGAAAGCAGGCGCGAGCCGGCCCGGCGGGGTCGGACTCTTCCTGCTCGTCCCATGCGAGCGTCGGCGGGGCGAAGACCGACACGCTCGCTGTCACCCGAAGCGGAAGGCGGATGCGTGCGGCGCTCTAAGCGCCGCGTTCCAGACGTTCCTTCAGATTCCGCAAGTTGTTCGGCACCTCGTTCCGTGCCTGCCGGCGGACAAAGAGCGGTACGAGCAGCTTGCCGATCCCGTACCCGACCAAGTCGAGCTCGAGGGTCACGCGCGACCGCGCACCGTCGTCGAGAGGCTCGATAGTGCCTTTCACGTTGCCCCGGACCGGTCCATCAAGACCGCGAACGGCCCAGTTCCTCGGCGCGCTGAGTTCGCTCAGCTCCGCGGTCATCGTCCGCTGGCGGCGACCTATCCGCCGAGTCACAGCGGCCCTCGTGCCTACGCCGGGCGGACCAGTTCCCTCCGGGCGACTGGCGACAACATTCTCCTGCCACTCGGCGAGCCGCGAGGGATCGGTGACGTACGCGAAGACCTCTTCGGGTGGACGGGCGATCTCGATGGTCGACATGATTGGCGCCACTGTTCCTCCTCCTCGGGGGACGCCTCAAGTATCTCGCGCCGTGCTCGGACGCAGAGATCCATCGCTGGGTTCTCCGCCCGAGAAGCGAGCGTCTCCGCTGGCGCTCAGCCGATGCCTGCTCAGGACGAGCTGCGGTCGTGTCACCTGGCGCTGTCCCGGCTTCTGCTTCCCGGGCCGACCGAGAGCGGCGATGATGCGGACCAGTCAGTTTGCGGAGAGTGCTCTGAGTCCCGAACCAATGCGGGATGTCCACACCCGTGCCAGTCCCGTGGGTGGACGAGGGGGAGCGGTCCCGGTTGGAGGTCGCGAGGCGGTCGGAAGGCACGACTAGGCTCGCCGGCGAGTGGTCTGCTTACGTCGCGCTTCACCGCGAGTGGGCGCCGTTGTGGACCCTGGGTGGACCCGGGAAAGGCCCGGCGGCCGGGCGGTGCCGAGTCCGGTACCGCTCTGCATCTGGAAAAACCGCCGATCGACGACCTCACGACAGAGTGGATTGCTGCTTCGTACCTTGTGCCGACGCGGAGAACCGCATTCCAGAGCGGAACCGAATAGCTCCGCCTGGATTCGAACCAGGGACCTCACGATTATGAGTCGTGCGCTCTAACCGCTGAGCTACGGAGCCGCGGCGGCCGAGTTTAGAGGCTGTCTCGTACCCTTCAGGTCGTGGACGCGCGCCCACTGCTCATGACGGTTCCCAATGTCAGCGAGGGCCGGGACCTCGCCACGCTCGAGGCGATCGGGCGGGCGTTCGCGCCGGCGCGCTTCCTCGACCTGCACACCGACCCGGACCACGATCGGGCCGTGTTCACCCTCGCGGCGCGCCAGGGGGAGATGGCCGAGGCGCTGTTGAGCGGCGCTCGCTCCACGATCGCGCGGATCGACATCAGCGCCCACACCGGGATTCACCCGCACGTCGGGGCGCTCGACGTGATGCCCGTCGTCTACCTCGACGAGGAGCGTCGCGGCGCGGCGATCGCCGAGACGCTCACTGCGGCCGCGCGGATCGGCGAAGAGCTCGGCGTGCCGGTGTTCCTCTACGGCGAGCTCGCCACCAGGCCCGAGCACACGGAGCGCGCATGGATTCGCCGCGGCGGCCCTCGCGAGCTGGCCCGGCGGATCGAGGGCGGGGAGCTCGTCCCGGACTACGGGCCGCCGACCGCGCACCCGACCGCGGGCGCCGTGCTCGCCGGGGCGCGGCCGCCGCTCGTGGCCTTCAACGTCGATCTCGTGACCGACGACCTCGCGGTGGCCAAGAACATCGCGGCCGGGCTTCGGGAGTCAAGCGGCGGCCTCCCCGGCGTGCGCGCGCTGGGGCTATACCTGCACGAGCGCAACAGGGCGCAGGTGTCCACGAACGTGCATAACCACAACGCCGTGCCTTTGCGCGAGATCGTGGAGTACGTCCGCGAGCGCGCGGAGGTTGCCGAGGCCGAGCTGATCGGGCTCGCTCCGCGGGCCGCCTTCGACGGCTTCCCCCCCGACGTGCCGCTGCGCGGGTTCGAACCGGAGCGCCACATCCTGGAAGAAGCGCTGCGCGCCGTGGCGTGAGCGAAATCTGATATCTGAGCGGCCTGATGAGACGGCTCACGGCGGTCCTAGTCGTTCGATCGACGTAGCCCCGTCCGGTAACGTCGCCAGTCGATGGCCCAGACCAAGCGCAAGCGCACACGCAAGCACCGTGGCACGCCGGCCGGCACGGTCGACCGGGCGGGGCGGACGGGACGTCCTCAGACGCGCGAGGACGCCAAGCAGATCGCCCGGCAGCGTCGCCAGCAGCGCCTCGACACTCCGCCGGACTGGAGGAGCGCCATCAACAGGGCTGCCATCGCCGCTGCCGTGTTCGGGGCGCTCGTGACCCTGCTGTTCGGGCGCAGCGTCGCGCAGGGCGTGATCCTCGCCGGCTTCATGTTCGTGCTTTACATCCCGCTCGGCTTCGCGACCGATCTGGTGGTCTACCGCTTCCGGCAGCGCCGCAAGGAGGCGCGCGAACGCTAGCCATGGACGTACGGATGCTCACCGTCGGGCCCGTGCAGGAGAACAGCTACATCCTCCGGCGCGACGGCTCGGAGCGGGCACTCATGGTCGATCCAGGAGACGAGCCCGATAAGCTGATCGCCGCCATCGAGGCGCTGGGCGTACAGCTCGACGGGATCCTGCTCACGCACACTCACTTCGACCACGTCGGCGCGGTCGCGCCGGTGGCGCGCGCGACCGGGGCCGAGGTATGGGTGCCGAAGCTCGAGGCGTTCGTGCTTGCGGACATCATGCGCTTCGTCCCCTGGCCGGGTTTCGGCCCGTTCGAGTCGTACGAGGCCGAGCACACCGTGGAGGGCGGCGAGCGGCTCGAGCTGGCGGGATTCGAGATCGACGTTCTCTTCACACCCGGCCACAGCCCCGGTCACGTGACCTTCTCGATCCCGGACGAGCAGGCGATCTTCTCGGGCGACGTGCTCTTCCAGCAGTCGATCGGTCGCACGGACCTCCCGGGCGGCGACCACGCGACGCTGCTCGAGTCGCTCGGGGGGCTGGTCGCGTCGCTCCCAGGTGAGACGGCTGTCCATCCGGGCTACATGGGCACCACCACCCTGGCCGCGGAGCGGGCCACGAACCCGTTCCTGGCCGAGCTGGCGAAGTGAAGAAGCTGCAGGCGCCCCGCGGCACGCTCGACGTGCTGCCCCCTGACGCGCGTCGCCGGCTCGAGATCGTCTCCATCGCGGACGAGGTGCTCGGTCGCGCCGGCTACGAGCCGATGGAGACGCCGGTGTTCGAGGACACGGAAGTGTTCGCGCGCGGGGTGGGGGAGTCGACGGACATCGTCCAGAAGGAGATGTTCACCTTCGAGGACAAGGCCGGGCGCTCGCTCACGCTCCGGCCCGAGCAGACGGCGGGGATCTCCCGCGCCTACATCGAGCACGGAATGCACAAGCTGCCGCAGCCCGTAAAGGTGTGGTCCGCGGGCCCGTTCTTCCGTCACGAGGCTCCGCAGGCAGGCCGCTTCCGCCAGTTCACGCAGATCGACGCCGAGGCGATCGGCTCGGACGATCCCTCGCTCGACGCCGAGCTGATCCTGCTGCTCGCAGAGATCTACGAGCGCGCGGGCACCGGCGCGACGCGGCTGCGGCTGTCGAGCCTCGGCACGCCCGAGACGCGGGCGGGCTACCTCAAGGAGCTCACCCGCTTTCTACGCGCGCGCGAGGATGAGCTGTCCGATGAGGTGCGCTCGCGGCTCGGCCGGAACCCGCTGCGCGCGTTTGACGCGGACCACGCCGGTACTCAGGCAGTGATGAAGGAGGCGCCGCTCCT
>Ga0126314_10002053_pt1 | contig 9976 bp, 10 predicted proteins | sample Plot105B_FD_92535 | JGI IMG/M metagenome (GOLD analysis project Ga0126314, IMG submission 92535) | Serpentine soil microbial communities from UC McLaughlin Reserve, CA, USA - Plot105B | ecosystem: Environmental > Terrestrial > Soil > Grasslands | place: USA: UC McLaughlin Reserve, Lake County... | reverse complement strand
TCTTATTGTAAAGAGTTATCTGAATTTGCAGAGGTTCGTCATCTAAATGAAGTTAAAGGCAATTTTGAAGTAAGCAAAAATGGAATAAAAGGAGGAAAAGGAGAATATATAGGGACTGCAACTCTGCAAGAAGCAGAACCTATTGCTCAACTCATATATAGTGATGTCAAGGAGAATGTAGAACAGCAACAGTTTGTGTTTGATACTCTGTGGAATAAAGCAATCCCATTTCAGGTTAGAGTAAAGGAAATAGAAGAAGGGATAAAACCAGAGTCTATAGAGATTATCGTTGATCCCAAAGAAGCGCTGAAAGCAGAGCATAGGCTTTTGAAGTCAGCAAAGCAAGAAGTTCAGATGATCTTTTCAACTGTTAATACATTTCTTTTGCAGGAAAGACAATTAGGTATTACCCAAATACTATCTAATTTATCAAAACAGGGAGTTAGAATTAGGATTTTAACTCCTATAGATGATAATGTCAGAGAATTAATATCTAATTTAAAGACGAAGCAACAAGGGCAACAACAACTATCATACCGAAATAATAATAGTAATATCAGCACCAATGCCAATTCTATTTTAGAAATACAAGATATTGCACCAAGTTCTTCAATTAATACCAAAATAATAGTTGTAGATAAACAAGATTCATTGGCGATGGAGATAAAAGATAGTCTCTCAGATAATTTGGACGATGCAATAGGTCTAACTACATATTCTAATAGCAAATCAACTGTAGCATCTTACTACGCCATATTTGAAAATCTTTCTAAACAAAATCAATTATACAAGCAACTCAAAGATGCTTATCAAAAAGTGGAGAATATAAATGCAATACAACGAGAATTTATCAATGTAGCAGCACATGAATTAAGAACACCTATCCAGCCTATTCTAGGATATGCAGAGTTGCTATTAGAAGACGAAATAGATGATAGGAAAAAACAGGCACTCATGGGAATTGTTCATAACTCAGAAAGACTTCAGAAGTTAGCATCTGATATTTTGGATATTTCAAGAATAGAAAGCAATACATTCCAGCTCAATAAGAAATCATTAAACCTGAACTCTGCCATGCAAAATATTGTAAAAGACTATGAGAAAAGACAAAAGCACCGCAAAGCCAGGGATATAACAGGATTAATTTCCAATGTTAATGGTGGTAATAACTACAAAAACAATAAAGATACCATCGCAATAGAAACAAAATTGGTCTTTCAATCAAAAGTAAAAGAAGAATATATTGTTGTAGAAGCTGATGAGGAAAGATTAACTCAAGTTATAGACAATATTCTTGATAATGCATTTAAGTTTACTGGTACCGGTGGAAGTATAACAGTTACATTAGAAAAGCAAGAATCACAAACAGAACAAGACACTAAACAACCAAAGCAACAACATGCAATCATCACTATCAAAGACACAGGTAAAGGAATTGACCCTGAAATATTGCCAAGACTATTTACAAAATTCGCTACCAAGTCTCATAAAGGAACTGGGTTAGGTCTGTATATATCTAAGAATATAGTAGAAGCACATAGCGGAAAATTATATGCTATAAACAATCCTGATGGCAAAGGAGCAATATTTACTATTACTCTACCATTATTCAACAAATAACAAAAACAAGAATGAATCAAAAAACTACAGTAAAGGACGATTGAACTATCATGTCATTTTACACTCTGACATGCGAAAGAAGGAAATAATTCCTCTAACTTAGTAATAACGCTACTATTTCTTTTGGTTCAAAAAATCCTTTATGTCCTATATCGATTAATTTATAATGTTTATTATATATGCAAACCATACGCGTATGTCAAAAAAGATGAAAGACTACGGCTGCTGGTTATAACAAGAAAAATAAGGTATTGCTTCTAGATGATGAACCCGATGTTGTATATCTTGTCAAAACAGGATTAGAACGTGATGGGTTTGAGGTTGATGGCTATACAGACCCTGCATTGGCATTGCAGAATTTCAAAAGTGGATTATATCAATTGTTACTTTTAGACATAAAAATGCCTAATGCGGATGGCATTGAACTCTTCAATAGAATGAAAAAGGAAGATGACAAAGTTAGAGTTTGCTTTTTCTCGGCTTCCGAGCTTAATTCTAGCTATAAAAACTTGCTCCAAAGCTATCCAGATAAGTTTCTCTTTGTCTCAAAACTAATATCAATTCATAAGTTGGCTAAACAGATAAAGCATTTTTTGAGTAGCTAACAATAGGTGTATAGTCCCTACCACTAGCCATATAACTGTATACCAATCACAATCACAATACTATTGCTAATAGATATTGTTACCCAAGTTTTACTAAAAAACAAATAATGATTTTGATATTTGAGTATTGCTGTTGTTCTCGTTTTTGTTGTTCACTTATAGCTAACAGATGTTTTTTCTATTCTGTATAATGCTGTATTGATATATGCATCAGTAATTAGTGATGGTATTTTTAGTCGATATTGTTTTGGAAGTAATGAATTTATCTGATACAAAATTTCAATCCTTTTGTGAAGGTTATATTCATTATTGCAATCCTCAATGAGTTGTGAGATTATTTGTTGTTGTTGATATATCGCTTTCATTTTCTTCTTTTCTCTTATAACAATGTGTAGTTATAGTATATCAATCATCTAAAATTGCATCTATCAATTCTCTGCCAGTATATAAATAACGATTGATGAAAATTAGTAGTAGCAAACAACCCATGAGAAAGTACTGATTATCCCATATTGTTTCTATTAGAGTACGAGATAGACCTGCTTTGCTTATCCCGTTGACAATTTTAGCATAAGCATATCGCCTAAGTAAATCTTAAAATACATACATCACACTTCAAACAAAAGAGGAGAAATAATCTACTGCCTCAAATTAGATGCAGAATTATACCTGAACCTCAAGAAGGAACAAGACCTATACTGAAAAAATGACAATAAAGCTGATCCATTTATCATAGGAAACAGAGACTTAGTCTATGTCCTGTATATGTCATAAACTGGAAAGTTTAAATCAAATACGCGAAATAGGAGCTTAATAGATTATGGCGTAATTCAAATATACACGAAAATTAGCATATATGAGGAGAGGGTCATCACGATTAGAATTAAACCAGCTCCAATTTCAGCACTATCGGTCTTGGTAACAACAGCTACAACACTTTCGTTAGTAGCGTTAACTATGATGTCGATTCAAGAAGCAAGTGCAGCAGAATGCAATAGCAATGATAATACAAAAAACAATAACAATGACGATAGTAAGACTTGTGCTAATCAACTACCACAAGAACACTCAAAGAATCACGATACGAAAAATTCAATTCCCTTTCGGTTACCTATGCCATTTCCCTAAAAAGCTGATTCATTTACCGATCATCCTTTTCTCTAAAATGATAGAACTTTAGTGCCAGTCTGAATGCATCAAATATATCGTTATATGATGTAGATTCTTTATCTAATGACCCATCATTATCTACAGCAGTTCTCAACGCAGTAATAGCTTATCAAATTTGTCTGGGTTGATAGCAATTTTTCCAGGTTGCTGTTCAAGTACCATTTTGCAATGTCATAACATTGCTTTGTGCTCTTTATTGAAATTCACAGGAACTATTCTCATATATTGACCCCAGTTATCGCAGCAAACACTTGCTACTTGCAAACAGCTTTTTCATCCCATCAATTAGAGCAATAAGTGACTATACACATCTGCGAGCCTGATAATGCATTATCCTTCATGCATAGGCAGGCCATGAACCTGAGCATAAACTCTGAAACACCAAGTCCTGTTGCTTTGTTTATCCAGAGATGTTTCTTGTTATAGTTACCATTTTGAGTAACTAAAGAATCAAATATTATTTTCTTATAGCCGTAGAGAGTTTGTTAACTGTATCCCTACTTGGCAAACCAATAATGTGGTTAAAACAGGAATCTCTATTTGTTTTCATATCTTCAACCCTATTTTGGTTCTGGTCCCAGATCTGGTCAATGTATCTTTTGATATTTTGTTTGGCATGATTCTCAAATACGATATATCTCTATTTGCTGTAATCAATCCAACTTGCAATGTTTGTGATATCTCTCTTTGGTCGTAGCTTTTGCTGCAAAGCTCTTGTACTTTATCTCTTCTCCATTGTACCTGTTGTTGCTGATCTTGTTCCATATCTGAGCTCAAAGTTCCATTTCCTATGCGTGATTTTGATGAGGTGTTCCATTTTTACGCTTAACGTTATAATGGGAATACTAAGCTTTATCATTTGCTTATAGAATATAGACGCATATACAAAGAAGATTCATGACTAATGATACATATCTTAAAACCATAATCAATAAATCTAGAATAGGTAGGCTAGCAACAGTTGATTTAGAATGCAAGCCACATGTGATACCAGTCGTATTTGTATTCGATAATGATCGTAATTGTTACTTTATACCAATAGATGAGAAGACTAAGCGATCTAGGCCTGAAAATCTAAAAAGAGTAAAGAACATACAAGAAAATCCAAACGTTGCATTATTACTAGATGAATACAATGAAGACTGGACAAAACTTTATTTCATCATGATTAGAGGAAAGGGATCGATATTAGGAGGCAAAAAACTAGAGCAAAATGAAATGCTGATATTAGAAAAAGCTCACAAATTACTGTGCGACAAATATCCTCAATACAAGAAAATCGGCATTGGGAAATATCTTATAAAGATAATGCCACAAAAAGTAGTAGTTTGGAACAATGATGGATGAATGAATATTAGTTAATATCTATACAATTATATCAACGTTTATTATCTAGCAACCTTGACAAGCTGTTTTGTTACATCTAACATTTTGTCAAGATGTTTTCCTACAGGGATAAAGTTATATCCAAATACAATATGATCTATTCCCATCTGTTTTACTCTCTCTATGTCACTGCCTGCTTGATGAATTGTTCCCGTTAATGGAAATCTCTGGTCTTGATTTGTTATTGATTGGCTTTTTGAATCAACATCTATTTTAGGATATGTTAGAAGAATTACCTTAAAGTGATTTGGATCCTTATTTGCTTTATTTGCGATATCTTTTATAGTCTTTATAGTATTATCAAGATATTCAAGTGGTCCACCGATTAAACCTAGCCAGCCATTTGCGTCATAATTTACAATTCCTGAAAATGTATTCGGGCTAAATCCACCCATATAAATTGGGGGATGGGGTCTTTGGATTGGTTTAGGTCCTATTTTTGATGGAGGTATATTGTAAAATTTACCTTTAAACTCTACAACATCATCTGTCCATATTCTTTTTAATACTTGGATAAATTCATCTGCCCTCTTGCCTCTATCATTTAATGGTATATTGGAAGCTTGGTATTCATCTTTAGACCATCCGATCCCAAGTCCACAAACAGCTCTTCCTTCAGATAAAACATCAAGCGTAGCAAACCTTCTCGCTAATACCACAGGATTATGAAACAGCATATCTATAACTGAGGTACCTAATACAATTCTGTTTGTATTAGCAGCTATATAGGTAAGCGTTTCTAATGGATCGAACATTGTTTGATATTCGCTAGGAAGGCTTCATCTGGAGTGGCAGGATACGGTGTTTGTGGATTTATAGGCCAAAGAAGTCTTTCGAAAACCCATGGAGAATCAAAACCTTCGCTTTCAGAGCTCTGCCATGTGTATTAGATTTTCTCTTTTAGCTTGCTGACCAGCTTGCGGTAATGTAATACCTACTTTCAAGGTAGTTTCAATCGATATTGCTTCTATTAAAAGGTAGCAATAAGATATAGAAGCTCTGAGCATCAACAAAACAATAAGTGATATGAGTGATAATAGTCTATTAGCACAAGATGCTAAGGCTGATAAACTTAGAAGCTTACCTTTGTTTGTATAGCTGCAGAACTACTGGATAGAAATTTGTATGTTCAAAGTGCTATGATAAGGTCTACATATATTGCAAAAGACCAAGTCTGGCAACCACCACACCCACCTCAGGCAGTACGTAGATATTGTTGAATCATTTATTAAATTAGTATCAATTTTTTAGATTATTGTACTCGAAGAACATTTACACTAGTCCTTAGGTTAAAGTGGGCTGCTAAGCCATGGATATCGCTGCAATTAATTCTGGCATTTATCTTATTGTTTCCTTGTTTTACTGAAGCATGCTTGGAAGTAAGAAGAGCATTCCATTTTGAATAATCATTAGGTCCGCCAGGGCCGGCTGCAACAGATTTTGATTTGGCTTCATACCATTTAGATTAATAAGCACATTACATGTGAACCGACGTTCTGCTATTTAGTAAATAAGAAAGGTATCGGCTACGGCAAGCAGACCTATTAAGACTCTAGGAATCAGCCAGAGCATCTCAGTTATGTGTACTGCAGTGTTAGATCTGGCACTTCCTTTGACAATCATAGAAGGATTCAATGAATTAGGGTAACCGATTAGTTGCAATGCTCCTGCCAAAAATATTTGTCCAAAATATGGATGATCGATTGGATTGGGAAACACATCTTTTGTTTGTTGAGGACCTACCCTACGTAGGACCTCCATAGCCCTTCTCATATAGTGTCCTTTATCATGGTCTATAGATGGAAATTCCGATAGGGTTAAACAGATGGGTAAACGCTGATAATGCTAGAGGAATTGCTACTATGAACGTCTTCCTATGATCAATAAAGTTCTCGGCTCCAAATCTCAGATTGTTTTCATCATAGGCGCTATAAGCCTTTTAAATCTTTTCAGGTTGGCCATCATCAATGCTGAAATATGCAATTACACTTCCATGACCCTATTTTATAGGACAATACTCTGATTGTTGTCATATTCACAGTTCATATGGACTTGTTAACATGTTATAGATTCTCATAGTGGTTGTTATTATGGAATTCTCTGCCCAAGTGTGAGGTTAACATTCACTGGATTTGAAAAATTCTGGTTTCTCTCTGCGTTAGTGAAAAATACAAATGCTCTGACATCTTTTACTCTGTTATCAGCTATACTAGTTGCAAGCTGAGATTGACCTGTAGTAGCATTAATGATAAGACCGTCTCCATGTGAACTTCTCTTTATCAATGTCTCATTGGATGCATGAACATGCATAACTGTATTCATATTGCGATTCATAATAGAGGGGTCCATTACGGTATAGTTTACAATTACTTTTACCTGATTTAACGTACTTGATTTACTAGTGTTGGTAGCATTACTGCCAGCTCCAAGAGGCAAAAAATGTGCATAGTTTAATTTTTCTGAAATCTCCTTTCCATGATATCCAAAAGCGGCATGATAATAGCTGCTGCTGCTGCTGGTACCATCATCATTTACGCCTTGTGTTCTTGTCATAATTAGTTGCTGTATTTGTAAAAAGGGAACAAATAGGAGACCACTGACAGTTACACAAGCAACAAAGGTTGTTATGGATACTAATCTCCGCTTTTGATTATCAAAGAATTTCATAGAGATATTCGAGCTTTGATGTCATCCAATAATAAACCTTGCTCACTTTGAGGATCGTAGAGGCGCGCCTCGTATGTCCATATATCCAGGAGGAGAACTAACTATTTTGCAAAAAGGAACGTGGCTTGAGAATTATCGTTATAGTAGTATTACATGCTATGATGTCAAACAGCTAAAAACGGAACTAGCAGAATAAAATAACTGATAAAATAAGACGATAAGATCATTCATTTATTTATTTTTATAGCTGCTTATATCCTTGCATTTGTTCTAAAGCATCTTGTTGTTATTGACATTGATGTGCTAATCCTGTGTCTTTACTCAATGGAATATATTTGCATCAAACTAGATTTCATGGCTACAACTTATCAGTTCCATCTTTCGATAATGTGGTTAATGCAGCAAGATCTAGTTGTTTCCTATTTTCTTATAAACCCGTAATATAATCAGATTAGCTGTAACTTATGAGCGCTCCATCTAAAGACTCGAATTGTTATTCTACTAAATGCGTTGGGTACACGAAAGGCTTGTAGACGATATTGACAAGTTCTTGGCTGAGTGGGATTTGGTTTTAACTAGATTGAAAGAAAATATAGACAAATTAGAGCAGGAACTGTCAGGCCATAGATATAGAATAGGAATAAGATCAAAAGATATTTTCGATAATATTCAATTATTCTATCCAGTGGATGATCCACGGACCAGTATGTCGATCTAACAGGAGGTAATTCTATTTGGTGATCTCTTTAGCATTCTGCAGAACTATTGACAAATCTTATTCGTTATGCAATTACAAAGAATATTTTTCTAAGAGGATGTATAAGTTATGGTCATATACAACAGTATAGAAATGGATACTATGGCAGAGCAATGGTTGAGAATGCAGATCTTGCTGAAAGCTTCGATATGATTGGGGTTATTGCAGGTATATCTGCAATGTGAGTTTTGAATAATAAAGCGTATGTTTCTTCTCCTACGTAACGTCATTTTGTCAAGTACCGTATACCTATAAAAGAACCAACCCGTAATAGAAGGAAAATGTTTGACAGGTTAGCTATGGTTAATCTGAACAGACAGGGCCAAGTATTTGAAAATATAGATGATAAAGAAATTGAAAATAAAATTCTACAACAAATACAACTACACTATAATAACACAAACGTCAAGAAAAGATGGGAAAACGCTAAAGCTTTTATCGAATATGTATCTGGTATATCAGATGAAAATCTTTTTTTGTGAATTTAATCTCTCACAATATTTAGATTCCTCTTCTACTGCTATCTCTATTTAATTGGCCAGCCCAACTTGTAGTATTTGTGATATCTCTTCGACTGCATTCCAGAATAGAAAAGAAGATTTTAAGAAGATGAAACTATCCTGTATATTGAACCAGCAAATGCTGCAACGTAAAGGTAGCCATCCGGTCCAACTTGTAAATCCGTAATTCCACCATCAAACCCGCTGGCAAATATTATTGGTTGACTATCCTGTGGCTTATTGGATATCTTATTAGATAGTGTACCACTAAGAACCAACCCTGTCCTGTCTTGGTTTAGCTTAAAATGATAAAGATTACCATTCTTGATGTCGCCAACAAACATATCGTTTTGATATTGGCTGCCAAGTTTTGCCGAATTTAGAAACTTGAGTGCTGTAGGTGCTACTGGCTTAGTCCATATGAGTTCTGGGGCTCTGTATTTTCCTTTTCCCCCAAAGTCTACTAAGTTAGCTGATGGATTGGGATTGACTGGTCCTTTTTTTAACGATCCTTCCACAGTCCATATACCTTGTACTTGTACCCATCCACTGTTAAATCCAGGTTCAACAAGGTTAATCTCATCTCCAAAGGTAGGACCATTCTCAGTATCCCATAGCTTTTTAGTTACAGGATCAAAATCAATTCCAAAACTGTTGCGTATTCCATATGCATAATATAGATCTAGGGGTGCCGTGCCCTGTCCTAGTGGAGCGTTTGATACGGGTTGGCCATCCTGTGTAACTCTAAGTATACCTCCAGTGCTGTCGGCAGGTGGTCCGTTGACTACGTTTTGAGCTTGAGTTCTGTGAGCTCTCAGGTCGCCAATAACAGTATATACATTACTATCAGGACCAATCACTACTTTACCACCATTATGATTAGGACCACGAAGTGCAGGTAGATTTAGCAAAAGTTTGGGGTTAACCAACTGTTGGTCATTTGACAATTCATATCTGTAAAGAACATTTGAAAGTGACTTCTGCCCTCCTCCTCCATCTTTTGTGTAATATAGGAAAACATACGTAGGACCATTACCGTGCTTAGCAATAGCAATTCCTAGCATACCCCTCTCACTTGTTGTTGATACAGGAACTTGAAGTAAGGGTTGTGGAAGCATTTTGCCATCTATAATTCTCTGTACTGTGCCGGTTTCTTTTTCTAGAACCAATATATCATTTGGTCCTAAAAATGCCATGCTTGTAGGTGTTCTTAGTCCCTGAGTTACTAACTCCACCTTTAGACTAGGATCCTTTGCTACCGTTGGCTGAGC
>Ga0126314_10002052_pt1 | contig 9977 bp, 7 predicted proteins | sample Plot105B_FD_92535 | JGI IMG/M metagenome (GOLD analysis project Ga0126314, IMG submission 92535) | Serpentine soil microbial communities from UC McLaughlin Reserve, CA, USA - Plot105B | ecosystem: Environmental > Terrestrial > Soil > Grasslands | place: USA: UC McLaughlin Reserve, Lake County... | reverse complement strand
CCTGCTCACCAACCGCCACCACTACCGCCACAGCGGGCGCTTTAAGGAGGCCTTCGGCTGCCCCGTCTTGTGCCACCATGCCGGGCTGCACGAGTTCGCGGGCCGTCAAGAGGAGGTGGAAGGGTTCTCTTTCGGGGAGGAGGTAGCGCCCAACATAGTGGCACTAGAGGTGGGCGCCATCTGCCCCGAGGAGACGGCGCTTTACCTAAGAGAGGCGGATGGAGGAGCCATGGCTTTTGCCGACGGGCTGGTGCGCTCTCCTGAGGGCTCGCTGGGTTTTGTGCCTGACTTTTTGCTGGGGGAGGATCCGGAAGAGGTCAAGCGGGGGCTCAGGCACTCGCTGGGGCGCCTGCTCGATGAGCGTTTTGAGAACATACTGTTTGCCCATGGGAGACCGCTCGTAGGAGGAGGCAAGGAGGCCCTGGGTGGATTCCTCGGACAGAGGTCTTAGAACCAACCCTCTAGGCCTCGAGGATGTCGGACAGGAAGTCGGGGAAGTCCTGTGCCTCAAGTAGGCTGCTTGGCTCTCGGTGAGAGAGGCGATCCCTTTTGTCTGGGCCCATCGGGCTCTCGTGAGCAGGTGCTGGGACAGCTCAGAGGACCTAATGGGGAAATTCGTTTCGCAATAATTCGTTTTCGAGCCTCCCTGGTCTCCCCTTAGCGATCATCACCACCCGCCTGTGCCTTCCTGGCACTCTGCAAGGTTTTGAGCTGCTCGAGGGTGCGGTTTAGCTCGCGGCCAAGGTTGGCCTCATACCGAAAAATCTTCTCGATCACCTTCTCGTCGGGAAGGATGCGCTCAGCCCAGACGCGCTCGCGCTCTGCTGGACAATCGGATGCTTCCAGGTCCTCCCACTCAGCCTCGCGCTCGGCCTCCTTAACCCTGAGGCCCGGTATGCCTACCAGACTGTGCGACGAAACAGACCTGAACGCGCTGAACAACGACCTGGTAGGGGTAGTTTGGGAGACGATGCAACCGGCTCACCCCTCGACTTTCCGTAGGCGTCGCTGACGTAGGAGCCGTGTTCGCTTGCTCCGCCTTCACACCGGCGACCCCGAGGGCGTGCGCGTCGCGCTCGTTGCTGGAAGTACCGTCAGTTCATCACCACGTCCCTCGCCGCCCGGCGTGGGCGGGGCCTGCTCGGTCGAGTACCCAACACGGACAGTGAAGATCCCGCGCCGTGAGAGGTCGCCGAGCAGATCCCTCAGGGCGTCGCAGAACTTCGGTTCGATCCCGAGCTGCGCCTCTCTGTCCGCTCGCTCGTTGATCCGGTTCATGAGCTGCATAGCTAATTTCGGATGGTCGGGGCGCGGTGTCGCCGACCACGATCGCGGCGGCCAGCTGCAAATACGCCCCGAGCTTTCGGCATCCCAGGCTCCACACCAGCATGCAGAAAGGTGTCTCGGACAAAGTGGCTCGTACGCCCCTGATACATCAATCCGCGGATCATCTGATGTGAAAGATCTTCGCTATCAGGGGCGTGTCGAAGATCACGTGTGGGGCGAGCGCGTGGTACGCCCAGACATGTACCCAGGCATTGCCTGTGCGCAGCGTCAAGAACGTCTTGATCATCCCCGGGCCGAAGTACTGCAAGAGCAGGAAAACGATCGAGAGCACCGCGTTACCGGGCGAGTTGAACAGCGTCCAGCCGTCGAAGAGGTGCACCAGCGTGTAGGTGAGAGAGCCGAGGATCACAGTCGTGGCCACCGACCCCGTGAGCTTGAGGAACCGCGGAACGAGTATGCAGTAAATGAAGACCATGGTCGGCAGGACCGTGCCGAGGAAGTAGAGCACGAAGGTAAGCGGCGCGCCCAGCAGGAGCTGACGAGGGCTCAGATCGAGGATCGCTGAGTTCAACCCGATCTGGATAAGAGACTCGATCAGAAGTACCACCACGATCACCAGTGCGTCATTACGCCGGTCGCTCGACTTGAGGTTCAATGCCTCCGCGGAGTAGCGTCTCCGGAAGAAGAGATACGGCGCAATCGCATATACGATGAAGTTGTAGCTTGCCCAGACGAACGCCTCGGCAGGCTCGATCATCTCATGCGTGCCGTACAGGGTGCCGACGACGTGAAAGCCGAAGGCGTGCCAGCCGAGCGCTTGCCCCAGTATGAAGCCGCCGAGCTGCCCGAGAATCCCGTACGCCACGAGCAGGAGCGTCTCCCGGAGCGCGGTGGCGCGCTCCGGTGCTCGTGCCGCCATGTCAGGCACGATCCTCTTGCGAGTGAGCGCATACACAACGCCCATCAGCAAGAAGACTTCGACCAGAATAAGGTTGCCGGACACCACCTGATCCAGAAAGGAGCTGCCCTCTTCGGTTGGACGGTCGAACGGCAGCTTGCCCTGCGCAATCGCCAGGATCAGTGCATTCGCTACCAGCCACGCAATCAGCGTGATCTGGACGCTTCGTTCCGAGAGCAACTTGGCGAGCCAGGATCTCTGGCGGGGCGGTGGCGGACGCTGGGTCCTCGGGACATCCGAACGACTCTGGTTTATGGCTTGCTCTATCCGCGGAGTTTGTGGCTTTCTCATCGGGTTACCTCCTCATGTACTTGTGGGTTGGACAGGATCACAGGCCGATTCCTCCAGGGCCCCCTGATCACGCCTTCGCCTCGCGCGGCCAGGAGCACATTCTCCAGGGTGGCCCCGCCGCCCTCCAGGAAGGCCCCACGGGAGACGCACCCGTTGCCTTCCCTTTGTCAATCTCTGCCCGTTCCTTTCTTCGCCGTTTGTTCTCCAGCAAGGCTTCCATTGCTATAGCCCTTCCAGCAGCAGCCGCAGGGCGTTGCCCATATCCTCCCTTGCCTTTTCCGGATCGTCGGCGGTAGCTATATACAACGCAGCCTCCATGGTCGCTCCGTGGATTAGATGCGCCAGCGGTTTGATAGGCTGCGGTTCCACGACTTCGAGGTCCATCAAGGCCTTTAGGCCCGTCTCGATCTGGGCGATGGCATATTCGGCGTCTATCCTGTGCCACTCCGCCCACCCGAGCACGGAAGGCCCGTCGAGCAAGAGTATCTGTCTCACGTCCTGGCGGAGGCAGGCGTCGAGGTAGGCGTAGATTCCCGCTATGAACGCCCCGAAAGGGTCCCGGTTTTCGTCCCTGCTCTTCCGCGCCGCACCCAAGACCTCCTCGTCTAGCTCTTCCTCGATCTCCTCAACGACGGCCCGGAACAGGCTCCGCTTGTCCTCGAAGTGGTAGTAGAGTGCTCCTTTGGTCATCCCCGTGCGCACCAGAATCTCCCCGATGGTGACCCCGGTATAGCCCTTCTCGGCAAACAGCTTCCTCGCAGCGTCCAGAAACGCCCGCCGCGTGGTCGCCCTGCGCTCCGCCTGAGTGCGCCGTGCTCGTCCTTCCCGATTGTCTTTGTCTCTATACATACCGACCGATGGTATGTTATTGTTTCAGGAAGGTTTTGTCAAGGGGTAGGGTTCATAAAAGAATGTGGACACACGACCTGAGAGGATTGAGGGTGCGATTGGCGGCGATCCCTTAGCGTTGCACACCTTCTGCATGTGGCTGCCTTGACCTTCTCCTCCAGCTGGCGCTTGCGGTGCTTCTGGAGCGCCTGAACGGCGCGGGGCGGAAGACCCTCGGTGCGGCGGCTAGCGTTCTTCGGCTCGGGGAAGACGAGCGTACCCAACCTGTCGCCGTCCCGACGCACCCGCTGTAGCTGGGGTTTACCCGGAGGGTGCCGGCGTCGAGGTCGATGTCCGACCACTTGAGCCCCAGTGCCTCTCCTTGGCAAGGCGAGAGTTAGCCTTCATTCACCCAGGTTGAGTGGTCAGGAGAGGAACGTAACAAAGAAGATGGTTGGGTGACGGTCCGGGTTGGAGACCAGACCTTAGAGGGCGGGCTAGAGATCAAAGGGGTGAAGACCAAACACTTTGGTGCGCAGGGGCTGCGGCAGCTGCCCACGTGGATACATCGCGGTATTAGCTCCCGCAGGAAGAGGCACACCGGAATCATTGTGGGCAATAGCTCTCGGCAGGACCCACCGCGACGCCGGATATGGCCCTTCAGTAAGGACTGGGAAGAGGAGGCCGAGATGCACGGCTACGCCGCTATTCGGACGGAAGACCTCTATGCCCTTTACCTCCTCAACCGGACGGGCAGGTTAGACCGCGACGAGTTCTGGCGCGACCTGTTCTCCACCAAGGGACCCTTCGACATGCATCCGTACCGTGAAAAGTTCACCGATGAGGAGAAGGACCAGCTAGGGTACCTCCCGCAGCCATGAGAGCGGGAGCAGTGAGTAGGATAGCGCATCCTCCATCGCGGCAGCGGTCTGGTCGCCCATACCCGGCATGACGTGAGAGTACGTGTCGAGGGTAATGGCTATGGTGGCGTGTCCGAGTAGCTCCTGCACGAACTTGGGGTGGACGCCCTTGCCGAAGAGGAGCGTGGCGCACGTGTGCCGGAGGTCATGGAAGCGGATGTGGGGGAGACCAGCCCGCTTGAGGAGCGGCGCGAAGCTGCACTGTCTGAGGTTGGAGGGGTTGATCGGGGTTCCGGCCTCTGTGGAGACGAGGAGACCTTGATCGTCGTAGAGGTCCTCGAGTGACTCTATCTCCCCTAGCTGCCGGGGGCGTTGGTCTTGAGCAGCGCGCCCACTGCTTCACCGGGCAGCGGTTCCGAGAAGTAGTGCCCTTGTGCCAAGTCGCATCCCAACCCCTGTAGCCGTTCGAGCTGCTCCTCGGTTTCCACCCCTTCGGCGATGACCTTGAGACCCAGGCTGTGTGCCAGGCGGATCATGCCGGACACCAGCGCGGCGGCCCCCGGGTCCTCCACGAGCTTGCTGACGAAAGAGCGGTCGATCTTGACGTGGTCGACGGGGAAACGCTCGAGGTAGGACAGGGAGGAGTACCCCGTCCCGAAGTCGTCTATGACCATACGCACCCCGAGGTCCTTGAGCTCCTCCAGTGTGGCGACCGTGGCCGGCGCGTTGCCCATGGCTGTGGACTCGGTGATCTCCAGGTGCAGGCAGGTCGGGTCGATCCCGGTCTCGGCGAGGACGCGGCGGACTTTCTCCGTCAGATCGGGCTCCCTGAACTGTCTCGCCGACAGGTTTACGCACACGGCGAGGGGTGGGTCAGCCGGGAAGCGTGCTTGCCACTCCTTAGTCTGGCGACATGCCTCCGCGAGCACCGCCTCACCGATGTCGACGATCAAGCCCGTCTGTTCGGCTATCGGGACGAAGTCGTCTGGGAGCAGCAGGCCGCGCTCTGGGTGTTCCCATCGCACCAGCGCCTCTACCCCCGATATCCGAGGCGGCTGCGTGGCCGTGCGTGCGACGATTGCCTGGCTCCCCACCGACCTGAGGTATCGTTGGAGATCCGCATCCAGCAGCATCTGGGGTTGGTAGTGGACCCTGAACTCCTCGCGCTCGAGAGCCTGCCTCAGTCCGTGCTCTAGCTCCAGACGCTCGAGGGCGCGGGCGTTCATTCCCTCCTCGAACACTGCGTAGCTGGCCTTGCCCGAGTGTTTCGCACGGTACATCGCCAGGTCCGCGTCCCGCAAGAGGTCCGCTGCCTGTTTCCCGTTCACTCCACCGAGCGCTATTCCGACGCTGGCCGTGACGAACAGCTGCCGCCCGCTGATAGAGAAGGGGGCCCGGAGCCGCTCCTGGACGCGCTCGGAAGCGTGGACAGCCGCCGTCGCGTCGATGCCCTCCAGCAGGAGGATGAACTCGTCCCCGCCCAAACGGGCCACCGTGTCCTCGGGTCTGAGGACGCTTTGTATCCGTTTGCTCGCCGTCACCAGCACCCTGTCGCCCGCTCTGTGCCCCAGGGAATCGTTTATGACCTTGAAGTTGTCGAGGTCCATGAACAAAATCGCCACCTCGCGTTTGCTACGCATGGCGCGCGAGAGGGCGTGCCTGAGGCGGTCCATGAACAGTGCCCGGTTGGGCAGGTGGGTCAGAGGGTCGTGCAGCGCCTGGTGCTCGAGCTTTTCCTCGAGGGCCTTTCGCTCGGTGATGTCGTGGACGGTGCCCACCATCTTGAGCGGTTCGTCGTTCTCGTCGCGCACTACCTCCGCACGGCGGTTCACCACCCTCACCTCGCCGTCAGGGCGGACTATGCGGTGTTCGAAGTCGTAGGGCCCGTCCTGCTGCAGCGCGGCATTGAGATGCTCGCTCAGCGACTGTCGGTCCTCGGGGTGCACTATCTCGAGCAGCTTATCGAAGGAGGGGACGAACACCTGGGGCGCGAGGCCGTAGATGCGGAAGGTCTCGTCCGACCACCGCACCTTCCCGCTCCTCACGTCCCAGTCCCAGCTACCGAGGTGGGCCAATCGCTGTGCCTCGGCCAGGATCACCTCGCTCTCCTTGAGCGCTTCCTCCGCCTCCTTGCGTTCGGTAATGTCGAAGATGACCCCCTGCCAGAACAAGGGGTTGCCTCCCTCGTCCTTCAGCACCACCGCCTCCTCATGCACCCAAACTACGGAGCCGTCCTTGGCGATCAGTCGGTACTCTTCGGAGAAGCGCTCATCTGCCCCCGCCTCGAAGCGCTCGTCAGCGGCCAGTACCCGCTCCCGGTCGTCGGAATGGAGGCGCTCAGGCCAGAGGCGGCCTCCCATCCACTCTTCGGGGCTGTAGCCGAGCATCTCCTCTATCTGCGGGCTGGTGTAAAGCGGTTCGTCTGAACCGTCGGCCAGGTCTATGTAGGTCACGGCGGGCATCTGCTCTACCAGGGTGCGGTATCTCTCTTCGGCGTCTCTCAGAGCCTCCTCCGCCTGCACGCGCTCGGTGACGTCGTAGACGACGCCTTCTATGGCCTCCACGCCGCCGTCCTCGCCGTAGACCCCCTGGCCGTGCTCCTCCACGTGCCTTATCTGCCCGTCCTTGCGCCGGATGGCGTAGCGGAGGACGATGCGCTGATGTTTGGCCAACGCCTCCTGCACCTCGTCCCAGACTCTTTGCCGATCCTCATCCACAATGAGGTCGCCGAACATGACGCTCCCGTCGGTGAGCTCATCGGGCGAGTGACCAGTGAGCTCTTCGGCGTAGTCGCTTACAAACTCATTGGGCCAGCCAGGCTCGTTACGGCAGCGGTAGAGGTAGGCAGGCGCGTTGGCCAGCAGCGTCGAGAGGCGCCGCTCGCTCTCTCTGAGCGCCTCCTCCGCTCCTACGCGCTCGGTGACGTCGTGCATAATGCCCTGACGGCGCCATGGTCGACCGTCGCCGTCCCGCAAGACCACTGACTCGTCGCGCAGCCACACCACCCGATCGTCCTCGGAGATCATGCGATACTCCAAGGTGAGCGGCACGCCTTCCGTGTTTGCCCGCTCGTTCTCAGCCAACACCCACTCGCGGTCGTCGGGGTGCACCAGCTTCGTCCAGAGCAGGGGATCCGCGTCCCAGGCACTTATCGGGTAGCCCAGCAGCGCCTCGGCCTGGGGGCTCGTATACCCCCCGTAGCCGAGGCCTTCGAGCGTGTCGATGTAGACGATGGCGGGTATCTGCTCGACGAGGGTGCGGTACCGCTCTTCGGCCTCCCGGAGCTTTTCCTCCGCCTTCTTGCGCTTGGTGATGTCGTGCATGACGCCCTGCCAGAACAGGGGCTCGCCTCGTTCGTTTCGCACGAGCACGGCCTCGTCCCTCACCCACACGACGCGCCCGTCCTTGGCGATCACACGGTACTCAGCCCGGAACGGCTCGAGGGACTCGTCCGTGCGCTTGTCCTCTTCCAGCACGCGCTCGCGGTCTTCGGGGTGGACCACGTTGAGCCAGTGCTTTGGGTGGGAGCTGCCCACCTCTGGCGAGTACCCGAACATGGCCTCGTACTGCGGGCTCATGTACGCGAGGACCTTGCCGCTATTCGAAAGCTGCTCCACATAAGTAATCGCGGGGATCTGCTCGACCAGCGTGCGGTAGCGGGCCTCGGCTTCGCGCAATCTGTTCTCAGCACGCCGGTGCTCTGTGACGTCGGTGGCTACACCAAGCACGCCGGAGAACTGGTTATGCTCTCGCAGCGGCGAGTAGCGCGTCTCGAACGCACGCCCGCCCACCTCCACAATCGCGCCGGACGCTTGGCCTCCCAGCGCGAGGCGAACGCTCTCCACCACCTGTGGAGAGTCGCGGTACGTCTTGAAGATGGACTGCCCAACAACCCTGTCGGGTTCGAGCCCCAGGAGGTCCAAGCCCGTACCCTCCGTGAGGGTGAACACGCCCTCGGGATCGACCGCGAACAGGGCGACGGGCAGATTAGCAATGACCCCTCGGTAAGTAGCCGCGTCCCTCTGCAGTGCTTCCCTGGTGTGCCGGAGCTTGGCGAACTCGCGCTCATGCCGCGTGGTTTGCTGTCTGAGGCGTGCCCATCCGCGCCAGCCGTAGAATCCGAGGGCCGCCGTGAAAACGATGGAGACGGCGAGAAACGCGCCGAGTTGCCCAGGCTCGCGCTGACGGGCCCACGCGCCCAAGCTCTCGAACGCACCGAGGTAGGCCGCCAGCGTCATTGCTACCACGGCGATCAGGGTCACCAGCAGACTCTTTGTCGTAAGTCTTCTAACCTTTCCCATGCCCCTATACGGCCGGGAGAACAAATATCACTTTTGACTTTAGTATACCTGTTCTCTAAACCGCACGACGGCGAATAGGGAGGCTTGCTCGCCAAGGTTCGGACTGGCACGGATCCCCTACCTTGGCTACCCGATTCAGTGATTTCCAGACAGAGCGTCTTCCATCGCTGTTGCGGCCTCGCTACCCATGCCGGGCAGCCTGTGGGAGTAAGTGTCGAGCGTGATGGCGACGGAAGCGTGTCCTAACAGCTCCTGGACGACCTTGGGATGGACCCCCTTAGAGAGCAGGATAATAGTGAACAAAACGATCAACCGTATACGCCTATGCGTTCCCAATAGCGCGCAGATACCGGGCAGCTGAGCTTGCTACTGCACCTTGGGCATCGCTTGCCACCACCCCTCAAAGCACCCGTAGATGCGATCATAGCGGAACGGAACGAGCCGCTCGGTAATCCGCCGGACGCTTGCCCCTGACAGGGGGATGTAATTAACGTAACTGTACATAAAGGTGACGTAGCGGTGGTCTTCGACCACGTGAAGCGTATCTCCGGTGCAAAGCGCACCTCGGCCCTCAGCGCCCGCGGCCCAGTGGAGCACGGTTGAACCGGCAAAATGCCCCCCGCAGTAGATAAGGGTCAAACCTGGAGCAAGCGGATACGTTGCCCCTTCCCAAAACACCATCGTCGGATCCGGACGCACAACCCAACTTTGGTCCGCGGCATGCAGATAGATCGGAATCCCATCAACGGCCCGACTCCACTCAACTAAGACTCCGTAGAAATGGGGATGCGAGCTTGCGATCGCGGCAAGGCCCCCTGCTGCTTGCACCTCCGCGATGGTTGCGTCGTCGAGTAGACTTACACAATCCCACAACACATTGCCCTCGAGCGTTTGGATCAGGAGGGCCTGCTGTCCGATGGCGAAGTGCGGTTCCGTACGGATCCCGATAAGGTTTGGTTCGAGTGGCTGAATGACGTTGTGGTGGTCGCAGCGCAAATCCGCGAGCGTCGTCCACCGCTGTCCCTTCCAGTAGACAGCCTCGCGCTCGTCTTCGCAGATGGCGCAACGCGCAGGTGGCCGCACGGTCGCAGCGTATTGGACGCCACAGCGCGCGCAAATATAGCTGACCGAGTAGGCCTTCTCGAAGATTCCATTGCGAGAATCCCCTGACCATCACACACTATTAGCATCCGATCACCTAGCTGACGCGGGGATGTACTTTTTCCCGCGGCTCGGTGGAGGGCTGGCGCATGGCGCTCCAGGCTCCACTTGCGATTATCAGTACTGCGGCGAGCGTTTGCGCCGCTCCTATCGTCAGGCCTACTATGCAGAGCAGCAGCCCCGTCGGGGCGTAGAGGACTCCGGCCCACGTCGGCAGCGTGGCCGAGCGCCACACGGCGATCCCGAACAGGATGGTTCCCGCCGAGTAAAGCAAGCCGCCCACCAGAGCGG
>Ga0126314_10002050_pt1 | contig 9981 bp, 5 predicted proteins | sample Plot105B_FD_92535 | JGI IMG/M metagenome (GOLD analysis project Ga0126314, IMG submission 92535) | Serpentine soil microbial communities from UC McLaughlin Reserve, CA, USA - Plot105B | ecosystem: Environmental > Terrestrial > Soil > Grasslands | place: USA: UC McLaughlin Reserve, Lake County... | reverse complement strand
GTCCCAGGCATCGGGGCGATCGAGCGCGGCGGTGGAGGTGAACCCGCAGACTCCCTCGACAGTGGCCGCGACGGTGAGACCTGCATTCACGCCGTCCGGACCAAAGGGCAGCAGGTAACGCACTTCGGTGCGGGTCACTGCGGTCTCGCCAGCACCGGCCTCGGGGGTTGCCTCCTGGGCGGACACCACCACCAGTCCAACGAGAGCGAGAGCAAGCAACGCAGACAGTGCGACGAGCAGACGCCACATCACATGATCCTCCTCACGCTCGATGAGCTGTGCTGTCCCAGTTTCAGTTGATCGATTGCTCGGTCACGCGCTGCCAGCACTATACGGCACTCGACCTGCCGTCGCTTGGATGGCTGGCTTGTCCGGGATCTTGCCCTTCCGTACCGGCGGGCGGCACTGAAAACCGGAACAGCTGTAACGCCCAGCCAGAGCGAGAGGTCGGCTCCTCGCCCACCCACTCCGCTCCCATCGCTCGGTAGAACGGTGCGGCGTTGGGGTCACTGGCTAGGGTCAGTCCGCGGGCGCCCAATTCCCGCGCTGTTGCCACCGCGTGCCGCCAGAGACATTTGCCGCAACCCGTTCCGATCTGATCCGGCTCGACGAACAGCTTGTCCAGCACCATCTCCGGCGGTCCGCCGAGGAGGCCGTAGTAGCCGACGATACGACCATCCTCCTCCAGTACGAAGACCGGCGAATCCGCGATGAACTCCCGCGTGACCCTGATGGCCTCGAGCTCCCAGTTGAGAAACTCCGGCTCATAGCCCCAGGAGAGCACCGAGCGCTCCGTCAGTTCATTCAGGTACGAAACCTCGTCGGGAATTGCGCGTCGAATGACGGAAGGTGACAGGGTCATAGGGTCATGTTCACCCTATCACCATCGCAGAAGCGCTCTAGCTCCGTTTCGTCGTTGTAATAGTGCACGGAGGCGCGCACGATCTCGTTCACGCCTTCTTGATCTTCGACCGAGTCACAAGGATGTGGATCGAGCAGATCGGCTCAGTGCGTAGAAGTCAATGATCTCCCCGACGACTAGGTCCGGCGCGAAGCCGCTGATGTCCCGGCGCAACGCCGTCAGCCATTGTGCCTGGGCCACGTAGATCGCGGCCGGGTCGTCACGGGTGACGATCTGCTGGATCTCGCTCAGCGCCGCCTGGTACGACGCCGCATCACCCGCGGACTTGGCCTGCTTGAGCAACGTGTCGACCCGTGGGTTGCAGTAGTGCCCGACATTGCCGGTCTGCCAGGCCTCACACGAAACCATCGGCCAGAGCTGGTTCCAGCCGTCGTTGTAGTCGGGCTGCGAGAAGACTGGAAACAGATGCGGACGCTCATCAGCGGGCACGTCACCGTACGCGATTCCGACGTACGTGGCGAATTCGATGACCTGGATGTCGAGCGTGATCCCGACCTGAGCCAGATTGGCCTGAAACAGCTCGACGATGGAGGCGCTGTCCTGATTGCCCGCCGGGAGAAACAGGGTAAGGACTGTCCCATCCATGACGCCGGCCTCTCGTAGCAGCGTTCGTGCCCGCTCCAGATCGGTCTGATAAATGAAGGTGTCCGGCGCGAAACCTCGGCACAGTTCGGCCACCGGCCCCCTGGCCCGCTTGGCGTAGCCCTCATAGACCCCAGCGATGACCTCGTCATAGGGGAAGGCCCAGCAGAGCGCCTGACGTGCTCGAGGTGATTCAAGAGGCCCGGCCACGGTCATGGCCAGGTACTGGACCGCCAGGTTGTAACGACGGTCAACGACCAGATCAGGATGCCGCTCCAGCTCCTGGATCGATCCGAGTGGGAGGGTGGCCGCGATGTCCGCATCCCCCGTCTCGACGAGCTCACGTCGCGTCTCCGTTTCGACGACGGTGCGGATGATGATCTGGTCGAAATGCTCACCCTCCCAACCACGCCAGTACCTGTCGTAACGCTGCAGATGAACTCCGCTCTCGAAGTCGAAGGCGACGGCCTGATAGGGACCAGTGCCGAGCCCCTGGCTGTTGGCCTGGGCCCAAGCGTGACCCCAGTCGCCCTCCACTTCGTGCTCGCGCAGCGATGCCACATTGACGATCGCGGTGCCATGGGGAGAAGCCAGCGCCGCCTCAAATAGCGGTTGCGGTCGTCCCAAGTCGAAGACGAGGGTGTGCGAATCGGGCGCTGTGATCTGTATGGGATCGGTGAGGAATCGACCCAGCACCTGGGCCGGCGCCAGCCCCAGACGCAGCAGGCGTTCAAACGACAAGCGAGCCGCCTCGGCATCAAAAGGAGTCCCGTCGTGAAAGGTCACTCCGTCCCGAAGCTGAAAGGTCCACACGCTCTGGTCCGGGTTCGATGCCCAGGACTCGGCCAGGAGCGGAACATACGCATCGGTCATGCCCGCCTTGAGCCGCAAGAGTCCCTCGAACGGTCCTTGGAGCGCCACATCCGATCCGGGGTCATAGGCGGAATGGGGATCGAGGTCAGAGGGAGTGCGATTCGTCGCCAGCGTCAGCGTTAGCGGCGAGTCCTGCTGCGACGGTGCGGCGCTGACATTGGAATCGACATCCGGCGACGAGCCGCCCGCTCCGGACCAGATGCCCGCGATGACGGACAACCCACGGCCGACGCCCAGCAGAAGACACCGCCGCGACAGGGAGAGAAGCGACCCATGCGGCGTGCGGTCTGCACGAGGCGGAAGCACCATTTACGCTCGTCCTTTTATCGCCATAGTGCTTTCTCGCTACCAAGTCCGCGGCGCACATCATGCCCACCTGTGCCGCACGTCCGGTGCGATCTCCGGAAACACGAACCCGGCCGGAAGGCCGGGCACGTGCGGGAAGGGGGTGGAGCCCAGAGGGGCTCGGCAGCATTGTGGAGCCGGGCGTGTCTGGCAACCCGCTTCATTGTCTATAACTCCTATAGGATTTGATTGACTAGCACTATAGCGACTTATCCCGGAGTTGTCAAATCCTCGCGACGCTGTAGCAGGATCTCAGTGCCTAATGGTTCACTCGTACGCTATCAGTGATGGCTTGCAGTTCCGCCACCCCGCACGGAGTGTGGTCTGCCCATCCCTTGCCTGCCTGGGCGGACCGTGCGACGATGCTTGGTGAACCCACGCGATCTTCATTCGAAAGCGATATCTCATGGACGACTCCTGGACTCTCCATCGGGCCAAGCTGCGCCGGCCACGGCTCGGTACCAAGGTCGTGCCGCGTCCGCGATTGACGTCGTACCTCGACCGGAGCCTTCATACGCCCCTGACGCTCGTTGCCGCTCCCGCCGGTTTCGGCAAGACCACGCTGCTCTCGGAATGGGCTGCTGGCCAGTCGACACCGACGGCGTGGCTGACCGTCGACGTGACCGATCGTGATCTCAGCCAGTTTGTCGGGGACGTCGTCGCCGCCATCGAGACGGTGGTCCCAGGCGTTGGTGACCCCATGCTCGCCCTACTCCAGCGTCCGCACCCGGTGGTGCCGGCCGCCGAAGTCGGGGCCTCCCTCGCCGACGAGTTGCTCGACCTGGAGCACGACGTCGTCCTCGTCGTCGACGACTTCCACCTGGCCGCCTCGGCCGACGTGGAGCTTTTCCTCGGGGGATTGCTGCCGCTGCTCCCGCCGACGTTCCACGTGGTGTTGTCGACCCGCACCGATCCCACGATCCCGTTGGCGCGACTGCGAGTGCAGGACCAGGTAAACGAGGTGCGTGCGACCGAGCTGCGCTTTACCGAGGCGGAGACACGCCAGCTCCTCGCGCTCGCCGGCCTGCCCGATGCCGATGCGGTGCTCATCGCAACGCTCCTGGACCAGACCGAGGGCTGGGTCGCCCTGCTCCGCCTTGCGTCGTTGGTAGTGCCGGCCATCACTGAGCCGGCGCGACTCGCCGAGGCCGTCACGCACAACCAGCACTTGATGAACTTCCTCGCCGAAGAGGTGCTGAACAAGCAACCCGCCGAGGTCCAGGACTTCCTGCTGCACACGGCCATCGTCGACCGCATCTGCGCGCCGCTGGCGGACGCGCTCCTCGATCGGACGCCGCCGGAAGGCAGTTGGGAGCTCCTGGAGCGGCTGGCGCGCGAGAACTTCCCGCTCGAGCAGATTGGCGACGAGCCGGGCTGGTTTCGCTACCATCCGCTGTTTCAGAGCCTGCTGCGCCACCAGCTCGCAGTTGGGCGCGCGGTGTCTGAGCTAGCCGCGCTGCACGGGCGGGCTGGGGCGTGGTTCGCCACACACGATCAGGTCGCCGAGGCGCTGCACCACCTCCTCGCCGCGGGCGACACCGAGGGCGCGGCGCGTCTGGTCGAAGACCAGGCCCATCCCGCCCTCACCCGCGAGGACTGGACGGCCCTCGCCGACTGGCTGCGGCTGTTGCCCCAGGACGTGATCCACGACCGCCCAGCGCTCCTCCTGGCGACGGCCTACGTCGCCTTCCGTTCTGGCCGTGTCGTCCCCACGCGGACGATCCTGGCGGACGTGGAGACGCTCCTCGCTCGCCCCGGTGTGGACGCGGTAGCGGCGGACGCGATGCGGGGCGAGATCGACGCGCTGTCCCTCGCGCCCCTGCTGCGGATCGAACAGGACCCCGCCGGCGCCCTCGCCCTTGCCCAGCGCGCGATCGCGCGGGTCCCCGCCGATCGCCGGCTCCCCTACGGGTTTGCCCAGGGGTGTGTGGGATTGGCCCTGCAGGCCACTGGGGAGACCGACGCGGCCGTCCGCTGGCTGACCGAGATCGCAGAGCGTGAAGCCGAGCGGATCGACGCCGGGTCGATTCGCGTGCTGCAACTCCTGATGTTTGTCCATCGCCAGGCCGGCAACATCGATCAGTGCGCCGACACAGCGCATCACCTGTTGGCGCTCGGGCAGCAGCACGATCTTCCGGTGGCGACGGGCTGGGCCCACTTGTGGCTCGCCTGGATCGCCTACGAGGCGGACGATCTCGATGTGGCGATCGATCACCACCTGGCCATCCTCGCCGATCATCGTCGGGTCCATTTCACGTGCCACTTCGACGCCTTGACGGGGTTGACCCTCGCTTATCAGGGAAAGGGGATGCTCTTCGAGGCGGACCACACGCTGCACCGACTGCGGGAGATCATCCTGGGGGCGGACGCCCTGGAATACCTTCCTCCGCTGCAGGCCTTCGAGGCACGCCTCGCTCTCCTGCGGGACCGGCCGCAGGACGCGATGCGCTGGCTGGCCGCTCCTGCGGTCGGCATCGACAGCAGCTCGCTGCACGAACCCGAGCACCCGCTGATGACCCGGGTCAACGTGCTGCTTGCCGAGGGGTCCCCAGAAAGCCTCGCCCAGGCATGGCGCGCCGTGGAGGAGCTCCACGCGCGGGCGGAAGCTAGTCACCATCGCGACAGCCTGCCGAAGATCCAGGCGCAGGCGGCCCTGGTGCTGGCGGCGCAGGGGCAGAGCGACGCCGCCGTGACGGAACTGCGGCGTTCCCTCTCATCAGCCGCCGCGATGGGACTTCGCCGCACCTACCTCGATCTCGAGGCCGCGATCGTGCCGCTGCTGCACCGGCTCGCGGGGGAGCCGGTGACGGGCGGCTACGTCGCGCAGCTGCTGAGCAGCCTCGCCGGCACCCGTCATGGGGACGATCAGGGATCGACGCAGTCTGCCTCCGCGGTCCTCACGGAGCGCGAAGCCGAGGTCCTGGCCGGCCTGGCGCGCCGCCTGTCCTACCAGGAAATCGCCGACGAGCTGTTCATCTCTTTGCACACCGTCAAGAGCCACGCGGTCAACATCTACCGCAAGCTTGATGTCCCCAATCGGCGCCAGGCGCTCCTGAAAGCCCAAGCGCGCGGCTGGTCTGTCTAGCCGGAATTCGTCGGTCTCATCCCTCCGGAATCATCCACATCTCATCCTTTTCAGGCGATGCGCGACGCGCCGTCGGACCCCATGCTTGAGGGGCAAATGGGGCACCAATGGGATTGCCGGTAGTCGCGCGCCGAGCTGCGGACAGGAGATGGCGTTGCTCAGGATCCGTCACCGTCTCACGCTGTTCGACCGCTCCCGTTGCCCTTTGCTGCTCGTTCGATAGCGGTGCCGCCGGTTGGGGCGGTGTCGCCCGGCGAGAACATGATGACGACATCGATTGCGCCAACTCCAATTCCTATTCGGCGACGGAAGCTCCTGCCCCCGCGGCTCGACGGCCAGGTCGTGGCTCGTCCGCGTCTCATGGCACGGCTCGATGAGAGTGTGCGCGTGCCGCTCACATGCATCGTCGCGCCGGCCGGGTTTGGCAAGACCACGCTGGTCGCCCAGTGGTTGGCCAGCATCGCGACGCCCGCCGCCTGGCTGACCCTCGATGCCGGTGATGAGGACGCGGCGCGCTTTGTCGCGCATTTCGTGACGGCCTTCGCCGCGATCACGTCGCTCGTCCCCAACCAGGTACTCGATCTCTTGTACGCCCCTGACAGCGTCTCCTTCGCGGACATCGGGGCTGCCCTCGCCGACGCGCTCTTCGACAGCTCCGAGGATGTGATCGTGGTGCTGGATGATGCCCAGACGGCCACGTCAGCGGATGTGCTCAGCTTCCTCGCGCAGTTCCTCGCCTTGCTCCCGCCGACCGTGCACCTCCTCATAGTGTCTCGCGTCGATCTTCCCCTCACGATCGCGCGGCTGCGGACGCAGGGCCAGGTGAACGACCTGCGCGCCGCGGATCTGCGCTTTACCGACGAGGAGGTGCCCGCCCTGGTGACCGCCCTCGGGTCGATCGACGCGACCAGGGCGACGGTTGACCTCCTGCAAGAGCAGATGGAAGGCTGGGTGACCGGGCTCCGCCTCGCGGCAGGGGCCATGACCCTGCTCCGCGATCCCACCGAAGTGACGGCGGCCGCGGAAGACCGGCAACACGTCATGCAGTTTCTGGTGGAGGAAGTGCTCGCCAGGCAAGAGGCGGAGGTCCAGGAGTTCCTCGTACAGACGTCGATCGTCGCGCGCATCTGCACCGACCTTGCCGACGCTCTGCTCGACCAACCGTTTCTCAGCAGCCGGACGATACTGGATCGCCTAGCGCACGAGAACCTCTTTTTGGAACCTGATGGTGATGACCCCGATTGGTTCCGCTTTCACCCCGTCTTCCAGGAATTGCTCCGTCATCAGCTCGCGCTCCGGAAATCGCCCGAGGAGATCGCAGACCTCCATGCGCGGGCGAGTCGCTGGTATGCGCGAGAGGAACTGATCGATGAGGCTCTTTCCCACCTCCTGGCCACAGAAGACTTCACAGCGGCCGCGGAACTGGTCGAGCACCACCTCCACCTTGCACTCAACCGGGAGGATGGGCAATCTGTCGTGCGGTGGCTGCGCGCGCTGCCGGAGGCGCTCATCTCCGGTCGACCGGAGCTGCTGCTGGCCCGAGGCTGGGTCTCGCATCTGAGCGGTCGCGCCGCTCCGCTGCGGGTAACGCTGGCCCAGGCGGAAGCCCTGCTCGCCCAAATTGGAGCTGATCCAGCAAGGGTCGAGGCGTTGCGAGGGGAGATTGGAGCGCTCAGTCTCGGCACCCTGCTGCCGATCGAGCAAGACCCGGTAGGTGCCCTTCGCGTTGCGGAGCACGCCGTGCAACATGTTCCGGCTGAGCGCGGTCTGCCCTTCGGACTGGCGCGCGGATATGTGAGCCTCGCTGAGCACGCACTAGGGCGGAGCCGCGAGGCCGTACGCGACCTGGAGGCGATCGCGGAGCGCGAGGCCGAACACTTTGACGCCGGTTCGATCCGCGCGCTCCTGACGCTCACCTTCCTCCACCGGCAGGCGGCCCGCTATGGAGACTGCGGTGAGGTCGCGCGGCACATGCTGACGCTCGCCGAACGCCACGACCTGGCCATCAGCGCCGGCTGGGCGCATCTGTTTCTGGGGTGGCTGGCCTACGAGCGGGATGATCTCAATGTCGCTAATACGCACTTTTCGGCCATTGCGACCTCCTATCGTCGGCTGCATGTGTCGTGCGTGCGGGAAGGCCTGTTTGGCACGGCCCTCGTGCGCCAGGCTCGAGGGCAGACGGCTGCGGCCGATGCCACGGTGCAGCGGCTGACCGAGATCCTCATCGATGCCACGGCATTGGAGCATTTACCGGTGGTGCATGGCTTTGAGGCGCGGCTCGCGCTCTTGCGCCAGCAACCGGCCGTCGCTATGCGGTGGCTCGAGACGACAGACGTGGGTATCAATAGCAATACACTCCACGCCTTCGAGCACGCCCTTCTCACCAAAGCGAACACCTTGCTCGCCCACGGGACGCCGGACAGCCTGCTCGGTGCCGCTGCGGATCTGGAGTTGCTGCGCGCGCGCGCCGAGACTGCCCATCATACCGCGCGCCTGGTGGAGATCTGGGCCCTCACGGCACTCGTCCTTGACGCCCAGGGACGCACCGATGCCGCTCTCGACGCTATGAAGCGCTCGCTGGCGCTCGCCTCTGGAGAAGCGTTTTTTCGGACCTATGCTGACCTTGGTCCAGCGATAACGCCGCTCTTGCGGCGGGCAGCCGCCGATGTGGAGATACCGCCGCTTCTGGCGCGACTCCTCGAACGTGACGTTAAAGACATGGACTCCGCTGTCAATGGTGTCGTCCCGAAGCGGGACCACGCGCTGTCCGTTTTGACCCTCCTCACCCTTCGCGAGTCTGACGTGCTCGATGGTCTCGGCCGGCGGCTTTCCTATCAGGAGATCGCCGATGAGCTGTTCATTTCCTCGGGAACCGTCAAGCGGCACGTCGGGAGCATCTACAGCAAACTCGGCGTCGCGAATCGTCGCCAGGCGGTGCTAAAAGCAGAATCCCTGGGCTGGCATCCTGCCGTGTAGTGGGGAATCCGGCACCATTCCCTCCCGGTCACGGATCGGCCGCGCAAATGGCCCGTTAATGGCCCGTTTTTGTCCCTTTCCGGCGCATGCCACGACCGACACACGCGCCCATGATTGGGGTGATACCGACAACCGGTGTTGGCCGTGTGCTGCGCGGCGTCCAGGTGCGTGGTACGGCGGAGTCCGTCCGGAGGTGAGTGATGGGGCACGTGAAACCCCCACTCAGTGTGATTGCCGCAGGCATGTATACGATCCGGGTTCAGGGGCCGCTCGATGCGACCTGGTCAGAGCAGCTCGGGGGCATGCGGATCATGGTCAGTGGGACGGGCCGCCACGCGGTAACCGTGCTCTTCGGTCGCCTTGGCGACCAAGCGGCGCTGATGGGGGTGCTCAACACCCTCTATGACCTGGGACTGCCGCTGCTCTCGGTCGACTATCTGTCGCCGACATAGGTGCCGACCGCCCCGTCGGCATCATCGGCCACGCTGGGTACTGCGTCGTGCCGCGCGAAGACCCGTATACAGTCATGCACCACGCCGAAGAGATGTGGGTATTCGGAATACCCGCGACACCAGAAGCCGTTCGTCTTGCGGATAGCGTGCATCGCACGGGAGCCGGGATGACCGCGGCTCCTTGCACCGGGGAGGCGACGGTTGTCCGAGGAGACAGGCATGGCTCAGCACTCGCCACTCGTGCCCCGCGACTCTCGCGCGCTCGACCCTGACGACTTCTCGTTCTTCGGATTTGACGACCTCGGCCTTTGGCTCAAATGCCGCATTCGGCAGGTTGACATTCGCGGCGGCACGTCAGGGGTTTCGAATCGTCAGCCGTCGCCTACGAACATGAGTGAGCGAGGAGGTCGTCTATCTCGGTTGGCTGTTCGACTGGTAGATGGGGCAGTGCCCCTGCTCGGCTCCCTGGGCTATGGCCGCGAGCCCAACCAACGGCGCCAGACAGGACGTTCGCCTACGTCGCCTGCCCGTTCGTGGTGGTTGAGCGAAGTCTTATCCGCGCTCATCCCGGACGGCAGGGGTTCTGGTCTGCGCTGGCGCTCGGCGGCGCCAGGCGCCGCCGAGCAGTGTATAAACATCATTGAACATGATTTAGATGTCTCTCACCCGCTCTCGGCTGAGCGTTCCGCGGGGTGTCAGTTGCGCTGCTACGAATCCACCTTGCACGGTCGAGCATTCGGCCTACG
>Ga0126314_10002049_pt1 | contig 9983 bp, 14 predicted proteins | sample Plot105B_FD_92535 | JGI IMG/M metagenome (GOLD analysis project Ga0126314, IMG submission 92535) | Serpentine soil microbial communities from UC McLaughlin Reserve, CA, USA - Plot105B | ecosystem: Environmental > Terrestrial > Soil > Grasslands | place: USA: UC McLaughlin Reserve, Lake County... | reverse complement strand
CGGCGTCCTCGTATCGCCGGTCGAGATACTCCTGGGGGTCGACCATGGTCATGGCCGGTCTCCTTCCTGGTGGTGGCGGCCGTTGGCGACCGCGGGCGGCCACGCCGGCGCGACAAGACACGACGGAGCCGATGGAACGGATGGGACCCGGGAGAGCGGCCAGCGGGCCGCGTCGGCACGGCGCAGGACGAGTGCGGTCCTGCTCGGCAGGCGGCAACACGGCCGCCGACCATCTGACTATGCGGCCGACGCGATCCCAAACCCCCGTCAACGAGAGGTTTGCCGGCCGGCCCACCGGCCACTCGATGCCATGCGCTTCGGAAAGAACGTCGAGATCCGCCCGCTGGGCGGCGGCTTCGGCTGCCTGCTGATGATCCTGTTCTCGGTGATCGCCTCGGTGGTCCTCACCCTGGTCGCGAACCTGCTCCTGAACTAAGACCTGGCGCTGCCGGTCGAGCGCTCGCCGGCGAGGGCGTGCTCGTAGGCGCGCTCGTAGCCGGCGACCATGGCCTCGGCGGAGAAGCCCTCCTTGACCCAGGAGCGCATGCGGTGGGGGTCGAGGTCGCCGGCCCGGGCGACGGCGTCGGCCATCTCGTCGACCGAGGAGACGATGAAGCCGGTCTCGCCGTCGGCGACCACCTCGGGCACCGAGCCGTTGCGCCAGGCGATCACCGGGGTGCCGCAGGCCATCGCCTCGGTCATCACCAGGCCGAACGGCTCCGCCCACTGGATCGGGAACAGCAGGGCCGCCGCCCTGGCCAGCAGGTCGGCCTTCTGCTCGTGCGGGCACTCGCCGTGGACCTCGACGTCGTCGCCGAGGAGGGGCTCGACGTTGGCCGCCCAGTAGCTGCGCTCGCGCTCGTTCTTGGTAGTGGCGCACATCACCAGCCGGCGCCCGGCCCGCCTGGCCGCCTCGATGGCCAGGTGCGGCGCCTTCTCCTCGTCGGCCCGGCCCAGGAAGAACAGGTAGTCGTCCTTGTCCTCGCGGAACGGGTAGCGGTCCATGGGGATGCCGTTGTAGACGACCCCGCCCCAGCGCAGGTTCTCAGGGGCCATCGACTTCTGGCTCTCGGAGATCGCCACGAACCAGTGCTGGCGGGCGACCCGTCTGTAGAGCATGTGGGCCTGCTGGGTGAAGGGGCCGTGCAGGGTGTGGATGGTCGGGCAGTTGCTGAGGGCGCCGACGCTGACCCCGACCGGCCCGGTGTGGTCGTGCAGGATGTCGAACTGGTCGCCGTGCTCGTAGACCGAGACGACGTGGCTGGCCTCGTACCAGGGGTCGCCGATGGCGTCGCGGGGCGGCTCCTCGTCGAGCGGGGAGACCAGCCGGGCTTTGGTGCCGGACCCGGGCGCGGCGAACAGGGTGACCTCGTGGCCGCGGTCGGTCAGCCCGTCGGCGAGCAGCGCCACCACCCACTCGATCCCGCCGTAGCCGCTGGGCGGGATCGTGTACCAGGGAGGGGCAATCAGCGCGATCCGCATACCCAGGTAGTTCCACGACAGATCGGCCAGCAAACCGAGGGAGCCGGCCAGGCAGGCTGGAACGACCGCCGGGCCCTGCCGGCGGCCGGTGGACCGCGGCTCAGGCCGAGCGCGACCCCGGGCTCTCGCCGCCGTCGGCCGTCGGCCGCTCGGACAGGCTGTCGACCAGTGCCCGGATCTCGCTGTCCGGGTAGCGGCGGTGGCCGCCCAGGGTGCGGACGAAGGGCAGCTTGCCCTCCTTGGCCCAGCGGGACACGGTCTTCGGGGACACCTGCAGCAGGGCCGCGGCCTGCGAAGCGGTCAGGTGCTTTGGCTCACTCGGCTTGGGTTGGCGCATTGGACTCCCTCATACGGTCATGGCCCGGACCGGACCAGCTGTCGCTCACGGTGTGTCGAGCCGGCAGCGGCGAAGCTCCTGCGCATCCGGTAGTTCTGTACAAGATGCTCGGCTGGAGCATGCTGGACCTTGATGACCACCACTAGCCCCTCCCTCCGATCCACCGCCGCGTACCTTCTGGGCTCGGCGACGATTTAGGGGCTATTGCGTTCCCAAGGGCACCATAAGTGCTCAAGGGAAGTTCAGCAACCCACGTGGTACAGGGTATGCTCAGCGCATGTCTCACATACCGGGACAGGCCGACCAGCGATCGGTGGCGGACGTCTACAGCGCCCGCTGCCCTTCCCGGGCCGCCCTCGCCCTCATCGCCGACAAATGGGCCGTGCTGGTCGCCGGGTGCCTGGTCGACGGGCCCAAGCGGCACTCATGGCTGCGCCACCAGATCGGGGGCATCTCGGGCAAGATGCTCACCCGGACCCTGCGCGAGCTGGAGCGGGCCGGCCTGGTCGAGCGGCGCATCTTCCCCGAGGTGCCGCCCCGGGTCGAGTACTCGCTCTCCCCGCTCGGCTCCAGCCTCCGCGAGCCGGTCGCGGCCATCACCGAGTGGGCCAAGGCCAACGGCGGCCCGGTGGTCGAGGCCCGCACGCGCAACGGCAGGCCGGTGGAGCGGACCGGGTAGGACGAAGCCCGGGACGCGCCGCCGCCTAGGGGTGGCGGCGCCCGTCCCGCAGCATCTGCACGGTCTGGTCGACCCGCCGCCGCCGGGTCGCCTCCTGCCTGGCCTCGGCCACCCACTCGGCGTACTCGCGCTGGTGGGTGAACGAGAGGCCGTCGAAGGCCGCTCGGGCCTCCGGGTCGGCGGCCAGGGCGGCGGTCAGGTCGGGCGGCGGGTCGACGGTGCGGGGCTGGTCGTCGGTCTCCAGCTCGATCACCACGGCGTCGCCGGCCGCGACCCCGGCGGCCTCGCGCAGGGCCCGGTTGACCGGAAGGTAGGAGCGGCCGCCGTACACCGCGACGGTGCTGCGGAACGGCTGGCCGTTGATCGTGCCCCTGACCGGGGCCCTGGCCTTGCCGAAGGTGGCCGGGACGTCCAGCGGGACCTCGAAGAACACGCCACTGCCCTCGGCCTCCAGGACGGTCTCGAAGCGGTGGGTGGGCATGACCGGATCGTAGACCCTCCCAACCTCCCCGACGCGGCAGGATCCATGTTGTACCCTTCCGCCAGCCCACAACACCTATCCACAGGTGGTGCACATGCGGCGAATCGCCGTCGCCAACCAGAAAGGCGGCGTTGGGAAGACGACCACGGTGGTCAACCTCGGCGCCGCACTGGCCGAGCAGGGCCGGCGCGTGCTCGTGATCGACCTTGACCCGCAGGCCAACGCGAGCACCTGGCTCGGCACCGTCGACGCCCGCGCCCTCTACGAGGTCTTCGAGAACGGGGCACCGCTGGAGAAGGCCGTCCGCGCGACCGGCGTCGACAACCTCGACCTGGTGCCGTCGTCGTCGTGGATGACGAGGGCCGAGCGCAACGCCACCACCCAGGCCGGGGCCGAGATGATCCTGCGCCAGGCGGTCGACGAGCTCCCCGGTGACCAGTGGGACTACATCCTGATGGACTGCCCGCCCGCCCTCGGCCTGCTCTGCTACTCGGCCCTGGCCGCCTGCAACGAGGTCCTCATCCCGGTCCAGACCCGGGTGATGCCGCTGGCCGGCCTGGTCGCCCTCAACCAGACGATCGACACCGTCAAGCTCCGCCTCAACCGCCGCCTGCGGCTGTCGGCCGTGCTGGCCTCGCAGGTCGACAAGCGCACAGCCCTGTCGCGGGAGATCGTCGAGAGCCTGCGCGAGCGGTTCGGGGACGTGGTCATGGAGACCGTGATCCGCGAGAGTGTCCGGGTCGCCGAGGCGCCAGGGCACCGCCTCCCCGTCACCATCTACGCCCCTGACAGCTCCGTGGCGCACGACTACCGGGCGGCCGCGGCGGAGTTCGAAGCAAGGAGTGCCGCGGATGGCGAGAGCCAAGCGGATGGGCGCCTACAACGCGCTCGATGACCTGCTGCCAGGACCGCCCCGGCCGAGGCTAGAGCCGGTTCCCGACCCTCCACTGTCCCGGCGCCGATCGCGCGGGGGTCCCAACGCCCTTGACGAGCTGCTGCCCGGCCCGCGGGGGGTGGGCGGAGCCGACGACGTGGTCCCCGGTCGCCCAGTCCCGCGGGGGCGGAGCGTCGGGGGGCGGCACCTGGGGATCTGGAACCCGCTCGACGGGCCGCCGGCCTCGCCCCAGCCGGCGCCGGTCGCCGTCCCGGTCAAGGCTCGGGTGAGCTTCCGGCTGCCGGCCGACCTGGTCGAGACGGCCAGGGACGCGGTGGCCCACCTGGCCGGCTCGGCCGACCGGACGACGCTGACGGCCCTGACCGAGCGCGCCCTGCGGGTCGAGCTGGCCCGGCTGGCCGTCACCCACAACCACGGCCGGCCGTTCCCGCCCCGCGACCCCTGACCGGTCCCGGGAACCAGCCCCGAGCCCGGTTACCGGGGCGTTAGGCACGGTTGCGACGCTCCGGCGGTGTCCCGCCGTCCCGCTCTCCCGCTCGCCGCCCTGCTGGCCGGCGCCGTCCTGCTCGCCTCGGCCTGCTCGCTCCCCGACCTGCCCGGCCGCGGCCCGTCCGGCGGACCGCCGGCGCCGCCGCCGACCCGGGCCGCCCCGGCGGCCGCCCGCACGCCGGGCCCCACCTGGGCGACCAGCGCCCCCGTGCGGGTGGTGATGAACGACCGCTTCCGCTACCGCCCCAACGCGATCATGGTCCGGGCCGGCCGCCGGGTCACCTTCGCCGTCACCAACGCCGGCAAGCTCCCGCACGAGTTCACCCTTGGCGACCGCGCCACCCAGCTCGACCACGAACGCGAGATGCGGCTCATGCCGGCGATGGGTGGCCACGTCCACACCCACGGGTCCGCCGGCGGCGGCACCCTCACCGTCCCCCCTGGCCAGACAAGGCGCCTCAGCTGGACCTTCGACGAGCCGGGGCTGGTCCTCTACGGCTGCCACGTGCTCGGCCACTGGGCGGCCGGCATGCGGGGCACCATCGTGGTGCTCGCCCCCGACCGCCCCCTGCCCCGCTGAGCCGCCTACAGGTACTGGCCGGTGGGGTCGGCGCCGGGGCGGCCGGGGATGGCCCGGCGGCGCATCTCCTCGAGCTGGTTGCGGGCCGTCACCTGCTGGGCGAACAGGGTCGCCTGGATGCCGTGGAAGAGGCCCTCGAGCCAGCCCACGAGCTGGGCCTGGGCGACCCGGAGCTCGGCCTCGCTGGGGATCTCGTCGCCGACAAAGGGCTGGGCGACCCGGCTCAGCTCCTCGGCCAGGTCCGGCGAGAGGCTGTCGGACAGCTCGCGCACGGAGATGTCGTAGATGTCGCGCATCCGGTCCCGGCCGGCCTCGTCCAGGGGGGCGTGGCGGACCTCCTCGAGGAGCTGGCGGACCATGGCCCCGATGCGCATCACCTTGGCCGGGCTGGCGATCGACTCGGTCGACGGTTGTCCTGACTGCTCGCCGACGACCACCTCGCCAGAGACGGGCGGCCCGGCCGGCTGCTGTGGCTGCTCGGTCATGGCGGCATCTTCGCGCAGCCCGGCCACCGCCGCCACTCGCCCCCACGACCCCGGCCGGTACATCTCCAGGCGGACGCGGCGGGTCGGCCGCCAGGATGACGCCAGGCGCCCCTCGGGAGCGGTACGGTGCGGCGATGCGTGTCCCGGACGCCCGCTGGCAACGGCTACGCACCGCCGGCCCCCTGGCCCTCGACGGGCTGCTGGCGGTGGCGACGGCCGCCGCCGGCGTGGCCCTGCTGGCCACGGTGCTCCCGTTCGACCCGGGGTCGCCGAGGTCGCTGGCCGCCTACCTGCTGGTGCTGGCCCACACCCTGCCGATCGCGGTGCGGCGGCGCTGGCCCCTTGGCGTGCTGGCCGTCGGCCTGGCCACCGGGGCCGGGGTCGCCGCGCTGGGGCTCAACCTGGTCGTGCTGACGTTCGCCCTGCTGATCTACGTCTACACCGTTGCCGCCCGCTGCCCACGGCGCGTCTCGGTCGCCGCCCTGGCCGCCACCGAGGCCCTGCTCGCCCTGGTCTGGCTGGCCAGGCCGCGGGCGATCGGCGACGGCGGGAGCATGGTCCTCGACGGCCTGGTCATGGCCGCGGCCTGGTGGCTCGGCGACGGGACCCGGCGGCGCCAGGAGGCGATCGTCACCGCCCAGCAGCGGGCGGCCGAGCTGGAGCGGGCCCGCGAGGAGCTGGCCCGGCGGGCGGTCACCGAGGAGCGGCTGCGGATCGCCCGGGAGCTGCACGACGTGGTCGCCCACAGCATGAGCATCATCGCCGTGCAGTCCGGGGTCGGGGTGCACGTGCTCGACAGCCGGCCCGAGGAGGCCCGCAAGGCGCTGGTGGCCGTCGAGGCGACCAGCCGCCAGGTCCTGGTCGAGATGCGGCGGCTGCTCGGGGTGCTCCGCCAGGAGGCCGAGACCCGGGGCAGCCTGGCCCCGGCGCCCGGCCTGGCCGAGGTCGAGGGCCTGGCCGCCGAGGTGGCAAGGGCCGGGGTGCGGGTCGAGGTCCGGATCGAGGGGACGCCGTCCGAGCTGCCGGCCGGTCTCGACCTGTCGGCCTACCGGATCGTCCAGGAGGCCCTGACCAACGTCGTCCGACACGCCGGGCCGGCCACCGCCCGGGTCGCGGTCCGCCACTCCCCCGGCCAGGTCGCCGTCGAGGTGGTCGACGACGGCCGCGGCGCCGTCCTCGGCGGCCAGGGGCACGGCGGCCACGGCATCGCCGGCATGCGCGAGCGGGCCGCTCTCTACGGCGGCACCCTGGAGGCCGGCCCCCTGCCCGGCGGCGGCTTCCGGGTCGCGGCCACCCTGCCGGTCGAGGAGGCACAGGAATGATCAGGGTCGTGATCGCGGACGACCAGACGCTGGTCAGGGCCGGGTTCCGGGTGCTGGTCGAGTCGGCGCCCGACCTGGAGGTGGTCGGCGAGGCCGGGGACGGGGCCGAGGCGGTCGAGCAGGCCCGGCGGGAGCTGCCCGACGTGGTCCTCATGGACATCCGCATGCCGCGGATGGACGGGCTGGAGGCGACCCGGCGGATCGTCGCCCTCGACCAGGCCGGCGGCGTCCGGGTCCTTGTCCTCACCACCTTCGACCTGGACGAGTACGTCTATGCGGCACTGCGGGCCGGGGCGAGCGGCTTCCTGCTCAAGGACACGCCCCCCGCCGACCTGCTGGCCGCCATCCGGGTGGTCGCGGCCGGCGACGCCCTGCTCGCGCCCAGCATCACCAGGCGGCTGATCGCCGAGTTCGCCCGCCGGCCCGAGCCGGGCCCGGTCGCCCCGGCCGCGCTGGCCTCGCTCACCGACCGGGAGCGGGAGGTGCTGGCCCTGGTGGCCAGGGGCCTGTCCAACGCCGAGATCGCCGAGCTGCTGGTGGTCAGCGCGGCCACCGCCAAGACCCACGTGAGCCGGGTCCTGGCCAAGCTCCAGGCGCGCGACCGGGCCCAGCTGGTGATGCTGGCCTACGAGACCGGCCTGGTCACCCCCGGCCCAGGTGCGCCTCCGGGCTGACGGGCGGCCCCGCCTCCTCCTCAAGGCCGACCTCCAGAAGCGGCCGCCAGGCTGACGACCGCCGCCGTCGCGGCCCGTAGCGTCCTCGGTGTCACCGGCTCAGGGAGGAGACACGCCATGGCGGCCATCAGCGTGCAGGGGCTCACCAAGCGCTTCGGCGACGTGCTCGCCGTCGACCAGCTCGACTTCGAGATCGACCAGGGGACGGTGGCCGGCTTCCTCGGCCCCAACGGCGCCGGCAAGACGACCACCCTGCGGATGCTCCTCGGCCTGGTCGCCCCCACCGCCGGCACGGCCACCGTCGCCGGCCGGCCCTACCGGGAGCTGCCCGACCCGGTCCGCCGGGTCGGCGCCGTCCTGGAGGCGAGCGGGTTCCATCCCGGCCGCTCGGCCCGCGACCACCTCCGGGTCCTGGCCGTGGCCGCCGGGATCGACCCCGGGCGGGCCGACCAGGCGCTGGAGCGGACCGGGCTGGCCGCCGCCGGGCGTCGCCGGGTCGGCGGCTTCTCGCTCGGCATGCGCCAGCGGCTGGGGCTGGCCGGGGCCCTGCTCGGCGACCCCGAGGTCCTGATCCTCGACGAGCCGGCCAACGGCCTCGACCCCGAGGGCGTGCACTGGCTGCGCGGCCTGGTCCGGGGCCTGGCCGACGAGGGCCGGACCGTGCTCGTCTCCAGCCACGTCCTGGCCGAGGTCGCCCAGACGGTCGACCAGGTCGTGATCATCGACCGGGGCCGCCTGGTCGCCCAGTCCACCCTGGCCGCCCTGACCGCCGGGGCCGACCGGGCGGTGCGGGTCCGGACCCCGCAACCCGAGGCGCTGCGTGACCTCCTGGTCGCCAGGGGCGCCAGGGTCGCCCTCGACGGCCCCGGCCAGCTGACGGTCACCGGGGCCACCACCGAGCAGGTGGGCCAGGCGGCCGCGGCCGGCGGCGTCGTGCTCCACGAGATGCGCTTCGAGCGCTCCAACCTCGAGGACGTCTTCCTCGAGCTCACCGGCAGGAAAGGAGACCGGCCATGACCCGGCTCGTCCACTCGGAGCTGCTGAAGCTCCGGACCACCCGCACCGCCCGCGTCCTGCTCGGCCTGGCCGCCGCCGGCACCGCGGCCCTGGTCGCGATCGTGCTCCTGCTCGCCGGCCAGCCCGGCCAGCCAGCGCTCGGCCCCGACGCCCTGCGCCAGCTGGTCCTGGTCCCGGCCCAGCCGCTGACCCTGGCCGCCCTCGTCCTCGGCGTCCTCGGCATGGCCGGCGAGCTCCGCCACGGCACCGCCACCTCGACCTTCCTGGTCACCCCCAGGCGGGGCCGGGTGGTGGCGGCCAAGCTGGCCGCGGCCGCCGTCACCGGTCTGGCCATGTCCCTGGCGTCCTCGGCGGCGGTGCTGGCCGTCGGCCTCCCCTGGCTGCGGGCCAAGGGCATCGAGGTCGCCGTCGCCGACCCCGGGGTGGCCACCCGGGTGGCGGGGCTGGCGGTGGCGGTGGCGCTGTACGCCGTGCTCGGGACCGGGCTCGGGGCGCTGCTCCGCAACCAGGTCGCGGCCGTGGTCGTCGGCCTGCTGTGGTGGTCCCAGGGCGTCGAGCGGGTCCTGACCGGGATCCTGCACCAGCCGGGGCTGGAGCGCTGGCTGCCCATGGGCGCCGCTTCGGCCCTGACCGCGCCCGGCGACGGCACCCTGTCGATGTGGGCCGGCGCCCTGGTGTTCGTAGCCTACGGCCTCGGCCTGGCCCTCCTCGGCGGCCGCCTGGTGGCCCGCCGCGACCTGACCTGAGGCAGGCGGTAGCGGCCCGGGCGGGCATGACGGCCCGGGGCCGGAAGGTGGGCGCGGAGCAGGTACAGCAGGCCGAGGATGGGGGCGAGCAGCACCCCGGCGGTCGGTGGCTGGGTGGTGGTCACCAGCAGTTGGGCGGTGGTCGTGGTCTCCCCGGCGGTGGTGGTCGGGGCGAGCGCGGCCGTTGTGGTGGTGGTCGCCTCGACGGTGGTCGTGGTCGGCGCGACCGTGGTGGTGGTGGGCGGCTCGACCGTGGTCGTCGGGGCGACCGAGATGAGTGGGGCCGGCGGGAACTCGGTGGTCGTCGGCGCCGTGGTGGGGACCGGCGGGGGCGGGGTGGCCGGAGGGCCGGAGGGGCTGGGGGTGGTGGCCGGGGTGGTCGCCCGGGGGGCCGCGGCCGTGGTCGGGGCCTGGGCGGCCAGGGCGACCGGGGACACCCCTGCAGGTGGCTCCTTGGGCACGGTGGTGCTGGTCGACGACGACCCGGGGCCGGCGCTGGAGGGAGCCACCGCCGGCGGGTCGGCAGGCAACGGGGGGATGGTCGTCTCGGCCGGGAGCTGCTGGACGGCCGAGGGGGCCAGGGGCGTCTTGGGGACCAGCGCGGCCGATGCGACCAGGGCGGCCAGCACGGCAAACGTGAGCCCGAAGGCGACCAGCATGAGGCGCCAGGGCAGTCGGTGTTCGGCCAGATGGCGGGGGTTTCGTGGTGGCATGACGTGTCCTCGGCGCCGGATTCTACGGATTGTCCGATCCAATGGGAAATCGGCATCGGTCATCATGGGGCGACGAGGGCAGG
>Ga0126314_10002048_pt1 | contig 9988 bp, 12 predicted proteins | sample Plot105B_FD_92535 | JGI IMG/M metagenome (GOLD analysis project Ga0126314, IMG submission 92535) | Serpentine soil microbial communities from UC McLaughlin Reserve, CA, USA - Plot105B | ecosystem: Environmental > Terrestrial > Soil > Grasslands | place: USA: UC McLaughlin Reserve, Lake County... | reverse complement strand
TTGCATACGGTCCAGCTTGGCGCGGCCGAGGTATTGCAACCGGCCCGCAGCGTCTTCGCGACCCTCTTCGAGCCGCTGCAGCGGGCGGGCAAGAGCGTGCAGGGTGCCTTCGACAACAGCAAGGAACAGAGGCTCGAGCGCGAGTTGCAGGATTCCCAGGCCCTCGCGGCCGAGGCGTCCCGCCTCGAACAAGAGAACGCCCGCCTACGCGAGCTGTTGAAGGGACAGAGGTCCACCTACGAGTACGGCCCGCTCGCACAGGTCATCGCCCCGGTAGGGGATCAGTTCACCCAGAGGATAATCATCAACGTGGGCACCGAGGACGGCGTCGAACCCAACAGGCCGGTGGTTATCGGCGAGAACACGCTCGTCGGGCGCACCACGGAGGTCTCCAAACATACGGCCCAGGTGATGCTCGTCACGGATCGGATGTTCGCGGCGGGGGTCAAGATCATCCCTCCCGCCAGGTTCGACCCCGCTTCCGGCGAGCTTAGCCCTGCCGTCACGGCCGGGAACGTCTCCTACGGCCAGGGGCTTCTTGAGACCAACCTCGAAGGATACTTCGGGGTCGACCTCGTCAGCCTTACGGCCCGCGCCGAGGAGGGCGACTTCGTCGTTACCAGCGGGCGTGCCGGGGATAAGGAGCTCCTGTTCCCGCCAGGCCTGTACGTAGGAAAGGTCGAGGCGGTTAGCTCGCAAGACATAGAGCAGTTCAAGAAGATAGTAGTCGACCCGGCAATGGACCCCCAAAACCTAGAAGAGGTGCGGGTAGTCGTCGACTGGGCAAGTCGGGTAGGGTAAGCGGTTGGAGCAGGCTTCCGTCATCCGCGCCGCCATCGTCGTCGCGCTCGCCGCACTCCTCGACGCCGTCGTGGTTCCCTACCTGACCTTCGGCTTCTTCTCGCCGAGGCTGACTCTGATCGCCGTCGTCTTCGCCGTCGCCCCGCTGAGGGATCTCCAGGCTGTGCTGCTAGGCTTCTTCGGGGGCATACTCCTCGACGCCCTCGGCAGCGACCTCTTCGGGGTCGGGGCGCTAGGGGGCCTGCTCGCGGCCATGCTCTCATCCCGCGCGAGCGCCGTGCGGCGAAGAGGGTCGGAGAGGGTGCTGCTCGCCCAGGTCGCCGGCATCGCCGTCGCCGGCTACGACCTCCTCGGGTACACCGCCCGCTGGCTCGCCGGTCTGGGAGTACCGCCGTTGGGCGAATATGCCGTCGCCGGGGTGCTCCCTGACGCCCTTATCAATACCCTCCTCGCCTTCCTTCTCGGCCGATGGCTGCTGAACGTCGTGAACGCCAAACCCCCCCACGGCTGGGAAAAGTGAGAGCGGGTTGCGAAGCAAACCGTTCTAAGCCCGTGGGTTCCCCTCGGTCTTCAGCCTGGCCTGGATCACGATGCTCTGGACCAGCCCGACAGACATCATGCTGACGAGCAGGTTGCTGCGCCCGTAGCTCACGAAGGGTAGTGGTAGACCCGTGACTGGCATCATGCCCATCGCCATCCCGACGTTTATGAGCGCGTGGAACGTCAGCATCGTCGCAACCCCCACCGCGATAAGCACGCCGTAGCGATCACGCGAGATCGTCGCGGCGTGCAGCACGCGCCAGACCAGCAAGAAGAAAAGGATCAGCACTACCAGCGACCCCACAAATCCGACCTTCTCTGCGAGGTTGGAGAAGATGAAGTCCGTGCGGTCCTCTGGAAGATAACCAAGGTCGCCGAGCGTCCCCGACGAGTGGAGGCCCTTGCCCATGAGCCCCCCTGAACCTATGGCCATCTTCGAGTTCTCGACCTGGTAGCTCACCCCGGGGACGCTCTTGGGGTCTAGGAACGCGGTGAGGCGTGCTATTTGGTAGTCCTCCAGGATTTTGAGTTCGATGGCGAGGTAGACGGCCACGCACCCAGCTGCGAAGAGGCCCCCAAGCTGGTACCACCTGGCTCCACCCACGAAGACCACGGCCGCAAAGATGGCTCCGAACACCATCGCGGTCCCGAGGTCTGGCTGCGCAAGCACGAGCAACACAGGCACGGACATGATGCCGAGAGCTTTCAGTAACGTCATGTTGTGCACGAAGCTGTTCTCGGCCACGTAACCGGCGAGCACAACGATCGATAGCGGTTTGGCGAACTCCGAAGGCTGCACCTCGACGGGCCCGACCCCGATCCAGCTCTGCGCCCCGTTGACCGAGAATCCCACGACGAGCACGGCCACCAACATTACGATAGTCACCCCGTAGACGAACCTGCGGTGCCGCCCTAGCCACCTGTAATCCAGCAGCGCAAGCATGATGGCGCCGACAAGCCCGGCAACGAGCCCAAGAGCCTGGTTGACGGCGTAGAGCTGCCTGTAATCCGCCTCGGCAGCATAGATGGCGAGGACCCCGATCCCACCCAACGCCACAGCGGCGAGGAAAAGGAGCAAGTCAGAGCGGCGCAGCCGATGCGCAATACTTACCTTCTCTTGTTTCTTTCCCCTGGAGACGGGGACCGCTGGACTGGTCCTTACCGCACGCATAGTCCAAAGATACATAATCTTCACACGTTCGGCAACGCCCGCCGAACGAGATCCCTGCCACCGAGACTCGGACACTAGGGTAGCCCTTACCCTGTGGTCGACGCAGAGCATGGCGGGTATACTGTTGCACCGTGGGGTGCGTTTTGTACGCCCGCAGTAGCCTGATAAATTCTAGGAGATCGAGATGTTCGCGGTAGTAAAGAGCGGTGGAAAGCAGTACAGGGTGAAAGAGGGCCAGGAGCTCGTCGTCGACCGGCTGGAGGGCGATGTCGGTGACTCCGTAGAGCTTCCTGTCGGCTTCACAGTCGACGAAGGGGGATTCGACCTCGGCGAGAAGACGGCCAGGGTCGAGATCCTGGACCACCTGCGTGGAGACAAGATCCACGTCTACAAGTACAAGCCGAAAAAGGACTACAGGAAGAAGACCGGGCACAGGCAGGAGCTGACCCGGGTGAAGGTGCTGGAGGTATCTAATGGCTCATAAGAAGGGCGGGGGCTCCTCGCGTAACGGCCGCGACTCGGCCGGTAGGAGGCTCGGAGTAAAGGCATACGGGGGCCAGGTGGTCACCGCGGGGAGCATCATCGTGCGCCAGCGCGGCTCGAAGGTGCACCCTGGAAAGAACGTAGGCAAGGGCTCCGATGACACCCTCTTCGCCAGGGTCTCAGGCAGGGTCGACTTCGACCGCTCTCGGGGCAAGAGCGTCGTTAGCGTGATCGAGGAGCCTATCTTCGAGGAGGCCCCGGCCTGACCATCGTCCGTTACAGGGGTCTCTAGCCCCTTTGCAGTTCGTAGATGAAGCCAGCTTCGTCGTCCGCGCGGGTCGCGGGGGCGACGGCAGCGTCTCCTTCAACCGCGAGAAGTACAAGCCGCGCGGCGGCCCCGACGGCGGTCGTGGCGGCGACGGCGGAGATGTGATCCTGCGCTCCACAGAAGACCTCTCTACCCTCGAACCCCACGTGTACCGCAACGTCGTTAGAGCGGGCCGCGGCGCCCACGGTTCCTCCAACAACAGGACTGGCGAACGCGGCAGGGACGCTGTGCTCGAGGTCCCTGTCGGGACTCAGGTCTTCGACGAGGACGGCTTCCTCGCCGATCTCTCGGAATCAGGAGAGACTTTCGTCGTCGCCAGGGGCGGCGAGGGCGGGCGCGGCAACGGGTCCTTCGCGACCTCGACCCGCCAGGCGCCGGCATTCAGGGAGAGGGGACTGCCCGGTGAGGAGCGCGAAATCCGTCTCGAGCTCAAGGTTCTCTCGGACGTCGGCCTCGTCGGCCTGCCCAACGCAGGGAAGTCTTCGCTGCTCCGCGCGCTCAGCGCCGCCCGTCCGAGGATAGGCGACTATCCTTTCACCACCCTCTCGCCCCAGCTCGGGGTCGTGGACGAGCGGGCCTACCGCGGACGGTTCGTGGTGGCAGACATCCCCGGCCTTATCTCGGGGGCCAGTGAGGGCAGGGGCCTCGGCAACAGCTTTCTCCGGCACGTAGCGCGGGCGCGACTCCTGGCGCTCGTGCTCGACGCGAGCGAAGACCCGGAAGGGGCCGAAGGTACGTTGCGGGCCGAACTCCACGCCGCCGGGCTCTCACAGAAGCCCACGGTCGTGGTGCTGAACAAGGTCGACCTCCTCGACGAAGAGCTCAGGGCGTACCTCCGGGAGGCCTTTCCGGATGCGCCTCAGGTCTCCGCGACCACGACAGAAGGTGTTGTAGCGCTGCGCGATGGCTTCGAGGAGAGGCTGCGCGAGATGGACGAGCACACTGTCAGTGAGGTCCCGGAGCGTGAGCACCGCGTCTTCAGGCCGACGTGGAAGGGAGTTAGGGTGGAGCACAAGAACGGCGGCTACGTCGTCTCGGGCGAGGACGTCGATCGCCTTGCGCTCAAGACCGACTGGGGCAACAGGGAGGGTGTCGAGCGTTTCCAGCGCGAACTTCAGAGAATTGGGGTATTGGGAGCCTTGAGGCGGGCCGGCGCGGTGCCGGGCGACGAGGTCAGGATCGGCGAGACGGTATTCGACTTCCAGTGAGGTGGGTGTGAGGATAGGGATCTTCGGCGGGACCTTCGACCCCATACATCAGGGGCACTTGATCGTTGCAGAACAGGTCATGACCGAGCTCGAGTTGGCGCGCGTCGTTTTCGTGCCAGGTGGAATCCCGCCGCACAAAGAGGCCTCGAGCGTCAGGGCTACAGCTCCCGACCGGCTGGCCATGGTCGAGGCGGCAGTAGAGGGGAACGAACACTTCAGTGTGGAGAGGGTCGAGATCGACGCCGGACGTCCGATGTACAGCGTCGAGACCGTGAGCATTCTCAGAGAAAGCTCGCCGGATGACGACTGGTACTTCATCACGGGCGCTGACGAAGTGTCGAACCTACTCGCGTGGAAGGAGCCTGACAGGCTGCTCGAGCAAGTCGTGATGGTCGCGGCAACGCGGCCGGGTTACGACCTCTCAAGGCTTGACCACCTCGAAGCAGCCCTGAGAAACTTCGACCGGATCTTCCTCGTCGAATGTACGAGGGTCGACATCTCGGCCACGGCGATCCGGCGCAGGATGTTGCAGGGTAAGAGCATCAGGTACCTGGTGCCTGAAGGGGTGCGTGAGATCATCGAGAACAGAGGGCTCTACAGGGGGGATGGAGCTCGGACGGAAGGAGGGCTCGTGAAGGAGGAAATCCGGTGAGGCGAGACGAGTCCGTCGCAAGAAAGGAGAGATTCGGGACCGAAGGCGAGGCGCTGACCTACGAGATGGCCGCCACGGCGGCCCGCGCCGCGAGCGAGATGTTCGCAAAAGACGTGACCCTGATAGACCTCAGGGGCCTCGTCTCTTACGCTGACTACTTCGTGATAGCCAGCGCCCAGACCGAGCGCCAGACGCGCCGCGTAGCCCAGGAGGTCATAGAGCAAATGATCGAAAAGGGCCACCGTCCACGCACCAAGCGCCTGGACGAGGGGACGGCCTGGATCAGCCTCGACTTCCTCGATGTGGTGGTCCACATCTTCACCGACGAAGCTCGCGACTACTACCGTCTCGAATCGCTCTGGCGAAGCGCCCCCCAGGAGCACTGGGAGGAGTAGGACGTGTCACGTTGACACCCTTAAGGGCGCTGCATATACTCTGACGACCTTTCCGGGGCCGTAGCTCAGCTGGGAGAGCGCCGCGCTGGCAGCGCGGAGGTCAGGGGTTCGATCCCCCTCGGCTCCACCCTCACGCAAGTCCGCCGCCACTACTCCCATGAGCCCCGAACTGTGCCACCCGTCGAACCATCATCCCGAAACCTGATGGCCGATAGTCCCATCCGATTTGCCCGGTAGGAGGGTTTGCTCCACGGCCAGGAGGTAGTATCTTGACTTGCCCCAACGGACCGGATTCACGGAAAGGCGGCCAGCCATGAGTATTCCTATCGGCCTGCTATTTATGTGCATATCTATGGGACTCGCGGCCGGCGGTCTGATCCTCGTGCAGCGGCTGGTGCCGATCGCCTTGCGCAGGCAACACAACGACGTGGCCGGCTTCATCTACGCGGTGCTCGGGGTGGTCTACGCCGTGCTGCTCGGGCTCATGGTCGTGGCGGTGTGGGAGGAATGGAACACGGCCGCACAGACGGCGGACGAGGAAGCCAGTTCGCTGGCCGAGATCTTCTGGCTAGCCGATAGGATACCCGAGTCGGAAGGCCACCACATCCAGGAACTTGCCCGCTCCTACGCCAGAGTGGTGGTCAACGAGGAGTGGCAGCTTATGGAACAGAAGAAGTCTAGCCCGAGGGCGTGGTACCTGCTGGACGACATCAGGACTAGCCTGCAGAATTTCGACCCATCCACCCCAGAAGAGCAAGTTCTCTACGAACAGGGGTTCGAGCGTATGCGCGACCTGGCTGAGGCCAGACGAGATCGTTTGCTCGAAGCCGAACAGGGACTGCCGGTCATCCTGTGGGTCGTGCTGATCGCGGGGGGAACGATAGTGGTAGGCTTCACCTACCTCTTCGGCTTGCCTAGAACCGTGATCCACCTTCTCATGGTGGCCTCTCTGGCCCTGATCATCTCCCTAGTCCTGTTCACCGTCGCCGCCCTCAATTTTCCGTTCAAGGGTGATATAACGATCGGCCCCGACGCTATGGAAGAGGTCCTCGGCAGGTTCGAAAGCAGCAAGCTCAGCGATCTCTGAATGCGTTGTGCGGAAGGAAGTCTTCCTTCCGAACGAGACGGCATCAGGTTTCAGGCTACAGGATTTCTCCCAGAGCAAATGCAGGGATAAAAGCAGGCTATGTGTATCACCTTGATGGGTCAACCAATACGAAAGGTGCTGTGACGACCACACCTTCGCCCCTGCCGTCCAAAACAGCGCCCCAACATAGACGCACGAAGCCTCGCAACGCCCGATCAAGCCGTCTCCTGGCCCAGCTCTGCCACCAGAGAAGCCCTGATCGCTGAAAGCTGATGCCGTGGTTCGCAAAGCGAACCACACTAAAGCTCCTTCTCCCTTGTCCCGATAACTCGTTCGGTGAGAGACGATGTTTTCGAAACAGCCACGCGTGGTCCAGGCGCGCGGCGGCGATCGCAGACCGGTGCCTTTGCACGTTACAGGCCGCAGGTAATCGTGTCGATGCTGGTCATCATGGTGCTGGCCGGTGGCGCGTTCTACACGGCGCGCCTCTCAGAAGGGACACCGAGGGTCGTCTACACTGCCTCACTGGAAGAGATAAAAGACGCATCTCAGGATTCGCTCAGAGTAGACATCAACACCGCGGACGTCGAGGAGCTCGACGAGTTGCCTGAGGTCGGGCCGTCGACGGCCGAGAGCATCGTCCAGTACAGGCAGACCAACGGGCAGTTTTCCTCGGTAGACGAGCTGACATCCATGCGAAACTGCAAAACGCTGGAGGTCAGGTTTCACGCCTTACTGAGCAAGGATGAGATTGGGCAACTGGAAGTGGTGCGTGCCTAAAGAATAGTGGGGTCCCTATGTGTGTCTTCCTACATCGGTGAGTAGGAGCGACAACCAGTCCTCCATTCAGCGTGGCTTCCGTGCTTGCGTTAGAGAGGAAAGGTCGCGGTCGCAGTTCGATCTTAGGATGTGGACGAGCACTTACGAGAGGAAGGGCAGCGAAGTAGACCTTGAGGACCAGAAACAGCGTGCCTTCGTAGCGCCCACTTGGGGGCTGGTGGGCCTTGACGGTGACTTCGATGCCAGAGGGTGCAGCCCGAACTCTCCCGCGACGGAGTCGAGCCCTCCGACCTGCGACCGTCCACGTAGATGGTGTTGTCCATGGTCATGGGGCAATCATACGGCGGTTTCGTAGCAACTGCTGATCACTTGTGGAGGTTACCCGGCGCGATTCGCTCCGCGGAGCGGCGCTCCGACCGCGTGCAGGTGCTCGAGGATCTCGCGATAGGACCTGAGCACGCTGGTCTCGTGGTAGCCGATGCCGTGCTCGCGGCAGAACTCCCGGACGATCGGCTGCGCCTCTCGCAGCTTGTTCCGGGGCATGCCGGGGAAGAGGTGGTGTTCGATCTGATAGTTGAGGCCACCGTACCAGAAGTCCGTGACCGGGTGGGAGCGCACGTTGCGGCTCGTCAGCACCTGGCGGCGCAGGAAGTCTATCTGGCTGTCCTGCTTGAGCATCGGCATTGCCTTGTGGTTTGGCGCGAAGACAGAGACCATGAACACACCGTAGAGCCCGCGGTGAACGGCGATGAACACCACCGCCTGCACGGGTTCGAGAACGGAGAACAACACGCTGACGTACACTGCGTAGTGGGCCACCATGAGGAGGGCCTCGGTCAACGGGCGCTTCGCCCCTTTCTCGACGAGATATTGGATGCTGCTGCGGAGCATGCTGACAGCCTGCAGCAACGACAGCGGGAAGATCAAAGCGGCCTGGTGCTTGACGACGAACCGCGCGAACCCCGTATTGCCGAGCGCTTGATCTTTCTCGAAGGCGAGCAGGGGAATGTCGACATCGGGGTCGACGTCGAGCTGGTTCGGATGGCCGTGGTGCTCGTTGTGCTTGTCGATCCACCACTCGCGGCTCACGCCGAGCAAGAGGTTGCCGAGGATGAGGGTGATCTAGTCGTTCTGCCAAGGGATGCGTAAGCAAAACTGCCGGTGCCCGCAATCGTGGGCGAGGAAGCTGATCTGGACGAAGACGAAGGCCAAAAGGCGGCGTTCAAGAGTTGCAGCCAAGTGCTGTCGAAGGCCAGCAGCAAGCACAAGGTCACCGCCAGCATGCCGAGGGTGAGAGCGAACTTGCCCGCGAAGTAGGCGAGCTGCTGGATCATCAAGCCTCTCTGTTTCACAATCCTCTTCAACTCGGCGTACTGGTTGGCCTGCGACCGGGCCGCGGTCTCCAGGTTCATACTGCATGATCCTTTCCGTCCGGGGTAACAGTCTGCTCGCTCTCGAATGATCTCTGAGAGCCGCTCTGTTCAGCCTCGGAGAGATGTGTATCGGGACGGATTAAGCTTGGCGCACGAGGAGCCATGATACTACGTTGCTGCCTCTGTGTTGTGTGTCTGGTCGCACATCTTTCTGTTCTGGATGCCGGAACAGGAACGAGTTTTCATCCCTGCTTAATCCTCGTTTCATCGCAGCCGATGATATGCACACGAAGCCCAATGACGGCTCGGGGACAGCGTGAGAGGATGGGAGCCGTACAAGAGACCGCGGTGCCGAGATCGGTCTGGAGCGGTGCGTTCGCTCGCGTCTAGAGAGGAGCTTTGTGACTCGCGAACAGGCGGTATCCCAGATAGCTGGGGAGCTGTGCATCTCCGAGGCGACCGTCAAGCGCCACCTGGCCAACGTCTACAAGAAAATCGGCGTGCGCTCAAGGAGCGAGGCGGTGAGGATAGCACTTATAGACCAGTGGACTTGCCTCCACGACATCACCACGGCAGAGAGCTGTAACGGCTCGGGCGGCTAGGGTCCCACGAGGACTTTTCACTCAAGCTCGTAGAAAAAGAGCGTTCGGCGAAGTCCGCATCCAACACCCTGCAGAAATGACCCGTTGTGAGGCGCGCTAGCAACCATTCTGCCGCTAGGGTGTTGGGGGCGCTCGTCACGTCTGGTGGCGCCGCATACTGATACGCGCGAGCAAGACTCGAACAAGACTGGGGACGGCAATCTACGGCCTCCTGACACCAGTCTGATACCACCGGGAGCGCAATACGGTGCAACACGCAGCAAGGTAGAGAAAGGAAACCCCTTTAGATATGGGGGATTTACAACCTCGTGCAAACCCCTGCAACGCCTGACCGATCACTCGTAAAGAGACTAGGTCAGCGGTTCGAGTCCGCTCGTCGGCTCTCTATTTTACCTGCAAAACCTATAAAAAGAGAAGAGCCCACGATCATGCTACTGGGGTCTTAGCAGCAGTAGGGCAGCACTAGCTTCTCCGAATACGATCTCTAGCATTAACCATCTGGCCGATACGCCAGGCTACGCCGGATGCTTCAGCAGCATCGGCGAAGGTTCGAGCAAAGAAACGCAGC
>Ga0126314_10002047_pt1 | contig 9989 bp, 8 predicted proteins | sample Plot105B_FD_92535 | JGI IMG/M metagenome (GOLD analysis project Ga0126314, IMG submission 92535) | Serpentine soil microbial communities from UC McLaughlin Reserve, CA, USA - Plot105B | ecosystem: Environmental > Terrestrial > Soil > Grasslands | place: USA: UC McLaughlin Reserve, Lake County... | reverse complement strand
GCCGAAGGCCATGATGACGAGCGTCGCGATGGTGCGGTCGGCTATGACGTCGCCCATCACCAGCCAGAACGGAATGGCGGTGAGAATGACCGACAGGGCAAAGCCGATGAGATAGGTGCGGCGCGTGCCGTGGTCGTGGCCGTCGCCATGCACATCCGGATTGGGATGGGCATGAGCCATTTCCGAGGCAGTCACTGTATCGGAGGTGTGAGCGCTCATCGCAGCATCCCCATGAGATAGACAACCGTGAAGACGCCAATCCAGATGACGTCGAGGAAGTGCCAGAACATCGAGAGGCACTGGACGCGGATCTTATTGGCCGGGATCAGGCCCTTCATGCCGATCTGGATCAGAAGCGTCACGAGCCAGATTATGCCGAAGGCAACGTGCAGAGCGTGGGTGCCGACCAGGACGAAGAAGGCCGAAAGGAACGCCGAGCGCTGCGGCACCGCGCCTTCGTGGATCATATGGTAGAATTCATAGAGCGTGAGGCCGAGAAAGACCGCACCCAGAATCCCAGTGATGCCGAGCCAGACCAGCGTGCCGGTCTTTTTGCCCTCGTCCATATCGAGCATGGCAAAGCCATAGGTGATGGAGCTCAAGAGCAGCGCCGCGGTGCTGACCGCCACGAGCTGCAGATTGAACAGATGCTCCGGCGAGGGCCCGGCGGCAAAATTGGCGCCGAGCACGCCATAGATGGCAAAGAGCGAGGCAAAGATGAGACAGTCGCTCATCAGGTAGAGCCAGAACCCGATCTGAGTGGAGCCATGGGCCGCGTGGCTATGCGGCACCAGCTCATAGAACTGGGGGACTTCGCCTTCGGCGGTTTCTACACGCGAACTCATCTCAACGCACTCCGCCCAAGAGGCTCGTGCGACGGTCTTCGACCTCGGCCACGGCCTCGACCGGGATGTAGTAGTCACGGTCATAGTTGAAGGTGTGGATGATGGCAGCGCCGATCAGCGCGACGAAGCTGAGAATGGCCAGCCACCACATATACCAGATGAGCGCAAACCCCAGGACCACGCTCAGACCCGCCAGCACCACGCCTGTGGCCGTATTGCGCGGCATGTGGATTTCCTGGAAATCCTTGGTCGGCCGCTGCGCATGGCGTGCCTTCATATCAGCCCAGGCGTCATTGTCGTGAATGACGGGGGTGAAGGCAAAATTGTATTGCGGCGGCGGCGAGGAGGTCGCCCATTCGAGCGTCCGTCCATCCCAGGGGTCGCCGGTGACGTCCACGTCCTTCTTCTTGCCCATGATCGAGACGGTGAACTGGATGATCATGGCGCCGATGCCAGCGGCAATCACCAGGGCGCCGATGCCGGCGATGATGAACCAGATCTGGAGCGACGGATCATCAAAGGTGCGGAGGCGACGGGTGATGCCCATCAGGCCGAGCACATAGAGCGGACCGAAGGCGAGCCAGAAGCCGACATTCCAGAGCCAGAACGAGACTTTGCCCCAGAACACGTCGAGCTTGTAGCCGAAGGCTTTTGGCCACCAGTAGTTGATGCCGGCAAAGATGCCGAACAACACGCCGCCGATGATGACATTGTGGAAGTGCGCCACGAGGAACAGCGAATTGTGCAGCACGAAATCGGCCGGCGGCACGGCGAGGAGCACGCCGGTCATGCCACCGATGGTGAAGGTGAGCATGAAGGCGATGAGCCACATCATCGGCAGTTCGAAACGGATGCGGCCCTTGTACATGGTGAAGAGCCAGTTGAAAATCTTCGCCCCCGTCGGGATCGAGATGATCATGGTGGTGATGCCGAAGAACGAGTTGACGCTCGCGCCAGACCCCATGGTGAAGAAGTGGTGCAGCCAGACGAGATAGGAGAGCACCGTGATCACGACCGTCGCATAGACCATGGACGAATAGCCGAATAGGCGCTTGCCCGAGAAGGTCGAGGCGACTTCCGAGAAGATGCCGAAGCAGGGCAGGATCAGGATGTAGACTTCCGGGTGACCCCAGATCCAGATCAGGTTGACATACATCATCGAACTGCCGCCGAAGTCCGAAGTGAAGAAATTGGTGCCCACATAGCGGTCGAGCGCCAGGAGCGTCAGACAGGCGGTGAGGATCGGGAAGGACGCAACGATCAGCACATTGGTGCAGAGCGAGGTCCAGGTGAAGACCGGCATCTTCATCAGCGTCATGCCGGGGGCACGCATCTTGATGATGGTGGCGATGAGATTGACGCCCGATAGCGTCGTCCCGACGCCGGCCACCTGGAGCGCCCAGATGTAATAGTCGACGCCCGAGGCCGGTGATTGCTCGATGCCTGAAAGCGGCGGGAAGGCCAGCCAGCCGGTCTGAGCGAATTCTCCGACAAAGAGGCTCATCATCACCAGCACGGCGCCGCCCGCTGTCATCCAGAACGAGAAATTGTTGAGGAACGGGAAGCTGACGTCGCGCGCGCCGATCTGCAGCGGCACGATGTAGTTCATGAAGCCGGTGATCAGCGGCATGGCCACGAAGAAGATCATGATCACGCCATGGACCGAGAACAGCTGGTCATAGTGGTGGGCGTTGAGATAGCCCTCCGAGCCGTTGAAGGCGATGGCCTGCTGGAGGCGCATCATCAAGGCATCGGCAAAGCCGCGCAGCAGCATGACGAGCCCGAGCACCATATACATGATGCCGACCTTCTTGTGATCGACGCTGGTGAACCACTCTTTCCAGAGATAACCCCAGAGCTTGAAATAGGTCAGCGCACCGACAACCGCCATGCCGCCAAGGGCAACGATCGCGAAGGTGATGACCACGATCGGCTCATGCAGCGGCAGGACGTCCCAGGTGAGGCGCCCAAAGATGAAAGACCAGAATTCGTTTGTCATAGCGCGTCAGCCGAAGTGGTTTCAGTAAAGGCCAGTTTGCCGGCAAGCCAATCGAGCGCCGGCGCATTGCTCTGCGCCACGGCGGTCGCGCGATTGAGGCCGCGGCCGAGGAAGGGCGCGTCGCTAGGCGCGGCGATAGCCGGCAACTTGGCGGTCATGGCGATGGCTTCATCGGTCGAGCAGATGGCCGCGACATAGGTCTTTTGCGGGCCGAAGGGGGCGCGGTTCTTTTCCCCACCGCCATAGAGTTCCGGGGCAAGATTGGTGAGCCCGGCATGGCCGAGGCCGCCTTGCTCGTCGATCGACATCATTTCGCTCGCGCACATCTTGTCGCGCTCGACGCACATATTGACGATGGCCGTGTAGAGCCCGCTTTCGACGCCGGCAAAGTGCATGACCGGCACGTGCTCGCTGGGCTTTTCGACCTCGAGATAACGCTGGCGGTTGAGCATGTCGGGCGAATTGCGGACCTCAGTGACCCAGGTGTCGAATTCGGCGCCGCTGACGCCCTTGGTGACGAAGTGCATGCCCGAGAAACCGTGGCCGCTATAATGGGCGGCGATGCCCTTGTATTCGCCGGGCACGTTGATGACGCCATGGAGGCGCGTCTGCATGCCGGGCATTGCATAGATCATGCCGGCCATCGCCGGGATGTAGAAGGAATTCATCACCGTCGAGGAGGTCAGCCTGAAGCTGATCGGGCGATCGACCGGCACGACGAGTTCGTTGACCGTGGCGAGGTCATATTGGGGGTAGATGAACATCCACTTCCAATCGAGCGCCACGACCTCGACCTCCAGCGGCTCGACCTCAGCGCTGACGGGGCGATTCGGCCCGATGCGGCCGAGCTGGCGATAGGGATCAAGCAGGTGCGTCGACACCCAGGTGACCGCGCCAAGGCAGATGATGATGGCAAGCGGAGCGGCCCAGATGACGAGCTCGAGGTGGGTCGAATGATCCCAGTTCGGCTCGTATTTGGCGGAGGTATTGTCGTGGCGGTACTTGCGGGCAAAGACGACAACCATCACCATCACCGGGATGATGATGAGCAGCATGAGCCCGGTGGCGATGACGATCAGATCGCGCTGCTGCATGGCCACGTCGCCGGCCGGCGCCATGACGACAGCATTGCAGCCGCCCAGAATTGAGGCGAGGATCGGCACGAGGAGGAATTTGGCAAATCGAGACATGGCAACCCTTGGGAGGAAGACTGCACCTGAACTGCGGACTACTCCTGTGGACAGTGTCGCGCCATCGGACATTTTGTCCACTCGCAAGTGGGACACCATTCAGGCATGACAGAACCCGACCGGCCCATAACGGACCCTTTGACCGCCTCTTGTCCGAGATGAGAGACGCGTCGGAAAGTTAATCCAACCAGGAGCTTAGCGCCATGGCTGCCTCCACACCAGACGTCGCGGAAACTTCCGCGGAGCACGATGCGCGCGTCATCAACGCCAGTCATCGACCGGTCGATGCCGGCGAAATCGCCGTCGGTGTGATTATTGGTCGCACCTCCGAGTTCTTCGACTTCTTTGTTTACGCCATTGCTTCGGTGCTGGTGTTCCCTTCGGTGATTTTCTCTTTCACCGACCCGTTGAGCGGCACTTTGCTGTCTTTTGCTGTGTTCGCGCTGGCTTTCGTCGCGCGTCCCGTGGGCACGGTCATCTTCTCTTCCGTCGACCGCAGTTATGGGCGCGGGGTCAAGCTCACCATCGCACTGATGCTGCTCGGCATCTCGACGGTGGCCATCGCCTTCCTGCCCTCCTATGACCAGGTGGGGTGGCTAGCCATCGTGATCCTGATCATCTTCCGCATCGGCCAGGGCCTGGCGCTGGCCGGCGCCTGGGATGGGCTCGCCTCGCTGCTGGCGCTCAATGCGCCAGAGGGCAAGCGCGGCTGGTATGCCATGGTGCCCCAGCTTGGCGCACCGATCGGCCTGATCGTCGCCAGCGCGCTTTATGCCTATCTTTCCTCGGCCCTGTCGGCGGAGGATTTCCTCGCCTGGGGCTGGCGCTATCCGTTCTTCGTGGCCTTCGCCATCAATGTCGTGGCGCTCTTTGCGCGGCTGCGCATCGTCGTGACGCCAGAATATACGGGCCTCTTCAAGAATGGCGAACTGGTGCCCTCGACCATTCGCGAGACCCTCTCCAATGACTGGCGCAACATCGTCATCGGCGCCTTCGCGCCGCTGGCAAGCTTTGCGCTCTTCCACATGGTGACGGTTTTCCCGCTCTCCTATGTGTTCCTCTATACCCAGGATCCGCCGGTCAATTTCCTCGTCATCGAGATATGTTCGGCCTTCGTGGGCCTCGCGGCGGTCGTGCTCTCGGGCTTCCTCGCCGACAGTTTTGGGCGGCGTTGGCTGCTCGGCGTGACCGCGGCAGCCATCGGGGTGTATTCGATCTCGGCGCCGCTTCTGCTCGACGCCGGCCAGACAGGCGAAATCCTCTACATGGTCTCGGGCTTCATCCTGCTCGGGCTGTCCTTCGGCCAGTCCTCGGGCGTTGTCGCATCCAATTTCTCGAGGCTTTATCGCTATACCGGCTCGGCGCTGACCTCGGACCTCGCCTGGCTTTTCGGCGCGGGCTTTGCACCCCTGGTGGCGCTGGGGCTCTCAAGCGCCTTTGGGCTGATCTCTTCGGGTGTCTACCTGCTCTCCGGGGCGATCTGCACGCTGGTGGCGCTGTATTTCAACCGGCACTTGGCGCGGACGAACTGACTCGTCCTGCTGACCCGCAGCGTCCGTCACCCCCTCCCGGCCTCCCCCATCAAGAGGGAGGTGTCGCATCGCGTTTGAGGCAATATCTTATCACGATCACGGCCTGCACCTCCCCCTTAATGGGGGAGGTTGGGAGGGGTTGTCTGGCAGAAATGGAGTTGCAAAAATCACCGACAAGGCCCCCTGACACCGCTCAATCTTGTATGGTACATGTAACCGCGCGGCGAATAGGGCTGCGGGTTTGACGGCATTGCGAGGAGCGGACATGGCCAAGACTTATGCGATCGTGGGCACAGGCGGACGGGCCAGGATGTTCTACGAGGCCATTCTGGGACCTCACAAAGACAACTCGACCATCGTTGCCATCTGCGACACCAACCAGACCCGCATGGACTATACCAACCGCGTTTTCGCGGAATTGGGCGGCAAGGCCGTGCCGACCTATAAGGCCAATGACTTCGCCAAAATGATCGGCGAACAGAAGCCCGACTTCGTCATCGTCACCTCGGTCGACCGCACCCATCACCGCTACATCATCGAGGCGATGGAACTGGGTTGCGACGTCATCACCGAGAAGCCGATGACCGTCGACAAGGAAAAGTGCCAGGACATCCTCGATGCGGTCGAGCGCACGGGGAAAAATATCCGCGTCACCTTCAACTATCGGTACGCCCCGCACAATTCGGCCCTGCGCGAACTGATCGCCGAAGGGGCCATCGGCACGCCGACCTCGATCCACTTCGAGTGGCTGCTCGATACGCGGCATGGCGCCGACTATTTCCGCCGTTGGCACCGCGACAAGCGCAATTCCGGTGGCCTGATGGTCCACAAGTCGACGCACCATTTCGACCTTGTCAATTTCTGGTTGGGATCGCAGCCCGACACCGTCTTTGCCATGGGCGATCTGAAATTCTACGGCCGCGCCAATGCCGAGGCCCGTGGCGTCTTCACGCCCTATACGCGCACGACTGGCGTTGAGGCCGCCAGGGACGACAAGTTCGCCATCGACCTCACCGACAACCCGGTGCAGAAATCGCTCTACTGGGACGCGGAAAAGGAAGACGGCTACCAACGCGACCAGAACGTCTTTGGTGACGGCATTTCCATCGAAGACACGATGAATGTCATGGTCCGCTATCGCAACAAGGCGGTGATGACCTATTCGCTCTATGCCTATGCACCCTGGGAAGGGTTCAACGTCGCCATCAACGGGACGGGCGGTCGGCTCGAGCTCACCGTGCACGAGAACTCCTACATCAACGCCGGCGCCGGCTCGGAAGCCGAGGGTTCAGCCAAGGGCGTGAAGCTCTATCACTTCCCGCTGCATGGCGAGCCGCGCGTCGTCCCCATCAAGCATGCCGAAGGCGGCCATGGCGGCGGCGACAAGATCATGCTCGACGAAATCTTTGGCAACGCAACGCCAAGGCCGGGATATGGCGCTAATCATCGGGATGGGGCGCTGTCGATCTTGACCGGCATTGCGGCAAACGAGTCTTTTGCGACGGGCCTGCCGGTGGATGTGCGGGGGTTGGTGAGGCTCTGAGGGGACAATACTCGTGTCGCTGGCAGCCCCCAGTAGCCCTCATGGTGAGGTGCATTGCGGAGCAATGCCTCGAACCACGGGGGCGTGGTACTAGTGCATCAGGGCACGCCCTCGCCATTCGAGGCTACGCTGCGCTTCGCACCTCAGGATGAGGGCTACTAGGGTATCCGCAAGGGGTAGCGACAACGTCACCTTTCCTTGCGCCCTTCCCGCGCCTCCAGTATGGAAGCGTATGGCGTGGCTGAGCCCACGCGAGGGGGATCCATGGTCCTGGACATGCAGACTGCCGATAGCAGCGAGAGCGCCGCCGCCGCGGTCGAAAAAGACTTGCGCCGCGCCATTATCGAGCTGGAGCTGCTGCCCGGCACGCGCCTTTCCGAGCAGGATATCGCGACGCGCCTCGGCGTCTCGCGCCAGCCGGTGCGCGAGGCGCTGATCAAGCTTGCCCATTCGCGCCTCATCGAGATCCGGCCGCATCGCGGCACGGTCGTCGCGCGCATTTCGGCCAAGGAAATGACCGAGGCGCTGTTCGTGCGTCAGTCGGTCGAAGATGCCGTGGTCGCCCGGGCAGCACAGAATTTCGACGCCTGGCAGCGCAAGCGTATCGCCACCCTGCTGGTCAAGCAGGAAGAGGCCGCCGCCAACCTCGATCACGCGGCCTTCCGCGAGCATGACGAAGCGTTCCACATCGCCATCGCCACCGGGGCGGGCGTCGGCATTGCCTGGATCGCCATTGCCGATATGAAGACCCACATGGATCGCGTCTGCAACATGACGCTGCAGGGCGAAACCGATATGCGGCGGCGCGTTCGGGAACACCAGGCCATCATGAAGGCCATCGACGAGAAAGACGTCGAAGCCGCGCGCGGGGCGATGGCGGAGCATCTGAGCAGCATTCTCGACGCCTTGCCCGATCTCGAAACCCGGCACTCTTCCCTTTTCATCTAGCCGCAATCCGGAGTTCATCCATGTCAGACTTCGCCCGCTATCCCAGCCTTGCTGGTGTGCCCGTGGTCATTTCGGGCGGCGCCTCCGGGATTGGGGAATCGCTGGTGCGCAACTTTGCGGCCCAGGGCAGTAAGGTCGGCTTTGTCGACATCCAGGATGAGCGCGGCTCGGCGCTGGCGAGCGAGCTTACCGCCGCCGGCCAGAGCGTGCTGTTCACGCGCTGCGACATCACCAATACGGCAGCCTATCAGGCCGCCATTGCCAGCTTTGCCGCTGCCCATGGCGACGCGCTGGTGCTGGTCAACAATGCCGCGCATGACCAACGCCATGACTGGACCGAGGTGACCCCCAGCTATTGGGACGAGCGCATGGCGGTCAATCTCAAGCACAGCTTCTTTGCCATCCAGGCCGTGGCGCCGGGCATGATCGCGGCCAAACGTGGCTCGATCATCAATACTGGCTCGATCAGCTGGATGATCATGTCGCCCGATATTCCGGTCTATGAAGCGGCCAAGGCCGCGGCCCACGGGCTTACGCGCGGGCTTGCGCGCGATCTCGGCAAGCACGGCGTCCGCATCAATACGCTGGTGCCCGGCTGGGTGATGACGGAACGGCAACTGACCCATTGGGTCGACGACGCGGCGCAAAGCCAGATCAACGCCAATCAGGCGCTGGCCGGCCGCGTCAGCCCGGACGATGTCTCGCGCATGGCGCTGTTTCTGGCCTCCGAAGACAGCGCCATGATCTCGGCGCAGCAGTTCACCGTGGATGGCGGTTGGGCCAACGCATAGCGACATAGCGGAATACAATATTCCGCACTTCGTTGACACGCGGAATAATCACTTCTAGCATCCTCCTCAGTTTCAGGGCTGAGGAGACCATGGACCTACTCGTCAACCTTTACAGCCAGCGGCTCGACGATCTGCGGCAGCGGGTCGAGGGCGTCGACGCGACGATTCGCCTGGCCCTGCGCCCTGAGCAGCATGTCATCAAGGATTGGGTGCGCGAGCACTTTTCCGAATATTGGGTGAGCGAAGTCACCGCCGCCATGGCGCATCAGCCGCCGGGGTGCCTCGTTGCCACCGTGGACGGCAAGCTCGTCGGCTTTGCCTGCTATGATGCGACCGCGCGCGGCTTTTTCGGACCCACCGGGGTGTCGGAGGACCAGCGCGGCAAGGGCATCGGCCTCGCGCTATTCTATCAGACGCTCGCCGCCATGAAGGCTCATGGCTATGCCTATGCGGTGATCGGTTCGGCGGGCCCCGTCGACTTCTACGCCAATGCCGTGGGCGCCATTCCCATCACTTCTTCGGCCGATGGCAACGACATCTATCAGGGCATGCTGCGCATTGGCCGCAAGCCGGACGGTACGGACTGACCATGGCTTCGACGACACCCCTCGCCCTCTTCGTCGGCATGCCGGGATATGAACTCTCGGCCGATGAGATCGCCTTCTTCCGCGAGGCTAATCCCTTCGGGCTGTTCCTCTTCCGGCGCAATATCGACACGCCGGACCAGGTGCGGCGCCTCGTGGGCCAGTTCAAGGACGCGGTCGGGCGCGACGATGCCCCGGTCTATATCGACCAGGAAGGCGGCCGGGTGCAGCGGCTCGACAATGGCAATTGGCCAAGTTTTCGCAGCATGGGCGAATTCGGCGCGCTGGCGCGCAAGGATCTCGAGACCGGCAAGCGCGCCTTGCGCCTTTCGACCCTCGCCATGGGTTCGGCAATGGCCGAGCTGAACATCGGCAGCGGCACGACGCCCGTCCTCGATCTGGCACGAAAAGGCACGCATGACGTGATCGGGCAACGCAGCTTTGGCGATGATCCGGAACTGGTCATCGAGCTTGGCCGGGTCGTCATCGATGCGATGCTGGAGGTGGGCCAAATGCCCATTATCAAGCACATTCCCGGCTATGGCCGCGTCACGGTC
>Ga0126314_10002046_pt1 | contig 9990 bp, 12 predicted proteins | sample Plot105B_FD_92535 | JGI IMG/M metagenome (GOLD analysis project Ga0126314, IMG submission 92535) | Serpentine soil microbial communities from UC McLaughlin Reserve, CA, USA - Plot105B | ecosystem: Environmental > Terrestrial > Soil > Grasslands | place: USA: UC McLaughlin Reserve, Lake County... | reverse complement strand
GTGGCGGGCACGGGTCCTCGCAGGAGGAAGAGTCAGCCGTAGACCGCGTCGAATCCGAAGGCCGGCCCTCGATGCTGCGTAACCTGAGGCTCCTTGGGACGTTCCTGGTGCTCTGGGCGGTCCCGGTTGGGGCACTTTTCCTGTGGCGCGGCGGGGACGACGTGCTCGTCGACCAGGCCCTGTTCTTCACGGGGGCCGCCTTCGTCACCTTCGGCGGCGCATACGCCGTTTTGAGCTACATATCCGACGTGGCCGTGGGCCAGTACGGGTGGCTGACAGCGGATCAGATGGTGCAAGGACTCGGCCTCGCCGAGTCCACGCCGGGGCCATTGATTATGGTCACCGAGTACGTCGGGTTTATCGGGGCGTACAACGACCCAGGTCCCTTCGCCCCCTTGCTCTACGGGACACTGGGGGCTTTGATCACCACCTACGCGACGTTCTTGCCTTGCTTCCTGTTCATCTTCTTCCTTGCACCTTACATAGAGCTTCTGGCCAACGACCGGAGGCTCAGGGCCATCCTCGTCGGAGTTACTGCTGCCGTAGTCGGCGTGATCGCCAACCTCGCTGTGTTCTTCGCCACGCAGGTCCTGTTCCCTGAGGGTGTCTCTTTTCAGGGACTCGACATATTCGCCCTGATCGTGGCCGTCGTATCGTTCGTTGTGCTGCAAAGGTTCAAGGTTCCGATCTACCTGATGGTCCCTATCGGCGCCGTTGTGGGGATGGTGTGGACGCTCCTATAGAAGGCTCGCACAAGATAAGGTGGCTCATCCTGATCTACCATCTCCCTCGCGAGCCCTCGCGCCACAGGGTCGCCGTGTGGCGCAAACTCAAGGCTCTAGGGGCCCTCTACCTGCAAGATGGGGCGGCCGCGCTGCCCGATGATGCCGTTACCCGCGAGCAACTGGAGTGGCTGCAGCTCCGCGTGCGGGAGGCAGGGGGAGAGGCGACTCTCTGGGAGGCCCTGCCCAACACCGTCGCCGAGAACAGGGTCCTCGTCGAAGAGTTCCGTGCCCTACGCGAAGCGGCGTACAGGGAGCTCATCGACAGCGCGGGCAAGCTCAAACGGAAAGCCGCGGTCGGGGCTGACGGGACGGTCCATCTCGAAGAGCTCGCAAGGATCGAACGCGATTTCCGGACCGAGCGCCGGCGCGATTACTTCAGGTCCCCGCTGCGGAAGGTGGCCGACGCGGCGATCCGCGAGGCGCGACGCGTCGTGAAAGAGCGGTCCGGGCAGGCCGTGCGGGAGGACACAGGATAGTGCTCTGGGCAACCAGGCGAGGATGTCACGAGGACCGGACGGCGTGCATATGGTTGATCCGTTGCCGCATAGACCCTGGAGCCGAGTTTCGCTTCTTCAGGGACGCCTCCGAAGCGCCGGAAGAGGCTGAGCTCTTCGACGTGGCCGGGGCCAGACTCTCCCACCGCGGGGACGCCTGTTCCTTCGAGACCATCCTCGAAGAGTACGATCTGGGCGACCCCGTGCTGCGTGAGATCTCCGAGATAGTCCACGACGCCAACCTCATGGACGACAGGTACGGTCGCCCCGAGTCCGAAGGGCTCGACGGCGTGATCAGGGGTATGCAGCTCGCCCCCCCCGACGAGGTCCTCACCCTCCACACAGACGCCATCTTCGACGGCCTGTATGCATACCTACAGAGGGAGACGCTCTAACTTGGCCTCCACGGGTATAGAAGTCTCGGGGCTCGGCTACACGGTCGGCGGCGCGGAGATCCTGAAAAGCGTCGACGCGAGGATGCCGGGAGGCGAGATCACCGCCGTCGTGGGACCATCGGGGGCTGGAAAGAGCACCTTGCTGCGTTCCATCAACCGCCTTATCGAGCCGTCTTCCGGAGAGGTCTACCTGGACGGGGAGCCGACGAGTGCCCTCGACCCGTTAGAACTGCGGCGGCGGGTCGGGATGGTCTTCCAGATCCCCGCTCTCTTCGGGGACTCGGTCGAAGAGGCGGTCCTCTACGGGGCGCGCCTCACAGGTAAGGACGCGGACCCGGGACGGTTGCTGGAAATTGTGGGGCTGGACGCCTCGCTTGCAGGGCGCGATCCGCAGGCCCTCTCCGTCGGACAGCAGCAGCGCGTCACCATGGCCCGCGCCCTCGCCCTGGAGCCGGAGGCGCTCCTGCTGGACGAGCCTACCAGCGCCCTCGACGAGGCCGCGCGGCGCAGGATCGAGGAACTCGTCAGGGACTTGAACGCCAGGCTGGGACTCACGATGGTCTTCGTCAGCCACGACCTCGCCCAGGTCGAGCGCGTCGCCGATCGGGTCGTCATACTGGCGAACGGAAGGAGCGTTGGAGCGTGGGATAAGTACGATTTCTTTTCCGGCGCGGGAGAGCAGGCGCGGCAGTTCATCGCAGGGAGGCTCTAAGATGGCAGGATTGCAAACCGTTGGCTCGGCGCTTCTAACCCTCGGGCTCGTGGCCGTTGCGGTGGTCCTCAGCCTCTACGAGAGGCTTGATCTGGAGAAGGACATTGGCATCGCCGTGATCCGTTCCTTTGTGCAACTCGCCGCGATAGGGTACCTCATAAACTTCATTTTTGGGCTGAAGAACCTCGGGGTGGTAGTGCTGCTGTTGGCCGGTATGGTCCTCTTCGCCGCCTGGACCTCAGCACGCAGGGCCGCAGACGTGCCGCAGGCCTTCCTCGTGTCGGCCGTCGCCGTTGGGGTGGCTGCCCTGGCAACTCTGGGATTATTGCTCATGCTCCGGATCGTACCTGCCACGGCGCGGTACCTTATTCCTCTCGGGGGCATGGTGATCGGGAACTCCATGAACGCCGCCAGCCTGACGATGACCCGCATCCGCGACGACGTGGCCGAACAAAGGCCCAAGGTCGAGGCGGCCCTCGCCCTCGGGGCCACGAGCCGCCAGGCCGTCGCGACCATCCTGAGAACCGCGCTCCAGCGTGCCCTCATCCCCCTCATAGACGCCACGAAGACAACGGGAATAATCTTCCTGCCGGGTGCGATGGTAGGCATGATCATCGCTGGCGCCGACCCTCTCGAAGCGGTGCGCCTCCAGATAGTCGTACTCTACATGCTCCTAGGGAGCGTCTCCATAGCCGCGATGCTGGTCGGAACACTCTCGTACCGTTCCTTCTTCACACCACGACATCAGCTCAAGACCACGCCCTCCGAGCATTAAACGACGCCGCAGAACTGCAAGCTGAAATGCTGAAGTGCTGACAAGCTAAAATGGCCGGCTCGTACCCCCGGTCGGGCGCACCACCAGGACCGGGCAGTGGGCGTGGCGGACCACCGAGTCGGCGACGTTACCCATGAGGGCGCGTTTCATCCCGCCGAATCCACGGCTGCCGATCACTATCATGCCAGCGTCGATATCCTCGGCAAGGTGCACTATCGCCTCATCCCTCTCTTCATCCATCTTCAGGTGGGCGACCGCGACGGTGCCGCCCGCCTCTTCGATCTTCCTGACCTGTTCGTCGAGTATCTCCTGGGCCTCCTTCTTGAGATCGTCGCGCTGCGCCTCGGCGTATTCGTCGTAGACGGCAGCAGGGAACGTGCGCCCGACTGCGACGACGTGCAGTCGCGAGCCTGTGCTCTGGGCGAGATCTGTTGCTACTTCAGCCGCCAGATCCGCGTGCGCAGAACCGTCGGTGGCCAGTAGGATGTGCGTCGGGAAGATACTCAACTTGCCGTCCTTTCTCCGTGGTGCAGACCGGGATAATCGCGTCTGCCTTTCGTAGGAGCATTCTTCAGAGCGGGCGCCCCCGGCGTTCAGCGCGCGGGCCACGGCGGCGCCGATGCCGCTCGAGGCCCCGGTCACCACGGCGACCCTGTTATGGAGTGAGCCCGCCTCCACGCGGAGATTATCCTCTTGCAGCGGTGTTCACAAGAATTGATTCTGCGTTCTCAATGAGCTGACAAGCTGAAGTGCTGACCAACGCGGCATTGGGAAGCCTTCCCAATGCCGCTATCAGCGGGAGCTCCAGTTGTATTCCGTCTCCTGTGCCTCCCGAGGCCAGAGGTACCCGAAGAACTCGAGCTTCTCTATGACCTTGCGGGCGCTCTCTTGCGGCGACTCCTCATCGGTCTTTAGGATAAGATCGGGGGCGTTCGGTGGCTCGTAGGGGTCTGAGACGCCTGTGAACTGCTCTATCTCCCCGGCGAAAGCCTTCTTGTAGAGGCCCTTGACGTCTCTCTCTGCGCAAACCTCCAACGGAGCATCGACGAAGACCTCGACGAAGTCTACGATCCTGCGCCGCACCTGGTCCCGCGCCTCTTTGTACGGCGAGATGGCGCTGACGATCACAGCTACCCCGTTGCGCGTAAGCAGGTTCGCCACAAAGCCGATCCTGAGCACGTTTATGTTGCGGTCGTCCCTGGAGAAGGTAAGGCCTTTGGACAGGTTGGTCCTCACTATGTCCCCGTCGAGGACCTCCACAGACCGCTCCCTCTCGCGCAGCTCGTGCTCGACGATCTCGGATATGGTCGTCTTGCCAGCCCCGGATAGACCGGTGAACCACAGCGTGAATCCGCGTTCTTCGTTCATATACGTTCCTTTCGGCGCTCCGACTGTCTCAGCCGTAGTTTACATTTCCCTCCGGGCCCTGCTCACATGACGATCGTGGGGTCGTTGGGGGAGAGTCCATCAGGGTCGTTGAGCTCGGCGCCTTCGGGCGCAGGCACGTCTCCGTCGAGAAGCGGGTCTTTCGTCTCGATCATCCACGCCTCGAGCCTCACGCGCAATTTCTCCAGCACATCCGAGTAGGCTGGGTCTCCGGCCAGATTGTGTGACTCGTTGGGGTCGAAGACGATATCATAGAGTTGCTCGGAGGGTATCGAACGCTCGCCCCACCCATACGAGAGCAGCAGGTCCTTGCTCGGGCCGTCATCGGTGTTCGGCAGGACGGGCCTGATACGGTCGCCGAAGCGCCGGATGTACTTCCAGCGGTGTGTGCGGACGCAGCGCTCGGGCTCGTAGGCGACGTGGTAGGTCTTCTCCGCGAAGATGGCGTCCCTGACCTCCTCGGCCTCTCCGTTCGCGAGCGGGAGGAGCGACTCGCCCTGCAACCACTCGGGCCTCTCGACACCTGCAAGATCACAGACCGTCGGGAAGAGGTCTATGTGGGAGACGAGGGCGTCGCTCGCCTTACCGCCGGTGAAACCGCCTGGTCCGCGCAGGATGAGCATGACGCCAAGCCCCCTGTCATACAGGGTGGCTTTCGCGCCGGGGAAGGCGAGGCCGTGGTCGGTCGTGCAAATGACTAGCGTGTCCTCGGCCAGCCCTTCGGCGTCGAGGGCGTCGAGAACGGCCCCTATGCCCCGATCCAACGAGCGGGCGCTCTCCTGGAAGGCGGCCATGTCGAGGCGCGTCTCGTGAGCATCCGGCAAATTGGGCGGGGGCATGACGTAGTTGGCCTTCTTGGGGGAGCTGGGGCGGAACCACTCACGGTGGGTCTCGAAGAACCCGACGGACAGGAAGAATGGCCTGTCGCTGGCGCGTTCTAGCAGGTCGAGCGTCACGGGCACGACATCGTCGGTGTGGCTGGTGCTGATCTTGATGACCTCGTCGTATCCTATGACATCCGGCTTCTTGGAGATGTGCTGCTCGCCGATTAGCGCCGACCAGTACCCGAGTTCGTGCAGGGTGTGGACGATGTGGTGCCTGTAATCCTTGAGCGAGAACCCGCGGTGGGCGAGCCCTACCATACCGTTCGAGTGGGCGTACTGGCCGGTCAGTAAACAGGCCCGGCTCCCCGAACACGTCGGGGCCGCGCAAAAAGCCTTGCGGAAGAGCACGCCCTCCTCGGCGAGCCGCTGGATGTTAGGCGTCCTGACGGAGTAGCCATAGGGCCTGACCCATCGCCCGGTGTCGTGGGAGTGTATGTAGAGGATATTCGGAAGATCCGGCAATTCTTATCCTTTCTAACCGGTTTTCACGACCGCACGCTCGTTGTACAGGCGGACCCATTCCTCCGAGAGCTCGTCGGCCTGCCGCCTCATTTTAGGCTCGGCGACCGCAAAATTCTGCGGGACGGAGATCCCGATGCCATCGAGAAGCCACAACACCGTCCCCCGATAATCCTCGATGAACTCCTCGTAGACTACCTCTATGGGCTCCACGCCGCACCCTTCGAAGAAGCCCTGCCAGGCGGCGTTGTGCTCGTCGATACGCAGCTTGAGGTGGTTTACTGCTGCAAAGCTGAAACGCAGTCCCTGCCCGCCTACGTCTTCGTCGGAGTCCCTGCGCCACTGCTGGGTCTGGAGCGCCTTCCACAGAGAGACGGCCTGGCGGGTCGTGTCCCTACGACGTATCCAGAGAAACCGCTGCAGGTTGGGCAAGACGGAGGCTGGCACCTCGCAGGGACGGACGCCTGGCACAGACCTCCGACGTGCCAGGCGGACGAAGTCCCGGAAGTAGGCCCACATGATCTTGGTCCCTAGCACGCCGTTCTCAGTCGTGCCTTTGCGCCGCGCTTCTTCCACCAGCTTCCCGAAGTCGGGTGGGCTCCAGTGAGGGTCCCTACGCGCAGGATGCTCGGAGTACCTGCCACCGTACTCGCCCAGAACTTCCCTGAACTCCGGGTCGTCGAGGAGCGCCCACACCTCAGGGTCGTTGGAGCGTTGAAAGTAGTCGCGCGGTTGCCTTGGCTGCCCCGTCTCGAGCAAGACCTCGAAGTGCTCCTCAGGGTGGCCCGCTATCCCCGTACCGTCGAGCGCCGCACAGAGCAGCGTGCTCCCGCTGCGCGGCGTTGCACAGATCAAATACGACAGCGCCGGCTCAGTGAGCCCGGATCGAATACCCATAAACCTTCCTCCCGAATACCTGGCCAATGTCTACTAAATTGACTTTGTCTATTGCGATGGTAAAGAATACACGAAACCTTCTTTGGATCAACCATCCTTGACGCCGTAAGAGCAGTTGTATACCATATTGTCTACTAGTAAAGTAGACAAGAGACGAACGGAGTTGAGGTGGGGCGATGAAGTGGGACCTGGATCTCTGGTACGAGCTTTGGGACAGGGCGGGCAGTCAGGGGTTGGATACCTGGTACGACCTGCGGGATGAGACGTCTGATGTACCTGACACCGGACGCACACCGGATGCCGGGACGGATAAGATCGAAGACGGGAGCCCAGGGGGGACTTGACCCATCTCTGGTGCAAAGCAGGTGCGAAGGGCCGGGCGCACGTTAAGGGTGGCGCGGCCCGCGGACGGTTCGGGCCCACGCTCGGGTCGGTCGTGTTGGCTTTGCTTCTCTTGTGCGAGGTGGCGGCTTCAATGATGGGGGCCAAGGCGATTTTCTTCTCGCCCATCGTGGTCGCCTGGCTGGTTCTACTGGCCGTTGTGGGACCCAGGAACGTCCTCGACGCCGGATGCTTCTTTATGCTCATCTCGCTCGGCATAGTAGTGGTAGTCGGCGTCGCGAGTCACGGCGCGGGTTTCCTTTTGGCGTAGTTCAGCATTTCAGCAAGTCAGCCCGCCGCCTTGCATGCGGCTTGTCAGCATGTCAGCCTTCGCGTGGGCAAGCTTTGGCTGACAAGTGAGGGCCGAAGGCCCGAAGCGTGCTGAAGTGCTGACTGGCTGAGCAGTGCGGGTTGAGGAAGGCTTGAGCCTTCCTCAACCTGCTGTCACAGGTTTCATCAAGCTACACAACCAAACCCCGCTAAAAGTGCACGACGCATAGCGGGATATAGGCTGGCCGCCGGCGGGCCGCTCCGGACATGGAACCACCGACTCGCGTAAGATGCGTCACATGGCGAGGAACCCTGCGTCGCACCGCCGCTCGCCGATCCGCGCCATTCTGTGGGGCGCTCCCGTAGGGCTTCTCGGCGGCCTGATCGGGCTCGGAGGCGCCGAGTTGCGGCTACCCGTCCTGGTCGGGGCCTTCGGCTACGCGGCAAGAACCGCCGTTGCCCTCAACCTCGCCATAAGATTGGTGATGGTCGTCAGCGCCTTGCTTATTCGCGGCGGCATGCTCTCGCTCGCCCCTGCTTCCAGGCGTCGTGGCGATGATCGCAGGAGCTGTGTCGGCGGCGAGCTCATCATCCCCACGCTCCTCTTCGGGGTGGGCATAAAGGCGGCTGGAACGGCCAGACTGCTCGTCGGTCTCCCCACCGTGAAGGTGGGCGTGCTCAGACACCGCCGATTTGGGGCCTTTGTGGAGCGCGCGGACATCACCGGGACCGTCGCGCCGATGGGCGCGGGCTCCGTGGCGGGAGCGGTGGCCGGGGGCCTCCAGGAGGCCCTGATCCTCGGTGACCGCGCCGTCGTGCTGGGGCGTGCGCCTTCAAGGGTCAAGGACGTGGTCGACGTCTCGGGTGTGACCGACTCGGACACAGAGAGGTTCGCGTTGAGCCGGCGCCAGTTGCGCAAGCTTCTCGCCGACGAGATAGATGGAGGGCGCAGCCTTTGAATAGCGTGGGATCCAGACGGGATACAGCCGTGCAAAAGACGCCGGGAGGGTCTCGAAGCTACGCCGGGTGCGCCTTCCCGCGACGCTCAGATAAGCAATACTGCTCGCGGCGCCTCTCGTGCTCTGGCAAAGCTACGTCACGTTCATCGGCCAGAGTGCGTTGCCAGGGCCGGTCGAAGTGACCGAGGCTTTCTCAGAGGGTTGGATCGGGGGCACCTCGCCGCCGCGACGTGGATGGCCCTGTGCACGCTTGCTCTCGGGATGCTCATCGGGGCGGTGTTTGCGGCCTTACTGGCGGTCTTCGCGACGTGGACCAAGATCGGGGACGACCTGCTCAAGCTCCTAACTCCCGTACCCGCTATTGCCATCCTTCCGCTCCTCATCTTCTGGTTCGACACGAGTTCCACTTCGCTTGTCGTGGTTACCGTCTGCTCGGTCACCTTGCCTATCGCCATCAACCTGAACGCCGGCTTGAAGAGCGTCAACCCCACGCTCATGCTGGTCGGGCAGAACCTGGGTCTGCAGGGTTGGGGCATGCTCAGCGAGGTGCTCCTACCCGCGGCTTTGCCCCATACCATTTCCGGACTCAGAGCCGGCTGGGCCGCCGGCTGGCGCACCGTCATCGCCGCCGGGCTCGTTTTCGGTCTTGCAGGCAAGGGCTCCGGGTTCTTTACCGACGCCGCCGGCGACTTCTTGCCGGTTCCGGAGCTCTTCGCAGGACTGCTGACTGTAGCCCTCGCCGGCATCCTTGTGGAAGCGGCCTTCCAACTGTTGGAGCGCACTACCGTCGTCCGCTGGGGAATGAAGAACAACGGGTGAAGGAAGGGTTGACCCTTCCCTCACCCGCACATTTCAGCACTTCAGCTGGTCAGCTCTCGTTTGCTGAAATGCTTTACCCTACCTGCTCTCGACCCGCTGTCCTTCCATGAGCACTTCGATGACTTCGGGGCGGGAGAACTCTGGCGGCGGGTACTCACCCTTGGAGAGCATCTCGCGCACCTTGGTCCCCGAGAGGAAGACATGCGAGTCAGGGTCGTGCGGGCAGGTCTTCGATGAGCCCATGCCTCCGCACTCCGTGCAGAAGAACGCGTGCTCGAAGAAGAGAGGTGCGATCCCGAGCTCTTCCGGCTCGAACTCCTCGAAGATGTGCTGGGCGTCGTAGGTGCCATAGTAGCTGCCGACGCCGGCATGGTCGCGCCCGACAATGAAGTGCGAGCAACCGTAGTTCTTGCGGCATATGGCGTGGAAGATGGCCTCCCTCGGACCGGCGTAGCGCATAGCTGCCGGGAAGACCGCGAGCATCGTCCGGTCTTCTGGGTAGTAGCGCTCCAGGATCACCTCGTAAGACCTCATCCTCACGTCGGCCGGTATGTCGTCTGATTTGGTCTCTCCGACGAGCGGATTGAGAAGCAGCCCGTCTACCGTCTCGAGGGCGCTCTTCTGGATGTACTCGTGCGCCCGATGGACGGGGTTACGGGTCTGGAAACCGACGATCCGCTTCCAACCCTTCTCGGCGAACGAAGCCCTCAGCTGCGACGGAGTGTAGTAGTAAGGGGGGAAACGCCCCTCATCCGGCGGGCGCAAGAGCTCGAC
>Ga0126314_10002045_pt1 | contig 9993 bp, 9 predicted proteins | sample Plot105B_FD_92535 | JGI IMG/M metagenome (GOLD analysis project Ga0126314, IMG submission 92535) | Serpentine soil microbial communities from UC McLaughlin Reserve, CA, USA - Plot105B | ecosystem: Environmental > Terrestrial > Soil > Grasslands | place: USA: UC McLaughlin Reserve, Lake County... | reverse complement strand
TTGGATGGCTGAACAGGTTGGGCGGAGTTGTTTTCTACATTCTGATCTATCTTTTCATTTTTAGTATTGTTTTATTTTATGCAAGCCAACTGCATTTGATAAAATCGGAAACCATACAGGCTTCAACTACGTTTCCGTACATTCAACCAATAGCCCCCAAATTCATGAACGTGATCGGTGCTATTATTCCATTTTTTAAAGATATGTTTGAGCAACTTTTACAATTCTTTCAAAACATTTCTAAGAAAAATTCTTCGACACACTATTCCTTTTTGTATTAATGGCAGAAGCTTAGTCGTTTGAGTTAAAACAATTATTTTAGCAAAAATTAGAACTATTTAGCCGATGCAGTATCCGATCAAAGAGCAAGGCAAGTTTAGGTATATTGAAGAAGGTGCGGGGGAGCCGCTTGTGCTACTGCATGGACTGTTTGGCGCCCTAAGCAACTTTAAAGACTTAATCGAACATTTTCGTCACCAGTACAAAGTGGTAGTGCCTATACTGCCGTTATTTGACCTGGATATTCTGCATACAACTGTGGGCGGCTTAGCCAAACATGTTCACAAATTCCTGGATACAAGAGATTATAAAAATGTTCACCTTTTAGGTAATTCTTTGGGTGGACATGTTGGGTTGGTTTATGTTCTAAAACATCCTGAACGCGTGAAATCATTGATCCTCACAGGCAGCTCCGGTTTGTTTGAGAACGGAATGGGAGACACTTATCCCCGTCGTGGTGATTATGAATATATAAAAAAGAAAACGGAGGTTACGTTTTACGATCCTAAAATGGCTACCAAGCAATTAGTAGACGAAGTGTTTGAAATTACCCGCAATCGGTTGAAGGTTATCAAGATTATCGCTTTAGCAAAAAGTGCTATTCGCAATAACCTGGGAGAAGAGCTCAATAATATTAAACAACCCACGTTATTAGTGTGGGGCAACAACGACACCATCACGCCTCCTTTTGTGGCACAGGAATTTCATAAGCTTATACCAAACAGCGAACTCCATATTATTGATCAATGCGGCCATGCACCTATGATGGAGCAACCTGGAGAGTTCAATGTTATTTTAGACAAATTTTTGAAAAAGCTGAGCGAGCCTGCAACAGTTGCATAAGGTTGGTTGTCTTTATACTATAACCGTTAGCTATGTTAACCCGCGAACTTATATCAAACTCTATACCTTACCTGCACAAAGAAGATAAAGTATGTCATGCGTTGCAGCTAATGAATGATTATCATGTAGCACATTTGCCTGTAGTTGAAAATGATAGTTATCTTGGAATTATCAGCGAAGAACAATTATTGCAAAGCGATGATGAAACCACCTTAAATCAATTAGCTATAACTAATGGTACTACTTCTGTTCAGGCCAATGATCATTTTCTAAAGGCAATTCAAACAGCGGTGGTTAATAAATTAAGCGTAGTACCTGTGGTGGAAGAAAAACAATTGCTTGGCATTGTTACCTATACCGATCTGTTACGTAACGCTTCAAACTTTATGAGCCTCAATGAACCTGGTGCTTTGATCGTGTTAGAAATGGATAGCAAGAATTATTCTTTTACGGAAATAAATCGCATTGTAGAATCTAATGATGCGCAGATTACTCAACTTAATACGTTCACAGATCCTGAAACGGGCATAAGTCAAATTACTATCAGAGTGAGTAAACTGGAGGTTTCTGATATCATCGGCACTTTCCAACGTTATGAGTACAATGTAAAATATTATTTTGGTGAAGAATTGTTTGAAAATGAGCTCCGAACCAATTATGATAACCTCATGAATTACCTTAAGATTTAAGATTTCTGTTTCGAGTTTTTATGCATCTTTTCTCATTTCAGACTAAGAAGTGCCTATGCTGTTTTAGAGTAAAACAGTATATATTTACAGGTACACAATAACTTCAGAAGCAGGTTCACAAGTTTCAAAATTCGGGGTGCACGATTTGATTAATTGCCAAGGTAAACTCAAAACTTGCGGCCTCTTACAGCAAAAAAAAAGTTTTGAAGGTAGCCATTTATAGCAGGGTGCTGGAATCGACACAGCAGCAATATATTCAGTTATTTTTCGATGAACTTCGCAAGGAAGGCATTATTTCTGTTATTTTTCAACCTTTTTTTAATGAAGTTAAGGCGCACCTGTCCTTACCTGACGTTTCCCAAACTTTTTTAACGCATAACGACCTGACAGACGAAATTGACTTCGTAATTAGTCTTGGTGGTGACGGTACACTCCTTGACACTGTAACCCTTGTCAGGGATAAAAATATTCCCGTAGTAGGGATCAATTTTGGCCGCCTTGGGTTTTTAGCCAGCATTGGCCGCGAGGAGCTGGTTGATGCGGTCAAAGCTTTAGCAAGACGTTCCTACGTTATTGACCGTCGAACACTAATTCACCTCGATTCCAACATTCCTTTATTTAACGACGTCCCCTATGCTTTAAATGAATTTGCTATTCATAAACGAGACACATCTCCCATGGTTAAGATCCATACCTACCTGAATGGGGAATTATTAAATACTTATTGGGCAGACGGGTTAATTCTGGCAACACCTACAGGTTCTACCGGTTATTCATTGAGTTGTGCGGGACCAGTAGTTTTTCCTGATGCCTGTAGTTTGATATTAACACCTATTGCTCCCCACAATTTGAACGTACGTCCCATTGTGATTCCGGACAATACGATTATCTCTTTTGAGGTAGAAAGCCGTGCTGATGATATTATTTGCGCCCTTGATTCAAGAAGAGAGATTGTAGATAAAAATGTTTTGCTGGCCGTTCGAAAGGAAAACTTTATGCTTAATTTGGTAAGACTTAATGAAAACAATTTTCTTCAGACTTTGCGAAATAAGCTTTCGTGGGGATTAGATAAGCGCAATTAATTCTTGCCATTGATACCAAAGCATCCTATTTTGCGTTAAAATCGAAGTAAACCTTATTATATAGTCATGAGAAAACTACTGGCTGCAGTTATTCTTTCCCTACCCTTGTTTGTTTTTGCCCAAAACTCTATTGTACAGGAAGGGGAATTTGGTGTTGGCATTGGAGCCGCACATTATTTTGGAGACCTTAATACGAAAGCCAAATTAAACCGTCCGAAGTTGGCTGCAGGCATTTTTTTTCGCAAAAATTTTGGGAACTATATAGCCTTACGTGTTAGTGGAACTTTTGCACAACTGGGCTATTCCGATGTTTACAACACACATAACGAATTTATGCACCGCAGAAACCTGAGCTTCAATACCAACATTTGGGAATTGGGTCTGCAAGGCGATTTTAATTTCTATCGTTTTATGCCTGGCGACCCGGAATTCAGGTTCACACCTTACATAACCTTCGGAGTTAGCGCCTTTAACTATGATCCCTATGCTTATTTAGGTGGGCAGAAATATAATCTTCGCCAGGCAGGTACAGAAGGACAGAATGATACCTCTTACAAGGATCGCAAGCCTTACAGCTCCATGGCTTTTGCCATTCCATTTGGTGTCGGCGTAAAATATTCTATTAACGATAGAATCAATATAGGGTTTGAAGTGGTATACCGTTTCACGAAGACTGATTACCTTGACGACGTTAGTACAACTTATGCAGACATTTCCTCTTTCCCTCCGAACCCGGATGGATCACCCAATCCTGCTTACCTGCTTTCAGACAGGTCTTATGAAACCGGTGATCGTATTGGCGTCAAGGGAAGACAAAGAGGAAACAGCGAGAATAAGGACCAGTTTGTTACGGCTATGTTCTATGTCAGCTTTAACCTGCAGTCTTATAAGTGTCCTTCGGCCAACTAAAGCACCCCGTTGATACATTCAAATATTAGCACAGATTGTTCTGTGCTTTCTTATTTTTTGATGTCACAAAACGAATCCAACAAACGTTAAGCCATAAATATTTCTTATTTATCTACTTTTGACCAATGTCTGAATTGTTGGCACAGATTGATAAAAGCCGCCTGCCGCGACACATAGCCATTATTATGGATGGTAATGGCCGTTGGGCAAAAGAACAAGGTCAGGACAGACTATTTGGCCATTATCACGGCGTAGAAAGTGTTCGCAATATAGTAGAAGGTTGTGCGGAATTGGGAGTAGAGTTTCTAACACTTTATGCTTTTTCTACGGAAAACTGGGACCGTCCGCAATATGAAGTTGTAGGTTTAATGGAATTGCTGGTAAGTACTGTAAGAAATGAAGTAGAAAGTTTGGACAAGAACAATATCAGGCTGCATGTGATTGGTGACCTGAACATGCTTCCCGAATATGCCCGCAATGAGCTAAATGAAGCTTTAGAAATTACAAAAGAAAATACAGGACTTAACCTTATTATGGCTTTAAGCTACAGCGGGCGGTGGGAACTTTTAAATGCGGTAAAAAATATAGCCTGGGAAGTCAAAAATGGGAAACTTAATATTGAGGAAATAGACCAGGATATCATGCAGCAATATCTTTGTACCAGCGGTTTTCCCGATCCCGAATTGATGATCCGTACCAGTGGAGAATATCGCATTAGTAATTTCCTTCTTTATCAATTAGCATACGCCGAACTTTATTTTACTAACGTTCGCTGGCCTGATTTCAGAAAACATAATTTATATGAGGCCCTCATAAATTACCAAAACAGGGAGCGAAGGTTTGGTAAGACAAGTGAACAAGTGGTAGAGAGTTAATCGCCTTTGTTAAAAATTTCCATATTGCATAGTTGTTTACTTCATCAAGGTTTCTATCCAAACCACCAAATGGCGGACAAAACATTTTGAGAAGGTCTACAGATGAGGGTCTAATCTGCCTTCTGTTTTAACAAAACCGATTGAAATTTACCGTTAATTTGCCACCCAAACTGCGAGTACTAATTGCATTACGACTGAACTTTTTATCCATGCAACGATATTTATCCAGATTTTTTTCTTTATGTTTTTTTGCTTTGCTGGCAAGTGCATCATATTCTCAGGATACAACGGTAACTTCTGTAGACCCTGACCTTCTGGCTTTACAAAATGCAAAAGTGCCAAAAGAATATACAATTAATTCGGTGAGAGTGACTGGTCTTACCACGCTGGATACAGCTATTGTATTGTCCATTTCAGGAATACAAAAAGGAGATAAAGTGACCTTACCTGGCGGTGATGTTTTTTCGAAAGCTATTGCTAACCTTTGGCGTCAACGTTTTTTTAGCAATGTGCAGATTTATATTACGGATGTTAGTGACGATAGGATAGGCCTGGAGATTAACGTGCAGGAAAGAGCAAAGCTGGGTAATTTTAAATTTGTTGGTGTTAAGAAGTCTGAAGCTGAGGAATTACAAGGCAAGGCAGGCCTTGTTAAGCAAACCATCATTACAGAAAACACCCGCCGCAATGCTATAGATGCCATACGAAAATATTATACAGAAAAAGGTTTCATGAACGTGCAGGTGCGTATTGAAGAAAAACCTGATCCTACTTTTAAAAATTCAAGCTCCTTAACCTTTTACGTTGATAAAAACAACAAGGTAAAAGTAAATGAAATTGATTTCTATGGCAATGAAACAGTAGGTGATCTGCAATTGAAAAAGCAATTAAAAGGCACAAAAGAAAGAAGTAAGTTCACTTTAAAATCTTCTAAAACAGAAAGTCCGTTTGGAGAGAACCAATCGCTTACGTTTAGTGAGTATTTAAAAGACTATGGCTTTTTATCTGTATCCAAAACCAAAACTTTAATAGATCCTTATTTCCGGTTTAAATTATTCAGTAGTGCCAAGTTTGACAGAAAGAAGTTTGAAGATGACCTGCAAAGCGTAATAAATTATTACAATTCTTTAGGTTATCGTGATGCACAGGTTGTTGATACAGCTTTGTATCAAGGCGCAGATGGAAACCTGCAGGTAGATGTAAAAGTTAGCGAGGGTAATAAGTATTATTTTGGAGATATTGGTTGGAGAGGAAACACAAAATACCCTGATTCTTTATTGACCACTATTTTGGGTATACGCAAGGGTGACATATATAATATCGACATTCTCAACAAACGTTTGGGCAAGCAGCTAACCATGGAAGGTGGCGATATTGGAAGTTTGTACCAGGATGATGGTTATTTATTTTTCCGTGCAGATGCGGTTGAAACATCTGTATACAATGATACCATCAATTACGAAATTCGCATTGTAGAAGGTCCGCAGGCCAGGTACAGAAACATCACAATAAGTGGTAATGAAAAAACAAAGGATTATGTTATCCGACGTGAATTGAGAACGCAGCCTGGTGATTTGTTCAGCAGGGCCGATCTTATTCGTTCTCAACGCGAATTAGCCAACCTTCAATACTTTAACCAGGAAAAAATTAATCCGAACGTAGTTCCTAACCAGGAAGATGGAACCGTGGATATTAACTGGGAACTGGAAGAAAAATCATCTGACCAGTTAGAACTTTCTGCCGGTTGGGGCGGGGGTGTTGGTTTGACAGGTACGCTTGGCGTTACTTTCAACAACTTTTCTATTAAAAATATTTTTAAAAAATCAGCATGGGATCCGTTGCCACAGGGAGATGGTCAAAAGTTAAGCTTACGCTATCAGTCAAATGGCAGAGCGTATAACTCGTATAACTTTTCTTTTACAGAGCCCTGGCTCGGCGGTAAAAAGCGTAACTCTTTTACGTTTGCTTTATACCGCAGCAAGTTCTCAAACGCTTATAACTATGGTACCGGTCAGTTTGATAAAGCAAAATCGGATACAAATTATTTGAAAACATTTGGCGTATCTGTATCACTAGGTAAGCAATTAAAATGGCCGGATGATTTTTTCAGTCTGGTTTATTCGGTGAACTACACAAAGTACACCATGCGGAATTATCCAATATTTGCTGGCTTTGACAATGGAATATCCAACAATGTAAGTTTAAAAATAGCCTTGCAGCGGTCGTCTGTTTTCGACCCAACTTTTCCCCGGAGCGGCTCTAATTTTGTAGCGAGTGTACAATTGACACCTCCTTATTCTGCACTAAACCCTGACCTTGTTAAATCTGACAATCCTTACGAACATCCTGAATATCATAAATGGCGCTTCACTTCGGAATGGTTTGTACCGATTGGCAAGCCAACAGGTGCTGATAAGAACCGTCAGTTTGTATTAAAGCTGGCAGCTAAGTTTGGGTTTATGGGGAAGTATAACAGTAAATTAGCCGTTTCACCGTTTGAAAGATTTCAGTTAGGTGGAGATGGGTTAACAAATAGTTATGGCCTGTTGGGATATGATGTAATTTCCTTACGCGGTTATCCTGTGTTTGAAAGCTCAAATCCTTCTATAAACAACCCAGACCAAACGAGCACGAACCGGTTCTTTACAATATTCAATAAATACTCATTAGAGTTACGTTACCCCTTGGTTACTAATCCGGGCAGCACTATTTACGGGCTAACTTTCTTTGATGCGGCAAACGGCTGGTATAATTTTAAAGAATACAATCCTTTCCGTTTACGCCGCAGTGTAGGTGTAGGTATGCGTTTCTTCCTCCCTATGTTTGGATTACTTGGATTTGATTATGGAATAGGACTTGATCGTTTGCTGCCAGGCGAGAACCGTTGGAAAAATGCAACCCGCTTTACCTTTATGCTAGGTTTTGAGCCTGAATAAACCATTACTAATAATCAAATAATTTCAACGATTAAACTCATCAAATGAAAAAGTTTTTTCTTCTTGCAACCTGTACCTTTTTGCTGGTGGCTTTTTCCCAGGGGCAACGATATGCCATTATTGATACTAAATATATTCTGGATAAAATGCCGGAATATAAAACAGCTCAAAAGAGCCTTGATGACATGGCCGCCGTGTGGCAAAAAGATATAGATGCTATGCAACAGGACCTTGATAAAATGTATAAAGATTTTGAGGCAGAACAAGTTATGTTAAGCGACGAACTGAAAAAGAAAAGAGAAGACCAACTTTTTTCTAAAGAAAAAACAGTAAGAGATCTCCAACGCAAACACTTCGGTTTTGAAGGAGATCTTTTTAAGAAAAGACAGGAACTGATCAAACCCGTGCAGGACAAAGTTTATAACGCCGTGCAAAAATTAGCCGTGCAAAGGGGATATGACTTTATACTGGATAAAAGTGAAGGAATTACGGTTATATTTGCCGACCCTAAACTCGAAAAGAGCGATGACATTTTGAAAGAACTGGGAGTCAAATAAAAAAATTTGTAAAAAGACATTTTTTAGACAACCATAACCAATAAAAAAGAATCATAACTAAACATCACAAAACAATTTCATGAGCAAGATCAAATTATTTTTAGTGGCTGCAATTATTTTTGTTACTGCAGGAAGTGCTGCAGCGCAGAAAACCGGTTACATCAGGGTAGATGACGTAGTTCGGTTAATGCCTGAAACTGCAAAAATTCAGGGCACGCTGGAAAAATATCAATCAGATTCTTTACAACCAAGGTTCAATTATACATTAGCTGAATTTCAACGCAAGGACAGCCTTGTTAATGGAAAGGATTCTTTAAGAACTCCGGCTGCGGCACGTGCTAAAATGCGTGAAGAAATGCAGCAGGATATGTATGAGTTGCAGAACTGGCAGCAAATTTCTCAACAGCTAACGCAGGGCAAGCAGGACCAGTTATTGGAGCCAATTTATGCTAAGGCTATTACGGCCGTACAACAGGTGGCAAAAGACAATGGCTATTCATATGTATATACTAAAGATGCCTTATTAGTTGCGCCCCCCGCGGACGACTTGTTACCATTAGTGGCTAAAAAACTAAACCTGACTATTCCTGCTGGTGGTGGTTCTGGTAAAACAGCAGGTCCTGTAGGAAATCCGCCTTCAGGTAAAAAACAGTAAAAAAATCTAAGCAATGATTTCATGGTCCCGCTTTCAAAAGAAGCGGGATTTATATTTTAGCTTTTCGATGATGACGTTACCATTTAATGCCATCTTCGATTTGTCCTCACTAACCCGCCAACTTCTTTACTTCTACCTTCGCACTTAAACTTTTATCTTGTCGCCATGGGCCCTATTGGTGTTTTTGATTCTGGTTATGGTGGATTAACTGTTCTCAACGAGTTTGTAAAAAAACTTCCTGTGTACAATTATTTGTACCTGGGTGATAACGCCCGTGCTCCTTACGGAACCAGGAGTTTTGAAACCGTCTATCGATATACCTTGCAGTGTGTTGAGTGGTTGCTTAGGCAGCACTGTCCGTTAGTTATTTTGGCTTGTAACACTGCTTCCGCAAAAGCACTTAGAACTATTCAACAAAATGATTTGCAACATATAAATCCTGACGCCAGAATACTGGGAGTTATTCGTCCCACTACTGAGGTCATTGGAAAGTATACCAAAACCGGCAGCATCGGTATATTAGCTACCAATGGTACCGTTCAATCAAAGTCTTACCCAATAGAGATTCAAAAGTTCTTTCCGGAAGCAAAAATTGAGCAGGAAGCCTGTCCTATGTGGGTACCACTGGTGGAGAACAATGAACATGGGACAGAAGGTGCAGATTACTTCATTAAAAAACATATCAATAACATTCTATCAAAGGATAAAGATATTGATACGTTGCTGCTGGCATGCACGCATTACCCTTTGCTAAAAAGAAAAATTGCAAAACAATTACCATCACACGTAATGCTTTTATCGCAGGGAGAAATTGTTGCGGAAAGCCTGAAATATTATCTGCATCGTCATCCTGAGATCGAAAGAAAAATTACAAAGCAGGGTAAAAAAGAGTTTTATACAACTGATGCGCCTGAAGATTTTGATAGCAAGGCCACTATTTTTTTTGGTGAGAAAGTGCATTCAAAGCATTTAAATTTATGATAGTTCACCTTATTCAGCTGAAATTAGAGATGCCAATATCATCTAGAACCTATTTCAGAATGAAAAATAAATACAACAGGTAACATGTGCATGTGCGGGTCAATCAAAATTTACCTTAACGTGCGGAATTGTTTTTTAGATTCAAGCATTAAAAAATCTAATCCTACAGCTATTTTAACAGCTTTCG
>Ga0126314_10002044_pt1 | contig 9994 bp, 11 predicted proteins | sample Plot105B_FD_92535 | JGI IMG/M metagenome (GOLD analysis project Ga0126314, IMG submission 92535) | Serpentine soil microbial communities from UC McLaughlin Reserve, CA, USA - Plot105B | ecosystem: Environmental > Terrestrial > Soil > Grasslands | place: USA: UC McLaughlin Reserve, Lake County... | reverse complement strand
TAAAAGTATTTTTAGAAGGAAGAAAACTGACGCAACAGGAAATAAATTTTGCACTGATCCAACTATGGTGTTATGAGTATATCTAGATACCTTTGTAAATTTAAATATACTGTGTCTTTTATTTTTCTTTTACCATTTTTTAATATAGAAGAACATGGTGCAGTAAGCGATACTCCTCAGAATGTAGAATATGAAATAAAATTTAAAATCCCAGATAGGTGGAAATATTTACCTGATTATAATATTGATACAAGTGATGATATAAGTACAACATCTTTTGTATTAACCCAAAATGATTCTATAATCAAAACTAAAGGTAAAACATTGTATGGTTATCTTATAATGATAAGAATTACTGATGATATTCCACTTCCTATGTCATCCAAACAATGGGCTAAGACTCAAATTATTGATATTTCTGGACAATCAAATAAATACAGACTAATAGAACCTTCTGACCTAAATAAAGAATTTAATATAGTCCCCATTTCTAAAGCCGCTTATCATGGATATACTTATACAATAGAAGATAAAATAAAAAAGAAAATAAAAGTAAATACTGAGTTAATTAATGCCGATAAATTATATGAATTTGAATATATAGCTCCCAATAAACCATGACATTACTTATAAATATATTAATAATTACAAAGAGATTTTACAATCAGTCGAATTTGTAAATTAAATTTGTCATTTAAAATATTATTAATTTTAGTTTTTTCTCAAATTCTTTGTAATACAAGGAGATTTATGAAAAAGGAAAATGTAGCATCAGCAATTATTTGCTCAATTATATTTATAACATTTGCATTACTTATCGATGTCTTTACTTTTGTATCTATATCAACTGATAGTGAGATAAAATAATGTAAATTTATTTATATTTTTTAATTCTACAAATTGTTGATATGTAAATCTTCTATATCACGGAGGTATTAGCACTGTGAATGGAAATTTAATATGTCATATACTATTGCTTATTTTAAAAAATAAAGGTTAATGCTGAAGGGTATTGTTGTATATTATTTTGGCTTGTATTTTCCAAGTAATAAAGAGTTTGTCACTACTGTTACAGAGCTCATAGCCATTGCTAATCCTGCAAGTATTGGGAGCCAACCAAATACACCTAATCCAAGAATGGGCACTAAGGCTCCAGCTGCTATGGGTATTAAACCAGTATTATATGCAAATGCCCAAAATAAGTTCTGCTTTATCTTTGAAACAGTTTTTTTACCTAAATCTAATGCAGTTATGACGTCTTTGATATCATCTTTGATTAATATGATTCCGCCTGTTTCTTTTGCTACATCAGTTCCTGAACCTATTGCAATTCCTAAATCTGCTCTTGCCAATGCGGGAGCATCATTAATACCATCACCAACCATTGCAACAATTTTACCTTCTTCCGTTTTTAATTTAGCAACTACTTCTTCCTTTTGTTGTGGTAACACATCTGCAATTACTCTGTTTATATTTAGTTTTGATGCTACTGCATTTGCAGTTCTTTCATTATCTCCAGTAAGCATTATTATTTCTATTCCTTTGGCTTTCAAAGCTTTAATTGCATCTTTGGCATTTTCTTTTATAGTATCTGATATAGCTATTATACCTGAAATAATATTATCTATTGCAACTAAGACTGCAGTCTTACCTTCTTTTTCAAATACAGAGAGTTTTACATCTATACTTTCAGTAACTGCAATCTGGTTATCTTCCATCATCTTTCTATTGCCAATTATAATTGTATGATTTGCATATGTTGCCTTAAGACCATGTCCAGAAATTGCTTCAAAGAAATCTGGGCTAGTAATGGGAGTGCCATTTTCTTTAGCTTTTCTGATTACTGCCTGTGCTAAAGGATGTTCCGAGCCAGATTCTGCTATTGCTGCAAGTCTTAGTAATTCTTGTTCTCCAATCTCTTCTGTTAAAGATACCAAGTCAGTTACCGATGGTTTTCCTATGGTTAATGTACCAGTTTTATCAAAAACAATAGCATTAACTTTATTTGCTATCTCTATATGTTCTCCTCCTTTATACAATATTCCATTCTCTGCTCCTTTTCCTGCACCCATCATAAGAGCTGCAGGAGTAGCTATACCTAAAGCACAAGGACATGCAATTATCATTACAGAAACAAATGCAAGGATTGAATAGGTTAAACCTGCATCTCCTATAAAGTACCATCCCAAAAATACTCCTATTGCTATCATTACAATAGTGGGAACAAAATATTTTGCAACTTGGTCTACCATTTTCTCTAATTTTGCCTTTCCTGTTTTAGCTTCTTCCACTAAAGTAATTATCTGTGAAAGTACTGTATCTTGTCCTATTTTTGTTGCTTTGACTTTAAGAAGACCATTTTTGTTAATTGTAGCACCTATTACCTCATCTCCTTTTATCTTGTCTACTGGAATACTTTCACCAGTTATAGCAGATTCATCTACAGATGAATTTCCTTCAATTATTAGGCCATCAGTGGGAATTCGTTCACCAGGTCTAATAATCATTAAATCACCTTCTACTATTTGTTCAACTGGAATTTCTATTTCCTTAAACTCCTTTGTTATTGATTTTAACTTAGAATTATCATTTTTGCTTACCTCTTTCTTGTTATTTCCTCCATTTATAACAAGTCTTAGTATTCTAGCAGTCCTTGGTTTTAAATCAAGTAATTTTCTTACAGCATCTGAAGCCTTTTCTTTTGTTTTTGTTTCAAGCAATCTTCCAACTAGAATTAGGGTAATTATTATTGCAGCTGTCTCAAAATATACAGCGGTAAATGGAAAATAACCTGGAACAATAGTTACAATTGTACTATATACATAGGCAGCTGTAGTTCCTATAGCTATTAGTGTATCCATGTTGGACGCTTTAGCTTTAACTCCATCCCAAAATCCTCTATAAAATCGCCATCCTATCCAAAATTGTATTGGAGTTGCTAAAGCCAAGAGTATATAATTTGTATATTCCATCATATCCATTGGAAAGAAATGTCCTAGCTCAGGAATCATATGAGGCAAACTAAGTATGATTATTGGTATAGTAAGTGCAATACTAATAGCAACATGTGTCTTTAATTTTTTTAATGCCTTTTCTGGTTCTAAGAATTCATTCAAACATTGTGATGAGCAAAAATAGTATTTTATTCCATCTTTACTATGTTGTATAGAATTTTCATTTTCTTCTACAAACATTCCACAGATTATATCTTTCGCCATGCCAAGTATATGGATATCTACATATATAATATTAGGACTTTACAAATGTAAATTTTTTATAAAGACATACACTAAAATTTTTACTTCAATGCAGAAATATTGCCGGTAAAGTCTTAGTCTTTTATATCATCTTTTCAACTTTCATTCATATTAAGGCAATAAGTCTAAATTTGGTTATACTATATTGAATCGAAAGAATTACAAATCAATCATTTTAGAAGTTATTCTAACAAAAAAATAGAGGAATTTTTATTTCTCACTTCAATCAGCAATGCATTAACATTGTTCACAACAACATGACATTGTTTCTTTTCTTTCTATTACCTTATTTTCATCTGCTTTACAACATTCTTGATTTTTGTTCATCTATTAGAATAACAATAAACACATAAATAAGAATAGGACTTTACAAATGTAAAGGATATATAACTATAATGACCTAAATAACATAGAAAATTATGCCTGTACTTTTAGATAACAATGACATTGCAATTATAAAATCACTTTTAAAAGATGGAAGAAAATCATTTAGGCAAATATCAAGAGAAACAGGAATAACTACACCTACGGTTAAGGCAAGATATGAAAGACTAGTCAATGTAGGTTTTCTCAAAGGAGTTCTTCCAGTATTTGACTTTGGGAAAGTGAATAATGCACAAGAGGATATCATTCAAATACAGAATATTAACAAAGGAAATACAAGAAAAGTAAAAGAAAATTTTCATAAAAATACTCATAACAACCTATTTGAAGAAGTATATAATATAGAAAAAAAAATTACAAATGGGCTTAAAATAAATTTAACTTGTGATTACTGTCATGGACCGGTTTTTGACAAACCTAAAGTTTTAAAATTTGCAGACTTGGAACGCTTTTTTTGTTGTCATTCTTGTAAAATAGGTTATAGTGAAAAATATAAGGGTAGAATAGAATCAATAAAAAAAAGATATGAAGGTAAATCAGAAATAGACATTTAAGTTATTTTGTTTAGTAGTAGTTTGAGTTACCTTAATAACCATATTTTGAGGGATTTTGTTCTAACTGTTGTTTGCAAGCAGATGAACAAAGATATATTTTGTTTCCATTAATTTCAGATGTGTATTTTGCAGTCTTCTCATCTATATTCATTTTACATACTGGGTCTTTTGTCATGCCATTGATATGGACAAATACATATTTAATAGTAGGAGTTTACAAATGTAAAGTTATATAATTACTAAGACTTGCATATCTTAAAGGATGTATTGAAATAACATACAAATTGTTATTTGCTATTTATAGAGATAAAATACCATGATACGAAGCTCTATAATATACCTTGTCATTTAATTTTTCTTTTCTTCATATAAATCAAGAATCTTTATTCTTTTCAATAGTGATGAGTTAGCAACAACAGCAATGGAACTAAATGCCATAGCAGCTGCTGCAAATATGAATATGTGAATTCACTTCAATTGTCAAAAGTGTGCATAAGCATGCAGAAAATGTGGACAAGAGTATAGAAATATGATATAAATAATCATATTTGATTATATTTTTCTACAATAGCAATAGCTATTTAATAATTATTATATAAATAAAATTAAATTATTGAGAAAAGACTCTTTAATATAATTATTAATTATTTTATATTTTGTAGTCTAAAGAAAGACAATGGCAAAAGTAATGATGCAATATAAAATATTTACCTTACTAACAGGAGTGACAATGTTATTTTCAATAAGCATCAGTAATGTTTCTGTTCCCACAGCAATGGCAGCTGATTCTCAAACCTCACAAGAAGTACAGACTCATCTAACAGAAGTGCAAAAAGCATTAGATAACAACGACATTGAAGGTGCCAAAATGCATTTGAGTGTTGCTATGGGATTACTTCAAAAAAGTGGGTAAGATGAAATAATTCTCTACTGGCTTTCTAGCAATCCAACTACAACAAGTTAAATAGCCATTAGAGCACCATCATTTTTTTACTTCTTTATCATATACTTGTTTCATTTATTATAGTTTTAAAATTATTATACATCTAATGCATTTGAATAATTTCTAAAAGATGTTCTTCATTTATTTTTTTAGTTATAAAATTCGTTTTGGATATAGATTGTTTTCTTATATTTGCCATTGGTACAGTGTTAAGAATATTTTAGACACAATATAATATATTAATTTAGTAATTTAATTTTTATAATTTTAGATGCATCTATAAGAATAGATAATTAAAATAATATATTATGTTAATGTATAATCATTATAGGACAAGTGGCATTCTCTGACTTTTCTTGAAACACTATCCAATGCTTTTATTTTAGAAATTTTGTTTAATCTCTGACTCCCTACAATAATAAATTCTATTTTATTATATGATGCAAATTTAAGAATTTGTTTGCTGACAGGTTGTTCGTCTGTTAATGCAGTTATACTAAATTTTATATTTTCTTTTTCTAATGTTGGATTTATTTCTTGTTTTGCCATTTTTATCCATCCATCCTTTAATTTATTTGCTATACTTCTTTTTGTTTGTGCTATCCATTGCCTATCATTCCCTAGTGATGGTGGAATAGGAATATTTTCTATTAAATGTAAAATATAAAGTTCAGCATTTAATGCTTAGGCAAATTCTTTAGATTTCTCTATGCTTTATATGAACTTTCTGTACCGTCATGAGGAAGTAATATTTTACTTAAGGTTTCCTCCCTCCTAAACATTTTTCAAATATTTTAATACTTTTTTTTGGTTTTTGCTTTTGTACTAATATATTCATAAACACATAGATAAGAATGGTAATTTACAATTGTAAACCTCTCATTTTATGTATGTATTTCTCAGTATCCATTATATGAAAATTAAAGAAAAAATAATATCAATTCAACTCTCATTTAACAAATGAGATTAGAAAAGGGAGGTACTATTCTATATGACAAAGACAGTAGCATCATCATCCTCTACATTAACAACAACAATACCATATCCTAATCGATGGAAAGCATTATCTATTCTATCATTAGCCCAATTTTTGATTATTCTTGATACATTGATTATAGGAGTAGCATTACCGACCATTCAAGAACATTTCTTTATAACTCAAACTGAACTACAATGGATTTTCAATGCATATCTCATATCTTTTGGAACAATGTTATTACTTGGTGGAAGGCTATCTGATATCTTTGGACAGAAAAGGATTTATGTTATTGGCTTTCTTGTCCTTACAATATCATCAATTTTAGCAGGAATAGCTACATCCAATGATATACTAATAGCAGCTAGAGCACTCCAAGGACTTGGGGCTGCATTGATTGCTCCTTCCGCACTTTCAATAGTCATGAGCCTTTTTGCCAATAGCAAATCTGAGATGAATAAAGGAATGGGTATATGGGGAGCAGCAGCACCAGCAGGCGGAACAGCAGGTGTTTTCCTAGGTGGCATTATAACAGCCTGGCTTGATTGGCCATGGGTTTTCTTGATTAATGTCCCTATAGGAATAGCAGTTTTACTTTTGACACCTAAACTAATTCCTCAAGGAACAAGAAAGAAAGGGAATATCGATTATCTTGGTGCTGTTTCAATAACACTTTCACTTGTAACACCAGTCTATTCTATTGTTACTGCTAATGATAATGGATGGTTATCTGCACAGACTATTTCTCTTCTAAGTATATCTGCAATCTTGTTTACTGCATTTATTGCAATAGAAAGAAGAACTAAAGAACCCCTCATTCCTTTGTATATATTCAAAACAACAAGAAATCTGCTTTCAGGAAATTTAGCTATGGCTTTATTGGGTGCAGCATGGGTTTCAATGTGGTTCTTTCTGAATCTATATTTACAGCAAATTTTAAACTATGGAGCATTTGAAAGTGGAGTTGCATTGTTACCTATGACAGTACTTACATGATAATGATGATATGGTCAACACCAAGACTAATAGGCAAACTAGGAATTAAAGTGAATCTAATTTTAGGATTAACCCTTTTGGCTATAGAAATGATTCTCTTTAGTTTTACTCCTGCTAATACTGCTGCTGAAGATAATAATAAAATTTTCATGGTCTATGTCTTGCCTGCATCAATCATCTCTGCAATAGGAATGTCATTTGCATATATACCAGCATTAACAGCAGCAATAGCAAATGCAAAAAAAGAAGATATAGGTATAGCATCGGGTCTTGTAAATACAACATACCAAATAGGTTCTACTTTGGGCCTTGCAATTACAGTTGCCATAGCCTCTACACATACCGAAACACTAACTAAGATAGATACAGCAAATCTTGAAGCAATAAACAATGGATTTCATTTGGCATTCATCAGTGCTGCAATTATTGCTGCAATTATTACTGCAATAGCAGCAACAATATCTTTAGCCTATATAAAAAGCAGCAGAACAAAGAATGAAATGAACACAAGAGAATAACAATTTTTCTACATTTATTTTATTTATACAAGATGAATATTTAAAGAATATTTTGAATTCATTATTATTATCATCATTATCTGAAGAAATACCTTATTATTCATATTACAACTATGTCTTAGTCAGTTTTTATTTTAATATTTATTCCTTATCTTAATATCGAGGATTATCATATTATTTTGTTGGTGATGGTATTTTTGATATTACTTTCATTGCAAAGAACAAGGGAAATTTAATATCAATATGACCAAGGCTAAATATAAAAATAGAATAAATTCAATTCAAAAAAAATAATTCGTTTGTTAATGAAACACCAGGAATAAGATATAGAGAACTTTTAAGAATTACCGGATTATCCAATGGCTCCTTGTCTTATAATTTAAATCTCTTAAATAATTCTGGAATGGACAGAGTTAATAAAGTTAACAATAGAGTTACAAGATATTTTTCCCGTGATGTTTCTACTCTTGAATCCAATGTAATTGGACTTTTACGTCAAAACACTACTAGAAATATTATTCTATATATCTTGGAATATGGACCTTGCCACTTTAATGATATAGTTAATTATGCAAATAAGACACCCTCCACTACCTCATGGTATTTATCACGATTAAAAGATTCCAACATTCTAAAGATACGTAAACAAAATGAACTTAATTATTATGATATTAAAATAAACAAATCTCTACTTAAGAAGATTATAAATAAATATAAAAATAATTTACAAAGAATCATTGATGAGTACAAATATAAGTAAAAGTATTCTTCAACTGAAATGCTCTACAAAAACCTTTATCACTAAATAAAATATTATTTAATTTGGGTTTTTTCCTTTTCAATTGTTAATATTTTGCTAGTAAGATACAAAACAATTTAAAATTCATAAATTTTTAGTTTTTATTATATTAATGTTTTATATGAGAAGATATAATATAATAATTTCTACTGCATATTATTATTAATATTCTTAATTATCTTATGAAATGATATAATATAATAAAAATTGTTATCTTGTTACGTCACATATAAAAACAAATATATAAACTATAGTACAAATGTCGAACCCATCAACAAAAACAACTACAACAGCGTTTGGAATATTGACTTTATTTGCAGTCGGAATGATTTTTTCTTCACCACTGTCTGCATCTGCTGTTGCTATCCAAGACCCTTCCAATGACTATTTGGACGTAAAAAAAGGTATAATAAAGATAGAAGATGATGTTATAACAGATATCGTCTTTAAAACAAGAGGAGAGATTCCTACATTTGGCACTGGAGAAAACTTTGGGTACGGAGTAGTAACTCTAGTTAATGGCACCCTTAACGTTATTGCAACAACTTCACATCCAAATCTTGGAATTGTTGATAGCGAATTGCAAGAAGATGAATTTGACCCTGTTTTTCATAATCACTATGTAGTATTAGGAACTGATGCAGTAAATTGTGGTACAAATGAAGAAGACGAACCAAACCTATCCGTAGCAGACCTTTCTTTTGAATCACCAGGTGAAGTCTTTATCAAAGGAATTGCAGCAATACTTAGAGACCTACCACCATCAGCTGAAGGACAATTTACGGGTGTAGAAATAACTCCTGGAACAAATATACAAATAGTAGCATCATTTTTGTTAGAGCCAGTATTTGTTGAAGGAGAATTAGCAGCAGTTTGTGTTACAGATGTAATGCCAGTAGAACCACAAGATGAAAGAACTGTAATCATAGGAGAAAAGGATTTCAAACCCGACTATCCACGACCTGATTATGGAAATAATGACGGATATGGAAATAATGACGGATATGGAAATGACTACTCAACTGAAAATTTCTATGATGTAGAATATGACCATAAACCAAGATATTAATATATAGATAGTAGTTGAAAAAAGACCAGAAGAAAATAAAAAAATTTTCTCAAATTCTTTTCTTTTTTGTTTATTACAATAAGGATTATTTACAATTTGATTGAATTGAATTAATGAAAGAGGAAATTTAGCTACATATACTCCTGCAGTAAGAGTTGCAATAGACAGAGCAACTTTTAGATACATTTAAAGAAGAATCAGAAAAGAATTAAGAGTAAGAGATTAATAATTGATTTACCTTTATTTTACTAAAAAAACAAATAATGTTCAGTTTTTAATAATTTACAATTTAAATAAATTTTTATCTTCTTAATGCTGCATCATTCCCATAGAATCTTTTTGAGTATCTTTTGTTGCATTATCATAGTGTATCATTGTTTGATTAGGATTATCTATAGATGTATCCAATTCTACTCCACTAATTAATGTTCCAAACATTTCATTTGGACTAAAAAAATGTTCTTCAGTTTTATTAACATCAATAGTAAGTCCTAAAAC
>Ga0126314_10002043_pt1 | contig 9998 bp, 8 predicted proteins | sample Plot105B_FD_92535 | JGI IMG/M metagenome (GOLD analysis project Ga0126314, IMG submission 92535) | Serpentine soil microbial communities from UC McLaughlin Reserve, CA, USA - Plot105B | ecosystem: Environmental > Terrestrial > Soil > Grasslands | place: USA: UC McLaughlin Reserve, Lake County... | reverse complement strand
TGCTCACGAAGGTGATGGCGCTCGAGCTGGCCGAGCACAGCATCACGGTGAACGCCGTCGCTCCGGGTGAGATCGCCACGCCAATGACCCAGCAGGAGGACGAGGACGTCTCGACCGAGGACCGACCCGCCATACCGCTCGGGCGGCCGGGTGATGCCCGCGAGATCGGCGCGGTGATCGCGTTCTTGTGCTCGCCGCAGTCGTCCTACGCGACCGGGGCGTCGTTCGTGATCGACGGTGGGATGCTCCTGATGGCCGCGGAGGCGAACTCGGTCGTCCAGTCCTGATTCGGCTGCCGCGGAGCGCACGTGCCCGCCGAATCGCGGCGCATCCGGTCCAAACAGCCTGCGCAGACGCCTCCCGCTGGCGCTACGGTTGATCGCGTGAAGCGGGCATTCGCTGCGTGCGCCGTCGCGGTCGTGGTCGCGGTTGCGGGCTGTGGATCCAGCGGCCCCGGCGCTGGCGCCACCGATCCAGCCACGCTCGCTCCGCTCGGCGCGGTGGCGTATGCCAGCTTCGAGATCGCGCCCCAGGGGTCCGAGAAGGCGGACTTCGACGCGGCCTTCACAAAGTTGCTCGGGTCGGACCCGGAAGCGAAGCTCGGCGCCGCCTTCACCGAGGCGACGCAGACCAGCGGAAAGCTCGACTACGAGACCGACGTCAAGCCGTGGCTGGGTGACACCGTCTCCGCCGTTGTCACGCGCGTGGGCCTCCGCAGCGCCGACTTCGCCCTGTTCGCCGCCTCGACCGATGACGACAAGGCGAACGCCGCTATCGACAAGGATCTCGCGGGGAGGCACCCGCAGACGCGCACCTATCGCGACGTCTCGTACGAGTTGCTCGACGACGGCACCGCCAACGGAGTCGTGTCGCACTTCCTGGTCGCCGGAACCGAGCCGGCGTTCAAAGCCGTCGTCGACGCGGCCAAGGACGGCAAGTCGCTGGCCGACTCCGAGCAGTGGAAGACGACCGTCGGCAACCGCGGCGAAGGCAGGGTCGGGCTCGCCTACGTCGACGCGAAGGGGCTGCTGCAGTCGCTCGCGAGCAACCTCCCCGGGGCCCAGCGTCTCGCGGCGCCGTTTCTCGTGGGGCTGCTCGACCTGCACCCGTTCGTGGCGACGCTCGACGCGCAGCCCGACTCGCTGGTGGTCGACGTCAGCTCGCCCGGCACCAAGCCGGACCCGCGCGGACCGGGCGCCAGGTCGAGTGCGCTGATCGAGTCGCTGCCGGCGAACTCGTGGCTCGCCGCGGCGGTGCCTCAGGTCGGGCAGGCGCTCGGCAAGGTCACGCAGGCGCTGAAGGCGAACCCGCTGATCGCTGCGCAGTACGCGCAGGTCGCCGGCCAGTTCCGCGCGCGCACCGGGCTCGACTTGGACAAGGACATCCTCGCCGCGTTGGGGGACGTCGGCGTCTTCGTGCGCGGGACGAGTCCGCGGACCGTCCGCGGCGGGCTTGTCGTGCAGTCGCCGAAGCCAGCGAGGTTGGCGCGGACGCTGCGCCGGGCGCCGGCCTTGATCGAGTCGAGCACCCGGGGTCGCGTCACGGTCACGCCGCGGCGCGGTGGCTTCGACGTCCAGGGCCCGCGGGTGGCGCGTCCCTTCCAAGTCCGTCGGACACCACCTCGGGGCCCGAAGCTCGGCGACTCCGCGCTCTTCAGGGAGGCCGCATCCCTGATCGGGCAGCGCCCGACGTTCTTCGTGAGCGTCGGTCCCGCGCTCGAACTGGCAGTGGCGTCGCCGCACCACCAGTCCGACCAACACTTCCAACACGCGCTTCCACGGCTGCGCAAGATCGAGTTCGTCGCCGCGGGCGCGCGCCGCGATGCGGGGCTCGACGTCGTGCGTGGCGTCATCGGCCTGCGCTGATCGCGGGCGGGCGAGCGGCCGCGGCACTGGCGCGCAGCCGCGGGCCGTGGTAACCAACAGCTAGTGCCTTTCCGCCTCCGCTCCGTAACCACCGCCATCGCAGTCGCCGTCCTGGCCGCGACGCTGCTGATCGCGACGCTCGGTCCTCTCCACTTCGCGTACGACAGCGCGGACGCGCACGTGATGATCGCCACCGCGGTCGCGCTGATCGGCCTGCTCGCGGCCGGCCTCGTGATCGCGCGCTTCCTCCGCAGCCATCAGCTCCAGGATCTGGCGCTGGTCCTGGCGCTCATCGAGCTATCGGCGACGAACTTGTTCTTGTCGGCGGTGCCGGCGGCGTTCGGCGAGCTCGGCTCGCCATTCGTCTCGTGGGCGCCGTTCTGCGGCCGGCTGCTCGGCGCGCTCCTGTTCGCCTTGTCCGTGGCGGTGCCGGACCGCGAGGTTCCGCGTCCCAAATTGGCCGCATGGCTGACGGTCGGGGGTGGCCTCGCGCTGACGGGGATCATCGCGATCGTCGTCGCCATCCTGGCTCCGGGTTGGGGCGATCCGATGGCCAACGCGGTCCCGCCCGCGAGCTCCGACTCGCCACACCTGACGGGCGATGCGCTGCAACTCGTCCTGCTGGCGCTCACCTTCGGCCTCTACGTGATCGCGACGCTGGGGTTCATCAGACGCGCCGAGGAGACGGGGGATGAGCTGCTGGCGTGGTTCGCTTTCGCCTCGCCGTTTGCGGCTGCCGCGGCGGTGAACTACTTCCTCTTCCCATCGCTCTACCCCGGCTGGGTGTACACGGCCGACGTCTTCCGCTTCGGCTTCTACATGATGCTCGCGGTGGGGGCCGCCCGCGAGATCGCCGCCTGGCAGGAGCAGCTTGCGGAGGCGGCGGCCTCCGGCGAGCGGCGGCGAATCGCCCGCGACCTGCACGACGGCCTCGCGCAGGAGCTCGCGTTCATCGTCGGTCAGACACGCTCGCTGGTCGACAACTCGGGCGAAGAAGGCCCGTTCGCGAGCATCGCCGCCGCGGCTGAGCGAGCGCTCGACGAATCGCGGACCGCGATCGCCGCGCTCAGCCGCAACGTCGACGAGCCGCTCGACGCCGCACTGGCGCAAGCGGCGGAGGACGTGGCAGCACGCACCGGCGCGCACATCCGCTTCGACCTCGCGCCGGGCATCCGCGTCGCCCCCGACCTGCGCGAGGACCTGGCACGGATCGTCCGGGAGGCAGTGTCAAATGCAGCACGCCATGGGGAAGCAGACAACGTCATCGTCGCCCTGTCGAACACCGACGGGATCCGCGTGTTCGTAAGCGACGACGGCAAGGGCTTCGACCCTCATGCCCCACGCCGCCGTGGGTTCGGGCTGACCAGCATGCGCGAACGCGCCGAGGCGCGCGGCGCGAGCGTCGAAGTCAGGTCACGGCCGGGCCATGGAACCCAGGTGGAGGTGGTGGTGCCGTGACCGAGGACGGGATTACGGTCCTGCTGGCGGACGACCACGCTGCCGTACGCGCCGGCATCCGGCTGGCGCTCGCCGGCGAAGGGTTCATCGTGGTTGCCGAAGCCGCCGACGGCCCAGAAGCGGTCAGCGCCGCGCTGGAGGCGAAGCCGGACATTGCGCTGCTCGACGTGAACATGCCGGGCAGCGGCATCAAGGCAGCCGAGGAGATCGTCAACGCGTTGCCCGCCACCACCGTCGTCATGCTGACCGTCTCACGCGACGACGACGACTTGTTCGCAGCACTCCGCGCGGGCGCGTCGGGTTATCTGTTGAAGGACACCGATCCCGGTCGCCTGCCGTTCGCGCTGCGCGGGGTCCTCGAGGGCGAGGCGGCGCTCCCCCGCGGGCTCGTCGCGCGACTGATCGAGGAGTTCCGAACGCGCGGCAAGCGCCGCCGGCTGCCACTCATGCGCCAGCGCGGTGTCGCGTTGACCGACCGCGAGTGGGAGGTGCTCGAGTTCCTGCATGACGGCCTCTCAACCGCGGAGATCGCCGACCGGCTGTCGATCTCCCCGGTCACAGTTCGCCGTCACGTCAGCGAGATTCTCAAGAAGCTCCGGGTAACCAGCAGGGAGGAGGCGGTGAAGCTGATGGAGGAAGCGGGAGGATCGTCGGAGTAGCCCGCCCAACCGTTCAAGGTATGAACCCCGTCAGAACTCTGCGGGCCATTGCGTATTTCTCCCCGCTGTCTGACGCTACGGACTAGGGTCGTCAGAGGGGGCGGCGCCGAGGCAATCGGACCATGGATCAAGACTCTTTCGACCTTTACGAGCGGCTACGGATAACGCTGGATCGTGCCGACGGTGGCCGCGTGCGAATCGCCGACGAGATCGAGTACGTCCTGACTGAGGGCTACGCCTACGCACTCAATCTCGAGTTGCGCCCGCAGCGCATCGAGAAGCGGATCGTGGCGCTGGTCACATCCGGTGAGACCGACAGCGACCAGCTGCGCGTGCTGGCCCGCGAGAAGCTCGACACCGACCGCGAGCTGGCAGCCCTCCGCCAGACGCTCGAGCGGCTGCAGGAGCACTGCGACGCGCTCAAGGCCGAAGGACGGGTGGCGATGCCTGAGCGGGCGCTGGCCCGGCCGCCCGAGCCGCCAGATTCGACCTGAGTCGCCGCGGACCGTGCGCTTTTTCCGCGCCTGAGGAACGCTACCGCGTAGGTACGCCGCGGGCTAACCGCTATGGGCTGCGACCTCTACGAGCAGCAGGTTCAGGACGACGTACGCCGGTAACGCGACCATGAAGGTACGAACGCTCGCGCGCTGGACAACTGCCGGGTCGTCGCCACGCTCGACTCGCAGCCGTGAGACGATCGCCATCACCGTCGCAGCGGCGATGAAGAGAAGCCCGAGGATGTGGAGCTTGTCGAGCAGCGACGCACCGGTCACCTGGCCGGTGGCGTCCTGGGCGGAGCGCATGTTCAGGACGGCCGCAAACAGCGCGGCGACGACCAAGGAGACTCGGGCACTCATCAGGCTCGGGTTCTCCGCCGCGAGGAAGAACGAGATCAGCGAGATGATGACCGCGACGTAGAGGCCCGAAGTGAGCTTGAAGAACGTCGTGATCTGGTCTCGCTCGATGTGCAGCGTGGCAGTCATGCGCGCGTAGGTGCTGCCTGAGCCCGAAGGCAGCTCCGGGTCCCCAAAAGTCGTCTGGTACCTCTCGGCCACCGGCTGGACCGAGAAGCCCGTGATGTTCCAGCCATCGAGCCGGATCTGCCGCAAGTACGACGAGTCGCGACGGTCGACGTCGTACGCAAGCTTCGTGATGTCAGATTCCGCCTCCTCGACGTCGACGACCACCGTCTGACGGTCGAACGGAAAGTTCCGCAGGTCCCAGTTCTGGCGGAACGTCCCCGCGATTTTGACCTGCGACCAGTGGCCTTCGGCGCGGCGTAGGTCCGAGCCGAGTGAGCGACTTACAGCGTTCGCGTTCGGGAACTCTGTGGTGTCGAGGGGTCGGCGCTTGTCCTTGGAGATACTCCAAAGCCACATCTCCACACCGACGGTCTTGGTCTGCACGTCGAGGTCGTGAACGGACGTGATGAACACGCCGATCTCATAGTGATTCGGCGCAGCGACCGCTGGGGCTGGCAGGGCGAAGAGGGCGATGGAGACAGCGATGAGCCGTGTCGTCCTCGTCCCGATGGTCCACCCTATCCGACAGAACCTCGTCGGCCGGTGTCACCCGCTGACGGCGGGCTTGCGGTCGCGTGACCGCGGCACTTGGTCCGCGCTACGCGAGGCCGGACCGCACCGCATATACAGCGGCCTGGATCCGGTTCTCGATCTGCAGCTTCAACAGGATCGAGGAGATGTGGTTCTTCACGGTGCTCGGGCTGATGAACAGCGTCCGCCCGATCTCCGCGTTGTCCATCCCGGACGCGAGCAGCTTCAGCACCTCGATCTCACGAGCTGTGAGCGAGGCGGAGCCGGGGTCTGGCACTGACGCGCGCACCGGCGTCTCGCGGACCCGCTCCAGGAGCTTGGCGGCCACCGACGGGGACAGCAGCGCGTCGCCACGCGCCGCGGCAGCGATCCCGGAAACGATCTCCTGCGTCGTCGCACTCTTCAGCAGATAGCCGGATGCGCCGGCCAGCACCGCGTCGGTGATGTCGGGCGCGGCCGACGAGACGGTCAGCATGATCACGCGCGTGAGCGGCGAGAGCGTCGTGATCTCACGGGTCGCCTCGATCCCGCCGATCCCCGGCATGTTGAGATCCATGATCACGACGTTGGGGTGCTTCTCCTCGACCAAGCCCACCGCCGCCTCGCCATTCGCGGCCTCGCCGACGATGTCGATGCCAGCCTCCTGGAGCAGCCCGCGTAACCCGGCGCGGTATATCTCGTGGTCGTCGACCAGCAGTACGCGGGGGTTAGGAGCCGAGTCCAGCATGATCGGTGAGTCTACGTTTGACGAGGGACGTCAGATAGAGAAACCACAGTTGAGCGATGTCGGCAACGGTCCCGTACAGGTGACCCACGGGACCCGTGTAGATCCAGGCTAGAAAACGGTCGCGAGCGGGCATCGCTGCCACGCTATCGTGGCCCGCCCCATGCCAGTTTCCACCAGCACGACGGAGCTCGACGACTCCCGCGTACGCCTCGACGTGGAGGTTCCCGCTGACGCGGTCGAGCGCGAGCTGCAGCGCGTCGCGCGCGCCGCCGGCCAGGACATGAAGATCGCGGGCTTCCGGAAGGGCAAGGTGCCGCCGCAGGTCGTGATCCAGCACGTGGGCCGTGGAGCACTGTTGGACGAGGCGATTCGCACGGGGATACCCGACTGGTATGAGGAGGCCGTCAACAGCGCTGGGCTGGCGGTGGTGGGTCACCCGAAGGTCGACATCGGCGACGTTCCGCAGGGCAAGGGCAGCCCGCTCACGTTCACGGTCGAGGTCGCGGTGCGGCCGACGGCGACGCTCGCCGACTGGAAGGGCATCGAGGCGCCGAAGCGCGAGCCGCAGGCGTCCGAGGAGGCGGTGAACGCAGAGGTCGAGCGCCTGCGCGAGGCATTGGCCTCGCTCGAGCCGGTCGAGCGCGAGGCGCGGACTGGGGACTTCCTCGTGCTCGACTACACGGGCTACGTCGACGGCGAGCCGTTCGACGGCGGCGAGGGCCGCGGCCAGACGATCGAGCTCGGCGGCGGTCGGCTGATCCCAGGCTTCGAGGACCAGCTGGCGGGCGCGAGACCCGGGGAGGACCGCACGCTGGATGTCACGTTCCCTGACGACTACGGCGCGGAGGAGCTCGCTGGCAAGGAGGCGCGCTTCGAGGCCAACGTGAAGGAGGTCCGCGAGAAGCGCCTACCTGAGCTCGACGATGAGTTCGCGCTGCAGGCCGGTGGCTTCGACACGCTCGATGAGCTGCGGGAGGACGTCGCCCGCCGGCTGCGCGAAGCCGACGAGCAGAACGCTGAGCGGGAGTTCCGCGAGGCGGCGCTCGACGCGGTTGTGGGCAACGCGAAGGTCGATATCCCGCACGAGGTGGTCCATGGCAAGGCGCATGACATCTGGCACCAGATGGAGCACCGCCTGCGACGCCAGGGGATCGATCCGGCGCAGTACATCGCGATCACCGGGAAGTCCGAGGAGGACCTGATCAAGGAGGCCGAGCCGGACGCCGAGAAGTCGCTCAGGCGCGAGGCGGTGCTGGCCGCGATCGTCGAGGCCGAGGGCATCGAGGCGACCGACGACGAGCTCTTGGACGCGCTCCGCGAGGCGACGCCTGGCGCAGACGACAAGGCGTTGCGCAAGGCGCTGGCGCAACTCGAGAAGGACGGGCGCCTGGCGGTGCTGCGAGAGGACGTGGCGATGCGCAAGGCGGTCGACCTGATCGCCGAGCACGCGAAGGCGATCGAGCCCGAGCTGGCGGCTGCTCGCGAGAAGATCTGGACGCCGGGCAGCTGAGGCGACCGACCTTCGGCCTCGACGATCGGGCTCCGCCCTAGCGCGCCAGCCCGAGATCCGGCCAGTCCGCCGCGAGCCCGACGGCTACGTGCCGGATCGACTGCTTCCACGACTCAGGCGCGTCGCGCCATTGGAACTCGCCACGTGCCACGCGCGCGGCGGCCTCGGGTTCCTCCTGAATCGTCAACAGGCCGCGTGCCTCCGGGACGAGGTCGTCGAATCCGGTCAGGTCGATGTTCATCCGCCGGCGCGAGCGCGGCAGCTTGTTGACGATCAGTGTCATCGGAGGCCCGCCCTGCTGCAGCTGCTCGGCGGCGTCGGCGACGAGCGACGCCGTCGAAGGATGTGCATCCGAGATCAGCAGCAGCTGGTCCGCGCACTTGACTGCCGCACGCGCGGCCGGCTCTTGCAACCCGGTCCCGCAGTCGAGCACGAGGATTCCGACGAGCGCCTTGAGCCCTTGGATCACGTTCGTGTAAGCGGCCTCATCCAGTGCCGCCATGCGCGCCGGATGCGTCGGCGCGGGCAGCACCATTAGCCCGTCGGACGTGCGACCGAGGTGCCCGTCGAGCGCGGTCGCGCTCAGGTCGGGACGATCGAGCACGTCGAGCAGGTCATCCACGAACACAGTGTGATCGGGCGCGAGCGCACGGCCAAGCGATCCGTAGTCGGGGTTCGTGTCGACCGCGACGATGCGGTCGCGGCGCACGCTCGCGAGCAGCGACCCGAGCAGCGCTGTGATCGTCGTCTTGCCGACCCCGCCCTTGGGCGACACGACCGCGACTGTCGCGCAGCGCGTAAGGCGCGGGGCCGTGATCGCGCGGTCGAGCCGGCCGAGGTACTCGGTCTCACGCCAGGCGAGGCGGCCACGGTGGAGTGGTCCCCGCTCTTCCGGCCGCGACAGCCGCGCCTGCGGCGACTTTGCAGGCGGCGCCGCCGATTCGATCACTGGCGGCTCGGGTTCGTGGCCGAAGAGGGCCTGGATCGCCACCGACGTGCGCCTGAACGCGCCGAGCCGCTCCGGCAGCACCGAGCGCATCCGCTCCGACGGCGGGCCGTGCTTCTGCCGGGGCCTGTGCACCTCCGCCGGCCGCGGCGGCGCCTGCGTCTGCGGCCGCACCTCGCTCAGGGTCAGCACGTCGCCGTCGCCAACGCCGGCATCGCGGAGCGTGCGATCGAGCGGCAGCGGCGGCCGACCCGGCGGCGCCAGCGACCAGACCGCCTGCGGGGCCTCCGGTCCGGGCGGATCGTCCATCGTCATCTCGACAAACGTCGGGATGAGCTCGGCGACGGGCGTCTCGTTGGAGACGACGAGGTCCACGCGCCGGTCGGGGCCGGCAATCGTGACGGCGCAGGTTTTGGTGGTCGTGGTCATCCGCGTCTCCCCTGGATCAATGATTCGGGACGGTCGATTCGCTCTCGCGGCGCGCCGGGGTCGCCGCGCCGCGGCTGCGCGAGCGCGGTCTGCACGACGAGCGGCGGGCGTCCACGCCGCACGAACAGCGCGCGGCCGGGCGGAAGGTTGCGTGCCTTCTCGCCGCCCACGAGCGGCCCCTCGGCGGCGTCGCCACTCATGATCAGGCCGGGCGAGCCGAGCTCTCGCACGCGCTGGAAGCCCTGCTCATAGGCGCCGCGCGCGCTGCCGGCGACGCGGCGTGCAAGCACCACGTGGAGGCCGATCTCGCGGCCGAGCGGCAACAGGTCGAGCAGCGGCGTGAGCGGCGTGCTCATCGGCCCGCTCGCGAGGTCGTAGTCGTCGAAGAGCAGATATATGCGCGGAAGGCTGGTCGCCGGCTCCGCGCCGCCACCGGGGATGCGCGGCTCGACCAGCGCGCGAGCGTCCTCGATTGCGTCGGCGATGGCGGCTGGTGAGACGGCGTGGCTGCGCACGTGCGGAGGCTCGGCGACGTCGGCGAGCGAGCGGCGGACGTCCACGAGGACGAGTTGCGCCTCCTCAGGGCCAAAGCTCGTGGCGATCCCATCCGCGAGCAGCCGCAGCAGGCTCGACTTGCCGGTCTCAGCGTCGCCGAAGACAAGCAGGTGTGGATCGCCGCCAACCGGGTCGAGCAGCACCGGCTCGAGCCGCCGCTCCTCGAGCCCGATCGCGATCCCGTCGCGGCGCGGCGGCGGCAGCGTCGACGGATCGAGCTCGCGCGGCAGCAGCCGGATCGGCTCGGCGCCCGGACGCTGCCAGTGCGCGGCTGCCTCCTCGGCGAGGCGGCGGAC
>Ga0126314_10002042_pt1 | contig 9999 bp, 8 predicted proteins | sample Plot105B_FD_92535 | JGI IMG/M metagenome (GOLD analysis project Ga0126314, IMG submission 92535) | Serpentine soil microbial communities from UC McLaughlin Reserve, CA, USA - Plot105B | ecosystem: Environmental > Terrestrial > Soil > Grasslands | place: USA: UC McLaughlin Reserve, Lake County... | reverse complement strand
CCCGGCAACACGCGCATGGAGTTCGAGAAGCGGACGTTCGAAAAGCCGATCCCGATCTCACCGACGATCGCCCTCGATCGCGAGCGCTGCATCCTCTGCTACCGCTGCACGCGGTTCTCCGAGAGCGTCGCCGAGGACGGTCAGCTCGTCGCGCAGAACCGCGGTGCGCAGTCGGTGATCGCGACCTTCGACGACCGCCCCTACCGCGCGCCGTTCTCCGGGAACGTCCTCGAGCTGTGTCCCGTCGGTGCCCTCACCTCGACGCAATACCGCTTCGAAGCGCGACCGTGGGAGATCCAGAACGTGCCGAGCGTGTGCGGCCTCTGTCCGGTCGGCTGCAACATCTCGGCGACGACGCGCGAGGGGAAGGTCAAGCGCGTCGTCTCCCGGAATCATCCCGAGGTCGACGAGGGCTGGCTCTGCGACAAGGGCCGCTTCGGCTACTCGCACCTCTATGCGCGAGACCGGATCTCCGACCCGCTGCGCCGGGTCCGGCGCCGGGGCCTCGAGGAGCTCTCGTGGGACGCGGCGCTGGACGAGGCGGAGCGCCTGCTGCGCGGAGCCGAAGGCCGCATCGTGACGGCTCTCTCGGGGTCGGAAACCGTCGAGCAGGCATACGCGCTCGGAAAGCTCCTGCGCGGCGGCCTCGGCGCTCACACCGCGGTGTTCCCGGAGGAGTCGAGCGCCGCGCTCGACGCCCACCGGCTGCCTCTCTCGGCGATCGCGCAGGCGGACGTCGTCGCCGTCCTCGGCGATGTCGCCGTAGCCGAGCGAGCGCCGATCGTCGACCTCTGGCTCAAGCAGGCAAAGCGCAACGGCGCTCGCATCGTCCGGACGCACGACGACGAGGCGCTCGCGGGCGCCGACACCGCGATCCTGATCTGGTGCGGCCCGGACGGCGAAGGCGGCGCGCGGGTGGCCGCGCTCGCGGAGAGCACCGGCGCCGCGGGCGCGTTCTACCTGCCGGAGACGCCGAACGGCCGCGGGGTCTGCGACGCGTGGGCAGCTTCCTCGGACGCCGAAAGCGCCGACCCGGACCCGATCGGCCTGCTCGTCGTCTCCGGCGACGAGGCGGCGGCCGACCCGAACGTCCGCGCGCTCGCCGAGCGCGCGGAGCACGTGCTCGTAACGTCGATGTTCCACGGGCTCGCCGTCGGCTGGGCCGATCTCGTCCTTCCGGGGACGAGCTACCTCGAGCGCGACGGCACCTACGTCAACCTCGAGGGGCGCCTGCAGCGGCTGCGCCGAAGCGCGATCCCGCCGGCGCCCGACGAGCTCGCCTGGATCTCGCGGCTGGCCGAGCGCTTCGGGGTCGCGCTCCCGCCGTACGCATCCGCCGTCTTCGCCGAGCTCTCGGAGCGGATCTACGACGGACTGCCTTTCGGCGAGGTCGGCGAGCACGCCGAGCTGCGCACCCGCAGTGAGGCGCCTGCGCCCGGAGTCGCTGCCGAGGTACCCGCGCCGCGCGGGAAGGGGCTGCGGCTCGTTCGCTACAAGGCCCTCTTCTCCGGCCCGGCGGTCGAGCGGGTCGCCGAGCTGCAGTTCCAGCGACCCGCGCCCGAGGTCGAGCTCTCGGCAGACGACGCCCAGGCGCGTCGGATCGTGACCGGGGACACGGTCCGGGTCTCGCACGACGGCACCTCGCTCGAGCTTCGCGCACGCGTGAACAGGGAGTTGCGCTCGGGCATCGCGAGGATTCCGAGCGAGCATGCGGGTGCGCTCGGCGGCAGCGTCGAGGTGGCGAAGTGAACGAGCCCTGGTGGATCGCCGTGATCAAGGCGCTCGTGATCATCAACCTGCTGCTGCTCACGTTCGCCTACATGACGTTGGTCGAGCGCAAGGTGCTCGGCCGCATGCAGCTCCGCTACGGCCCGAACCGAACGGGCCCGTTCGGGTTGTTGCAGCCGATCGCCGACCTAGTCAAGCTGATCCGCAAGGAGGCCTTCTACCCCGCGAGCGCGGTCGACGTCCTCTACATCGCCGCGCCGGTCCTGTCGGCGTTCACCGCTCTCGCCGCCTTCAGCGTGATCCCGTTCGGGCCCGGCTGGCACATCTGGAAGTGGGACGTCGCCGGCGTCGTCGCTCCCGTCTCGATCGGGCTGATCCTGATCTTCGCGCTCAGCTCGCTCGGGATCTACGGCTTCATCGTCGGCGGTTGGGCCTCGCATTCGAAGTACTCGCTGCTCGGCTCGATGCGCACCTGCGCGCAGATGGTCTCCTACGAGGTCTCGCTGACCTTCGCGGTGCTCGGCGTCGTGATCATGGGCCAGTCGCTCTCGCTCACCGACATCGTCGAGAAGCAGCACGCGACGATCTGGTTCGCGGCTCCGCAGTTCGTCGGCCTGCTCGTCTTCTTCATCGGCGGCGTCGCCGAGACCAACCGGCCGCCGTTCGACCTGCCCGAGGCAGACACCGAGCTCGTCGCCGGCTACCACACCGAGTACAGCGGCATGCGCTTCGGCCTCTTCCAGATGGGCGAGTACGTGAACATGATCACGCTCTCGGCGCTGGCCGTGACGCTCTTCTTCGGCGGCTGGTACGGGCCGTGGGCGCCGCTCGGGCCGCTCTGGTTCCTGATCAAGCTGCTGATCATCATCTTCCTCTTCCTGTGGATCCGCGCGACGCTGCCGCGCCTGCGCTACGACCAGCTGATGCGCTTCGGCTGGAAGGTGCTGCTGCCGGTGGCGACGATCAACGCGCTCGTGACCGCAGCCTGCGTCGTGGCCTTCTGATGGCCCGCGCGAACCCGATCGACAGCGTCCGCGGCTTCGGCGTCACCTTCAAGCAGATCTTCAAGAAGCCGATCACGCAGCAGTACCCGGAATACAAGCGGCCGCTCTATCCCCGCTTCCGCGGCCGCCACCGGCTGCACGTGCACGAGAACGGGCTCGAGAAGTGCGTCGGCTGCTCGCTGTGTGCCGCCGCCTGCCCCGCCGACTGCATCCGCGTCGTCGCGGCCGAGAACACCCCCGACAACCGCGTCTCCGCCGGCGAGCGCTACGCACGAATCTACGAGATCAACATGAGCCGCTGCATCTTCTGCGGCTACTGCGAGATCGCCTGCCCGTTCGACGCGATCACCCTCGGCAACGAGTTCGAGATCTCGGAGTACTCGCGCGACGACCTGATCTACACAAAGGACATGCTGCTGGCGGAGCCGATCAAGAAGGTTCCGGTCGCCGACCCCGACCTCTACGACACGCCGATCCCCTTCTACAAGGCCCACTCGTGATCATCGCCTCCGTGGCGAACGTGCTGGTCTGGGCGATCTGGGTCCTCGCCGCCTTCGCCTGCCTCGGCACAGGGGTCGCGGTGATCTCCTTCTCGAACCCGTTCTACTCCGCCCTCTCGTTGATCGGGAACCTCGCCTCGCTCGCGGTCATGTACCTGCTGCTGTCGGCGGAGTTCGTCGCGGCCGCGCAGGTGCTCGTCTACGCCGGCGCCGTGATGGTGATGTTCCTGTTCGTCACCGCGTACCTCGGCGGCCGCGTCGACGCGCCGTGGGCCGGCGGGCCGAGCTGGCAGGCCGTCGCCGCGATCGCCGCCTCGGCGGCGCTCTTCGTCGAGGTGGTGGTCGTGATCGGCCTGAAGACGAGCGGCCGCCTTTCGCACGAGCACGAGACGGACGCCGCGTTCGGCCGGCCGTACGAGATCGGGCGGCTGTTCCTGACCGACCACCTGCTCGCCTTCGAGATCACGTCGATCGTGCTGCTGATCGCGGCCGTGGGCGGCGTGATCCTCGGCAGCCACTCGCGCGAGGCACCGACAGCAGGGGTCCAGCAATGAGGGGCCCCGACGTCGTCTGGTACCTCTGCGTCGCTGGCTTCCTCTTCTGCACCGGCGCCCTCGGGGTGCTGATCCGCCGCAGCCCGCTGATCGTGCTGCTCTCGCTCGAGCTGATGCTGAACGGCTCGAACCTCGCCCTGATCGCGTTCTCGCGCTACTACGCCCAGGGGAACGGCCAGATCTTCGCGCTGACGGTGATGGCGGTCGCGGCCTCCGAGGTCGTCGTCGGCCTCGGACTGATCGTCTCGATCGCAAGGCGCCAGCTCGACCTCGACGTCGACAAGCTCTCGACGCTGCGCGGATGATGCCCGCCGCCTGGATCTGCCTGCTCTCGCCGCTCGCTGCGGCGCTGCTGATCACTGTTGCCGGAAACCGCATCTCCCGGCGCGGAGCGGGCTACGTCGCGACGCTGTCGGTGGCGGTCTCGTTCGCCGCCGCGGTGGTCTCGTTCGTCGCGCTGCTCGGCGAAGAGCCGGACGAGCGCTACCACCCCTCGACGCTCTGGAGCTGGCTGACGGCAGGGCAGCTCGACTTCGGCCTACGGATCGTGGTCGACCCGCTCTCGGTGTTCATGATGTTGGTCGTCTCGGGCGTCGGCGCGCTGATCGTCGCCTACTCGATCGGCTACATGGACGGCGACGACGAGGAGCGCCGCTACTTCGCGTACATGGCGCTGTTCGTCTTCTCCATGCTGATGCTCGTCCAGGGCGGCAACCTGCTCATCCTGCTCGTGGGCTGGGGCCTCGTCGGCCTCTCCTCGTACCTGCTGATCGGCTTCTGGCACGAGCGGCCGGCTGCGATCGCCGCGGCCAAGAAGGCGTTCGTGATGAACGCGATCGGCGACGCGACGATGGCGCTCGCGCTGTTCCTGCTGATCCAACGCGCCGGCTCGCTCAACTTCGAGACCGTCTTCTCGCAGGCCGACTCGATCGGCGGCAGCTGGACGATGAACCTGATCGCGCTCGGCCTGCTCGGCGGTGCCGTGGCGAAATCGGCGCAGCTGCCGCTGCACACATGGCTCCCGGACGCGATGGAAGGGCCGACGCCGGTCAGCGCCCTGATCCATGCGGCGACGATGGTGACGGCCGGCGTCTACCTGATCGTCCGCACCGCGCCGCTGTTCGAGCAAGCGCCACGGGTGCTCGAGCTGTCGGCGGGTCTTGGCGCGATCACGCTCATCCTCGCCGGGCTGATCGCGCTCGTCCAGACCGACATCAAGCGCGTGATCGCCTACTCGACGATGTCGCAGATCGGCTACATGTTCCTCGCAGCCGGCCTCGGTGCCTACGCGAACGCGATGTTCCACCTGATGACGCACGCCTTCTTCAAGGCGCTGCTGTTCATGGCCGCCGGCCTCGTGATCCACGGGCTCGCCGGCGAGCAGGACGTCCGCCGGATGGGCGGCCTCCGCTCGCTGATGCCGTACACGTTCGGCGCCTTCACCGTAGGGGCGCTGGCGCTTGCGGGCATGCCGCCCTTCTCAGGCTTCTTCTCGAAGGACTCGATTCTGGCGGCCGCGCTCGACCACGGCTGGTACGGCGAAGTGCTCTGGGTGGCCGGGATGATCGGCACCTTCCTCACCGGCCTGTACGCATTCCGGCTGCTCTTCCTCGTCTTCTGGGGCGAGCCGTCGCCGTTCGTGCGCGAGCACCTGATGGTGGGCTCACACGAGCACGCGCGTGAGGGCCACCTGATGCACGACGGCCATGAGACGCACGAGCACGCCGGCGAGGGCCCGTTCTCGATGACGGCGACGGTCGGCGCGCTCACGCTGCTTGCCGCAGTCGGCGGCTTCATCCAGTTCGCCGGGGTCTGGACGGCCGTCTCCGACTGGCTGGAGCCCGTCGCGCCGCCGCTCGTCGAGGCGACCGGGATGCAGGAGCTCGTCTCGTCGGTGGTCGCCGTCCTGCTCGGACTCGCCGGGATCGGCGTCGCCTGGCTGCTCTACGGCGCGCGCACGTCGGAGGTGCCGCGGCTCGGATGGGCGCAGCGGCTACTCGAGCACAAGTTCTACTTCGACGCGGCGTACGACGCCGCCTTCTACCGGCCTGCGGTCTTCGCCGCGACCGCGATCGGCCGCTTCGTCGAGCGGCCGCTCGTCTTCGGCTCGGTGCGCGAGCTGTCGCAGGGGATGCGCGGCCTCGGGCTCGAGACGCGACGCCTGCAGACCGGGCTCGTCCGCACCTACGCGCTCGCGATCGCCGCCAGCCTCGCCGTCGTGATGATCGTCTTCGTGGCGGTGCGCTGATGGATACCGGCTGGCTCACGACAGCGCTGATCCTGCTGCCCGTCGCCGGTGCGCTCGTGGTCTGGTTGCTGCCGCTGCGACCGTTCGCCGTGGGGTCAACGGCGCTGCTCATCGCGCTCGCGGAGGTCGCGCTCTGGATCGACGCGGTCGCGCGCTTCGATTTCGACGAGCGGGGCCTGCAGCTCGGCCAGCGTCAGAGCTGGTTCAGCGACCTGAACGTCTCTTACCACGTCGGCTTCTACGGGTTCTCGATCTGGCTCGTCGGCCTGACGGTCGTCGTGCTCGCTGCCGCGATCGGCTACGCGTTCTGGGCCGGCCGCGAGCGTCCGCGCGCGTACTACGGCTTGATGCTGCTGCTGACGGGGGCGATCGTCGGCGTCTTCGTCGCCCAGGACCTGCTGCTCTTCTACGTCTTCTGGGAGGCGATGCTCGTCCCGCTCTACTTCCTCGTCGGCGTCTGGGGTGGAGCGGGGCGACTCCGTGCGACGCTGCTGTTCGTGATCTACACGATGGCGGGCTCGCTGCTGATGCTCGCCTCGATCGTGGTGCTCGGGCTCTCGCAGGGAACGTTCGACCTCGTCGGCGCGGGCACGAGCGGGAGCACCTGGATCTTCCTCGGGTTCATCGCCGCATTCGCAGTCAAGGCGCCGCTCTTCCCGCTGCACGCCTGGCTGCCCGAGACCTACCGTGAGTCGTCGCCGGAGGTGTCGGCCGTCCTCAGCGGCGTGGTCTCGAAGGCGGCGGCCTACGGCTTCCTGCGAATCGCGATCGCGAAGTTCCCCGGACCGACGGCGGACCTGCGTACGCCGATCCTCGTGCTCGCCGCCTGCGGCCTTGTCTACGGCTCGATCCTCGCCTTCCGCGCGCCAGACCTCCGGGGCGTGATCGCGTACTCGAGCCTCGCGCAGATGGGGCTGATCACGCTGGGCCTCTTCGCCGTGAACGACCTCGGGCTGAACGGCGCAGTCCTGCAGATGGTCAACCACGGGCTGATCTCGGCGGCGCTCTTCCTGCTCGCCGGGGCAATCGAGCGCCGCGCGGCGACGGATGATCTCACCGCCCTTGGCGGGATGGCGCGCGGCCGTCCCGCCCTCGCGACGGTGCTGATGACCACGGGCGTGATCGCGCTCGCGGTTCCGGGCTCAACCGCCTTCGCAGGGGAGTTCGCCATCCTGGCGGGCGTCTTCGACACCGGCTGGGGCTACGCCGTCGTCGGCGCGGCCGCGATCGTGCTCGCCGCGATGTACATGCTGCGGCTGATCTCGGCGGTTCTCCACCGCGAGCCGGGGCCGTCGGTCTCCGAGGCAGCGCTCGACCTGCGGCCCGCGGAGTTGAGCGTGATCGTCCCGCTCGTCGCCATCCTCCTCGTGCTGTCGGCGTGGCCGGCCGCGATCACCGACCGCTCGTTCCCCGACGCCGGAGTGACCGCCAGGCCGGCGGGAATCTTCGTGCCCACGCGCGAGTCGGCCCTGCCGTGATCCTCGCGCTCGACACGCCGCAGATCGACTGGGCGGCGCTCGCGCCAACGCTCGCGCTGCTCGCCGCCGGGGGCGTCAACCTGTTCGCCGCCGTCTTCGTTCCGCGCGGCGATCGCCGGGTCGTCGGCGCGATCGTCGCCGCACTCGGCTTCGCCGGAGCGCTCGTCGCGGGCGCGCTCCTGTTCGCCCAGACCCCGGATGCCCACGGCGTGATCGCGGACGCGATCCAGCGCGACCGGCTCGGCGCGCTGACCACGATGATCGTCGCCGGCTCGGGCCTGCTCGCGATCGGCACCTCCTATCGCGAGCCGACGTCCGACGACCACATCTGCGAGTACTACGCGCTGGTCGCCTGGGCCGGCGCGGGCATGGCGTTCCTGGCCACGGCCGGCACGCTGCTGACGCTCTTCCTGGGCCTCGAATGGTTCTCGATCGGCCTCTACATCCTCTGCGCGATCGACCGCGAACTCGTCGGCTCGCTCGAGGCCGGTCTGAAGTATCTGATCGTCGGCAGCTTCGGCTCAGCGATGCTGCTCTTCGGCTCCGCGCTCGTGTACGGCGCCACCGGCCGACTCGAGTTCCACGAGATCGCGCAGGTCGTGCAGCAGCAGAACCTGAGTGACGACGCTCTGCTCGTGGCGGGGCTCGCGCTCCTGATCGGCGGCCTCGGCTTCAAGGCCTCGGCCGCGCCGTTCCACATGTGGACGCCCGACGTCTACGAGGGCGCGCCGACGCCCGTGACCGCGTTCATGTCGGCGGCGACGAAGGCCGTCGCGCTCGTCGTGATGCTGCGCGTGCTGGTGACCGCGTTCCCCCAGGAAGCGCGCCTCTGGACGGTGACCGTCGCGGCCGTCGCCTGCGCCTCGCTGGCCGTCGGCAACCTTGCGGCCCTCGTCCAGCGGAACCTGAAGCGAATGCTCGCCTACTCCTCGATCTCCCACGCGGGCTTCATGCTGATCGCGATCTCAGCCGACAATGCGCTCGGCGGCCGTGCGCTCCTCTACTACTTGATCCCGTACTGCGCAATGTCGGTCGGCTCCTTCGCGGTCGTGGCCGCGCGCGAGCGCGAGCTGAACGCGCCGGTGACGATCGACAATCTCGCCGGCTTCGGCTGGGAGCGGCCGTTGCTCGGCGTCGCGCTGGCGACCTTCATGCTCGGCTTCGCCGGCTTCCCGCTAACCGGCGGCTTCGTCGGCAAGTTCTACGTCTTCGCTGCAGCCTACGAGCACGGCTGGACCTGGCTCGTGATCGTCGGCGTCGCCGCGACCGCCGTCAGCCTCTACTACTACCTCGGCGTGATCCGCGCGATGTACATGCGCTCTGCCGCGGAGCTGCAGCTCGCGCCGGTTCTCGGTGGCTCGCCCCCGCGCGAGCTCGCGCTGCAGACAGCCGTGACAGGGGCGCTCGTCGTCACCGTCGGCTCGTTCTTCGCCGTGCAGCCGCTGATCGAAGCCGCGAAGCACGCCGCGGCGTCACTGCCGTTCTAGCGCCGGCGCAGCTCTGCCGCGGCCGCAATGGCCGCCTGCACGCAGAAAACGCCGAGGCAGGCGAGCAGCGCCGTCCGCGCGAGGGTCGGTACCGAGCCGTCGGCCACCGCAGGCGAGCGTGCCGCGGCGCCGGCGACGAGCAACACGAGTACGACCGTCCAGAGGAGGGCGTGCAGATGCTCGTTCGCACCGTCGAGCACGTTGCCGAACGCCTCGAACGCCGCGATCGCCGCGACCGGCACGGCGAGCAGGAGCGCGTAGAACGCGAGCCCGTGTGCCCCTGCCCCGTCCGCCGCCGCTGCTGCGATCACGAGCCCGATTGGAACGACCCTGCGAGCCATGGCAACCGGTTCTGCATCCGGGCCTCGGCTCCTTCGTTACCCTCAGCCGACCTCTCAGAAAGGAGCACGAATGGCCGGTGCGTCGGTGACGTGGCTGGGTCACGCGAGCTTCCGCGTCGACTCTCCGGGCGGCGAGCGGATCTACATCGATCCTTGGCTCGGCAACCCGAAGTGCCCGGATTCCGAGAAGGAGCCGGAGCGGATAGACGTCATCGCGCTGACGCATGGGCACGGCGACCACGTGGGCGAGACGGTCGAGCTGGCGAAGCAATTCGAGCCGGAGATCGTCGCGAACGTCGAGCTGAAGGCCTGGCTCGGTCAGCAGGGCGCGCCGGTCGGGGACGTGCCCGGGTCGAACAAGGGCGGCACGGTCGAGGCAGCAGGCGCGAGGTTCACGCTCACGAACGCGTTCCACTCCAGCGCCAGCGACGACCTGACCTACCTCGGTGAGGCCGCCGGGATCGTGGTCGCGTTCGAGAACGGGACGTCGATCTATTTCGCCGGCGACACCTGCGTCTTCGGCGACATGCAGCTGATCGGGCGACTCTACTCGCCGGACGTGGCGGTGCTGCCGATCGGCGGCCACTTCACGATGGATCCCCGCGAGGCGGGCGTCGCGCTCGAGCTCCTGGGGACGAAGCGCTGCATCCCCTGCCACT
>Ga0126314_10002041_pt1 | contig 10001 bp, 17 predicted proteins | sample Plot105B_FD_92535 | JGI IMG/M metagenome (GOLD analysis project Ga0126314, IMG submission 92535) | Serpentine soil microbial communities from UC McLaughlin Reserve, CA, USA - Plot105B | ecosystem: Environmental > Terrestrial > Soil > Grasslands | place: USA: UC McLaughlin Reserve, Lake County... | reverse complement strand
GACTCCGGCGGGCGGAGGTCATGGACAGGGCCTTTTGAGTGGGCCCACGGGGAGAGGAGGGGCCATTTGTGCCCGGTCCTGAGCACGCGGCGTGCCCGGGAGCCGGCATGGGGCAGTCGCCCTGTGGCCCTCTTGACTGTCTGGACCGCCGCACCTCAGATCAACCCATGCGTCCCGCCATAGCCCTCTGCGCCTGCCTCGCCCTCGTCGCCGGCTGCCCCGCCGGACCGAACAAGGTAGTTCAGCGACGCGATGCAATCCGGGCCTTCAACGCCGATGCCGCAGCGTGGCGCAGTACCGAGGGATTCCAGACGACCAGGTGGGGAATGACCGCGGCGGAAGTTGTGGCTGCTCTAGGTCCGACCGCAGCCCACGAGGATGGCAAGGTGGTCGCCGACATGGTGGTGGGTGGCTACGAGGCGCGGGTCCATTGCTCCTTTGCCGGTGGGCGGCTCTCCGATGTCGCCCTGTGGCTCCCATCCCTCGCCTCAGCACGCGGCTCCTATGCCGACATCAAGGGGCTCCTCTCGACGAAGTACGGGAAGCCAGCACGCGAGCGGACTACTGACACGGCTCTCGACGACCTCGCGACCATGCATGCTCTGAGGAGTATCGGCGCTGGGTTCAACGAGTCGGCGCAGCTCGTTTCAGGGCTTCCGCCCACCACAACGAGCACTGCCGCTGCCATCCGCGACGAAGGCGCGAACATGCGGACTGCCCTCGAGCGCGACCGGCTGTTGAACGCCCCATTTCAGGCGAGGGCGGCCTGGGCTACCGGCGAGACGGTCGTGACGCTCGTCCTGTCCCAGGAGCGTGGTGCTGGCGCCGACGTCCTCGTGAAGTACCGCAGCGCCATCCTCTGGCGCGAGGCGTCGACCCAGAAGAAGCAAGAGCAAGCGCGGAGAGCCGCCGAATTCTGATCGGACGCGCGGCGGTCAACGGGGCTCCCCTCCTTGACTCCCTCGGCAACGGCATCTCAGATGCTCTCTACGGAGCGACCAGCTCTGCGGGGGACCACATGGCGGAGTCGAGCGACGTTGACCTTGGGTGCCTCTTGTGGCTCGGTGCTGCGGTTGGAGTCTTCGCGCTCGCCGGGTATGGCGGGCACCAGTTGTGGAAGGACCGCAATCCGCCTGCGACGCCACCTCCTGAGCCCCCAACTGCCCTGGAGAAGTGCGTCAAAGGCGAGGTGCCAGGAGACTTACACACGGAAGATGCCCGATTGCTCAAGGCGCTCCGAGTTGCATATGGCGCGGAAGTGCGGGCAATGGGTGACGAGCAACTCCGGGGGGTCGACGCTCTGGCGACCAGCCTCGAAGCGGGTTCACTCACTCTCTCAGCCGCCCACCTCGTCGTCGCCCAGCAATGGGAGGAGCGCGAGGCTAAGTTCAAGCTCTACAGAGAGGCAATCAGTAGCGCGTGCAAAGGCGCCCTCCGCCGGGCCAGCTTCCCGAAAGTCACTCCAGGGCCCGTTGCCGTTCCATCCCCCTGAGTCCGTCTCCCATCTCCTACTTCTTTGCCTTCGCCCGCGCTGCGAGCGTCTCGTCTAGGAGCGCTCGGACAAGGTCGTCCGCCTCCATCGACAAGCCAGATGCGACGAGGTCGGCAGCTGGGTGGACTGGCCTGGGCGACGGCGAGAAGATGGGGAGCGAAACCCCTTCCTTGGATGCGGCGATCTCATGATGAAGACCTACGGACAGTCGTACAACGTCCCCACTCAGCAGGCCGCCGAGGTGAAATACCGCCGCACCCTTCGGGCTACTGGCTTCGAGCCGGATGACGTGGAGCGCATCATGGTGTCGTGCTTCCCGCACGATGCGGTGTGGGTTGACTGCTACATCATGTTGCGCGAGCGGTTTTGCCCGGAGCCGTGGGTGCTTCGGGGTGGCCAGGACTCGAAGGGGGGCCATCCGGAATAGGGACTTGTGGAAAGAGAAGCCATTTCGGCCGAATTTCCACCGGAGTTTCTACCCAATGTCCCTCGTCACCTCAGTCACCCTCGTGCCCGTGCAGCCCGGCCGCGTCCTCGAGTCCCTGCTCGAGCAGTTCCCCGACTGCAACTTCTTCACGTCGGGTCACGTGACCCAGCGCCCCGGCAGGATGCAGCCGCTCTGCCACGCTGACGGCTCGGATTGTGACTGCCGGGCGCAGCTGCTGGACGCGCACTTCGACCATCAGTACCGCGCGTGGGAGCCGCTGCCCGAGTGCATCCACGGGAAGCCGCTGGCGTTCCAGGAGCAGTTGGCTGGGCATCCTGTCGTGATGGTGGAGCGCCCAGGGAAGTAAGTGAGAGCGACGGACGCTCCTCATGACGCCCCGATGGGAACTGTTGCTGAAGGACTCTCCCGTGTCCTCGCCGACGCCCCGGTGAGGCAGGGCTACCTGGAGGCGCAGGCCGGCGTCTCCTCGCTTTCAGGCTGGTACGCGCGGGCGGAGGGCCGGTACAGGCCCCTCGCCAACCTGGGCTTCTTCGGCTTCTCGGAGGCCACCGCCCGCAGGCGGATGGCGGGCATGGGTGCCCGGTGGATGTTAGGCTTGTAGTCGTGGCGGCCCGCTCCTGCACACCGGAGCGGGCCGCAGCACCCATGGCTGCCGCTCTTTGAGAGGAGCGCCCCATGCTAGCCTTCTTGCGGACCCTGGGACTGGGAGGACGTGGTGTCGCAGAAGAAGCTCGTTCCCGAAGGCGTGGAGTTCGCAATCACCACGGCAACAGGCCTGCTCGTCGGACCCGGCAGCGCACTGGCGGTTCGCGCGACAGGGAAAGCGATTCAGTGGCACCGCGAGAGATTCAATCGGCGCGCCCAAGAGTTCGTCGACGAATTCATGGAGTCGGGCTACCCCGACGAAACGGCACGCATCGAGTTGGCGGCGTTGCTCGAGAACCCCACGGTACCTCTGAAGGACGTCGTTTTGGACGCGGTCCGCCAACTGGATGACCTTGTCTCCGACGAAGTCATTCCAGCGCTTGCCATGTTGACGCGGGAGTACGTCCGGTCAGGCCGTCCGAAGGACCGGTTCTTCAACTCAATTGTCCGAGTCCTTCGCGACATGGAGGCTGGCGAACTCGCCCATCTCCGGAAAATCATTGCGGCAGTGGTTGACGCCAAGGTCACTCGAGAGAGTGGGTCGGTCTACTTCGCGAGGATTGGTGTGCGAGGGGAAGGGCAGGAGACAATGGTTGTTGCGTCTCGCATTCAGCTTCCCTGGGAGGAGTCCTACGGGGCGTTGATGGGGGTCTTCATCGCGAATGGACTAGCAACCTTGACGGTGGGGCTAGCGGGGTATGACAATGAGACGGAGAGCTGGATGACAAGAGCCGAGCCTTGGTTGCGGTTGGCAGAGGTTCTCGGAGTAACGAGAGGCTGAGGTACTCGCGCGCCCTGCTCGGCTACGGCTGGGTGGACTCGGGGAGGAGCGGGAGCTGGGCTTCCTGCTTCGGGCCAGCAGGAAGGGCGGGCACCTGGCTCTCGCATGGCGCCACTGCCCCAGTGCCGTGAGCGCGCCTAGGGCTGCAATGGCCGCGCGCTCCGCCTCGCGGTACTCGGACGTCGCCCTCGCATACCTCGTCCGCGCCGCGGGACTCCCGTCCAGGCCGCGCTGTGTCCGCTGCAACTGCAGCTCCGCCTGCCCCATGCGCTGTGCGAGCGCCTCCGTCTGCGGCATGTCCATGGACGACCGGAGAGCAGGAGGGGTGCCGAGTCCTACGCGGGCCGCACCCAACGCCATGCGCCGTGCTGCGCGATGTACACCCATTTCGAGAGCATCAACTCCGGCCCATGGCGCTGGCGGCGCAGGTGGCCGCGCACGGCCGTCTCCACAGGCACGAGCCCGGTGGCTGGTGTGGAGTTTGGTGCAGCACCTGCCGCCTCCCCGAGCACGCCGTCCAGGTAGACGTTGCTGACGGCGAGTCCGGCGGGGTTGTCGCGCTGGCGCCCCGCCTCCACACGCAGCGGCGAGGCCTCCGCCTCGACGAGCAGCGCGTACACCACCGCGAACCGCGCAGCAGCACGCGCCCAGTCTTGCCACTCCACGACGTCTGCGGGCTCGACGAGGGGTGAGTAGTCCTGCCGGGTTCCCTCGGCGAGCTCGCCACCCGTCCAGGAGGGGCGCCACGTAGCGACGCGGGCGCCGCCGTCCAGCGTCAACCCCACGAGGTACGTCGTCCCCTCGAGGTGATACCCACCCAGGGCGATTGTCTCGCCGAACAGCGTTTCGCCAAGCTCGGGCCGACGCACCTCCAGGAGCCACGGGGCGCGGAACAACTGCGGACGCTCCTCGGGCAGGGAGTGCAGGTCCGTCACTGACGCATGCCGTGCTGCCGCCGGCCGCACCATGTGAGTGCGGACCGGCGCGGGTGCGGCGATGCCCAGGGCCGTCATGTTGATCAGCACGAGGAGGTCCGCGACCGTCTCGTGGCCCCACGCGGCCACAGCAGTGCGCTCCGCCGCCTCACGCAGCGGAACGGTGGAGGAGAGTCCGAGACGCGCATGGGCAGCTCGGGCCTTCCGGACCATTTCGGAGAGGGGGACGTAGTAGTCCAGCACCGGCATCATCGGTTGCTCCAGCCCGTGCAGGACGGGCAGCACGTGGACTGCCTCATGACATTACGTCGGCGAGGATGCCCCCTCGCGAGGGTTTCGCGATTCCTAGAAGCCCAGCACGCGCCGGACGGACGCCTTGGGGATGCGCAGGCGCGTCTTCCGCCCGTCCGCCTCGTCCTTCTCGCGCAGCACCTCAAAGCCGTCTTCCTCGCGCTGGACGAGCCACGCCTGAGCGCCGCGCGGCTGCATGTTGAGGAGGGCGCTCAGCACGGCGGGCGTGCACCCGTCCTTGCGCGCCAGCCAGGCGAGGGCACGGATGTCTCTCTTCAGAGTGGACTCCCGCGTCGTGTCGGCTCCCTGGATTCCCGACCGGACGGTGTCGACGACGTATCCCGCTCGTGTCGCGGACTCGATGAGGGCGAGCTGCGAGTCGGTGAGGACGGCGTAGAGGTCGATGCTCGTCTCTTCGTCGCCCGACACGTACTCGCCGCCCTCCAGGTACTCGCCGACGATGAGTCTCGCGGCGGCAGTGGGCGGGATTTCGGTGCCGTCGTCGGAGATGAGGAGCGGCTTCCCGCGGGCTACGGTGAGCCACCCCTCCCGCCCGATGGAGTCCCATGTCTCCAGGAGACTCTTGCCAGGGGCGTCCTCGGCGTCCCACGAGACGCGGACCCTTGTCTCTGCGGTTGTCATGTCAGTTCACTCACGCCAGTCGTCGACGGACAGGCCCGCGGCTTTGCGCGCATGAGCGATTTCGGACTCGATGCGGCGGGCGCCGGCGAAGTCGCGTCGCTCACGCGCGGCGGTGAAGTCCTCCATGAGCCCGCCTAGTTTGGCGTCGAGCTTTTGGTCCGCGATGAGAGCCGCGTTGACCTCCTCGTGGTGGCGCCGGACAGCGGCCTTGATGGCGGCGGCCTCGACATCGGTGAGGCCGATAATGCGCGCGGGCGGATAGCCAGCGGCGTGCGTGAGTCCGTCCCGGCGAGACGCAGCGGGGAGGGGCCAGCCCACGGTGTTGCCGGCCGCGTGCCGCTTGCCGTCCAGGTAGGCCACCGGGATGACGGTGCCGGCATCCACCTCGACCGCCACGCGGAACGGCGTCCCATCCTTCGCGCTTCGCTCCACCACCGTCTCAAGCACTCGGTTCATGGCCCCCCCTACGTTGCGTCGAGCGTCTGGAGCGCCGCGTCGATGGACTATTTATGCGCACGTCACATGCGCATATCAAGTCCCTTGATCTGGCCCGTTGGTGAGGGGTGAGCGTTACCCAGGTCGAGCCCAGCCACACTCACCCCTGGGTGGTATTGCCTCACCAGTCGTTGATGACCGCCCGGGCCAGCGGCACGACTTCAACCTCCGGCAGCTCGTCGAAGAGCACGGTGGCCAGGACGCCGAGCGCGTCAGCCTCATCCAGGTCCAGTCGCGTGAGATGCCATCCTGTTGGGTACACGCCGAGTACCCAGCACGGCCCGTCGTCCGCAGGCTCTGCCGCCATCCACTCGCGTAGCGCACCGGGGCCCAGGTCCTCGCCGAGTTGCTCATCCCAGGTCGTCCCCGGGCGCGGTGGGCGAGACAGGTACTCCGCCAGCTCTTGCGTCAACATCTCCATGTGCATCCTCCACCTGCTGCACATGGAGACGCCTGACGCGCTGTTTGTTACCTCACCGTCGCGCTCCAGCGCTCATCGGGGATCACCGTGTCTAAACGGTGGAGGATGCTGGCACGAGCCTTCCGCCGCGGCCGGGCCGGTAGATGCGGGCCCCTCCGTCCTTTTCGTGCCTGCGCTTGTTGGGACAGGCGAGGAGGCGGGGCCCTGTGTCGCGGTCGGCTCGTCGGGCTGCAGCTTGACCTGCTGAAGCTTGATGCACCAAGGTCTCGCTGTGAAGGCGCTCGCCATTGCAGTGTGTGGAATCGCGGCCTTGGTCTTGGTTGCCATCGTGCTCCTCTTCGGCTGGCCATGGTCCGGGCGCGATGTCGCCCCTGGGGTCACTCCTGCGGTTGTCAGGGCTCTGCGCCTGGGCATGAGCCGCGCGGAGATTGAGGCAGTCATCGGTTCGCCGCTGGCGGTGGAGGTCGAGCCATCCGGGGCGGAACTTTGGCTCCTGTCTCGCCCCGTGGAGCGAGTCTGGTCCTTCCCGTCAATCGTCCTCCGAATCTCGGCAGGGGCGCTCCAGGATGTGTACGTCGAGCAGAAGGTCTTTTGGGGCGTGGATGAGGAGCCGTTGTACTCGCTTACTGCGCGGGGCTTGTTCGAGGCCCCTGCTTTCGCCAACGAGCACTGGTAGGCATCCTCGGAGTACGCGGCGGTGCGGCAACTCGGTCACACGAGGCCGGCCTCGTTGTCCATTGTCGCGAGCCCTATGCGCTCCCAGCAGGTGGGCCCGGAGGCAGCGCGGTGGACTCCTCCTCACTGGCACGCACCAAGTAGCCCAACAACATGAGGGACGATATCTCCTCAAGGAGTTCGCCACGCACGTCCTCCGGCAACTCCGCGGCTACGTCCTCGACAAAAGCCGCCGTGTACTCGTCCAGGACAGCGCGCAGCTTCGGCCCGGTGAGTCGGTCCATCAGGGTGACTGACTCGACGTCGGATAGCTCTCGGAGTCGGGCGAAGAAGGCGATGGCGTGGCGGGCGCGCTCGGCGTCAGTCATGGCCGGGATGCTACACGAGGTGTCTCATGTCTCATCTTTCGTGGAGACTCGGGAAGAGCGGCCCAGCACTCACCTCCGGTGTCTCCGCGACGGTGCGAAGCGCGAGCGTCAGCAGGCCCAGCACTTCCAACCTGGAGAGTCCTCCCACGTCGCTCCACCCGGTGAGTCCGAGTCCTCCTGCCCGGGGCGGGGCCATGTTGAATCGTGCCGTGTCGCATACATCCTGCCACGCGCGGAACTCCAGGAACTGGCCGGGGGTGGCTCGCGGAGAACGGCTGCAGCCTCTCCTCGTGGGTGGCGTCGTACCGCATGGCGACCAGGAGCTTGTTGATCTGCACCAGGGCCACGTGCCGTTGGCGATAGGGACAAAGGCCCATGTCAGAGGCGGACGATATAGACACGGGTGGGCCAGAAGTTCCCGGGTTAGCCGACCCGAGGAAGGCCTTGAGGAGCCCGGTCGCGTTGCCTCAGCCGCGACCCGGTTCCTCACTTTTCGGACGTGCTGGAGGCGTCGGGTCTCCGGCGGCGACGCGGATGCGGAGCTGCTTGAGCGCCTTGGTGAGGGGTGCCGCAGCATCTCAGCGCGGGTCGCCCAGCTTCGCGTACCCGTGCCGCTCGCACGCCCATGCGAAGAGCTGCTGGAGCGCGGCGAAGAGGTCGGCAGGCGATGGAAAGCGCCGCTCGCCCCGCTCCAGCTCGCCGAGCACCGTCTGCTCGACACCCCAGCCGGTGGCCACGTCGCGCAGGGACAGCCCCACCTCGACGCGGAACGCCCGGAACATCTGGCCGTGCGTCTCGCGTTCGATGCGTGCCTGTGTGGCGCTGAGATCGTCGAAGGGGCCCGTGCCCGCGGGTGGCATGGGCGGGCACGTCTCCAGGAGTAGCCGGTACCGCCAGCCTGTAGGCGCCTGGCTCATGGGTGGGTGGCCTCTGCATGGACATGGGCAGGCGTGCCTGGGGACGCGTACCAGCAGCTCCCCTGCCCATCCCCGCGCAGGATGACGGGCACCTGGTGGGGGAGCGGAGTGGCGGCGCTGGCCACGCACGTCACCCGGTAGAGCAGCGTTCGACCCTCGCCGTCCTTGCCGGCCGCGTCGAGCAGCTCCCGCATGTTGTGCCGTCTCCCATCCTCGAGCAGCGCGCGGACGCGGACTGCGGCGTCCTCGAGGCCGCTGGGCCCAGCCGGCGGAGGCGGTGCTGGTGGCGGAGGCACATGTGCCGGAATCGGTTTCGCCTTCGCGACGGTGGGCACCGGCCGGGGTGGGGGCTCGCCGAAAAGCCAAAACTGCTCGACGAGGCCAATGGACGCCGCGGGACTGGCGTCGGTGGGTGGCTCCCGTGATGAGAGCGCAGCTGGGCGGTATTGCGGGTGTAGTTTTCTGCTCTTGTGGCAGGCACTCGATTGCTTGTTTTCCTTTGAATTCGTGAGTATGGTGATTGTGGTCTATTGCTTGTGGGAGGTGTGTATGCGGCTGTTTGCGTTGGTGTTCTTGTTTGCGATGGGGTGTGGCGGTTCGGGGTCGGGAGTGGTTGAGCGGATTTCTCCGACAGGGGAGGTTCAAGTGCTGGAAGCTGGGTCCCCTATGGCTTTGGAATTCGTTTCGCGGCAGCCTGATGACAGCGGGGCGCCTGTTGTTGAGGGGATGCTCACGAGCTGCTCGTCGGGGGATGGCAAGAAGGATTGCTTTTGCGGTAGTGATGGCTGTTGCCGCGATGAGCATTCGTGTTCTTGCTGTTGAGCATATATTGAGGTGAGTCTCCCTTCCCATGAGATGTAAATGCCGCTGCGTCCTCACTCGTGTTGCGACGCGAGTGAGGACGCAGCATTGGCGCGATTGTGGACGGGCGGCACTCCTGGGCGGTCTGGTTGGGTGCGCCGTTCGGCTCATAAGGTAAGCGTGGACGAAGATTCTCCACATCCCATGGTGGGTGCGTACCTATGTCCACGGTCGCGTGAGGGACAGGTGGAATACCTCGGTGCCGGCGTGCGTGTAGCGGTAGGGCCGGCCAGTGGGATGACATTCACGGCCGGAAGTCCTCCGGACGAACCGGGCAGGGTGCCTCGACGGAGGGCTGAGGCGCGAGCCAGCGTTGGGCCGCCACTGCCAGGACGCTGGCAGCGGCACCCGCCAGGGCGGCCAGGAGAAGGCGCCTCATCGGATGGCACCGGGTGGACGCTCACCTTCGCGCAGCCGGAGGGCCCATCCTTCGCCGTACCGCTCGCACTCGCGCGTGCCCTCCGACATGAAGAGCTTGGGGGACTCCTTCCGGGCCCGCCACAGGGCGTTGCTGGGCTTCGCGCTCATGCTGCCGAGGACGTCGCCAGTAGGGGACAGGACGGTGACCTCAATGGGCTTGGCGGTCATCGCGACGCTCCCGCCGGCCCAGGTGAAAGCAGGGGAGGCATGGCCCCCGTGCGGTACGCCTCGTCCACCGCGGGCAACGCGAGCTGCCCCACCGTCTGCCCGGTGGGCGTGACGATGTGGGCCAGGAAGGCCTCCTCGAACGTCTCCACCTGGCTCTCCACGGAGACGAACTTGGCCTTGATGGTGAGGAGCAGGCACCGCCACTTCTCGCGACAGGACTGCTCCCACGCTCGGGTGACCTCGTCGTTCTTCCGAATCTTCCATGGGCGGCGCGGGTCCTTGAGGAAGGACTCCCGGGCGGGCAGGGGCATGCGGAAGCACACCCGCCGGCCCTTCACCTCGAAGACGACCACGGCGAGCCCTGGCTCTTCGCCAACGACTCTTCGCAGCGCGCCGTGGGCCCCGAGCAGCGCATCGATTTCCATCTTCGACTTGATGACGG
>Ga0126314_10002040_pt1 | contig 10001 bp, 11 predicted proteins | sample Plot105B_FD_92535 | JGI IMG/M metagenome (GOLD analysis project Ga0126314, IMG submission 92535) | Serpentine soil microbial communities from UC McLaughlin Reserve, CA, USA - Plot105B | ecosystem: Environmental > Terrestrial > Soil > Grasslands | place: USA: UC McLaughlin Reserve, Lake County... | reverse complement strand
TCCCTGCCATCTCGTCTTGTTGCCGAAGACGCTGCCACTTGCGGCATGGCGTCAGTCAACAGGATAGAACAATGAAGATCCTCGTTATCGGCGGCACCGGCCTCATCGGCTCAAAGACCGTGCGCATTCTTCTCGATCGTGGCCACGAGGTCATCGCCGCCTCACCCAGTTCGGGCGTCAATACCATCACCGGCGAGGGTCTTGCCCAAGCCATGGTCGGCACGGACGTGGTACTGGACTTGGCCAATTCGCCCTCCTTTGAGGATGCGGCCGTGCTCGACTTTTTCCAGACCGCAGGACGCAACCTGCTCGCCGCAGAAGAAGCGGCTGGCGTTCGCCATCACGTCGCACTCTCGGTCGTAGGCACGAAGGACCTCGGCGCCAGTGGCTATTTCCGTGGCAAACAGGCGCAGGAGGCCTTGGTGAAGGCCGCGCCCATTCCCTATACCATCGTCCATTCCACCCAGTTCTTTGAGTTTCTGGGTGGTATTGCCAAATCGGCGGGCGAGGCTGGGACCATCACCGTGTCGACCGCCTTCATCCAGCCCATCGCTTCGCCCGATGTGGCCACGATGATGGCCGATGTTGCCCTGGCAGCGCCGCTCAATGGCACGCTCGAAATCGCCGGCCCCGAAAAGGTTCGCATGTCCGATCTATTGACCCAGTATCTGCGCGACACCAGCGACAGCCGCGCCGTCATCGGCACCCCGGACGCGCCCTATTTTGGCGCCACGCTCGACGACGACACTCTGTTGCCGCGCGGCCCTGCCCGTCTCGGCTCCGTTGGCTACTCAGACTGGCTTGCCGGCCAGACTAAGCGCTGAGGAGACCAGCGATGAAAGCAAGACTGGACGATCACTTCGCCAAGGCTCCTGCCGCTATCAAGGCCATGATGGCCCTTGAAGGAGCCCTCCAGCAGAGTAGTCTCGAACGTGGGCTGATGGAGCTGATCAAGTTGCGCGCGTCACAGATCAATGGTTGCGCCTACTGCATTCATCTGCACGCGACGTCCCTGCGCAAGTCTGGCGAAAGTGAAATGCGACTTTACCTCCTCAACGCATGGCGCGAGGCGCCCCACTATACGGCCCGCGAAAGGGCAGCTCTGGCCTGGACCGAGACCCTGACGCGGCTCTCAGAAACCTCGGTCAATGAGGCGGAGTATGAGATCCTCGAGGCAGCGTTTACGCCGGAGGAGCAAGTGAACCTGACCCTCGCCATCGGGGCCATCAATGCCTGGAACCGCCTGCAGGTTGGCTTTGCCGTGTCTCCCCCCCTCCCAGAAGATCCGTATGACGCCTAACCTCGCCTCAGACCTGTTCGAGACGCACCGGCCCCGGTTGGTGCGTCTCGGCTATCGCATGCTGGGCGGTCGCGCAGCGGCAGAGGACATCGTGCAGGATGCCTGGCTGCGCTGGTCTAGGACAGACCAGTCCGCAGTCACCAATGTCGGCGCCTTTCTGGCCCGCATCGTCACCCGGCTCTGCCTCGACGAGATGAAATCAGCCCGCGCTCGCCGCGAGCTCTATGTCGGTAGCTGGCTGCCAGAGCCGATCATCGAACCAGAAGAACCCGATCTCGACACCGACGAACTGACCATGACGCTGATGCTGGCGCTGGAACGCCTGTCCCCGCTCGAGCGGGCAGCCTTCCTGTTGCACGACGTCTTCGGACAACCGCTGGACGAGATTGCCACGACGCTTGGACGCGATGCGCCTGCCGTGCGTCAACTCGCCTCGCGCGCCCGAAAGCATGTGCAGCAGGCCCGCCCCCGCTTTCCCGTTGCCCGGGAGGACGGCGATCGCATCGCCCAAGCCTTTTTTGCTGCGGCCCATACCGGCGATGTCACCGCGCTGCGGGCCCTCTTGGCTGACGATGTCGTGCTGCACTCGGACGGCGGCGGCAAGGTTTTCGCATTCCTGCGCCCAATCATCGGCGTGGAGCACGTGCTGCGCATGTATGACGGGCTCTCTCGCAAGCTTGGCCCCGACTGGACCCAGTTCATCCGTCCGGCCTGGATCGATGGCCTGCCCGGCTATGTCAGCCGCGAGCGGGGCGCTATCCTGCAGACCACCGCCTTCGCCATCGAGGACGGCAAGATCGCTGGCATCTACATGATGCGTAATCCCGACAAGCTGACCCGGGTTGAGCACTGATCGCATGCGCCGATCTCATACCCCGTCGACCATTGTGGCCGAGGCGCCCTGCCGCTGTTCAGCGCGATAGCGCGCCGGCGAGATTCCATAGATGCGGCGAAAGCTGGCGCCAAATGCGCTGTCGGAGCGGTAGCCCAAGGCCGCGCTAATACTGGACACAGGTTCGCCGCCGCGCCGCAGTTTTCCGGCTGCCAGCCGCATGCGCCAGCGTGTCAGGTAATCCAGTGGCGCGACGCCGACGCGCTGCTTGAACCGCGCTGCAAAGCTGGACCGCGACTGGCCCGCAAGTCGCGACAGTTCGATGAGCGTCCAGTTGCGCTCCGGCTCGGCGTGCACTGCTTGCAGGACGGGGGCAATGTGGCGGTCGGTCAGTCCGCTCAGCCAGCCTTGGGCATCTGACGCCCGCTGTGCCAAGTGGGCGCGCAGAACGTGAACAAAGGCGAGGCGCAACAGGTCGTTGCACATCAATTGAGCCCCCGGCGCACCGGAATCCCATTCGCGATCGAGCTGGTCGAGCAGCCATCCGATGGGGGCCGCCGCGCCCCCTTTGATAACCAGAATGGCCGGCAGGGCCTCGGACAGCACCACGCCATCGACGGTATCGAGCCGCACGCTGCCCCCCAGCACGGCGACATCGCCGCCATCGCCTAGCCGAGCCGCCATCCCGGACCCGGCGAAGACATCATGAGCAGGAAGCATGCGGGTGTTAGGTGTGCTGGCTAGGGCGAACGGCGTGTTGGCGACGACGAAGCAATCACCGGCCTGCAACTGCACCGGCGCCTGATCGGCGGCGAGCAGCCAGCAGGTACCGCGGCGCACGACGTTGAACTTGATGTTGGCTGGTGCGGCAAAGCGAATTCCCCACTCGCCGCCAGCCTGAAGGCTGATCGAGCAGAGTGCCACGGCATTGATGGTGGTGAGAATGCTCGAAAGAGCGTCGCCGGGCATGTTTTGGACGATCACGACAGCATCTCGGATTTTCTTGGCTGGATTATCCATGGTGGTAGGCGATATCTGGCTTCATTACCAGTGGAGACAACATGACCCAGCTTCAACATCCAATCGGCTCCCCCTTTTCCGCCGCCAGCACCGCCGCCGATGTGGTCCGCGAGTTGGACTTATCCGGCCAGATGGCCATCGTCACCGGCGGTCATTCCGGAATCGGCCTCGAAACCGTGCGCGCCCTTGCTGGGGCGGGCGCATTGGTGCTGGTCCCAGCGCGAAATCCGGATCGCGCCAGAGCCGCCCTTGAGGATATCGCCAATATCGAGGTCGACCAGCTTGACCTGACCGATCCTGCGTCAATTGCCACCTATGGCCAGCGCGTCGTCGCGAGCGGAATGACCCTCGACATGCTGCTCAACAGCGCTGGCATCATGGCGACGCCACTGTCGCGCGACGCCGAGGGTCACGAAAGCCAGTTCGCTACCAACCATCTCGGCCATTTCCGGCTGACTGCTTCGCTGTGGCCTGCTTTGACTCGGAACGGCAATTCCCGTGTGGTTAGCGTGTCTTCGCGTGGCCACCAGATTGCCGGCGTGGATTTTGACGATGTCGACTTCCGCACGCGCCCCTACGACAAGTGGGCCGCCTATGGCCAATCCAAGACAGCCAACGCCCTTTTCGCCATGGCACTGGACGAACGGGGCAAGGCAAGCGGGGTTCGGGCCTTCTCGCTTCATCCGGGCCAGGTTCTGACGGCCCTGGCCAGGCATCTGTCCGAAGAGGAACTCGCCGGCTTCGACGCGCGGGACGATCAGGGCGAGCTTCGCGTCGACCCGACCCGCGGCATAAAGACCGTGCCCCAGGCCGCCGCCACATCGGTGTGGGCCGCCACCAGTCCGCTCTTGTCTGGTCTAGGTGGCGTCTATCTCGAAGACTGCGAGATTGCCGCCATCAACGGCGCCGAAGCCGGCCGAAAAGGCGTTGCGCCGTGGGCCGCCGATCCCGCATTGGCCGAACGGCTGTGGCAGGTCTCGGAAGACATGACGGGCATGTCGATCGGCTAAAGCCTGGCGCAGATCACGTCGAAATCGTTTTCTTGACTCTGTAGTCCAGAATGACTAGTTGATGGGCATGGCCAGAAGCAAGGAATTCGATCGGGACGCAGCCTTGGCCGGAGCACTGGAGGTGTTCTGGACCAAGGGCTATGAGGGTGCCTCCACGGACGATCTGCTCAAGGGCATGAAGATCGGCCGCCAGTCGATGTACGACACCTTTGGCGACAAGCAGGCCTTGTTCCTCGAAAGCCTGCGCTGCTACCACAAGCTCGACAACAAGAACTTCTTCGATCACCTGGGGGACAATTCGTCGCCGCTCGACGTGTTGCACGGCTTTCTGGCCATCTTCACCCGGCGCAGCGCCGAAGAAAACGCCCGCGGCTGCATGGGCATCAATGCCACCACGGCCCTGGGCAGTGCTCAGCCGGAGGTCACCGCCCTGGCGCGTGGCACGGCGACCAGCGTCCAGACCATGCTGGCCGGCCTGGTCGAGGCGGCCAAGGAACGCGGCGACCTCAGCACGTCGGTCAGTGCGACCGCGGCGGCCGGCTTTCTCTATGCCACCTTACAGGGCCTGACGGTTCGCGCACAGGCCGGCGCCAGCCGTGAGGAACTGGGCGCCGTCGCCGACTTCGCCATGAAGGCACTCACCGCCATGTAGCCGCGCCGCGATCCGCCTGAATAGACAAACCTGCTCAATTCTGGACCGAACAGTCCAGAATTTGCTTATTCCTGCCTGACGAAAGGAAATATCATGTCGGCAAATCTTCCTCTGCTCCACAAACGCGCCATTGTCACCGGAGGCTCACGCGGGATTGGCGCCGCCATTGTCCGAACGCTGGCCGAACAAGGCGCCCAGGTGGCCTTTACCTATTCGGCCAGCCCAGATGCCGCCCAGACTCTCGTCAACGAGATCACCCTTGGCGGCGGCGTAGCCTTCGCCCTTAAGGCCGATAGCGCCGACCCGGCCGGCTTGCAGGCCACCATTCGCCAGGCAGTCGAGCGCCTCGGCGGTTTAGACATTCTGGTCAATAATGCCGGAACGCTGGTCCACGCCCTGATCGACGATTTCACCCAGACCGACTTCGACCGCACCATGGCGATCAACGTGCGGGCGCCGTTCTTTGCCATGCAGGAAGCGGGGCGCCACCTTCAGTCGGGCGGGCGCATCATCAACGTGTCGAGCAATGTCGCGGTGAGCGCGGCGGTGCCAGGCGCCAGCGTCTATGGTCTGTCCAAGTCGGCGTTGACTGCCATGACCCGCGCTCTGGCCCATGAATTTGCGCCAAGGGGCATCACCGTCAACGCCATCCAGCCGGGGCCGACGACAACCGACATGACCTCGGGCATGGAGGACTTCATCATCGGCAGGGTGCCGGCAGGCCGCATGGCGAACGCGTCCGAGCCCGCCTCGCTTGTCGCCTATCTTGCCGGCCCGGACGCCGGCTTCATCAATGGCGCCGCAGTCACTATCGACGGCGCCATGACGGCTTGATCAACCTGCCACTGCCTTGCTGCCCGTCGGCGGCGAGGTCGTGGCTGATCGATGGCCGCTATTGGATGTTAGACGCTAGCTCTCTGATGGCCGATACGGGGTCGGCATCAGACAGTCGCCTTCGGGCCAGAGAGCGGACTGGCAGATCCCGGACTTGAATTAGGCAAAGCAGCCGTCAAAGCAGGACTGCACGTCAGCTGTGGTGAGTGGCTCGTGGGTTTGGCCTGACGATAACAACCTGCTACCGGGCGCCCGGCAGCCTGGTCCATTTTGCTCCATTGCCGGCCAAACTTGAAACCAAAAAGCCTAGCCCATCGCCGCAATGTCTATAATCTTTGTAGACATTATGGAGGTAGGCATGACGTACCGTATCGTTGGATTTTCAGGCAGCCTTGGCGTGCCCTCAAAAACCAGGGCATTGGTCGATTTAGCCCTGGCGAAAGCTTCTGCCCGATTTGGAGTTTCAGCCGAGAGCTATGACATGGCCGAGCTCTTGCCGTCGCTGATCACAGAGGCCGGCGGCCAGGGCGCGCTCAACGCAGCCGGCCGGGCAATCATCGCCAAGATCATCTCGGCCGACGCCCTGGTGGTTGGCAGCCCGGTCTATAAAGGCAGCTATACCGGCCTGTTCAAGCACGTTTTCGATCTTCTCGATCCCCAAGATTTGGCCGGAAAGCCGGTGCTGCTGACCGCGACCGGTGGCGGCGACAAGCATGCGCTGGTGATCGAGCATCACCTCCGCCCGCTGTTCGGCTTTTTCGAAGCCGCAACACTGGCGACCGGGATTTATGCGGGCGCCTCCGACTTTACCGGCGGCAAGCCTGCATCCCCTGCACTGCTCTCACGGCTCGATCGCGCCGTTGATCAGCTGTCTCCCTGGCTGGGCCGGCAGAACGCCGAACCACTCACAATCGCAGCCGAATAGTACAGCCCAGTTTGAGGAGCTTTCCATGACCCGCAAGATTCGCCTTGGTGCCTTTCTGCCCGGTGGCGGCCAGCACATCGCCTCCTGGCGTCATCCCGATCAGCCGGCTGATGGCGCCACCAGCTTCGAGTTCCACAAGGAACTCGCCCTGACCGCCGAGCGCGGCCTGTTCGATGCCTATTTCCTTGCCGATGGCCTCGCCATCGCCTTTGGCGGTGGCATCGAGGGCGGCAATGCCAAGGTCGCCGGGTTTGAACCTGTGACGCTCTTCTCAGCTCTCGCGCCGCTCACCCAAAACCTGGGTTTCATCGCTACGGCCTCCACCACTTACGAAGAGCCATATAACCTCGCTCGGAAATTTGCCTCGCTCGATCTGATCTCGAAAGGTCGTGCCGGCTGGAACGTGGTGACCACGGCAACAGAGTCCGCTGCGCACAACTTCAACCTCGATAATCAGCATCCCCACGCCTTCCGCTACAAGCGCGCCGCCGAGCATGTCGACGTCGTCAAAAAGCTCTGGGAGAGTTTTGAGGACGACGCCTTCCTTCGCGACAAGCAGAGCGGTCGGTTCTTCGATCCGGAAAAGGTCCACTATACCGACCACAAGGGCGAACACTTCAAGGTCCGCGGTCCGCTCAACGTCGCCCGCTCACCGCAGGGCCACCCGGTGATCGTCCAGGCCGGCCAGTCCGACGATGGACGCGGCCTCGCGGCCGCTACCGCCGAAGTGATCTTCACTGCGCATCAGCATCTCGCAACGGCACAGGAATTTTATCGCGACATCAAGGCGCGTGCCGCCGGCATTGGTCGTGACCCTTCCCATATCCTCGTCATGCCAGGCGTTGCGCCTTTCATTGGCCGCACGCTCGAAGAAGCGCAGGAAAAGTATGATCGCCTCACCGGCCTTATCATCGAGGAAGACGGCGTTGCCCTCCTCAATGGATTGACCGGCGGCACGCTCGACCTCGCGGGCTATGATCTCGACGGCCCATTGCCACCGGCGCCCCCCACCGAGGGCATGAAATCGCGCCAGGCCCTTATCCGCCAGATTGCCGACGAGAACGACTTTACCATCCGCCAGCTTTATCAGTGGATCGCCACGGCGCGCGGGCATTTCACCATCGTCGGCACCCCCGAGATCATCGTCGATACACTGCAGGAATGGTTCGAAAACGAAGCCGCTGATGGTTTCAACATCCTGCCGCCCTGGTTGCCGACCGGCCTCGACGATTTCGTTGAATTGATCGTCCCCGAGCTGCAACGCCGCGGCCTGTTCCGCACCGAATACGAAGACTCTACCCTGCGCGGCAATCTCGGCCTGCCTTATCCGACCAACAGCTGGACCGTCTCGCGACAGTCCGCCCAAGCGGCGGAGTAGACGCCATGACCATTCAGAACATCGACCATTCCATTCGCACTCCGCGGGACAGCGTGTCTTCCGCAGTGCTTGCCGGCCAGGCAGGTCGCGCGCTTCAATCCGCATGGTCGCGCTATGGCCTGCTGGTTGCCTTTCTGCTGCTCTGGCAGGTGTCGTCCACTTCACGCTGGGTCAACCCTTCGATCTTCCCGCCCCTCCATGTCATCGTCGGCGCCCTGTTTAACGGCATTGCCTCGGGAGCGCTGGTGGACGACATCGCCATAAGCCTGCAGCGCTCGGGTTTGGCCTTTGCCGCCGCAGTGGCCGTGGGCATCCCGCTCGGGCTCTTCATGGGCCAAATCGCGGCGGTGGAACGGGCGCTCGACCCTATCCTGCAGCTTTTCCGCCAGACTTCGGCGCTGGCGCTCTATCCAGTCTTCATCCTGCTGCTTGGCCTGGGGGAAACCTCGAAAGTCTTCGTCATCTTCTGGGCAACGCTGTTTCCGATCCTTCTGTCGACCATCGGGGGCGTCAAGCAAGTGGATGCCAAGCTCATCGAGATGGCCCGCACCTATGGCGCCTCCCGGCTCACCGTCTTCAGGCGCGTTGTGCTGCCCGCTTCAGCTCCCGCCATCTTTGTCGGCGTGCGCCTGTCGGCCACCACCGCGCTCCTGCTGCTGATCGCTGCCGAGATGATCGGCGCCAACAAGGGCATCGGCTTCCAGGTGATGAATGCGCAGTACAACTTCCAGATCCCGCTGATGTTTGCCGCGATCTTCCTCCTCGCGCTCCTGGGCCTTGCTGCCAACGCCATCCTTATCTTGCTGCAAAGCCGCCTTTGCCGCTGGGCCGAAATCGCCCGCTGAGCAACTGAACCAAAACACCCTTCAAGGAAACCAAGATGACTTTCTCTTTCCGTAGCTTTGCTCTCGCCACCACCGCTCTCGTGACACTGAGCGGCACCGCCGCCGCCGAAGACGTGACCATCCGTTATCTCGGCAGCGCAGGCGGCCTGTCCGCCCATGAACTCGCCGCCGAGCTCGGCTATTTTGACGGCACGGGCATCACGCTCGAAAACGTCGGCAATGCCAGCGGTGGTCCGGAATCCTTGATCGCGCTTGCCGGTGGGGCCGTCGATCTGGGCAGTGCGGCCACCGCTGCCGTCCTCAATTCGATTGCCGCAGGCAACGACTTTGTCGCCGCCTATCCGTCCAACGGCATCACCGAAGAAGCCCAGTCGATCTTTTATGTGCTCGAGGGCAGCCCGATCAAAGAAATCAAGGACATCGTCGGCAAGACCATCGCAGTCAATACGCTTGGCGCCCATCTTGAATATGCGGTTCGCGAGGCGCTGCATCAGCAAGGCCTGCCCCCCGACGCCGCCAATCTCATCGTTGTACCCGGCCCACAGCTCGAACAGGTCCTGCGGTCCGGCCAGGTCGATATTTCCGCCTTCGGCTACTGGCAGACGACGTTTGAAGGCGCGGCGCGCCAGGCGGGCGGGATTACGCCGGTCTTTGGCGATACCGAAGTTCTGGGCGAGATCGCCGGTGGTTTCGTCACCCTTCGTCGCGACTGGATCGATGCCCATCCTGAAGCGGCCCGCATTTTCGTCGAGCAATCTGCTCGCGCCCTCGACTATGCCCGCGAATTCCCGGAGGAAACCAAGGCAGTCCTCAGGGACGCGCTGAACGCTCGTGGCGAAAACGGCGACTTGGCCCAGTATTTCCAAGGCTACGGCGTGCGCGAAGGTGGCCTGGCTGTCGAACGGGACGTCCAATTCTGGATCGATGTTCTGGAACGCGAAGGCAAAATCGCTGCCGGCTCGCTGGAGCCCAGCGAGATCCTCTACGTCTCCAATGACGCCGTCGCGTCCAAGTGAGGTCACGATGAGCTTGGCAGAGACCACCAGCCGGGGCGAGGTCACCATTCGTGACCTCGCCAAATCCTTCGCGCTCAACGGCCAGCGCCTCGAAGTCCTCAGGGGCCTGAACCTCGATATCAAATCAGGCGAGAGCCTTGCCATTGTCGGTGCCAGCGGCTCGGGCAAGACCACGCTGCTGCGGGTGCT
>Ga0126314_10002039_pt1 | contig 10004 bp, 10 predicted proteins | sample Plot105B_FD_92535 | JGI IMG/M metagenome (GOLD analysis project Ga0126314, IMG submission 92535) | Serpentine soil microbial communities from UC McLaughlin Reserve, CA, USA - Plot105B | ecosystem: Environmental > Terrestrial > Soil > Grasslands | place: USA: UC McLaughlin Reserve, Lake County... | reverse complement strand
TGAAGGTGACCTCCTGACGCAGGACGCGACCGCCCTAATCGGTCGCTTTCTCCCTGCTCAGGAGGTCATTCTTCGTTCAGCACCGGACGGAGCCGCGACTTTGACCGGTGGATCGAGGCTAAGGTCTCGAAGGGCGGCAGCGGCACCTTCGTCGGCCTCAGGTTCTCCGGGTCCTCCAAACCCCTGGCCTCGCGGAGCTCCAGCACCGTCTGCCCTACCCCGATCTTCGCCCCCGCTTGCATCTCCGCCTCGCCCTCGACGAGCCGGTCGTTCAGGTACGTGCCGTTCGACGAGCCCAGGTCCTCGATCGTGCAGCGCCCCTCGCCGAGCGTGATGATCGCGTGGCGGCGCGAGACCTCATCGTCAGTCAAGTTCACTGCGGCCGTCGGATCGCGGCCGACGACCGATTGGGCGCCGAGTCCGAACGAGCGGCCCTGATCGGGTCCCTGGACGACGAAGAGGTCCACGCTAGAACTCCTCGTCGATCCAGTCCATCGAGGAGCGCAACTGCTTGCCCACGGTCTCCACCTGATGGTGCTTCTGCTCCTCGCGCATGCGCTGGAAGTTTTCCTGTCCCGCGCGGTTCTCAGCGATCCACTCCTTGGCGAACTCGCCGGACTGGATGTCGGACAAGATCTGCTTCATCGCCGTGCGCGTCGGCTCGCCGATGACGCGCTTGCCGCGCGTGAGGTCGCCGTACTCGGCAGTGTTCGAGATCGAGTAGCGCATGCCGGTGATGCCCTTCTCGTACATCAGGTCGACAATCAGCTTGAGCTCGTGCAGGCACTCGAAGTAGGCCAGGCGCGGGTCGTAGCCTGCCTCCGTCAGCGTCTCGTAGCCGGCGCGGACGAGCTCGGTCACGCCGCCGCAGAGCACTGACTGCTCGCCGAACAGGTCGGTCTCGGTCTCGTCCTTGAAGGTCGTCTCGATCACGCCGCCGCGCGTGCAGCCGATCCCCTTGGCGTAGGCGAGCGCGAGCGCGCGGGCGTTGCCGGTCGCGTCCTGGTGGATGGCGACGAGGCCGGGCACGCCCTTGCCCTCGCTGTACTGGCGACGGACCAGGTGGCCGGGGCCCTTGGGCGCGACCATCGCGACGTCGACCTCGGGGCCGGGATCGATCTGCCCGAAGTGGACCGCGAAGCCGTGAGCGAACAGCAGCAGGTTCCCGGGCGCGATGCCGTCGTTGAGCTCGCTCTCCCAGATCTCGGCCTGCTTCTCGTCGGGAAGCAGGACCATCACGACGTCGCCGCGACTGGCGGCGTCGGCGATCGACTCGACGTCGAGCCCGTCGGCCTTGGCCTTCTCGACCGAGCTGGAATCCGGCCGGAGCCCGACTACGACGTTGACGCCGGCGTCGTGGAGGTTGAGGGCGTGTGCGTGACCTTGGGAGCCGTAGCCAAGGATGGCAACCGTCTTGCCCTCCAGGAGCGACAGGTCGGCGTCGTCGTCATAGATCATCCCTGCGAGTTCCATTGCGGAGGCACTCTATTCGGGCAACCGTCCGCGCTGGATCTTGCCCGCGGCGTTGCGGGGGATCTGGTCGATGCGGTTGATCTGCCGGGGCAGCTTGTAACCCGCGAGGCGCTCCCGCGCATGCGCCCGCAGGTCATCCGGATCGGCGCTGCCGACGACGAAGGCCGTGACCGCCTCGCCCCACTCCGGATCCGGCCGGCCGACGACGGCAACGTCGTCGACCAAGGGATGGCTGATCAGCACCTCCTCGACCTCGGCCGCCGCCACGTTCTCGCCGCCGGTGACGATCGTGTCGGCGATGCGGCCTTGCACGGTGAGGGTGCCGTCCTCGTCGATTCTGCCTCGGTCACCGGTGTGCAGCCAGCCGTCTTCCGCCAGGGCTTTCGGAGCGACCATCGGCCCGCGGATCAGGAGCTCGCCGCCGCGGCCGTTCACGATCTCCGCCCCCGGAAGCGGCCTGCCGGTCCAGACTTGCGAGCAGGTCTCGGTCAGGCCGTAGGTTGGGACCACCGGTACGGCGACCTGCTCCGCCCGCTTCAGGAGGTCGGCCGGGACCGGGCCGCCGCCGATCAGCGCCGCGCGCAGGTCCGGCGGCGCCTCGAGGCCGGCGTCGAGGAGGCGCCGCAGCTGGGTCGCGACCAGCGAGATCAGCGTGATGCCTTCCTCCTCGAGCGCACGCAGGACCTTCTCGGTGTCGAAGCGCTCGTGGATGACTGCCTCGGTCCGGTTGATGGCCGAGCGCGTGAGGATCGACAGCCCGCCCACGTGGAAGAGCGGCATGCAGCAGAGCCAGCGGTCGTCCGGCTCGACCCCGAGCTGCTCGGCGCTGGCGAGCGCGCTGGCCTCGAAGTTGCCGTAGCTCAGCTCGACCGGCTTGGGCTGCCCGGTCGTCCCCGAGGTGTGAACGACCGCGAAAACGGAGCCCGGATCCGCACGAGATAGAAGTTGACCCCGGTAGCCGGGGTCAACTTCTCGTTCGCGGTCTTCGAGTGGCGAATCGAGCACCAGCGTCGGCTGCGCGGAGGCCAGGAAGGCTTCGCGCTCGCGCCTCGTCAGGCGGGTGTTGATAGGCACCAGCACCGCGCCGACGCGCGGCAGCGCGTGCAGGATGCGGGCGAAGTCGACGCCCCCGAACCCGATCGCCACCCGGCCGCCGGGCCTGACCCCTTTGTCGAGCAGTTCCAGGGCCCAAGCGTCCGCTTGAGCGGAGAGCGCCGCATAGGTGATGCCATTGACGGCCGGCGCGTCGGGTTGCTCGCGCGCTGCCAGATCGAGCCAGAGCTCCAAGGCGGCTTATCGTATGGATCGCATGGGGGTCGAAGAGCGCACCATACGTCCGGCCGCCGACTGGCGCCCGGGCGCCGATTACCAGGACATCCGGTACGAGCTCGCCGAAGGCATCGCCAAGATCACGATCGATCGGCCTGAGGTGCGCAACGCGTTCCGCCCGGAGACGGTCATCGAGCTCTCCGACGCCTTCAATCGCGCCCGCGAGGACACGAGCGTTGGCGTGATCATCCTGACCGGCCAGGGCCCGCTCGCCTTCTGCTCGGGCGGTGATCAGCGCGTGCGCGGCGACGCCGGCTACGTCCAGGAGTCGACCGGCGTGGGGCGCTTTCACGTGACCGACCTGCACGTGCAGATCCGGCGGACGCCGAAGCCGGTGGTGGCGATGGTCGCCGGCTATGCCGTCGGCGGTGGCCACGTGCTGCACGTCATCTGCGATCTGACCATCGCGGCCGACAACGCGCGCTTTGGACAGACAGGCCCCCGGGTCGGCTCGTGGGACGGAGGCTTCGGCGCCTCTGTGCTCGCGCGCCAGGTCGGGCAGAAGCGCGCGAAGGAGATCTGGATGCTCTGCCGCCAGTACGACGCGGAGCAGGCACTGCAGATTGGGCTGGTGAACGCGGTCGTCCAGCTCGAGCAGCTCGAGGAGGAGACGGTCCAGTGGTGCCGTGAGATGCTCGAGTTGTCGCCGTTCGCCCTCCGCCTCGTGAAGGCGAGCTTCAACGCTGACGAGGACGGCCTCGCTGGGATCCAGCAGCTCGCGCACGACACCAACCTGCTCTTCTACGGCTCGGAGGAGGCGCAGGAAGGCCGCAACGCCTACCGGGAGAAGCGGCGCCCGGAGTTCGACAGGTTCCCCAGGCGTCCTTGAACGACGAAGACCGGGCTACGCCCTTCATGAACGGGCTCCGCCCTTGAGCCCGCTGAAGCTGTGGCTGGTCGCCGCGCGGCCGCGCACGCTGCCGGCCGCGGTGGCGCCGGTGCTGGTGGGAACTTCGCTGGCGATCGGCGAGGGCACGTTCCGGCCGCTGGCGTTCGCGTGCGCGCTGATCGGCTCGATCTTCATCCAGATCGGAACGAACCTGTCGAACGATTACTCCGACGCACGTCGCGGCGCCGACACCGAGGATCGTCTTGGACCGGTGCGGGTCACAGCGGGCGGTCTGATGCCGCCGCGCACCGTGCTGATCGGCACCTACGTTGCGTTCGGCATCGCGGTGCTGGCAGGCGTGTACCTGATCGCGACCGCCGGCTGGGAGCTGCTGCTGGTCGGTGCCGCGTCGATCCTGGCTGGCGTCCTCTACACCGGCGGCCCCCGCCCGTATGGCTACGAGGGGCTCGGCGAGGTCTTCGTCTTCCTGTTCTTCGGGGTGGTCGCGGTGGTGGGCTCGTACTTCGTGCAGACCGAGGATCTGCGCTGGGAGGCGTTCGCGCTCTCAGTGCCCGTGGGGCTGCTCGCCGCCGGGATCCTGCTCGTCAACAACATCCGGGACGCCGACACCGATCGGCGCGCGGGAAAGCGAACCCTCGCGGTGCGACTCGGGCGCACCGGCGCGCGGAACCTGTTCGTGGGCTGCATAGCCATCGCGTACCTCAGCGTCCCCCTTGTCGCGCTGTTCGGTCGCGACATTTCCCCGCTCGTGCTCCTCGCCTTGCTCACGATCGCGCTTGCGCTGCCACTGGTCCGGACCGTCCGCGAACGCAGTGATGGCCCGTCGCTCAACCAGGCGCTGGCCAAGACGGGCATGCTGCTCGCGCTCTTCTCGGCGTTGCTCTCGATCGGTCTACTGGCTTCGTGAGCCGCCGGCTGCTGTGGCTGTCGATCCCGTTCAAGGAGCCGTACACGACGGCGGCCGGCGCCGTCACGACACGCGAGCTCGTGGTGCTGCGGGTCGAGCGCGAAGGAGCTGTCGGCTACGGAGAGGCGGCGCCGTTCGAGCCCTACGACGGCATCGCGATCTCCGATGTGGCGCGTGTGCTGCAGGAGCGCCGGTTCCCAACCGCGTACCCGCAAGTGCATGCGGCGGACGAGATGGCGTTTCTCGACCTGGAAGGACGGCGGCTGGGCGTGCCGGTCGCAGAGGCCGAGGAGTCGAGCGTGCCCGTCAACTTCACGCTCGCCGGCACGACGCCGGAGCACGTCGCGGCGTCGGCGGCGGCAGCGGTCGCGGAAGGCTATGACTGCTTCAAGCTGAAGGTCGGGCTGGCCGACGACGAAGCGCGGGTGGCTGCGGTTCGGGACGCGATCGGACCGGATGCGTTGCTGCGGCTGGACGCGAACGGCGCGTGGTCGCCTCGGGACGCCCTCGAGCGCATCGGGCGCCTTGCGAGCTACGGGCTCCAGCTCGTCGAGCAGCCGTGCGCAACGCTCGGTGGGCTGGCGACGGTCCGTCGGTCGTGCGCGGTGCCGATCGCTGCCGACGAGTCGGTGCACAGCGCGGGCGACGTGGAGGCGGCAGCGCGCGCGGAGGCTTGCGACATGATCGCGGTCAAGCTCGCGCCGATGGGCGGGCTGAATGCGGCGCGAGCGGCTCTGGAGGCTGCGCGGGCGGCAGCGATCGAGCCTTACCTGTCGAGCACTTTGGATGGTCCGTGGGGGATCGCGGCGGCGTTGCAGCTTGCTGCGGCCGAGCAGATCTCGCTGCATTGCGGCCTGGCCACCCTTGGCCTGTTCGACGCCGCGATCGCTCGCGTACTGCCTTCACCCAAGGGGGGCAGGATGGAGGTTCCCGCTGGGCCGGGGCTCGGCGTCGACGTGACGGACGAGGCGATCCACGAGGTGCTCGTGCGGGAGCTGTGAGCGTTCATTGGTGACTTTTCGGGGCTACAGCCCCCAAAACTCCCCAATGAAGGCCATGATCGCGTCGCCGACTGCGGCCGGCTCCTCCAGGTGGGCAGCGTGCCCCGCGCCTGCGATCGCAAGCGCACGACTATGCGGGACGAGCGACGCGATCCTCCGGGCTGCCGTCCAGTAGGTGCTGTCGTGCTGACCGGCCAGCGCCAGCACTGGCATTGGAAGCGAACCCAGGCGGTCCCAAATCGGGCCACGTGCGCCCTGGCCGGCGCTGCGCAGCAAGCGCGCCAGCGCCGCCGGGTCGTGGTCCAGTCGGCCAGGCCGCTGGGCCTCCACGAGCGCGGGAGACTGCGACGCAAAGACTGGATTGCGCTCCCACCGGTCCACGACCTCCTCGATCGAGTGCCGCTCGATCCAATCGGCCAGCTCCGAGTCAGCCTCCCTTCGTCGCCGTCGTTCGTCGGCGTCCTCGATCCCCGCCGAGGCGCCGACCACGACGAGCCCGGCGAACGACGACCGTAGCGCCGCATGCAGCGCAAGCCGCCCGCCCATCGAGTAACCGACCACCACGGACTCCGGTCCCGATGCCGCCCGGATCTCCCGGACGCGTTCCTCGAACGTCCATGTCGAGAAATCCAGAACGCGCACCGGGTAGCGTTCGCCGACGGCGGCAGCGATCGGGGACCAGGAGTCCGCATGCTGCATGAAGCCCGGTAGGAAGACGACTTCCGGCACTCGCAGATGATCCCGATCAACAGCACGTTCGCGCCGCTCCAGGTTTTGGTGGACGAGCTCGCGCGGTTCGGGATGTCGCACGCGGTCACGTCCCCCGGCTCGCGCAACGCGCCGCTTGCGCTCACGCTCGCGGCGCATCCGCAGATCAAGGCAGTATCGGTGGTCGACGAACGCTCGGCCGGATTCGTGGCGCTCGGCATCGCGAAGGAGATCGGCGGCGACATTCCAGTCGCCGTCACGACCACCTCCGGCACGGCTGCGGCAAACCTGCTGCCGGCGGTGGTCGAGGCCCACGAAGCCGCGATCCCGTTGATCGTCCTGACGGCCGACCGGCCGCCCGAGCTGCGCGAGGTCGGTGCGGGCCAGGCGATCGACCAGATCAAGCTCTACGGGTCGTTCGTCAAGTGGTTCGCGGAGGTGGGGAACCACGCGCCCGGCCGCGCGTCTGCGATCCATCACCGCCAGCTCGGCTGCCGGGCCGCGGCGGTGGCCACAAGCGGCCGCGCAGGACCAGTGCATCTGAACTTCCCGCTGCGTGAGCCGCTCGCGCCGCGGCCGGAGGAAGGGCTGAACCCAGCTGATTGGGAAGGGCGCGACGACGGGAGGCCGTGGACCGACCTGGGTACGGTCGAGTCCGGCGCGCGTCCCGACCCCGATAACGACCTGAGCGAGCTGATCACCGAGGCCGAGACCGGGGTGGTGATCTGCGGCGGCGGAAGCCCCGGGATGACCCCTGCGGCACTCGAGCTGGGGCGTCGCCTGGGCTGGCCGGTGCTGGCCGAACCGACCTCAGGCGCGCGGAACCGGGCGCCAGTCGCGCCTGACCCGGTGATCGCGCACTACGACCTGCCGCTGCGCAGTGACCGATTCGCGGCGGAGCGCCCCGACCTGGTGGTGCGCGTAGGCGAGATGCCGACGTCGAAGCCGCTGCGCGCGTGGCTGGCGCGCTGTCGGCAGGCAATCGTCGATCCCCACCTCGACTGGCACGATCCGACGCGGTCGGCTGAGTCGATCTGGCCGATCGGCGCAGATGCGCTGTTCGAGTTGCTGCCGCCATCCGGCGGCGACGACACATCACTCGCCCGCTGGCGAGCGGCCGACGCCATCGTCGAACACGAGCTCGCGGCCACGACCGAGCCGTTCGAGCCGCTCGCGTACAACGTCCTCGCCGAGCTGGGAGAGGTCATCTGGGTCAGCTCGTCGCTTCCGATCCGCGACATCGAGTCGTACTTCCCGCGGACTGAGCGGCCTATCCGGATCCTTTCGAACCGCGGCGCGAATGGCATCGACGGAGTTGTGTCATCCGCCGCGGGCGCGTCAATCTCGGCGAACACGCCGGTTCACCTGATAATCGGCGAGCTCGCCCTGCTGCACGACATCGGCGGCCTCGTCACCGCCCGTCGTGCCGGGGCGCAGCTCGCAATCCTCTGCGTCAACAACGGCGGCGGCGGCATCTTCGACTTCCTGCCAGTCGCCGAAGAGGCCGAGCGCGGGCGCTACGAAGATCACATCGCGACGCGGGTCGACTTCGACATCGCGGCAGCCGCCGCCCTCGGCGGACTCGACCACCACGTCGTGGCGGACGCCGCGGGGGTGCGTGAGCATCTGCATCCGGGCACGCTCGTCGAGTTCCGCATCGATCGCGCGACGAGCCTCACGCGCCACCGCGAGCTCGCGGCGCGGATCGTCGCCCGACTCGAGGCCGGCAGTTCGAACTAAGCGAGCAGCGGCAACATCGTCTGCAACTTGATCTCGGTCTCGGCCAGCTCGGCCGCCGGGTCCGAGTCGCGGACGATCCCGCAGCCCGCGTACAGATGCGCGGTTCGGTCGCGCAGCAGGCCGCCGCGCAGGGCCACACAGAACTCGCCGTCCTCGGCGAGGTCGGTCCAGCCAACCGGGCCCGCGTACCAGCCGCGGTCGAGGCCCTCGAGCTCGGGGATCAGGCGAATCGCGCGATCGCGGGGCTCGCCGCCGACCGCTGGCGTCGGGTGCAACAGGCCGGCCAGCTCGAGCGCCGGCACAGGCTCGCGCAGTTGCGCGCGGATGGGCGTCGCTAGGTGCTGAACGTTGTGGACCTTGACGAGCACCGGCTCATCGGCGGCCGCGACCCAGACGCTGACCGGCGCGAGCGTGCGCTCGATCCGGGCGCTGACGATTGCCTGCTCCTCGCGCTCCTTGGCGCTGTGAAGGAGCTTCTCGCCGAGGTGATCGTCGACCGACGGGTCGGCCGACCGCCGTGTCGTGCCCGCGAGCGCGACCGTCTGCGCCCGTGAGCCGTCGCGGCGGACCAACAACTCCGGCGAGGCGCCGATGAAGGCCCCCTCGGCCGTTCCGACGCAGTACGAGAAGCACGAAGGGAAGAGCTCGCGCAGAGCGCCGAAGACCGCCGCTGGATCGATCGCACGGGCGGCATGAACGCGCACCTCGCGCGCCAGGACGAGCTTCTGCACGTCGCCGCGTTCGATCAGCTCGACAGCGCGCGCGACCGCGCCCTCATAGTGCTCAGGCGGAGCCGCGCCCGCCACACGCGCCGGCTGGATCGGGCTCGGGTCGATCAGCGGCATTGATGCCGGCTTGAGCGCCTCGAGCCGGTCATGCAGCCGGTCGGCGATCGCACTCGGGTCGGTCCCCGGCGCCGAGGCACCGGAGCGCTCCGCCCTCCCCGTGCCGCCGACGACGCCAGCGAACGTGAGCCATGCTCGCCCAGCCCGCCGCACGATCGACAGCTCCGGCAGGACCAGCTGGGCCGGTGCCAGGCCGCTCCACTCGGGCGACCCGCCGCCCCCATCGGCGAACGCGAAGCCGCCGCAGAACACGGGCCCTGCCCCCGGCGGCAGGCCGATCAGGTCGTCGCCGCACTCGGCAGCCCGCGCGAGCTCCCGGCAACGCCTCGCTACCTCCCGGAAGCGCTCCGGGCCGCGCGCGTCAACCCGCGCCGCCTCCCCCAGCCCGATCAGCGCGTAGCCGTCCCGGTCCGGCTGCTCCATGCAGAACCACGAGTCACCTGGCCGCCGCGCAGCGAAGACCGCCGCGGCCAGGTCGAGTGACGCGTCGATCTCGACGGTGACCGATGCGATTGTCGGCCGCGCGCATGCGGCGGCGGCCGCGACCCGGCTCTCGAGCCCTGTGAGGGTCGCGATCAGGTCGCGCCGCGGCCGCGAGAGACCGCGATCTCGCCTGTCCGGACCATCTCGATCAGCCCGAACGGGCGGACCATCCGCTCGAACGCCGCGATCTTATCGTCCGACCCGGTGACCTCGACGGTGACTGAGCGCTTGTCGAGGTCGACGACCTTGCCGCGGAAGATCTCCGTGTACTGGAGGATCTGCGGACGCGTGTCGGCGTCGGCCGACAGCTTGAACAGCGCCAGCTCGCGCGCGACCATCCCCGCGGGCTCGAGGTCGCGGATCTTCAGCACGTTGATGAGCTTGTGGAGCTGCTTCGTGACCTGGTCAATCGGATGCGCCGCGCCGTCGACCGTCAGCGTGATCCGCGAGGTGGTGGGGTCATCGGTTGGGCCCACGGCCAGCGTCTCGATGTTGAAGCCGCGCCGCGCGAACAGTCCCGACACGCGCGCCAGCACGCCTGGCTTGTTCTCGACAAGGATCGACACGACGTGCTTGCGCCCGGTCCGCATCCCCGAGACCGCTTCGAGGTCCTCGAGGTTCAGGACTTCGGCCGTGCCCGGCTCACCCATCAGCCGACCTCGGTCGGG
>Ga0126314_10002038_pt1 | contig 10005 bp, 5 predicted proteins | sample Plot105B_FD_92535 | JGI IMG/M metagenome (GOLD analysis project Ga0126314, IMG submission 92535) | Serpentine soil microbial communities from UC McLaughlin Reserve, CA, USA - Plot105B | ecosystem: Environmental > Terrestrial > Soil > Grasslands | place: USA: UC McLaughlin Reserve, Lake County... | reverse complement strand
TTCCAGTTCGAGAGAGAAGGTACGACGGTCGACGTCGGGCTGGGTATGAGGCCGGATCTCACCGGACAGGGACTCGGGATCGGGTTCCTCCTCGCCGGCCTCCAGTTCGCGCGAGAACGTTTCTCGCCGGAAGGCTTCACACTCTCCGTCGCGACGTTCAACGAGCGCGCGATCCGGGTCTACGAACGGGCCGGCTTCAAGAGAGACACCGTGTACAAGCACAACACCAACGGCGGTGAGTATCCCTTCCTGTCGATGGCCAGGGACGCGTGAAGCTCAGGCGCTTCTCCGGGCTGAGCTTCCGTAATCTGCGTACCAGGGTGCAACGTACCCTACTCACGGCCATCGGCATCGTGCTCGGGGTGGGTATCGTGTTCGGCGTACTCACCCTCTCGAACACCATGTCGGGCACTTTCAAGGACCTCTTTACCCGGGCCTACGGGGCGGCCGACCTCACCGTCACGGCGGCTGGCGGCAGCGGCGGGTTCGATCAGAAGGCGGTCGAAGAGGTGCGCGACTTCAAGGGGGTAGAGTCGGCCGCGCCGCGCTACTCGCTCTCTTCGTCACTCATCCTCGACAAGATGCAGGAAAACGGCCTGCCGGAGGTCAGGAGCATGCGTCTCTTCGGCGTCGAGCCACGGTCTGCAAAGCTAGCGACGGGCTTCGAACTCACCGACGGACACTTCCCGCAGAGCGGCAAAGAGCTCACCCTCGACGGCGGCTCTGCCAAGAATGCAGGGCTCCGCATAGGTGATAGGGTCACGGTAGGTACGCCGGAGGGGCCGAAGAAGCTGAAGCTCGTGGGGCTCTTACGGATACCGGGTGGGTCTTTCGGCGGGCTCGCCTTCGGCATGGCGCCGCTGCCTTTCGCCCAGAACGCTTTTGATAAGCGGGGCCAGATCTCCGGTATCGCCGTCGAGGCTGCGGAAGGCGTTTCCGTCTCGGACCTCAGGGAGAGGCTGGACAAAGAGCTCGGAGAGGGTCTGCAGGCCGAGCGTTCCGAGAAGCGCACCCAGGAGATCAGCGGCCAGCTCCAGGGGTTCAAGATCGCGCTGCTCTTCTTTGCGGGGACCTCGCTCTTCGTCGGGGCCTTCCTCGTCTTCAACGCCCTCTCTATGACCATCCTGGAGCGGACGCGCGAGCTCGGGATGCTCCGCGCCCTCGGCTCGACGCGGGCGATGATCGCACGCTCCGTCATAGTGGAGGCGATGCTCCTCGGCGTGCTCGGCTCGCTCCTCGGCGTACTCTTCGGGTACGGGATGGCCAGGGGGCTCGTCTACCTCTTCGGCAGGGCTTTCCTGTTCGAGATCACATCCCTGGTCCTCTCTCCCTTCGCCCTCGTCTCAGCCATAGTCGTCGGCATCGCCGTGACGGTCGTCGCGGCTCTCTATCCGGCCATGAAGGCGGGGAGGGTAAGCCCCGTCGAAGCGATGCGCGCCAGGTCCGCCGGGGCCTCCGCCGAGACCGGGTACTCCCGCGGCGTCTCACTTCTGGCGCCGGTTTTGGGGCTCGTGCTCGCCGGCGCGGGGATACCGTGGATCTACTACCTCGCCAGGAACCTCTCGGCCAACCTCGGGGGCCTCATCTACGCCTCGGGGATCGTGGCGATCATCGCGGCCTTCCTTGGTATCTCCCTGATAATCCCCGTCCTCATCAGGCCGCTCGCGGCGCTGTTCTCGCCCGTGCTCAGGCTTCTTTTCGGGGTCGAGGGGAGGATGGCGGCGGCGAACGCGACGCGCAACAGAGGAAGGACGGCCCTAACGGCCTCGGCCCTCATGGTCGGTATATCCCTCGTCGTAGCCTTCTCGGCCCTCGGCGGGAGCCTCCTTGGTTCGATCCGGGACTACCTCGATGGCTCCCTAGGCAGCGACTACGTGGTGCAGCCCACGCAGCAGAACTCGGACGCCGGCTTCTCCGCGAGGTTGCCCAAGCAGATCGGTCGTGTGCAGGGTGTCGAGAAGACGACCAGCATCGTCTCAACCTTCCGCCGGGACGGAAAGAAGGTTGACGCCGTCTTCGGGGTCGACCAGAACTACCCGGAGATTTTCCGCGTAGACTACGCAGCCGGAGGACCCGAGGCCTTCTCCAAGCTGAAGAACGGCGAAGCCCTCGTTGGCAAGCAGCTCGCCGAAGACCGCGAGCTCGACGTGGGGTCGACGATAGAGCTACTCGGTCCAGAGGGGAGTAAGAAATATCGGGTCGAAGGCATCCTCAAGAACGACATCGTGGGCGGCGGGATGGGCATCTACCTCTCGCAAGCGGTCCTCGCCAGCGACTTCAACGAGACCCAGAGCGAGTTCCTCGCCATAAAGGCCAGGCCGGGTTCCGACCGAGAAGCCCTGGCGCGCAGGATCGAAGATGTTCTCAAGGAATACCCGCAGTTCACGCTCTACTCGAACGCTGAGTGGAAGGCGCAGATAGAGAGCGACTTCAACCGCCAGTACGTCTTCTTCTACGCCATCATGGGCGTCTCTGTGGCCGTCTCCGCCTTCGGGGTCGTCAACACCCTCTCCATGAGCGTCTTCGAGCGTACCCGCGAGATCGGAATCCTTAGGGCCGTAGGGACGACGCGGCTCCAGGTAGGCCGCCTCATCATAGACGAGGGGATCGTTATAAGCCTTATCGGCTGCCTCATCGGCGTCGCGCTAGGCTCGCTGCTGGGCTACCTCTTCGTCCAGGGCTCGGGCGCCGGAGGCTTCGAGATCGACTTCCACTACCCTAAGCTGCCCGCCCTGGCCGCCCTGCTCTCAGGCCTCTTCATAGGTATCTTCGCAGGCCTCCTCCCGGCCCGCTCCGCCGCCCGCAAGGGCATCGTCGAGGCCGTTCAGTACGAGTAGAGTAACGTGCCACCGGGAGCTCGGGGTCTAGAATGAACTGTCCATATCTTCCGGAGAAAGTTGGTTGGTGAAGAAACGAGGGCCAGAGAAGAGCAACCGGGAAAACGGGACCTCGCCCGGGTCCATAACCACGCAGTGGTGGTCTTTCTCGTCGCTGGTCCCGACGCTCGCCGGCGCGCTCTGGCTGTGGATTGCGGCGCGGGACGGGACGGCGGTCCTTCTGGGAGCATTGCCTGGTGCGTTGCTGCTTGGCACGGGGCTCTCCGGACTCTTGTGGGATGCAGGATCCAGGACTCTGCAGTACATGGCTCTGGCGTCCGGACTCGGGGTAGTTCTCTCTGTACCCGTAGGCGGGGTCCTCGATCCTGTCATCGGCCTCGTACTGGGGACGATCTCGGCCGCGAGCTTCCTCGCCACAGGCTACGTGTCCCTCGGCGAGGACCGACGTCCTTCCGACGTTCCAGCCCCTGAGATAAGTCCCGGCTTCGCACTGAGGGTGGCAACGGATGAGGTCATGATGTGCGCCATCATCCTCACGACCTGGCCCGTGGCGGTCGGTCCTGTCGCCACCCGCGTCAGGCGCGAGGCCTCGGAAGCCTACCCTCTGTTCGAGGAGAAGGGCTGGCTGGCGAAGCCGGCCACCTACCACAAGGAACCGCCGCCGCTGGGAGAGCCCGCGATCCAACCCATAAGCCATCGTAGATGGGAAATCGAGTGTATAACCTTCGATAGCCTCTACGAGCCACGCGTGGAGGAGCCGGGTCGCGAGCGCTGGCTTGCCCGCAGACACGACCCTACCGTGTACGCCTGGACCCTGCGCCACCCCGACGGGGCGCGCCCGTGGCTAATCTGCGTCCACGGCATAAGGGCGGGCACCCTGAGGAGGAACCTCTCCCTCTTTCGACCCGACTACCTGCACGAGGAACTGGGTCTGAACATTCTGATGCCGGTTCTACCCACGCACGGACCGCGACGTACCGGCCCCATCAGCGGCGAGAGGACGCTCTCAGGCGACGTTATGGACTCGCTGCATACGGGCGAGCAGGCGGTCTGGGACCTCAGGCGGCTCGTCTCCTGGCTACGCAGGAGCGAGGGCGCGCCGGCCGTAGGCGCGATCGGCCACTCCCTGGGCGGCTACATCGTCGCGCTGCTCGCCTCTCTGGAGAGGGATCTGGACTGCGCCGTCGCAGGCAACCCTGCGGTCGATCCCGCGCACCTGTTCTGGACCAACGCGCCGGCCATAGTGACTCACTCTCTGAGCGCCCAGGGCATGCAGGAGGATACGCTCGAAGAACTCCTGCGCCCTGTCTCACCACTCGCCCTGACGCCTCTTATCCCGCTGGAGCGAAGGGCCATCTTCGCCGGCGTGGGCGACCGCGTGGTACCGCCAACCGAGGCGGACAGCCTGTGGCACCACTGGGAACGACCCCGTGTAGGCTGGTACCAGGGTGCTCACAGCCGGTTCCTCCGCGCCCCCGAGGCACGCAAAGTCCTCGAAGATACTCTCCACGCCGCGGGCATGCTCTAAAGCAGCCTGCAAGGAGGTTCAACCTCCTTGCAGGCTTTCAGCATCTCAGCACCGCAGCTTGTCAGCTTTTTGTTTTCGCTGAAGTGCTCGTCGTGCATAAGGCTTTGAGCCTTATGCACGACGTTGTAAGTTCCCTTACCCGGACGCGTGGCGAACGCTGTTAGCATTTGCAACGTATACTCTCGACGTACTCCCGGAAAAAGGAAGGTGGGCGCTCTGGCGGTGTCATCGGCTAGGCCGAACAAGCGGGTGGCGGTCGTCGGGGCCGGGATGGGCGGCCTAGCGGCGGCGATCCGGCTGGCCGCCACGGGCTTCGAGGTCGACGTCTTCGAGAAAAACGCCAGTCTCGGCGGACGCGTGGGAAGACTCGAGGCGGAAGGCTTCTCCTTCGATACAGGCCCATCACTCCTCCTTATGACCGATACCTACCGCGAGCTCTTCCGCTTCGCCGGACGCGACCTGGACGACTACGTCAGGCTGATACCGCTCGACTGCAACTACCGCGTAACCTTTGGCGACGGCGACTCTTTGACCATCCGCCGCACGCTCCCCGAGCTGATAAACGAGCTCGAACGCATAGAGCCTGGCGTCACCCCGCGCTTCTACCGCTTCCTCGAAGACGCCGGCAACAAGTACCGCCTCGGACGCTCGGAGTTCGTGGAGCGTGACTTCGACAAGGCGGGGGACTTCTTCGGGCTCCGCAACCTCAGGCTCCTCCTGAAGACGAGGGCTATTAACAACTACTACCGCCAGGTCTCTAAGTACTTCTCCTCGGAGAAGCTTAGGCAGGCCTTCTCTCTGCAGACTATGTACCTCGGCCTCTCCCCCTTCGAGGCGCCGGCGGTCTACTCGCTCCTCCCCTACACGGAGCTCGCCGAGGACGGCCTCTGGTTTCCCGAAGGCGGGATGTACTCTCTCGTCGAGGCGATGGAGAGGCTTGCGACCGAGCTTGGCGTAAGGTTCCACCTAAACAGGCCGGTCGAGCGTGTCGTCGTCACCAAGGGCCGGGCGCGCGGCCTCATGGTAGAAGGAGACGAGATAGAGGCCGACGCCGTGCTCGCCAACGCAGACCTTCCTTACACCTACCGCGAGCTCCTCGCCGGATCGGCGGACGGAGACTTCAAGCTAAGGAGACGCGAGAAACTTCGGTATACGGCCTCGGCATTCATGCTCTATCTGGGCGTCGATGGGAAGCTTGGGAACATGGTGCACCACAACTTCTACCTCTCCGGGCGCTACAGGGAGAATTTCGAGACCATCTTCAGAGATCACACACTACCCGAAGATCCCTCGTTCTACGCCGTCGTCCCTTCCAAGACGGAGCCGCGCATGGCCCCTGACGGGATGGAGAGTCTATTCGTGCTCGTCCCCGTGCCGCACCTCGGACCGAACGTGGACTGGAACAGCGATGGGGACGCTTTCAGAGAGAAGATAGACGGCCTGCTGCAGCGGCGGGTCGGGCTCGACCGGTGCCGCGTCGTCTACGAGAAGGTAAGGACACCGCTCGACTGGCGAGACGAGTACAACTTGGAGGAAGGGGCCGCGTTCGGTATCGGACACGGCATCTTCCAGGTGGGGTACTTCCGTCCTCCGATGGTATCGAAAGCCGTACAGGGGATGTACTTCGTTGGCGCAAGCACCAGGCCGGGCACCGGGGTGCCGCTCGTTACCATAGGGGCCAGGCTGGTGGCCGACCGCATAGGACGGGAGGTCGGCGGCACTTGAAGCTCGACCCTGCTGGCGGCAAGAAGCTTGACGGCAGTCTCTCGCTCGCCGAGAGCTACGAGTTGTGCCGCAGGGTACAGAAGGCCCACAGTAGAACCTACTATTTCTCGACCAGATTGTTCCCCGCCGAGGTCAGGCCCCGCGTACACGCCCTCTACGCCTTTATGCGCTACGCAGACGAGATCGTCGATACCCCACACGACCTGCCGCCAGGCGCCCAGCTCTCCGTCCTGGAGGAGTGCGAGGCCGAGACTTTGGCGGCCGTCTCGGGTGAGAGCGTCCCCAACCCCGTTTTACGCGCCTTCGCGGACACGGTGAGATCTTGCGGCATAGAGCCCGAGACCATAACCGCCTTTATGGAAAGCATGAAGATGGATACCCGCGTCTTCCGCTACGAGACATTTTCTGACCTGGAGGTATATACCTACGGGAGCGCCGCAGTCGTCGGCCTGATGATGTGCAGGGTTGTGGGGGTGGCAGAAGGGAAGGCCGACGCCCACGCCGAGGCCCTCGGCGTCGCCATGCAGCTCTCCAACTTTCTGCGCGACCTCGGGGAGGACTGGCGGCGCGGTCGGGTGTATCTACCGCTGGAGGACCTGGAGCACTTCGAGTATACGGAGCGGGATCTCGCTCTTGGTGTCGTCGACGAACGCTTCGTCGCGTTGATGCGCTTCGAGAGCGAGAGGGCGCGCCGTCTCTACGCATTCGCCGATGAGGGCATGGTCTACATCCCGAGGGGGAGACGTTTCCCCGTGATCGTGGCTCGCGAGCTGTACTCGGCTATCCTCGACCGCATCGAGGCCCAGCGATACGACGTCTTCTCCCGCAGGGCGCAAGTCTCGCGCCCCGCAAAGCTCCTGGTCGCTGCCAGGTGCGCAGCCAACGAGCCTGGCGAGATAGCGGACCGCATCCGCTACAGGCGGAGCGCCCCGGCCAGATAGACGCGCCGGATTGAAATATCGGGGCTATCATGCTGTAATTGCCCGGTCACAGGCCCTAGAGAGGGCCATGACGCTCATCGAGAGCGGCGGAGGGACGGGCCCTGAGAAGCCGCGGCAACCGGCGAGGCGCAAGCTTTGTGGCAGGTGCCAACTCCCGCGGAGGGCACTCCGGCAGATGAGGTGAAAGTGCAAACGAAGCCTCTCTCCTCCGCGAATGTGTGACGAAAAGGGAGAGGTCTTTACCTTGAGCCCCAACTTGAGAGAGCTGCTCGGGACGCGGGTCCTGATCGGGGACGGCGCCGTGGGCACGCTGCTAGGGGAACGCGGCGTCGGCTTCGGCCACCCCTACGCCCGCGCGAACCTCTCCCACCCGAAGGCGGTCGCGGAGATCCACGAGGAGTATCTGAGGGCTGGCGCTGACGCCATAGAGACAAACACTTTCGCCGCCAACCGTTTCAAGCTGGAGAACCACGACCTCGAAGAGAGGGTGCGCGAAGTAAACGCCGAGGGCGCCAGCCTGGCTCTCAAGGCGGCACGCAACGTCGCGGGAACAGGGGACAGGGCGCTCGTCCTCGGGGCAATAGGCCCGCTCGGACGTCCGCTCGCCCCTGTAGGTCCCGTCAGTGCAGACGGGGCGAAGTCCGTCTTTCTGGAGCAGGCCGAAGCGCTCCTGGAAGGCGGAGCCGACGTTATCCTCCTGGAGACCTTCACCGACCTCGCCGAGCTGCGGCTCGCCTACGAGGCAGTCGAAGCCCTGGGCGCGCCGGTCCTGGCGTACAAGACCTTCGTCGAGGACGGCGAGACGCTGGCCGAAGGGCTGCCGGGGCGGGCGGCGCGTGAGATCTCCTCCTGGGGCGCTGACCTAACGGGGGCTAACTGTACCGTCGGTCCGCAACGGATGGTTGAGATCATCGGGCAGATGGCCGACGGGGCAGGTCCCGTAGCAGCCTTTCCCAACCCCGGCCTCCCCCAGCTCGTCGGCGGCCACATCCGCTTTCAAAGAGATGTCGACCACTTCGCCGAGTACGGTCTAAAGCTCGCCGAGGCAGGGGCGCGGCTCGTAGGCGGCTGCTGCGGGACTACCCCTGCCCACGTGAGGGCGCTCTCCAGAACGCTGCGGGACTGCAAGGTAGCAGGCAATGGGGCACGCCGCCGGGTGGCCGTGGTTGAGCAGGCCGGAAGGACGGAGGTATCGGTAAAACCGGTCTCTGAGTTCGCGGAACAGTTGCTTACGGGCTTCGCCGTGACGGTGGAGGTCGACCTGCCGCGCGGTAACGCCATCGCCCAGGTCGTCGAGGCAGCGCGCCGGTTGAAGGAGCGTGGTGTCCACGCCATAGACATCTCGGACGGGGCGCGGGCCAGGCTCAGGATGCATCCCGTGGCGGCGGCCAGGATCGTACAGGAGGAGGCTGGCATCGAGGTGGTCGCCCACATCTCATGCCGCGACAGGAACATTATCGGGTTGCAGGCCGACCTGCTCGGGGCTGCGGCATTGGGTGTAAAGAACATCCTGGCCGTGACTGGCGACTCGGCCCAGATCGGGGACTACCCAGAAGCGACCTCGGTCTTCGACACCGACTCGGTCGGCCTCGTTCACATCCTCGCAAAGATGAACCGCGGAGAAGACCTCTCGGGCAACCCCATAGGCGAGCCGCCCGGATTCCTCGTCGGGGCTTCTTTCAACCCCACGGCAGAAGACCTGGACCAAGAGGTAGAGAAGCTGCGGCGCAAGGTAGAGGCAGGGGCCCACGCCTTCTGGACGCAGCCTGTCTTCGAGATAAGGGCCCTGGAGAACGCCCTGGAGCGTATCGGCGACGATGGGGTGTGCATCCTGCTCGGCCTCATGCCCCTCCGCAGCTCCAGGCAGGCGGAGTTCCTCCACCACGAGGTACCCGGTATATACATTCCCAAGCACGTCCGCCAGAACCTCGCCGCCCTCCCCCCCGAAGACGCCCCGAAATACGGCGTCGAGGTCGCCCAGAGGCTACTCTCAGAGGCGCAGCCTCTAGTCAGTGGCGCGTACATAATGCCGCCGGCCAGCGCCCCAGACCTCGCAGGGGATGTGCTCGAGGCTATAAGCGTGCCAACAGAGAGATGATCTTGTTTATACCGTAAAGCCTGGACGTGCAGACAGGATAGGAGTCGATGGTTCTCCAGCACACGAAGAACGAAGAGAGGCAGGCCAGGTTGCACGAGTTCCGGGCGCTGCTAGAGCAGCGCATCGTGCTGCTGGACTGTGCCATGGGGACCATGATCCAATCCTACGGGCTCTCCGAAGGGAACTACCGCGGGGAGCGCTTCGCCGATCATCCAGGAGAGCTCAAGGGCAACAACGACCTGCTCTCGATCACCCGGCCAGGGATGATCAGGGACATCCACGAGGCCGCGATGGACGCAGGCTCGGACATCATCGAGACGAACACCTTCAGCTCGACCTCCATCCCCCAGGCGGATTACCAGTTGGAGGACCTGGCCTATGAACTCAACTACGAGGCGGCCCGCGTGGCCCGCGAGGCTGCGGACGCCTACACATTGAGGACACCCGAGAGGCCGCGCTTTGTGGCAGGCGCCCTCGGACCGACGAACCGCACGGCCTCGCTCTCGCCTGACGTTAACAATCCGGGCTCCAGGAACATCACCTTCGACGAGCTCGCCGGGTCGTACGCAGAGGCGGCGCAGGGGCTCGTCGAGGGCGGGGTGGATCTGCTGCTCATCGAGACCATCTTCGACACGCTGAACGCCAGGGCTGCCATCTTCGGGATCACTTCTTACCTCCAAGAGGAGGGCCTCGACGTGCCCATCATGATCTCGGGCACGATCACGGACGCGAGCGGGCGCACGCTCTCGGGGCAGGTGACCGAGGCTTTCTGGAACTCCGTGCGCCACGCGAACCCCATAAGCGTGGGGCTGAACTGCGCGCTCGGATCGAAGGAGCTGAGGCAGTACATTGAGGAGCTCTCCAGGATCTCCGACG
>Ga0126314_10002037_pt1 | contig 10005 bp, 9 predicted proteins | sample Plot105B_FD_92535 | JGI IMG/M metagenome (GOLD analysis project Ga0126314, IMG submission 92535) | Serpentine soil microbial communities from UC McLaughlin Reserve, CA, USA - Plot105B | ecosystem: Environmental > Terrestrial > Soil > Grasslands | place: USA: UC McLaughlin Reserve, Lake County... | reverse complement strand
CCAACCCCGCATGCCCAGCGGGTCCACACCCGCCCGATGCGTCCACCGAGACGAGGCCGGTGAGGCTGGTGGAATTGCCCGTGGGGGCGAGCACGGACCGTCTCGCCGGGACCCTGGATATAGAAAAGGCACTCTCGGAGGGGAAAAAAGCGTTCGAGCCGGGGTTGCTGGCGGCGGCCCACAGGGGCATTCTGTACGTGGACGAAGTAAATCTGCTCTCCGACCACCTGGTGGATCTACTCCTCGACGTTGCCGCCATGGGCGTGAACCACGTCGAGCGCGAGGGTGTGAGCGTGCGCCACCCTTCCCGCTTTATCCTGGTCGGCACGATGAACCCGGAGGAGGGTGATCTTCGTCCCCAGCTCCTGGACCGCTTCGGCATCACCGTAGAAGTCTCCGGAAATCCCGCGCCCGCTGATAGAGTAGAAGTCGTGCGCCGCCGGCTGCGCTACGAGGAAGATCCAGGTTCATTCGCAGCACTATGGTCGGCCGCGGATAACGAGCTCGCCGTCTCTGTAGAATCGGCCCGGCTGCGGCTTCCCGGGGTAAGACTGGATGAGGATATCCTGTTCAGGATCTCGACCCTCTGTGCGGAACTCGGCGTCGACGGCCTGCGGGGCGACCTCGTGACGGCAAAGACCGCGCGCACGCTGGCCGCCTGGGACGGTAGAAACGAAGTGCTCACAGGCGACGTGAAGCGGGCCGCCCTGCTGGCCCTCTCGCACCGTCGCAGGCGCGGCCCCTTCGAGCAGCCAGGCATCGACCCCGAGGAACTCGAGAACGCCCTCTCCGAAGACCTTCCCGACCCGCCGCCTGACGGTGGTACTGCCCCGCCTTCCACGACCGAGGATGGGGGCGAGGGTTCTACCGGCGCGCAGGATTCCGAACCTTCGGAGGCACGGACAGGAGCGGGGGAGCGGAGCCTCGCGGCTTCAGAGCCATTCGACCCGGTGCGGCTCGAGGTTCCCGAGAAAGGCAAGGGTGGGCCGCTCGGCCGGAGGAGCCGGGTCTCTGGTGAAACCGGGCATCCTGTGGCCGAGCGGGAGAATGGGGGGAGAGCGAAGGACGTTGCGCTGGCGGCGACGATCAGGGCCGCCGCGCCGCACCAGATGGCGCGCGGGCGGGAGGGGACCAACCTCGTGGTGCGTCCTGCTGATCTTCGGGAGAACATAAGAGAGGGACGAGAAGGGAACCTGATCCTCTTCCTCGTCGATGCGAGCGGCTCGATGGCCGCCCGCAGGCGCATGTCCGCCGTAAAAGGCGCCGTCCTCTCCCTCCTCAACGACGCCTACCAGCGCCGCGACAAGGTCGCCCTGATCTCCTTCCGCAAAGAGGAAGCTCGAATCCTCCTGCCCCCCACCTCGAGCGTGGAGCTGGCCGGCCCGCGCCTGGAAGTGCTTCCGACCGGAGGACGTACTCCCATCGCGGCTGGATTAGAGAAGGCGGCCGAGGTGCTGAAGAGGGAGGACATACGCGACAGGGAGCGCCGGCCACTGCTGGTACTGCTGACCGACGGGAGGGCGACGTCGGGGCCTGATCCACTGACGGCCGCGGCGAGATTGCGTTCGCTCGGAGCGGCCTCGTTCGTGGTCGACACCGAGGAAGGGTATCTCCGGCTCGGGATGGCGGGAGAGCTGGCAATGGCGATGGGGGCGCGGTGCCTGCGACTGGAGGAACTGCAGGCCGAGTCGCTGGTCGAGCTCGTCGAGAGGAGAAGGGTGGCGTGAGCGAGACGCGGGAAACGAGGGAACCAAGGGAGCAGCGGCTGAGGCGGAGGTCGAACAGGGAGAGGCCTCTCCTCATCGTCAACACGGGCCATGGCAAAGGCAAGTCCACGGCCTCCTTCGGGGTCATGCTCAGGGGCTGGGCGCGTGGGTATCGCATAGGGGTCTACCAGTTCGTCAAGAGCGGCAAGTGGAACGTCGGCGAACAGAAGGCCGCCGAGGCCCTTGGCAACATCGACTGGTTCAAACAGGGTGACGGATGGACGTGGACGGTAAAGGATCTGGAGCACTCCGCCGACCTGGCCCGCGAGGGCTGGGAAGAGGTCAAGCGCCGCCTCGCAGACGAGACATACGACATGCTGCTCCTCGACGAGTTCACTTATCCCATGAAGTTCGGCTGGGTGGATACAGACGAGGTCGTCGAGGTCCTCCAGAACCGTCCTGGCTTCCAGCACGTCATCATCACGGGGCGCGACGCCCCGCCTGAGCTGGTGGAGATCTCCGACCTTGTGAGCGAGGTAAACAAGATCAAACACCCCTTCGACGAGGGCTACAGGGGGCAGAAAGGTATAGAGTGGTAGATGTTCCACGCATAGTGGTCGCCGGAACCCACTCGGGGGTCGGCAAGACGACCATTGCCTCGGGACTCATGGCCGCGCTCTCGTCCGAGGGTTACAGGGTAACCCCCTTCAAGGTTGGTCCCGACTTTATAGATCCCTCGTACCACACCCTCGCCACCGACCGGCCTGGACGCAACCTCGATGCCTTCCTCTCCAGCCCCGACCTGATCGGCCCGCTCTTCGCCCACGGTGCGCAGGATGCTGACATAGCCGTGATCGAAGGCGTCATGGGCCTCTTCGACGGTAAGGGGGGCGGGGATCTCGCCTCCACAGCACACATTGCCAGGCTGCTAGAAGCACCCGTAGTCCTCGTCGTCGACGCCAGGGCGATGTCCCGCTCCGTTGCGGCCATGGTCCACGGATACGCGACTTTCGACCCGAACCTGCGCCTCGCCGGTATAGTCCTCAATCGCGTCGGCTCCAGGACGCACGAGGCGATGCTCCGCGAAGCCCTGAAACCGGTCGGCATCCCCGTCCTCGGCGTCCTGCGCCGCGACGAAAATATCCAGACCCAGGAAAGACACCTCGGCCTCGTCCCCGTCGCCGAGCGCCCCGGGGAGGCAGCCCGCTCGCTCGATGCTCTCGGAACGGTGGTCTCTCGATCTCTAAACCTCGACGATATAGTCAGACTTGCCCGCTCCGCTGGACCGCTGGGAGCAAGGCGCTGGAGCCCGGAGTCTCCCCCCCAGTACCGGTCCGAGGGCGCCCGTGTGGTGGTTGCGGCAGGACCCTCGTTCAGTTTTTTGTATCGAGAGAACCTGGAGCTACTGCGGGGCGCGGGTGCCGAGGTCGTCACCTTCGACCCGACAGTAGACGAGATTCTGCCCGCCGGAGCGGATGTTCTGTATTTTGGTGGGGGTTTCCCCGAAACCTATGCCGAGGCTTTGTCTGCCAATGGGCGGTTGCGCGATAACGTTCGGAGTTTCGCAGAGAGCGGGCGGCCCGTCGTAGCCGAGTGCGGCGGGTTATTGTACCTGGTACGCGAGTTGGACGGGCATCCCATGTGTGGCGTACTCGACGCGGAGGCCAGGATGACGGACCGGCTCACACTAGGTTACAGGGAAGCCTGCGCGCTCACCGACTCACCGCTGGCCGGGTCTGGCGCCAGCGTGCGCGGGCACGAGTTCCACTATTCTGTCGTCGAGCCCGGAGCCGGTAGAAGGTCGGCCTGGGATCTGGCCGGCCGTGGTCAGGAAGGCTTCGTGGCCGGTAGCGTACACGCGAGCTACCTGCACACCCATTGGGCCGCAACGCCGGAATTGCCACGCAGGCTGATGAGGGAGGCGTCGCGGAGAGCGACGGAGGTCGGAGTATGAGCGGGCGGCTCGTCGGGGTGGGGGTGGGACCAGGGGACCCCGAACTGTTGACCGTCAAGGGATTGCGCGTATTGCGTGAGGCCGACGAGGTCTTCGTACCCGTGGCCGACACCGGCGAGGTCGGTAGGGCCGAGGCCACAGTGCGCGAGTACTTGGATGGGGGCTGGATCCGCCGCCTCCTCTTCGCCCTCTCGGACGACGCGGTGGCCAGGGAGCGTAACTGGACGAACGCCGCACAGGAAGTCTCGGAGCACCTGCGTAGCGGCAAGACGTGCGCTTTCGCCACTATCGGAGACCCCAACGTGTATTCGACCTTCACCTACCTGGCGCGTACTGTACGAGAGATGGAACCTGAAGTTCAGGTAGAGACGGTGCCGGGGATCACGGCCCTGCAGGATCTGGCCTCGCGGAGTAATACGGTACTTTTGGAAGGCGACGAGCGGCTGGCGCTGTTGCCCTTCACGGCGGGCGAGGAACCTCTAAAGGAAGCGCTAGCCGGGTTCGAGACGGTAGTCTGCTACAAAGGAGGGAGCCGGCTCGGGGAGGTGCTCGGGGTCGCGGAGGAAGGCGGGCGGCTGGAAGGGGCCGTGTACGGGGCGAGGCTGGGGATCGAAGGCGAAGAAGTTCTGCCCGCGCAGGAGATGGTAGGTCGGGAGGGGACGTACCTGTCTACCGTGATCTTCACCGATAGGGGTTCTGAGGTTGGCTAAGGTGTGGTTTATCGGGGCGGGGCCGGGGGCGCCGGACCTTCTGACCGTCAGGGGAGCCGGACTCATCGCCGAAGCCGACGTGGTGGTTTGGGCCAGGAGCCTCGTAAACGAAGGCGTCCTCGCATACGCTCGCTCCGGAGCCGAGATAGTAGAGTCGACTACCATACCGCTCGAAGGTGTGCGCGCTCTTTACGAGCGGGCTTTGGAAGAGGACTTGAAAGTGGCCAGGGTGCATTCGGGCGACCCCAGCCTGTACGGGGCCGTGATGGAGCAGATCGAGCTTTGCGACGAGCTAGGCCTCGACTGGGAGATCGTCCCCGGTGTCTCCTCTCTGGGAGCTGCCGCTGCGGCCATCGGGCGCGAGTTGACCGTGCCCGAGGTCTCTCAGTCCGTGATCCTGACTCGCCGCGCGAGCCGCACCCCGATGCCGGAGGGTGAGGACATAAGGAGTTTCGCGCAGCACGGGACGACCATGGCGATCTTCCTCTCCGCCGCCAAACCACGCGTCCTGCAGGAGGAACTACGGGAAGGTGGCTACCCTCCCGAGACTCCTTGCGCTGTTGTCTACAGGGCGAGCTGGCCCGACCAGGAAGTCATCGAGTGCAGGCTCGAAGACCTCGCCGACAGAGTTAGGGAGGCCGGCTTCACCAGGCAGGCGCTCATACTGGTTGGTCCCAGTCTCGCGTCTGGAGGGACGCGGTCTCATCTCTACAGCCCCGCGTTCTCGCACATGTTCCGCCGGGCGGAGCCGACGGAGAAAGGAGCAGATGCCGCCACGTAAGCTCCGAGAGCCCTCCATGCCCCCGAGCATGGAGAAGGTCAAGGGCGAGAAGCTCAGGACAGGCTGGACCACAGGAACCTGCGCCGCCGCCGCCGCCAAGGCCGCGGCCAGCGCGCTCGCGGGCGGCCGAACGCAGGCCAGGGTCGACATAAAGCTGCCGGGGAAGGGCCGGGAGCGGCGCGTCGAGTTCGAGGTGGAGAGCTGTGAGCTCGGAGATTCGTGGGCCGAGGCCGTCGTCGTCAAGGACGCCGGCGACGACCCCGACGTCACCGACGGCGCGCATCTCACCGCCCATGTCTCGTGGCGGGAGGAGCAGGGGCTCGAACTGGACAGGGGAGAAGGCGTCGGCGTCGTCACCAGACCGGGGCTCGGGCTCCCCGTCGGAGGGCCCGCCATAAACGACGTGCCGCGGCGTATGATCTCCTACTCCGTGGAGGAGATCCTCGACCCGAACGAGCGCGGCGTCCGTGTCATCATAAGCGTTCCCGGCGGCGAGAAGATGGCCGAGAAGACGACCAACGCCCGCCTCGGTATCGTCGGCGGCATCTCCATCCTCGGCACCACGGGCATCGTTCGTCCCTTCTCGACGGCCGCCTGGGCCGCGAGCGTCGTCCAGGCCATAGACGTTATGGGCGCGCAGGGCCACAAAGCCTTCGTCCTCTCGACCGGGGGTCTGACCGAGAAGGCCGCCATGCGCCTCCTGCCGGACCTGGAAGAGGTGAACTTCGTAGAGGTCGGGGACTTCACCGGTCAGGCCATAAAGCGGGCCGTCGAGAACGAACTGGAGCACTGCTTCTTCGTCGGGATGGCGGGTAAGATCTCCAAGCTCGCCGCAGGGGTCATGATGACTCACTGGACCCGCTCGAAAGTGGACAACGACCTGCTGGCGGAGATAACCATGGAAGCCGGCGGATATAGCGATCTTATCGAAGAGGTCAAAGGCGTCAATACAGCCCGTCATGCCTACGAGCTCTGGCGGGCCGCACACCTCGATATGGCCACCGACCTCCTCTGCCAACAGGCCGCGGAGAATCTAGCCGAGTACGCTGAACGTAAACTAGAGGTTTATGTGATCCTCATCGACTTCGATACCCTCGAACCCGCTGGGGCCAGTCCTGGTGCCCTGGCGCTGACGGCGTGGAGCTCTAAGTGAGCCGGGACCGCATTGCCGTCGTTGGCCTCGATGGAAGGCCGCCTGGCGCGGAAGTCCAAGGGTTGCTCGCGGACGCTGCGCTCGTCGCCGGTGGCAGACGACACCTGGAGATGCTAAGCGTGGGGGAGGGGCGTGCGGAGGTGTTGGAGGGTGACCTCTCGGAGGCGCTCGCGCGGATCGCAGGTGCCGAGGGGCCTGTGGTCGTGCTGGCATCAGGGGACCCTGGGTTCTTCGGGATCGTGCGCCTGCTCGGCGCACGGTTCGGGAGGGAGAACCTGCTAGTCTTACCGGGACTCTCCTCGGTCGCGCTGGCTTTCGCCCGCGCCGGGCTCTCGTGGGATGATGCGGTCACGGTCAGCGCCCACGGCCGCGACCCCCGCCGGGCCATCAACGTCTGCCGCGCCCACCCGAAGGTGGCCGTCCTCACCTCCCCCGATTTCGGACCGCCCCATCTCGCAGAGGCACTCGACGGTCTGGGCCGCACCTTCGTGGTCGCCGAGAAGCTCGGCGAGGCGGACGAGCGAGTCTTCCACGGCGATGCCGGCAACATTGCAGGCATGGAGTGGAAAGATCCGAACGCGGTACTGGTTCTGGACGAAGAAAAGGTTCAGGGGGCCAAAGGTTGGATCTCCTCAGGCCTACGAAGCCCGGGGCGGTGGGCGCTTCCCGAAGATGAGTTCGAGCATCGGGATGGCATGATCACGAAGTCGGCGACCCGCGCCTTCGTGCTCTCCCGTCTCGGTCCAGGACCGGGAGACCTGATCTGGGACATCGGCGCCGGCAGCGGCTCCGTGGCCATCGAGTGCGCCCGCCACGGCGCCGCCGCCATTGCCATCGAACGCGACCCCGAAAGCTGCGCCCGTATCCGCCGCAACACCGAGAGCCATAACGTCTATGTACAGGTCGTGGAAGGCACGGCTCCAGAGGCTCTGCACGACCTGCCAGAACCCGACGCCGTTTTTGTCGGCGGTAGTGGCGGCGCTTTCGAAGAGATCGTCAAGCTCTCCGCCGTCAGGGCGCGTCGGGCGGTCGTGCTGGCCCTCGTCACCCTCGAACGGGTCTTCCCCGCCGCCCGGCTTATCGAAGATTGCGGCCTCGGGGTAGAGACCACGTTCCTGCAGACGTCCGGGATGAAGGGTGTCGGTGATCTCCACCGTCTGGCAGCCGAGAGCGCCGTGTTCGTCGTCTCGGGGAGCCGGCCTTGATCGGGCTCGTGGCCACAACCGAGAACGGCCGTCGCAACGCCACATACCTGGCAGGCGCCTGGCCCGATGCACGCCTCTATGGGGGCAAGGCGAAAGTAGCGCTCCAACGGGCCTGGATCGAGTGCGACGGTGTCGTGCTCTTCCTCGCCACCGGGGTCGCCGTTCGCCTCATCGCCCCGCTGCTCGAAAGTAAGCATCGAGATCCCGGCGTGGTCACGGTCGACGACGCCGGCAAATTCGCCGTCGCCCTCTGTGGCGGGCACGAAGGTGGGGCCAACGCCCTCGCCACGAGGGTCGCGTATACGCTGGGTGGGACGCCGGTGATCACCACCGCAAGCGACTCTATCGGCTCTCCCGCCCTCGACTCCCTTGGCGAAAAGCTCGGCTTCCGGCTGGAGGAAGATTCTGACCTCGCTGCAGTAGGGGCCGCGCTCGTCTCCGGGGAGAGGGTTGGTCTCGTCTCAGACAGGCGTTGGCCGCTCGGACCGCTGCCAGAGAACGTCGTCTCCACGGACGAATGGGAGGCGCCCCTGATCCTCATCTCCGACAGGCTAGTGGAGACGACCCGTCCCGCCGTCGTCTACCGTCCGCGTTCGCTCGTCGCCGGCGTCGGTTGCAGCAGGGGAGTCAGTGCGGACGAAATACTAGACTTGCTTGGTAGCTCCCTGACGGAGGCTGGTTTGACAGAGAAGAGCCTCGCTGTCCTCGCCAGCATCGACGTGAAGCGCGATGAAGCAGGGTTACTCGAAGCCGCCGAGGAGCTAGACGTTCCGAACCACTTCCACCAGGCCGAAGTGCTCCGTGCGGTGGAAACGCCCCATCCGTCCGAGGTAGTACGGAAGGCGGTCGGGACGCCGAGCGTCGCCGAGGCCGCGGTGATCTCCTCCGGCGCGGAGCTGATAGTGGAGAAACGGAAGTCCGCGCACGCGACGATTGCCGTCGGGAGGTTGCCTGTGCGGGGACGGCTCGCGCTGGTCAGCCTGGGTCCTGGTGAGGATACCCTCGTTCCTCCGCTAGCGCGGGAGGCGCTTGCGGCCTCGGAACTCGTGGTCGGGCTCGAGCAGTACGTCGATCGTGTCAGGCATCTATTGCGACCAGGGACGCGCACACTCACGCCCCCGCTCGGCAACGAGGTGGAGCGGGCTGAGCTCGCGCTCGCCGAGGCCCGCTCGGGCGGCAGCGCGGCGCTGGTGTCGAGCGGCGACGTGGGTGTGTACGCGATGGCTTCGCCGGTGCTCGAACTGGCGGGTGATGACGTTGACATTGTGGTGGTCCCCGGCGTTACGGCTGCGCAGGCGGCGGCTTCTCTGTTGGGGTCTCCGCTCGGGCACGACCATTGTGCGGTCAGCCTCTCAGATTTGCTTACGCCGTGGGAGGTGATCCAGGCTCGGGTAAGGGCTGCGGCCGAGGGAGATTTCGTCGTCTCGCTCTACAACCCGCGCTCGAATGGCCGCGACTGGCAGCTCGGAAAGGTGAAGGAGATCCTGCTCCAACACCGTCCACCCGACACGCCCGTTGGCATCGTAAGGGATGCCTACCGCCCGGCCCAGCAGATCATCCTAACCGACCTCGCCTCTCTTCGTCCGGAGGACGTGGACATGCTGACGACCGTCATCGTGGGGAGCTCCCAGACCAGGGTCGTGGCCGGCCGCATGGTCACCCCGAGGGGATACCTCTCGTGAGGGCAGTCTTCGCCGTGACTGACGCCTGCGCCGGCTGCGGCGCCTGCATAAAGACCTGCCCGGAGAAGGCGATCCGACCCGCTCCCAGAGAATATGATGCGCCCCTCGTCGTTCTCGAAGACCGCTGTTCGGGATGCGCTGAATGCGCCGAGGTCTGCCCGGTCTCGGCGTGCATCGAAGTACTGCTGGAGGGAGAATGAGGCGCGTCCATCCCATAGAGACGGAGAGCTACCGCATCCTGCGCCAGATGGTGGACCTCTCTCACCTCGGGCCGCTCTCCCGCGCCGTGGCGGAGCGGGTTATCCATGCCTCGGCGGACCTGGATTATGCGGAGAGCCTCGTTCTCGACGAAGCGGCCTTGGAAGATGGGATCTCGGCCCTGCGGCGAGGCGCACCTGTAATCACCGACGTGGGCATGGTGGCGGCCGGGATCACAGGCCACTGGACGCGGTGCTTCGTCTCCGACCCACGCACCAGCGAACTCTCCGCACGGCTTGGCATAACGCGCACGGCGGCTGGCCTCCGGCTCGCTGCGGAGGAGGTCGCAGGGAGAGTCGTCTGGGTCATCGGGAACGCGCCGACCGCGCTCTTCGAGTTGCTCGAGCTCGACGTTGCTCCTGCGCTGGTCATAGGGCTTCCCGTCGGCTTCGTAGGCGCCGCCGAATCGAAGGCCGCGCTCCTGGGCAGCGGACTGCCCGCCGCGACCAACCGTGGGCCGAAGGGCGGGTCCGCGGTCGCTGCGGCCGCACTGAACGCACTTATCTACTACGAGGAGGGATGACGTGAGGCAAGCGGTGAACATCTCTGACAAGGT
>Ga0126314_10002036_pt1 | contig 10006 bp, 11 predicted proteins | sample Plot105B_FD_92535 | JGI IMG/M metagenome (GOLD analysis project Ga0126314, IMG submission 92535) | Serpentine soil microbial communities from UC McLaughlin Reserve, CA, USA - Plot105B | ecosystem: Environmental > Terrestrial > Soil > Grasslands | place: USA: UC McLaughlin Reserve, Lake County... | reverse complement strand
GGTCGTAGCGGCGGTTGGCCACGAACAGCGCCTCCACACCCCGGTCGCGCAGCGCACGCGCGGTGAGTTCGGCGTTCTCGCCTGCACCGATCACGAGCACGCGCCGCTCGGCGAGGGCGCCGAGGAAGTCGGCCGCCAGCTTCACCGCCACCGAGGACACGGACACGCTCGAGCGCGAAACGCCCGTCTCGCTGCGCACGCGCTTGCCCGTGGCAAGCGCGTCGCGGAACAGCCTGTTGGTGACCGGGCCGGTCACGCCCTCCACGAGTGCCATCTCGTACGAGCGCTTCACCTGGCCCTGGACCTCGGCCTCGCCCACGATCATCGAGTCGAGCCCGCTCGTGACCGCGAAGAGGTGCTCCACGGCCGCGCTGCCGCGCAGCGAGTAGATCGCGCCGAGCAGCTCGGTCGGGCGAAGGCCCGCCTGTCTCGAGAGCACGGTGAGCGCCGCGTTCTCCGCCTCCACCGGGTCCGCCGTGACGAGGTACAGCTCGGTGCGGTTGCAGGTGGAGATCGCCACGGCCTCGTGCACCGCCTCGTGCTCGACCAGCTCGACGAGCACGCGAGCGGCGCGTCCGTCCGGCAGCGCGAGCCGCTCGCGGAGCGGCAGCGGCGCGGTCTTGTGGTTCGCGCCGAGCGTGAGCAGCTCGCCGGTCACTCGTCGTCCTCTACGAGCTCCGAGATCTGACGCTCGATGCGTGCGATCTTGGCCCCGATGATCGCCACGTAGATCAGGATCAGCGCGACGAAGACCACGTACGAGGCCGCCACGTACTTCCCGGCCTCGTCAAGCGGCAACGCGGGCACGGTTCCTCAATCTCTTCAGCTGCATCGACGCGTGCTTGGCGGTCAGCTCGAGCTTCCACAGCGTCACGAACAACAGCGCCATCCCGGCGATCGAGACCAGGAAGGTGAGCCGCATGTCACCCGGCATGCTGCCGCCGGTCTGGGAGAGCACGCGCGGGTGCGTGTACGCCTCCGCCAGGCGCACCGCCACGAAGTTCAGGGGCACGAACGCTCCCGCCGCGATCGCGAACACCGACGAGTAGCGCGCCTGGCGTCCCGGGTCCTCTATCGAGAAGCGCAGCGGGTAGTAGACGCAGTACAGGAGGAACACGACGAGGAACGAGACCAGCACCGGCTCGTCCCACACCCACCAGTGGCCCCAGGACGCCTTCGCCCAGATCGCGCCCGTGACCAGCACGCCGACCCCGAGGATGATCGACATGTGGATCGCCACGTACGAGCGGAGGTCCCACGAGGAGTCGCCGCTCCGCAGGTGCCTGATCGCGAAGACGCCGCCGGCGATGAATCCGCAGAGAGCGACGATCGCCATCGGCACGTGCACGTAGAAGATCTTCTGGACGAAGCCCTGATCCGCGTCGTTCGGCGCGTAGAAGAAGACCATCGACAGAGCCGCCGTGACTGTCACGACGGTCGCCGCGGCGAGTGGAGCGAGGCCCTTGGAATACATCAGTCCTCGAGCAGGAAGTCGAAGACAGCGACTGAGAGAAGCACGAACACCACATCGTAAAGAGTGAGGAGCCCGAGCCAGCGGCCGAGGTCCTCCGGCCCGGCGTCCTGGCGGAACAGCGGCTCGGTCGCCTGCGCGCACGCGATCAGCACGGGCACCAGCAGCGGGAGCAAGAGGAGCGGCACGATCAGCTCGGGGGCGCGCGTCTCGGCGGCGAGCGCGGCCACGAGCGCGCCGAGCGCCGCGATGCCGAGGTTGCCGAGCGCGAGCACGGCGAGGAGCTCGGGAAGGGCTCCGCCGAGGCCCGGTCCCAGCAGCAGCAGGGCGAACGCCGGCACCGCCACGAGCTCGACAGCCGTCAGGAACAGGAACATCGCGGCCGCCTTCGCTACGAACAGCGCGGTCTGGTCCACCGGCGCAAGCAGCAGGCCGTCGATGCCGCCCTGCTCGCGCTCGGCGGCGAACAGCCTCGACACGCCGATGACGGCCGCCAGGAGCAGGGTGACCCACAGGACGCCCGACGCCAGCTCGCCGTCGAGCGAGTCGCGGTCGAGCCCGAAGTGGAAGAGCACGTAGACCGTGATCGCGAAGAGCGTCATCGCGGGCACCGACTCCTTCGTGCGGAGCTCTATCCGGAGGTCCTTGCGGAGGATCGCCCGGGCCGTGCGGGTCACCGGTAGAGCTCCGCGTCTACGGGCGCGAGGCGCCCTGCCTTCAGCCCAAGTGCAACATCCGACTCCTCGAGTGCGCTCCGAACGTCATGGGAGACCACCACCCGTGTACGACCGGATGATCTGCCGATGAGCGGTTCGACGAGCTCGGCCGCGGACGGATCCAGGTTGGCCCGGGGCTCATCCAGGAGGAGCACGGGCGGGTCATGCAGGATCGCGCGTCCAATGGCGAGGCGCTGGACGAGGCCTCGCGAGAGATCGCGCACGGGCTCGTCGGCCCGATGATCGATTTCGAGGGCGGCGAGGACGGTCTCGAGACGGGAATGGGGAACGCTGTGGAGAGCGGCGTGGTAGCGCAGGTTCTCGCGCCCGCTCAGCTCGCGGTAGAGGAGCGGCTCGTGGCCCAGGTAGCCGACCCGCGCCGGCAGCTTCCAGCGCTCGCCCGGGAGCGCGGCGCCCACCACGCGCGCGCTGCCGCCGTGCGGCCGTAGCAGGCCGGCCAGCACCCGCAGCAGCGTGGTCTTGCCGGCGCCGTTGCCCCCGAGCACGGCAAGCGTCTGACCCTCCTCGACGCGTGCGGACACGCCGGCGAGCGCGACCCGCTCGCCGTACCGCCGCTCGAGGCGCTCGAGCTCGATCGCAGCCACGCGCGGAAGCCTATGCTGAGGATGTGGCTCGGATGGTCGGCATCAACCACGTCGCGCTAGAGGTGGGCGACGTGGACGAGGCGGTCGAGTTCTACTCGCGCATCTTCGACGTCGTGGTGCGCGGGCGCGTGCCCGGCATGGCCTTCCTCGACATGGGCGACCAGTTCCTGGCCCTGGCCCGCAGCGAGGACCAGGTCGCGGGCGCCGGCCGCCACTTCGGTCTTGTCGTGGACGATCGCGCGGCCGTGAGACGGGCCTGCCAGGAGGCGGGCGTCGAGCTCGAGCCCAGCCGCGGCCTCCGCTTCCGCGATCCGTGGGGCAACCTGGTCGAGGTCGTGCAGTACTCGGACGTGCAGTTCACGAAGGCTCCTCCGGTGGCCGCCGGGATGGGACTCGACGGGCTCAGGAAATCCGACGCCGCGCAGGCGGAACTGCGCGAAAAGGGCCTGCTCTAGGCCGTTTTTGCGTCGCTTTGCGCGACGTACAAAACCTGAAGCTGTGCGCGACGTCGCAACCCTGCACCCGCCCGCTTGACGGCGGTGGAGCAAACTTCTACTGTCGACTGACAGGGCTTGGCCCACGCCCACTTCCGCAGGGAGGAACCATGCCGTCGCCCAACCGCATCGTCGCCGTCCTCACGCCGCTCGTCTTCGCCCCGGCGTCAGGCGCGGTGGCCACCTGGATCGCGAACAACGTGCCCGGCGCCGAGATCTCGGCGAAGAACCTCGAGGAGGTCTTCATCGGCGGAGCGCTGATCGGCCTCGCGCCCGCCGCCCAGTGGCTTCACGGGTGGCAGAAGTACGAGGCGAGGCGGGCCGAGCAGGAGGCCGCGGTGGAGCTGGCCAACGTCGCCTCCCCGCCGGCTGCACCCGCCGCCGGCGGCGAGGCCGATTTCGAGGAGCCCGCTGAGCCCGAGGACTTCGACGTGTCGATGGAGTCCGACGTGTCGATGGAGTCCGACGAGCTCGACGACCTCGACGCGCTCGACGAGGAGCTGTTCGCGGACGAGCAGCTGGCCGAGACAGGGAGCTGAGAGCCATGGCCGCGCAGGGACTCGACCGCGCCACCGCCCCGCCTCCGGCGAAGGCGAAGCAGATGCTGGAGAAGATCGGCGGGCGGTGGTGGAACGTCTACATCGGCGGCCCCGAGTCGGGTGGTCACGGCTGGACGCCGGCTCTCGTCAACGAGTACGTCAAGCAGGGCATCGACCGCTTCATGCTCACCTACGTGGGCCGGCAGAAGCGTGGCCCGCTCACGCAGGCGCAGGGCCGGGCGGATGGCCTCGAGGCGCTTCGGATCGCGAAGTCGTTCGGCTATTCCGGCAGCGTCCCGCTCTGCCTCGACGTCGAGCTGTCGACGTTCGAGAGCGCGCCCTCCAAGGCCGTCGAGTACGCGCGTGCCTGGTGCGCCGCGGTGCATGACGGAGGCGCCCGCCCCGGGGTGTACGCGAATCCGGGTCCGCTGAAGGCGATGGCGGGGAAGGTCCCCGCCAACTTCGTCTGGTGCGCCAGCTGGGTGAGCCACGGCCCCGCGCCGCACGACCCGCACGACATCCCGCAGCTTCCGCGTGAGCTCTGGTCGCGCCCGGGGGCGCGTGCCTGGCAGTACGCCGGGGCCTACGCCAACCAGCCCTGCCGCGTGCTCGACCTCGACGTGGACATCAACGTGGCCGACCTCGGCTGCCTCGCGAAGCCCCCCGGACATCACACCGGCACGACGACGCGCGGCCCGCGGCTCGTCCGCCGAGGCGACAGCGGCAAGCCGGTGGAGCGCCTCACGCGCCGGCTCGCATACGTGCGCTCGGGGAAGAGCGGCAGCGCGTACCTCGAGGCGCCGAGCAGGCGCTTCGACCGCGGCGCGGAGACGGCGCTGATGTCGTTCCAGCGCGAGCACCGGCTCGCGCCGGACGGGGTGTACGGGCCGGACACGGCGCGCGCGCTGGCGCGAGCCGCGAAGGCTCAGCGAGGGCGCAGCTCGAACGGCTCCGAGGCGTCGAACGGCAAGCCCGCGGCACGTCCGGCCACGCTCCGCGCCCTGATCGACGACGCCCGCCGTCTGGACGCTCAGTCCGAGCACGCCTGGCAGCGGCTCGTGGAGTACGGAGAGAGCCGGCAGCGGCTCCTGGAGCGCGTGGGAGACGGCGGAGACGACGACCGCGCCCTGCTCGAGATCGCGGGCATCCTGCGGCGCATGGAGAACACGCTCGAGACGCTCGTTGCGGTCGAGCAGCAGGAACTGGCGGCGCAGGCCGAGGCCAAGGCCGCTCCCGCGAAGGCACAGAAGGCCACCGCGACCGAGGAGGCGGCCGCCACGGCGCCGCTCGCGCCGCCCGAGCACGCGAACGGAGCGCGCGAGGCGCTCAGGCTGGACGAGCTCGGCGACGAGGAGCTCCATGAGCGCGTGGACCGGCTCAGGCGAGCGATGGGTAGGTCACGTGTCGTCCTGATGAGGCGCTACCTCGAGGCGGAGAAGAAGCTCGCCGTAATCGCCCCCGATCGGAAGCCCGACGACGACCGGAAGCAGCGCCGCGAGCCGGCCAAACGCCGCGAGCCCGCCAAGCGCCGCGAGGCGCACAGGAAGGGGCCGCCGGCGGCCGATCACGTGCGCGACCTACAGAACGCGCTCAACGAGTTCACCGAGAAGTACCTCGAGGGCATCGGACCGGTGATCGTGGACGGCAAGAAGGGCCCGGCCACGAACAAGCGCATCCGCAGGGTGAAGTACTACCTCGGCTATCGCGGCGCCGACCAGAAGGCGGCATCCGCCGATCCGGACTTCCTGCGGCGGATGGAGCATCCGCGCTCGGGGCGGGCGCTCGGGCCGGCGATGGTGACGCGAGGTATCGCGCGCCGGCGCAAGCAGAACAAGGCCGCCAAGGCCGCGGCCGCGCCGGCCGCCGGGGTGGGGACCTTCGACAGCAAGCCGGTCGCCGCCTGGATGGTGCCGTACCTCGAGTGGGCGCGCGCCCACGGCTGGCAGGGCTCGCTCACGAGCGGGTACCGGACCCCGGAGTACTCGGAGCACCTCTGCATGGGCATCTGCGGCGCTACGCGCTGCCCGGGCCGGTGCGCGGGCCGGACCTCGAACCACGTCGGGAGGGTCAAGCCGCTGGGCTCGATCGACGTGTCCGACTACACGAGGTTCGGCGAGCTGATGCGGCAGTGCCCTTACTCGCCCAGGATCTTCAACAACCTGCCGAGCGACCGGGTCCACTTCTCGAGCACGGGCGGCTAGCTCCCGCGCTCGAGCATCTGGGCCGCGTGCTCGAGCGTCGGCTCGACGATCGGCCACGACTGCTCGATCGCCTTGGGGTTGCCGGGCAGGTTCACGATCAGCGTCCTGCCGCGGACGCCCGACACGCCGCGCGTGAGCAGTCCGAGCGGCGTGTGCAGCCGCGAGTCGGCGCGGATCGCCTCGGCGTAGCCGGGCGCCTCGCGGTCGATCACGGCGCGCGTGGCCTCGGGCGTCACGTCGTCGATCGTGAGGCCCGTTCCCCCGGTCGTGAACACGAAGCGCACGTTCTCGAAGTCGCACAGCCGCTTCAGCGCCCCCATGATCGACTCGCGCTCGTCGGACACCAGCTCGTGCTGCACCTCGAGCCCGGCCTGCTCGCACAGCCGTACCAGCGCCGGGCCGGACACGTCGTCGCCCTCGCCGTTCGCCAGCGACGTCGAGATGGTCAGCACCGCTGCGCGCGCTCTCACGGCTCGCGGCGCCAGTCGTGGCGCCCGCCGGACTTCTCGAGCAGGACCACCTCCGCGATCTCCACCCCGCGCTCGATTCCCTTGACCATGTCGTAGACGGTCAGCGCTGCCACCGACGCCGCGGTGAGCGCCTCCATCTCGACCCCGGTCTTCCCGGTCGTGCGCGCCTCCGTCTCGATCTCCACGCCCCCGGCCGTCACCTCGATCCGCACGTCGATGAACGACAGCGGCAGCGGGTGGCAGAGGGGGATCAGGTCGGCGGTCCGCTTGGCCGCCTGGATGCCGGCGAGCCGCGCCGTGCCGAGCACGTCCCCCTTCGGCGCGTCGCCGCGCGCGACGGCCGCGGCCGTCTCGGGGGCCATCCGCACTACCGCGCGAGCCACCGCGCGGCGGTCGGTCACGTCCTTCGCGCCCACGTCGACCATCCGGGCATTCCCGGCCTCGTCGATGTGTGTGAGCTCGTCAGGCAGGCTGATGGACGCGTTGCGCCGAGGCGATGAGGTCGCGCACGGCCCGCTCCTCGCCGCGCCGGAGCAGCTCGACGGGGTCGGGGTCGCCGTTCACGATCGACTCGAAGAAGACCTTGCGGTCCTGGTAGGTGGGAAGAGTGCCCTTCGCCCAGCCGCGCACCTCGTTCAACAGGATCGCCAGGCGCGCGTACGGCTCGCCGTACTCCTCCGCGATCTCGTCGCGGATCCGCTTGGCGAGCGCCGGCGAGGCGCCCGCCGTGGAGATCGCGATCGCCAGCGGGCCGCTGCGGATGATCGCCGGCAGGATGAAGTTGCAGAGCGGCGGCACGTCGACCACGTTCACGAGCATCGCGCGCCGCTCGGCGTCGTCGTAGACCCGGATGTTCACATCGGTGTCGTCGGTCGCGGCGATCGCCATGAACACGCCGTCGAGATCGCCGGCGCCGGCGTACTCGCGCCGCTCCCAGCGGATCGAGCCTTCGCCGGCCAGCTCGCGCAGCGGCTCGACGGCGTCCGGCGCGATCAGCGTGACGTCGCCCTCGCACGCGAGCAGCCCCTCGACCTTCTCGAGGCCGACGTCGCCGCCGCCGATCACGACGCAGCGGCGGCCGCTCAGCTTCAGGCACGCGATGTAGAAGGGGGTGTCGAGCATCCCCTGGACGCAGCTCTGGTCGCAGATCCCCTTGCGGAGCTGGCAGACGCATTCCTTGCCGGCGTAGGCCTGGGCGGGCATCGGTTGAAAGTCTAGAAGCGGGTAGCGTTGACGCGTGGATCGCGGCAGCCCGTGGACGACGCTCCTCAGCGCGGCGGGCGCGGCGGGAGCCGCCATCGGCCTCGTCTATGGCATCGGGGGCGTGGTCCTGTCGCTTCGCTACGACGGCTTCGGCATGACCGGGCAGCAGGCTGTCGCCTACAGCTCGCGCGAGGTCCTGCTCTTCCACGGCGCGCGCTCTCTCTTCATATGGGCGCTGCTCGGGGCCGCTCTCGTGCTTTCGCTGCGGGCGCTGGCCGATGACAGGCGCAACGCGATCAAGGCCCGGCTGTGGACGCGATGGGGACTGCTCGGCGTCTGCGCCCTCGCCCTGGTCCTGTTCCTCACGCTTCGCGTCTGGTGGCCGCTGGCGGCAGTGGTCGCGGGTCTGGCGATCCTCCTCGCGGCGGCGCGCTGGCCGGACTCTCCGCTTGCGCGCTTCCTCGCGAGTGCCGCCGCCGTGGCCCTCGTCGCGGTGGCCTACGAGGCGGACCGGATCAGCTACCAGCTCGACTGGACCTGCGTCGACGTCGCCGCCGGTGCGGAGACGGACAAGGCATCCGAGCGCAGCTGCGGCATCCTGGTCGGCCAGACCGACCGCGGCTACTACATCGGCCAGCCGGGCTCGTCCAGCAGCCTGAGCCGGGCGCCCTTCGAGCCCGACTCGCGCTACCGGCTCGTGTTCATCCCCGTGGAACGCGTGGCGGGGGCGTACGCCGAGAAGCAGAAGGCGAGGGTCATCCGGGACAACGCCGACGCCAGGCGCGAGTGGCTCCCGGCCCGGATCGGCGACATCGAGATCCGCTAGCGCTCGGGCGCGTCGCGTGGTGAGACGGTCGCGCGGGATTTACCGCACGCCTACCGGGTGCCTACCCGCGCGCGGTCCAATCGCTGCCATGGCCACACGAGATCACCTGCTCAAGACATGGCGCGCGGTCGCGGCTGCGGCCCTCATCGCGGCCTGCCTCCTCGTCCCGCCGGCCGGCGCGGCCGCGTCCGGACCACGGCCCGATCTGAAGCTGCCCGCCATCGCGGCGAGCGCGTCGCTGGTTCCCGGCTCGACGTTCTCGGTCACCGTCACGACGCGCAACCGCGGGCGCCGGCGGGCGCAGAGGAGCTCGAAGACCGCGCTCTACCTCTCGCGCGACGACCGCGCCAGCCGGGACGACATCCGCCTGGGCTCGGCCAGGGTCCCGCGCCTCAGGCCGCGTCGCTCGGTCAAGCGCGTGATCACCGCCAGCATTCCGGCGGGCTCGCCGGCCGCCGCTCGGGTGCTGGCGTGTGCGGACGCGACCCGGAGGGTGCGCGAGTCGCGAGAGCGCAACAACTGCCGCCCCGCCGCGACGGTGATCGACGGCGGAGTGCTGGGCGGTCCGGAGCCCGACGACGATGGCGATGGTTACCCGAACTCGGTCGACTGCGGGCCGAGCGACGCGGCCATCCATCCCGGCGCGGGCGACAGCCCCGACGTCCCGGCGATGCGCGACACTAACTGCGACGGGATCGACGGGGACGTGGGCGCTGCGATCTTCGTGTCGCCAACCGGCGACGACGCCAACCCGGGGACCCGTGAGCGCCCGCAGGCCACCTTCGGCAGGGCGGTGTTCACGGCCGAGGAGCAGGGCAAGGACGTGTACGCCACCCAGGGCACTTACGCCGAGATCCTGCGCATGCGCGACGGCGTGAGCGTCTACGGCGGGTACGCCCCTAACTGGTCGCGATCGCCTGACAACCGCACCCGGCTCAGCGGCACCGAGCCCGGAGGTGACACCGCCGGCGCGGTCGCCGTGGACATACGCGAGCCGACGCGGCTAGAGCTCGTCCGCCTGGAGCCCAGCGCGCCCCAGGCCGCCGGTGGGAGCTCGTACGGCTTGCGGGGATTCCTGCTGTCGGGCCTCATCGTCGATCACGTGGTCGCGATCGCCTCGGCCGGTCGCGCCGGGGCCACGGGCGCGGACGGCGCCGCGGGGGCTCCGGGACAACCGGGTGGGCAGGGCGGCCCCGGTGACTGCATCCGCTCCGGCGCCGGAGGCGCCGGCGGAGCGCCCGGCCGCAACGGCGGATCGGGCGGCTACGGAGGCTACGACTCGAAGCACGGCAACCCCGGTCAACAGGGCTTCCTGCGCGCCCCGGGTGACTCGCGCGGCCAGATGGGCGGCGTCGGCGGGCCCGGTAGCGCGGGGACCGCGGTCGGAGGCCGCGGCCGCGACGGCGACCCGGGCTACAGGGGCCCCGACGGCGGCGGGGGCCTCGGAGGCCGCGACAGCAGCGGCGCGTGGTACGGCGACC
>Ga0126314_10002035_pt1 | contig 10009 bp, 11 predicted proteins | sample Plot105B_FD_92535 | JGI IMG/M metagenome (GOLD analysis project Ga0126314, IMG submission 92535) | Serpentine soil microbial communities from UC McLaughlin Reserve, CA, USA - Plot105B | ecosystem: Environmental > Terrestrial > Soil > Grasslands | place: USA: UC McLaughlin Reserve, Lake County... | reverse complement strand
TCCTTGTGGCGTTGGGGCCTAGCAGCCGAAAGGAGAGCCTGGTAGATGGCCTACGGAGGAGCGAACGAGGCCTGGATCGTCGGAGCGGTCCGCACACCTATCGGAAGGCACGGCGGCGCCCTGAGCGCGGTTCGTCCCGATGATCTGGGCGCGACGGTCCTCGAAGCCCTGGCGGAGCGTACAGGGGTGCCGTCTTCCGAGGTCGAGGACGTCTACATGGGCTGCGCGAACCAGGCAGGGGAGGACAACCGCAACGTCGCGCGCATGTCGCTCCTGCTAGCAGGGTTCCCGGAAGATGTCGCTGGCGCCACCGTCAACCGCCTGTGCGGGTCTGGCCTCGAGGCAGTGGCGAGCGCGGCGAGGGCCGTGATGCTCGGCGAGGCGGACGTCTACGTAGGCGGGGGCGTCGAGTCCATGAGCCGCGCGCCTTGGGCCGTGCCCAAGCCGGAGCGGGCGTTCCCTACGGGACAGCGTACCATGTACGACACCACCCTGGGCTGGCGCTTCGTCAACCCGAGGATGGAGGAGCTCGGCCACACAGACTCCCTTGGGATTACGGCAGAGAACCTGGCCCAGGAACGCTTCGAGCTCACCGCCGAGGAGCAGCGGCCCGAGAGGCTGGCGGGCGAGTACAACCTCTCCAGGGAAGCCCAGGACCGCTTCGCCCTCCGCAGCCACGAGAAGGCCGTCGCTGCGATGGACGAGAAGCGCTTCAGGGAGGAGATCGTCCCCGTAACCGTGAGAAGCCGCAGGGATGAGACCATCGTAGAGGCCGACGAGGGGCCGAGGCGCGACACCTCCATGGAGAAGCTCGGCAAGCTCGGGCCGGCCTTCAAGGAGGGCGGGACCGTCACGCCCGGAAACTCCAGCAGCCTCAACGACGGGGCAGCGGCCGTGATGGTCGTCTCCGGGGAATACGCCGAGGCGCACGGCCTGGAGCCAATGGCCAAGGTGCGGAGCATCGCCGCCGCCGGCGTGCCGCCAAGGGTCATGGGCATAGGTCCCGTGCCAGCCACCCGGAAGGCGCTGGAGCGGGCTGGCATCTCCCTCGAGGACATCGGCCTTGTCGAGTTGAACGAGGCCTTCGCCGCGCAGAGTTTGGCCGTGGTCTACGAGTGGGGGATGGACCCCGAGGACGAGAGGCTCAACCCCAACGGCGGGGCTATTGCCCTCGGGCATCCGCTCGGATGCTCGGGAGCGCGCATCCTGACCACGCTGGTGCACGAGATGGGTCGCCGCTCCGAGGTGCGGTTTGGGCTCGCTACCATGTGCATAGGGGTCGGGCAGGGGATCGCGATGGTGGTAGAGAGGCCGGCTTGAGGGGAGAGGAGCGAGGAACGAGAGAGCAGCCGCCCTATCTCTACCCTGACTACGTGGCGACGCGCCTGCGGGCCCCGAATAAGCCGCTCATCATCCTCCCCCGGACCCTCTCGGATACGACCGGGCCTGCCTACGGACGCGGCCGGATAGGAGAGCTGGATAACGACCTCACCCGCCAGCACGCCAGCGAACCTCAGGGGGAGAGAATTATCGTCTCGGGACGCGTCCTCGACGGCGGCGGGCGTCCGGTGAGGAGAAGCCTGGTCGAGATCTGGCAGGCCAACGCCGCGGGGCGCTACACCCACAAGGTAGATAACCACCCAGCCCCACTCGACCCGAACTTCAGCGGCGCCGGCCGCTGCCTCACCGACGACGAGGGCCGTTACAGCTTCGTCACCGTCAAGCCGGGGGCTTACCCGTGGAAGAACCACCACAACGCCTGGCGCCCCGCACACATACACTTCTCGCTCTTCGGACCTGACTTCAGGAGCAGGCTCATAACCCAGATGTACTTCCCCGGCGACCCGCTCTTCTATCAGGACCCCATCCTCCAGTCGGTGCGTGACGAGGGGGCGAGAAGACGCCTGGTCTCGGCCTTCGATATCGAAACGACGGAGCCGGAGTGGGCGCTCGGGTACAGGTTCGACATCGTGCTCGAGGGAGGGGACGCCACCCCGATGGAGAACCGCAGGTGAGCTCCGAGCCCACGCCCTCTCAGACTATAGGGCCCTTCTTCCACGATGCCCTCCTCGATGAGGACCGCTCCGAGCTGGTAGCGCCGGATCATCCCTCGGCTATAAGGATCGAGGGCACCGTCTACGACGGGGAGGGGGAGACCGTGCCAGACGCGATGGTCGAGATCTGGCAGGCGAACGGGGCGGGCCGGTACAACCATCCCGCAGATGGCCGCGAGGAGCTGCCGCTCGACGAAGGCTTCTCCGGCTTCGGGCGTTCGGGGACCGTAGATGGCGGCAGGTTCTCCTTCGTGACGGTCAAACCCGGCCCCGTTCCCGGTCCGGAAGGGAGCGAGCAGGCACCACACATAATGGTCTCGGTCTTCGCCCGCGGCCTGCTCAAGCGCGTCGTAACCCGCATCTACTTCCCCGGCGAAGAGGAGGCAAACGCCACGGACCCCGTCCTCTCGTCCATCGAGGATCCAGAGCTTCGGAAGACCCTCGTAGCCTATGATGAGGGGGACATGTTGCGCTTCGATATCCGCCTCCAGGGCGAGAACCAGACCGCGTTCTTCGAGTCCTAGAGATGGCCGAGGACCTGTTCAGACCGATCTTCGTCCCCGAAAGATTGCGGGAGGCCGTTTCGGGAAGAGCGTGGCTGCAGGCGATGCTGGATGCGGAGGGTGCCCTGGCCGTCGCTGAGGCGCGGGCCGGCCTGATCCCTCCAGAGGCAGCCGAAGCCATCGCTTCCCGCTGCGACGCGGGGCTCTTCGATCCCGAGGAGATCGGAAGCGAGGGGCGCGTGGCGGGCAACCCCGTACCGTCGCTCGTGCGGGCGCTCACCGGGGCGGTCTCAAAGGCTTCCGAAGACGCCGCCAGGCACGTCCACAAGGGGGCGACGAGCCAGGACATCATGGACACCGCTGCGATGATCGTCGCGCGGCGGGCGCTCGACCTCATCCTCATCGAGGTCGACGGGCTCTCGACGGCCTGCGTCAGGCTCGCCGATGCCCACCGCGAGACCATGATGGCGGGCCGTACGCTACTGCAGCAGGCCCTGCCTACCACCTTCGGCCTCAAGGCCGCGGGCTGGCTCGTCTCGGCGCTGGAGGCGCGGCGGAGGCTGCTCGAGGTGCGCTCGTCGGGCCTGGCCGCGCAGCTGGGTGGGGCAGCCGGGACGCTCGCTTCGCTCGGCGGCTCGGGGGTCTTGGTTCTCGAGGAGTTCGCGCGCGAGTTGGAACTCACCGAGCCAGTTGTGCCGTGGCATACCAACAGGTCAAGGATCTCGGAGCTCGGGGCTACGTTGTCTCTCGTCGCTGGCGTCATGGGGAAGATCTCGCTCGACGTGGTGCTGATGGCGCAGACGGAGGTGGGTGAGGTCTCCGAACCCCCCGGCGACGGACGCGGAGGCTCTTCGACGCTGCCGCACAAGCGAAACCCCGTCCTGTCTGTGACCGCCGTCGCGAGCGCCCGCAGGGTGCAGGACCTCTCGCGCACGCTCCAGGCGGCGACTATGGGGGAGCACGAGCGCGCGGCCGGGGCCTGGCACGCCGAGTGGGAGGCTCTCGGCGACGCCCTCGCCCTGACCGGCGGGGCCGCCGCCGCCGCGCGCGAGGTCGTGGAGGGCCTGCAGGTCCACACGGGCCGCATGCGCGAGAACCTCGGCGCCACACGGGGTCTCCTCCTCTCCGAGCACGTGACGACCATCGCCGCGCAGAAGCTCGGCCGGCTGGAGGCTCACGAGCTCATCGAGGCGGTCTCGCAGCGAACGCTCGAGAGCGGGAGATCCCTGCGCGAGGAGCTCATGGCCGAGCCCGCCCTGCGAGAGGCGCTCTCGCAGGAGGAGATCGACGCCGCACTCGACCCGGCGCGCTACCTCGGTTCCGCAGGGGTGTTTATCGACAGGGCCATCGAGCTCTACCGCAACGAGAGGCTGACATGACGGCGGGCTCTCCCGTCCCACTGCACCACGTGCTCGAAGGGCCTGAGGACGCCCCCGTGGTCGTCCTGGCGAACTCTTTAGGCACCACGCTGCGCGTGTGGGATGACCAGGCATCCGCCCTTCAGGCTCGCTTCCGTCTGCTGCGCTACGACCACCGCGGACACGGCGGCTCGCCCGTCCCTCCCGGACCGTACGGGATCGAGGACCTCGGACGGGATGTACTGGCGCTCCTCGACGTGCTGGAGATAGAGCGCGCCTCCTTCTGTGGCCTCTCCATAGGGGGGATGGTCGGTATGTGGGTGGCGAACGAAGCACCAGAGCGCATAGAGCGCCTGGTGCTCAGCTGCACGTCGGCCCGGCTCGGTCCGCCCGAGACCTGGGAGAAGCGCGCCACGACGGTAAGGGCCGAGGGCATGGGCGCGGTCGCCGATGCCGTGGTGGAGCACTGGTTCACCCCGGCTTTCCACGCGAGCCGCCCCTACACCGTCGAGTGGGCGGCGCGGATGCTGCTGGGTACACCAGCCGAGGGTTACGCGGGGTGTTGCGAGGCGATCCGGGACATGGATTTGAGCGGCAGGCTTGGGGAGATCCAGGCCCCCACGCTCGTTATCTCCGGCGCCGACGACCCCGCGATACCGCGGGATCATGCAGAGCTCATCCGCGGCTCTATCCCCGGCGCCCGACTCGTGGTGGTCCCAAAAGCGGCGCACCTGGCCAACGTCGAGCAGCCTGAGGCGGTGACGCGGGCTATACTCGCCCACCTCGAAGGCGTTAGGACTGCGGACGAGCCGGTCCGAGATCTCGGCATGCGGGTCCGCCGCGAGGTGCTCGGGGAAGATCACGTCGAGGCGGCGATTGCGCGCACTACGGAGTTCACTTCAGACTTCCAGGACCTCATAACCCGCTACGCGTGGGGTGAGATCTGGACGCGTCCTGGCCTCGATCGCAGGACGCGCAGCGCCATCACCCTGACCGCGCTCGTGGCTCTGGGCAGGCTCGATGAGCTGGAGCTGCACCTCCGCGCGGCGCTGCGTAACGGCCTGAGCGCAGAGGAGATCAAGGAGGTCCTGCTCCAGAGCGCCATCTACTGCGGCGTGCCGGCTGCTAACTCGGCCTTCGCCGTCGCCCAGAGCGTACTCGCCGCCAGGGACGCCGAATAAGAGGAGAAGGGGCTGTGAGCCGGATTTGGACCGCCGCCGTGATGCTTGATGCAGGCATCATCCTGTGGGCGCGCCTCGAAGGGGAACCCGGTTGAGCGCGTTCAGGGAAGCGGAAGGGTAGTTTTGCGAGGCAAGGAGAGGCGGCGCACATGCGCACACAGGTAGGGATCGTAGGAGGCGGGCCTGCGGGGCTGCTGCTCTCACACCTGCTGCACCTGCAGGGCATCGAGTCGGTAGTGCTCGAGCGCCGCAGCCGCGAGGCGCTTGAGTCGGAGATCAGGGCCGGGGTGCTCGAGCAGGGCACCACCGATCTGCTGGTCGAGACCGGCGTCGGGGATAGGATGCAGAGGGAGGGGGCAGTCCACCACGGGATAAACCTGCAGTTCGACGGCCGCAGGCGTCGCATCGACCTGAGCGAGCTCACGGGCGGACAGGCCATCACGCTGTACGGCCAGCACGAGGTGGTAAAGGACCTCGTGCGCGCCAGGCTCGAGGCGGAAGGACAGCTACTCTTCGAGGCCGAGGGCTTCGATGTCGGTGGCATCGAGTCGGAGGAGCCGACAGTAGTCTACCGTCAGGGCGAGGAAGAACAGGAGATGCGATGCGACTTCGTAGTCGGGTGCGACGGCTTCTACGGGGTATGCCGGCCCTCCCTCCCGGAGGGAGCGCGCACCGAGTACGAGCGTACCTACCCCTTCGGCTGGTTCGGCATCCTCGTCGAGTCGCCCCGGTCTTCAGAGGAGTTGATCTACAACCTCCACGAACGAGGCTTCGCGCTCGTGAGCACGCGCTCGCCGCAGATTCAACGCCTCTATTTCCAGTGCGACCCCAACGACGACGTGGCCAACTGGCCGGACGGCAGGATCTGGGAGGAGCTCCACACGCGCACCGCCATCGACGACTGGATGCTCGAAGAGGGAGAGATCACCCAGAAGGGCATCGTGCAGATGCGCAGCTTTATAGTCGAGCCCATGCAGTACGGTAGGCTCTTCCTCGCAGGGGATGCTGCGCACATCGTGACGCCGACGGGGGCGAAGGGGATGAACCTTGCCGTCGCCGACGTCCGTGTCCTTACCCTGGCGTTAAACGAGTTCTACGCATCAGGGAGGACCGGGTTGCTCGAGGCCTACTCCGAGACCTGTCTGCGCCGCGCCTGGAAGGCCCAGCGTTTCTCCTGGTGGATGACATCCATGCTGCATCGCTTCCACGAGGAGGACGCGTTCAGGCACCGCCTTCAGGTCGCCGAGCTGGACTACGTGACGAGCTCCTGGGCCGCGGCGACTACCCTGGCAGAGAACTACGTTGGCCTTCCCATGGAGCCGGCTCATGGGAGGGATCGAACATGAGCCGGCAGCATTTCAGTTAGCTCTGATCTTGCTGACTGGCTGAAAGCGAGGCCTGAAAGGCCGAAGCGGGCTGAAAGGCGCCTGGCTGAGCCTTGGCTACAAGCCAGGGCGCCGGCCTGACAAGAGGAGCCCGAAGGGCGTAGCGTGCTAGAAGTCCTCCGGCGGGAGCCCGCGTGCCTCGAGAATGCGTCCGATGGCGAGACCTATCTGGGAGTTGGGCGTTGAGGCTCCTGCGGTGAGACCGATGCGGACGGGGCCGTCGGGGAGCCAGTCCCGCTCCTCTACCTCCTCCCTCGCGTCGAGCGGCGTGCTGGCCGGCTTGTGGCGTATGCGGTCGCCCTCTATGCAGTCGCCGCTGGCCACGTGGTAGCTCTTCGGAACCCTCTCTGCGGCGATGATCGCAAGGTTGTTCGTGTTCGAGGAGTTGTAGCCGCCGATGATCACGGCGATGTCGAGCGGGTGCTCGAGTAGCTCGAAGAGCGCGTCCTGTCTGTCTTGTGTCGCAGAGCAGATGGTGTCGAAGAGCTCGAAGTGCTCCTCCAGGTTCTCCTCACCGTAGCGCTCGACTATTGCCTTCCTGAGCTCCTCGCCGACCGCCATCGTCTCGCTCATTAGCATGGTGGTCTGGTTGGCGACGCCGATCTTTTGCAGATCACTCTTCGGGTCGAACCGTGGGCTCATCCCGTGGCCTAGCCTCTCCCTCAGCTCTTCCGCGCTCGCGCGGCCAAGGATGAAGTCGACAATGTAGCCGGTCTCTTTGAGGTTGCGGACGATCAGGTACTTCCCGTTGCCGCCCTCCCTCGTTGTCTGAGAGGCTGTAGCCTTCGTCTCCTCGTGGTAGTACTTGCCGTGGATTATGCTCGTGAAGCCTCTCTGGGCGTAACGCGTGACGCGCTTCCAAACAGAGAGGACCGACCCGCAGGTCGTATCCACCACTATGCACTCCCTGTCCCTGAGCTTCTGGATCCAGTCTACGGGCGCGCCGAAGGCGGGGAGCAGCACCACGTCCTCTGGGCCGAGAGTGTCGAACTTCTCGTCCGGGCGGCCGTCGAATCCCTGGGAGAGGAACTCTATCCCCATCTCGCGCAGGCGATCGTTCATGGAGGCGTTGTGGATCATGTCCCCCGTTATGTAGATGCGCCTCTCGGGGAACTTCTCCCTGGTCTGGAATGCGTAGTCTACGGCCCTGTCCACCCCGTAGCAGAACCCGAACTCGTCGGCGAGGTGCAGGGTGAGGCCGTCGGCCTCGAGGACGTTGCCGTTCTCGCGGACCCTCTCGACCACCTCCGAGCGGTAGTCCCTGTCAAGGAGGTGCTGCACGTCGTCGCGCATCCTGAAGCCCTTGCGGTAGTATCTCTGATCCGTCACGCTCGCCTCTTGTTAGCTCTCGCTCGAAACCGTGAGTTTAATTCTAACAGGTGGCGGCTGTATCTCCGGGAGACCTTTCACAAGATTCTTGTGAGGTTGCACGAGACACGAAGGGTCTTTCGTGGGTGTAGAATATGTCGCCATGGAACGAGGCAAGACCACCGTAATGCTCGCCGACGACGACGCGGTAGCGCTGGATGGCGCGGCGGAGGCCCTCACGGGGGCGGGCTTCAGGGTGGTGCGCGCCTCTGACGGCCAGCGGGCGCTGCAGGAGGCCCTCGCCCGCAGGGTCGACCTTATCGTGATGGACGTCTCCATGCCGCAGGTCAACGGCGTCGAGGCCTGCCACTGCCTCAAGGCGATGCCAAAGACCTCGAAGATACCCGTTGTCCTCATGGCCGCCAAGAAAGACCCTGGCGCGAGGACGCTCGCCGAGCGCACGCAGGGCTCGGTCCGTGTCCTGCGCAAGCCCTTCACCCCGGAAGAGCTGGTCTCCGTAGTGAAGCAGCTCGCGAGGCCAAGGTCTCTGCTGCACTGATCCGGCGCTACGGGGCATGAACCCTCCTGAGAGACGATTGACCCTGGACGATCTGCCCCCTCCACCGCTCTTCAAGCTGGTGGGAGAGAGCGGCGAGGACGTCTTCGAGAGCGCCGTGGTCGGGGACGAACCGTCGAGCGTCGGGGCCCTCTTCGCCTCATGGGAGCTCGCACGAGAGTTCTCCGCGGCTGCCGAGGAGTTCGGGATGGAAGGTCTCGCGTGGCTCGAGCCGCGAGAGATCGAGGACTGGGGCGCGGTCGAGGTCTACGCCGCCTCGGGGGAGGACTACGTTCTCGTGGTCTCGGAGCGGGGGACCGGGCTCTTCCACGCAGACGACGTGGCGCAGCGCGCAGCGGAGGAGGCTGAGAAGGTGCCGCTCCCCCTCTACATCGTGAGCGACGGGAGCGGAGAGGCGCCCCTGATCTCCGTGCCCTCCGAGGGTGAAGAGGTGCTCGTGGCCGCGCTCTTCAGCTCGACCGAGAGGGCGCGAGCCTTCAGGGAGAGAGCCTCGCACCTGGATCTTCCGGATAGCCTGGGGACAATAGAGGATAGGGAGGGGCTGAGGCGCCACGCGCTTGTCGCCAGGCAAGCAGGCGCAGACTACGCCGTCATAGACCCGGAGTCCGGTCTCACGCAGGCTATACCTATAGAGGAGTTGATCTCGTGAAGCCTGTCCTCGCCGCGGATGTAGACTCGACCGTCTGGGATACGGGCGCCTGGGTACGCGAGGCCGTGCTCCAGGCCACAGGAGAGACCCTCGATTCGGAGGCCGCTTCCACCTGGACCCACATCCTCGATGCCTACGGCGAAAAGACTGCAACGGAGGTCTACGAGCGCGTCCTCTCCCCGGAGCGTGTCAGGGAGCGCGAGCCCTACGCGGGGTCCGTTGAGGTCCTGCGCCACCTGCAAAAGGAGCGGGGCATAAAGGTGCACTTCGTAACCCGCAACCATGACCCTGGGGCGATAGCCCCGCACCTCGAGCCCTGGCTCAGGGAGCACTTCGGGGAGGGGGTGGGGCTCACGGTCACGAATGGAGACAAGCTCACGGTTCTGCGGGAGCTCGGCGCCTTCGGCCTGGTAGACGACAGGCCCGAGACCCTCGAGCGCGCCGCCGACGCAGGGCTGTGGGCGGCGGCCAGGATCCAACCCTGGAACCGGGGTCTCCTCGCGCGCAGACCCGACGTTCGCGGCTTCTCCGACTGGCGCGAGGTCCCTGGCCTCCTGCCTGTGCTGTAATGTATTGCGCAGAGCGATGGAGGAGGCGCGTTGGAAGGTGGGGAGAGAAGGGTAGGGATGCGGGAAGAGGCGCCCCAGATCAGGGGGTTCCTCGGGAGGGGGAGCTTCGTCTCCGTCTCCGCCCGCATCGGCAACGACCTGTCGGGCTACGTCTGCGACCATGACGGGAGCGGCCTGCTCCTCGACGTGCGCGACCAGAGCGGGGATGCCACGGGCTACGAGTTCCTGCCATGGTCGAGCATAGAGCGGGTGAGCTTCGAGGAGGGCTAGACCTTGGCCCACGCAGGGGTGAGTATCTTCGCGGACCTCCCGGAGCTCGAGACGGAACGCCTGCTCCTGCGCAAGATGCGCCCGGAGGACGCGCGGGCCGTCTTCGCCTACGCCTCGGACCCCGAGGTCACGCGCTACGTCCTATGGAGAACGCT
>Ga0126314_10002033_pt1 | contig 10011 bp, 11 predicted proteins | sample Plot105B_FD_92535 | JGI IMG/M metagenome (GOLD analysis project Ga0126314, IMG submission 92535) | Serpentine soil microbial communities from UC McLaughlin Reserve, CA, USA - Plot105B | ecosystem: Environmental > Terrestrial > Soil > Grasslands | place: USA: UC McLaughlin Reserve, Lake County... | reverse complement strand
TCGCCCGCACCTCCTTGTCAACAAAACGATCGGGGCACGGCCCATGGTATAATCGCGGACTTCTCCCCCGCCTGCCGGAGTGGCGGAATTGGTAGACGCGCCGGACTCAAAATCCGGTGAGGGTAACCTCGTGTGGGTTCGAGTCCCACCTCCGGCACAACCTAAATCTCCTGCAAATCCAGGAGTTTTCCTAGTATGTACTCAGAGACCCACGTTCACCTAAGGGCGGATTGGTGACACTTTTGGTGACAACCGCCGCGGCTTTGGTCTAGAAGAGGACCGCATCCATAGTCTTTGCTGCCTCCATGCCCATGCCGGGCAAGACATGAGCGTAGGTCCTCAAGGTCGTGGAGATGTCTTTGTGACCTAAGACCTCAGAGACAACCTTGACGGGTACGCCGTTCAGAAGTGCAAGCGTTGCATACGTATGCCTCAAGTCGTGGAAGTGGATCGGAGGAAGACCGGCACGGTTGCGCAAGGGCTTAAAGTAGGCGGTGTAGAGGGTCTGCGGGTGCAGATAGCCCCCTTGGTAGGTGGTGAAGACGAATCCTTTCTCATCCCACGAGGGGGACTTTAGCTTTTCTTCTGCCTGGCGCTTGCGGTGCGCCTTGAGGGCAGCCATCGTCTTGGAACCTAGGTCTATTTTTCTTTTCGAGGAGAACCGTTTGGGGTCGTCTATCTCTACGCCCCCAGACGGCGAGACGGTCAGGCCACGCCGGACCTGCAGGTATCCAACTTCGAGGTCTAAATCCTCCCATTTAAGTCCAAGGATCTCGCTCCGCCTCATCCCTGTAGAGAGTGCAAGCACGTAGAGGACCTCCAGTCTGTTGCCCTCGGCGTTCTTCAAGAGGGTCGCAGCTTGCTCCTTGTTTAGGCACCGCATTTCGGGGGGCTTCGGCCGGGGCGACCGCGCCGAAGCCGCGACGTTGCGGCTCAAGAGGTCTAGTCTTACAGCTTCCCTCAGGGCGGCGCTCATGGTGGTGTGTATGTAGTTGACGGTGCGCGGAGCTAGGCCCTCCTCTAGCTTGGCGCGGTACAGACCTTCGAGGTGCGCAGCGGTGAGCTTCTTCAGGCGCGTCTTGCCAACGGCCGATAGCAGGTGCTTTCGGACGATCTGCTCGTAGCGGGCGTAAGTAGAAGGCCTAACCGAACCCTTAGCCGAGTTTTTGAGCCAGTTTTTCAGGTACTCCGATACGGTGAGATTTTCGGCGTCAAAGACCAATCCAGCGTCGCGCTCCGCTATAGCCTTTGCAAGCTTGGCCCGAGCCTCCGCGTAGGTCTTCCCGTACACCACCTTGCGTTTGGGTCCCTTCAAGGTCTCAACCGAGTATCGCCCCTCCCACCTGCCCTCGTTTTGCCGATAGGAGATAGTTCCTTCGCCAGAACCGCGTCTCTTCCCCACCCTTAATCCTCCTTACGCTTCTTCTCCCGCTCGGCGAACTCTTCCACACTCTCCGGATCGTACAGCCACCCTGCCGCCGTCTTTACTGCCCTAAGCTTCCGCGCTTCGGCGAGGTCTATCACCCCTTGTCGGCTGCGACCTAATTTTCTTGATACTTGTCCAGTAGACATCCACCTCTCTAACTCCTTGATACTTACCAATTCTAAACCCTAAAACTAGCCTGCTTTATTCTCGAACATCTTACTATGTTTCTTGACAAATATCAATACTGCTAGTAAGATACTAGCGTCGGATAAAGAAGCGGCCCCGGCGGTGCTGGAACACCCCGAGGCCCGGACCACAGAAAGGACATAGAGACTGTGGCCGAGGACAGCTTAGCGCACAACGCGCACCCTGATCCAGAGGACCGGGGCGGAGATCTGGAGCATATTGATGAGATCACCATGCGTGCGGTGCTGCCAACAACGAGGTTGAGGCCGTGCGCCAGGTGCGGCGGCAGGTTTATAGGGCGTGACCTTTACACAGTCATAGACTGGCATGAGTCTTTGACGTTCTTCGAAGGTGACAGACTTTGCGAGGAGTGCGCCAGGAGGCACGGTGTGCTGTAGAATGGCGGCACCCGCTCCCGTTTCAGCCTCCAAGGTTGTTGCGCTAATCCGTTACCAAGGGAGGATAGCCACTGAGGCAACCAATAAGGCGTTGCTGGTAGGCCACGGGTACAAGCAAAGCCATTGCCGCTAGCTGGTAGTCTAGTCAACCCCTGGTGTACCAGGCTCCCAAGCGGCTCCCCTTGCTAGCCGCCCTCGGGCTTCGGTAGGTTGATCTGAACGTTGGTCTGCGAGTTCGGAACCCCGCTCTGGAGCCGACGCACCCTGGCCAACTCCCTTATCGAGCTCACAAAACGCCGGTGGGCCCGCTCCTGCCAGCCAAGGTAGAACTTGAGAAAGGAGTGCGACATCCGCTGACTCTTGGGGAGCTCGGTTATTAGCTGAGCACTCAAAAGCAGGTCGAGTAGTTCGGTGAGCATCCACGCTGAGACGATCTTCTCTACCAACAAGCTCTCCAGCGGGCTCGGGTCGGGGCCACCGATCTCGGAGCGCATCATCTCGAGTCTAACAACTAGGGCCTCTTCCGCCAGCGTACGGCCGCGCGCAGCGGTTTTTATTAGAAACCGCTGCCCCATCCGAGCAAGCTCCGAAGCCTCGCGTATGACCTCGGGCCCAGATTCGCGCAACGCCCGCCGAAGCTCCACGCGGGCCTTTTTATCGCCGTTCGCTACCTTGTCGCTGAGCTTCTCAAGCTTTGCGAGCCTATCCTTTGCGTCCTTCGACATCTCGAGTGCTCTCACGTAGCATCCTCCATTCTCCCTTATGTTTGTGAAAACCGACAACGAGCAACTGTGCCCGGGTAAGTATCTCTGCGGCCCCCTCCAACTCCTTCACAAAGGCCGCACTCGCTTCCAGGCGCTCCTTTTCTTTGCTCCAGCGGGTGGTCTCCTCTTCCCTTCTGAGGCGCTCTGCCTCGTCCAGCTGGGCGGCTGCGTGGGCAAAGTCGCCTGCTCCGACGTAGACCTTTCGCACCTTCTCGCCATCCCGGCGGCTCTTGTAGTAGTAGACGCGGCCGTTGCGCTTCTCCAGTCCCACCCTGGGTTACGAGCGGTTACGAAGTCGGGGAGGCCAGCGGAGCGTAGTACACGTGCCCCACACAGCAGCCACCTCGACCAGGTGTTTGCCCGCACCCCTTAGGATGATGTCTTTACGAGGATCTATCTAAAGTCCTTACGCCCTTGGCACGCCTACTGCTTGCCACGGGTCCGATCCTCCTTCGCTCCCCACTCCTTGACGCTTTTCTCGTACCAGAGGGATCCCATAGCAACCTGGCGGTTTCTAGGTTCTATTCCTCGCGTCTTGCACCTCGGCCCGAAGAGCTTGGGCTGCTTGTCGGGCCCCAGAACACTGTATCCTTAAGTGTCTCATATGGAGGTGCTTGAAGTGCTGCCTCGGCCATCTTAGCCATCTCTAAGAGCGCCCCTCCGGCCCTGGCAAACGACTGCTGCCTTTTTGCCTTATCCTGGGTGATATGCTTATCAGCGAAGCGTGCTTCTACCCTCTCGCTCACCTCTGCTAACTCTTCTATGTATTGCTTCGCGCGCTCAACAAGAGGCAGGGCTGCCCGCCCCCTCCCCTCATTGATCATAGACCCGGCAAGCAACACGCCCTGCTCCTTGAGCAACTCGGCAAGCAGAAACAGGTCGATCCAAAAAAAGATCTGTCCATTCGGGTTTTCTAGCTCTTTCTCATACATCCTTATGCGTTGCTCTACGTAGTACAAGAGGGCTTCAAGGGCTTGGGATTCGGCGGACCGAAGAAACTCCATCTCGCTAGACGGTGGAGCCCCAAGCCAGACTTTAGATTTTTCCGTGTGAACCGGCTCCTCCGACAACGCCTCCTGCGGAACCACCTCCTCCTCAAGATCGAGCAGTTCCTCAACCTGTACCCCATACCCCCGCGCGATCTTAGATAGCGTTGGCATGACCGGGTGCCGCCGCCCGCGTTCGAGCTCGGAGAGAGTATCCCGGCCTATACCGATCTTCTCGGCAGCTTCCACCAACGTTAATCCCTGCTGAGCCCGTAGAAGCCGGAGCCTCGTCGGAAGCGACCCTTGCATCATGTAGCACCCTTTCCTTTTAGTGCCGGGTGTTTCATCGTAGAAAGCCTACCACTACGCGCCCCTCATGTCAACACTACCCAACGCTACCCGACACTGTGCTTGACAATGTAGGATGATGTCGGGTACACTGCAAATAACAGAGGGGCCCTGCCTACCAAAGCTCAAAAAATGGGCCCCTCGCCGGTAAACGACCTATCAGGGAGGCCGTCTGACCAGCTAAATATACTGCCGCGGCATCTCGGCCGCAAGACGCTTACACAACGAAAGTCGCAACAGAAAGAGAAAGGGTATCGGAACTTATGGAAGGTGTACAAGAAAACGCCCAGCAGCCGGAACACGCCACCATCGCGCGAATCGACGGCATCAGGTTCGGCGACGAGGACATGAGCGGGCGCGTGAAACTGCTCTGTACCGAGGTTACCGGCGAGTTCGCCGGCAACACCATCGCGTTCTGGTGCAACCTGAAGAATATGGACGGGCTTTTGAGCCCGTCCATGAAGCTGTACCAGATTCTAGAGGCAGCCCACGGTGAGGGCTGGACCAAGAAGTTCGGCGCCTTAGAAACGACTGTACAAGCCTTGCGCGGCAAATACATTGCCGGCACTTCGGTACCGAAGGACGTCAAAAAGGGCGGCGTCGGCAACAACCTGAAGGACGGCACCATAGAAGCCGTGCCTGAAGGCTTCGAGCCGGAGACTCAATCCCCTTAACACTCAAAGAAGAGGGGGCCTCTTTATGTCCCCCTCTTCGTAAATTCATATGAAAGGCTTCTAACAAATGATGCCCGTCCTTACGACCCCAACTGAGAAAGGTCTCTCAGAGAGACACAGGCACATGCTCGAGGTGGAGAGCTGTATTGCTCCTGAAGTCATCGCCGCTCGAGGCTACTGGACAGCCGAGGCGATAGACGACCTCAAGAGTGTCGACGGCATAAGCCAAAACCAGTACTACGCCCCAGCGCTGGTACTGCCCATATACGGTGTCGATGGTAGGTACCACTACAGTCGGGTGAGACCCGACAACCCACCACCGAATCAGGGGAAGTACATGCAGCCGACCGGCACCCCTAATGTGCTCGACGTACCGCATGCCGTACGGAGCAAGGTTCTGGACCCTAACTATGGGTTGGTTGTGGTGGAGGGGGAGCGCAAAGGGGATGCTCTCGCTTCTTTGGACATACCCGTAGTGGTCGTTTTTGGTGTCTGGAACTGGTCCTGTAAAGCCGGTAAAGACACGCCCTATGAGACACAGCTCCTCTTACCGGACTTCGAATCTATACCTTTGTACGGTCGCTCGGTAGCTCTCGTGTTCGATGCCGACGTACACACTAACAGCAGCATCCAGTTAGCGGTGGCTCGATTCGCACATCGGCTCAAAGAGAGAGGAGCCCGGCTGTGGTAGCTAAACCTAACGGCCGGGTACCCCATCTGGGTGGGGGTATAGCGCTACTGCCGCTGGGACCTAAGGGTGAGAAAAACGGGGTGGATGACCTCTTGGCCCAAGGCTACAACTGGGGCGACATAACGTCTTTCATCTACCCTATGGATGACGTTATCAACATGAAGACGGGTGAGTTCTCTCTCAAAAAGGGTCTTACCCCCTCGTCATCATCCTCATACCCTACCTTTGAACATGATGATGACGACTTGCCAGCTCTCACAATAGAGGAGTTCCTGGCCGAGTCTCCATCTAGTTATGACTGGGTGGTCGAGGGTTTGGTGGGTAAGGGCGCTATAAGCAAACTGGCCGGCCAGGCCAAGTACAGTGGCAAGACCACCCTTCTCTCTCACATGGCCTCTAACGTGCTCGAAGGTACCCCTTTCTTGGGGCGGGCCACAACACGGTCGAGAATCTTGTACTTGACCGAGCAGGGACGGAACTTCAAGGAAGCTTTGGCGAGCGCTGGTCTGGATGACCCATCCGTACAGGGGTTTCACATCGTACCTATTGATCGAGTCTTTGATCTTGGGTGGGAAGCTCTGATCTGCAAGGTGGGTCGCTACTGTGAGCAGAAAGACATAGGCTTTCTAGTGGTCGACACGCTGATCGAGTTCTCCGACAACGAGGGTGACGATGAGAACTCTGCTGGTAAGGCAAAAGCAACTCTCAAGCCGCTAAGGCACATAGCCACCACCCGTAATCTTGGAGTAGTGATAACCCAACACCACAACGTACAGGGCCGGGGCCGCGGCTCGACTCAGTACGATGGTGGTGTCGACATACTGCTTGATCTCCGGCCTCTGAACTCAAACGAAAGCGATAACGATAACCCTAACGTCCGTATGCTCGAAGGCATAGGGCGAGGTGTCGGTTTCAAGACCTACATCAAGCTTACCGATGAGGGTTACGAACCCTTGACGGCTCCCGAGGACGCCCTAAAGGACGTCTCCAAGAATGCCAGGATCATACTGAGGTTCTTACCCGTTCTGGAAGCAGACGCGGTAGCAATAGCTGAGTTGCTCAAGACCCTTAAAGAGAGTGATATCAAGATAAGCCGTGCCACTGTCGACCGAGCTCTCAAAGAGCTGAAGAACGAGGGTCTCGCTGAAAGTAAGGGTGGAGGCACCAGTACAGACCCACAGCGCTTTTGGAGGTCCGAGCCGGCCACGAAGGATAAAGATGACCCTGAGGATAGCGAGACCACGTCGTCATCATCATCCTCACAGGCCGAGGTTGAACATGATGATAACGAGGCTTCGATCCCTGAAAAGGTTACTCCTATCCGGCCCGGTATCGAGGTCTTGAAGGAGTCTTCGATTCCCCAAAAAGGGAAGAAGGGCAAGAACAAGGTAGTACCTCCATCCCCAGAGGAACTGGCCGAGAGGTTCGACTGCTACGTTTACACCGAAGAGCGGTTAGCAGAGTGCCACCAGTGGGTTACTGAGCAACCGTACATGTCGATCGACATCGAGACCAAGGGCAAGAACAAAGATGAGGCAACACTTTACACCAAAGCCGTTGTCCGCGGGGTGGGGATTTACGCAGAAGGTAAAGGTTGGTTTTTGGACTGTGATCACCTAGATGACGAAAAGGTATCTTCCCTCTTACGCGAGCTGGAGACCAAACCAAAATACCTTCACAACTCAGCGTTCGACATACCGCGCGTCTACCGCCGCTTCGGTGTCCTCTTGAACAAGGGTGCGCGTGACACGCTGATAGCGTCCAGGGCTGCCCATGCCGGTGAATGGGAAGAAAACCAAAAGGTCGATAAGCAGGGTCGGCTCACGACCACCCGTCAAAAGAAGAGCTTTGAGCTAAAAGACTGTATCGCCCGTGAGCTTGAGGTGGAGATACCCAAGATAAAGCAAACGTGGACGGGGCCTCTCACCGATGCGCACATGGAGTATGTGATGGATGACATAGCCTATCTCAAAGATCTCTATTACAAGCTTTATGAGTTGATAGAAGATCGCGGGGTCAAGACCGCCTATGACACCATTGCAGATACCGTGCATATGTTCCTGGAAGCTTCTGCTTTGGGGATCCCGATAGATGCTCGGATGCTGGATAACATCCAGAACGACACCAAGAAAGAAAGGGATAGAGCTGAGCGTCAACTCGAGAGACTGGCCAGAGAGCACGCGCCTCACCCAGAAGGTCTCGAATGGGTATGGGGCAACAGCGATAAAGACACCAGTCCTAATGGTAAAGGTCGAGCAGGGATGCACCGCATGCTGCAGCTGGTAGATGTGAAGTTGTCTAACCTGGAGGTGGAACCGGCTCTTCTCGACAACAGAGATACGCACCCGCTCGTTAAAGCTCTCTATGACTACCGCAAGGCGGCATCGGTCTACAGCAAGTACCGGCGCATCCTTGAGGACTTCTACGAGGATGGCCAGATCTTCCCCCAAGTCAGGATAGCCGGTACCGTCACCGGTCGGGTCACCTATTCTGATCCAAACATCCAGGGGTTCGATAAGAAGAAGACCGACAAGTACCGCCAGTGTGTTCGGGCCGAAGAGGGGTTCTCCATAGTCAAAGGGGACTTCGCTCAGCAAGAGCTACGAATAGCTGCCCACTGGTCCGAAGACTCCGCCCTCCTGAACGCTTTCGCCAACGGCGAGGACGTCTACATGAGGGTTGCGGAGAAGATTGTCGGCAAAAGGGTAAAACGCGGCACCAAGGTTGGAGAGAACGCAAGGGCGGCCGCCAAGAGAGCCGTGCTCGGTTACCTTTACGGTCTCGGGCCGACGAAGTACCGCAAGAACGTCTATAAGGACACCGGTGAGGATATCTCCGAAGAGGTGGCCAAGAGGGATCGCCAGGCGTTCCGGGAGGCGTATCCTGAGTTTCATCGCTGGCAAAAAGATCATGGTTCTTACAAGGATGAGACGAACCTTCCCAAACCAGATAGGTGGGAGACACGCTCGGTAAGGGGATGGCGCCGGGTGGTCTCCGGCCACTATGAAAGAAAGTCAGAGTGGAAGCAGAAGAACGATATCCCGGCCGACTGGATACCTAAGTACACAGACCGTTTGAATGGTCCGATCCAGTCTACTGCCGGCGACATTCTCTACCTCACCTTGGTCAAGCTCGATGCCGATCTTAGTGCTGGTTTGCACCCCCGGTACCAGCTTCCTCTTTACCGCCCACGATGAGGTTGTTCTCACTTGTCCGGACGGGATCGCCAAAGAGGTGGCTGCCTGGTTGAAATCCAAGATGGTAGAGGCCTTCGAAGAGGTGCTAGGACCTGAGCTCGGTGGGCCTAAATCTGTGGAAGTTGGCGGCGGTCCGAGTTGGGGTGAAATAGAAGGGTGGTTCTAGAGTGCTACCGACGAACCAGAACTCATTACGCACATACGCTTGGGTCAGGGTTCTATCAGGGGCTCCGGCCTTTGTTGGGGCCAGTCGCTGATCGTTTCGTAGGAGATCGCTATGGCAGGGGATAAAACGAAGCAAACTACCCCGCTATCGGAGGCTGAGGCGCCCCTGGAAAGGATCGAGCAGCTTGCCGAACCCCTGCACACATCTCACGAACTCATGAGCGCCAAGGAAGCGGCGGACTTCTTGCGGATGCCCTACTCCGAGTTCCGCAGGCTGGCCCCTTACCTGCCGCGGCACCCAGTGACCGAGCGACGCTACGTCTACCATCGTAAGGAATTGCTCGAATGGGTGCTAACCCGATGACACGCAATAACTGAACCTACACTAGGCTACCGCTTTTTCGGAGATACAGATTAAGGTAGCTATTTCAACTTAGTGAGGTACTCTGGGGCAATGGTCAGGATAAATCGAGCCAGCTCATCAAACTCTCCTATAGTCATGTCTAACACCCTCGGGGTGACCCGCAAGCCCACCCTCTGCAGCTGTGCCACGTCGCCGGGACTTAACTTGCCGTCTTGGGCGTTGAAGACGTAGCGTAAAACCTCTATATCCGCCGATCGACCTCTTCGAACCTTACCTCAGGGTACACGACGATAATACGTCTTCCACACACAGTGATAATGGGTCTTCCAAAGCGTCGCGGGTCACGATCGGGGAGGAAGAGGAGACCACGGCACAATCCAGCAGCGGCGGACAGTCTTCTGTGCAGGAGAAACCGGGACCGAGCGGGGTTAACTCTCCTATCATCTCAACATCGGTCGAAGAGGGCACACCGCCAAGCGAGGAGAAGCCGCCAACCACATCCTCCAAGGATGTCGCCCTTTCCTAAGAGGGTACTTGCTAAGAAGAACACGGTAAAGAGCAAGATTTCGTGAGAGCAGCGACCTCCAAGGCAAGGAGGTGAGGATGCCAGGAGATTGAATGAAGCGCGCCGCTCTCAGAAGGGGACACCACGGATCTCTACCACCGCCTGGCGGGGTCCGGCACATAGAGAAATTTTTGTAAATGTAGGAGTTTTCCTAGTATGTACTCAGAGACCCATCTTCACGTCGCCGGGCTTGTCCCGTTGGGAAACACCGCCCTCACCCTCTCTTAAGCTGCTCGAACTCTATGTA
>Ga0126314_10002032_pt1 | contig 10012 bp, 7 predicted proteins | sample Plot105B_FD_92535 | JGI IMG/M metagenome (GOLD analysis project Ga0126314, IMG submission 92535) | Serpentine soil microbial communities from UC McLaughlin Reserve, CA, USA - Plot105B | ecosystem: Environmental > Terrestrial > Soil > Grasslands | place: USA: UC McLaughlin Reserve, Lake County... | reverse complement strand
TCGAGGAACGGTTCACCATCGACATCACGCTGCGCGACTCCAAGACCTTCCAGCCGGCATGGTCTTCGTACGCGATCAACGAGGTGTCGATCGAGAAGGCGGCGCGGGAGCGGATGCTCGAGGTGCTGGTGGAGATCGATGGGCGTCCACTGTCGCGATGGGCCTGTGACGGCATGCTGGTCTCGACTCCTACCGGCTCAACCGCGTACGCCTTTTCCGCCGGCGGTCCGGTGGTTTGGCCAGGCGTGGAAGCACTCTTGGTGGTGCCGCTTAGCGCTCACGCCCTCTTCTCCAGGCCCCTTGTGCTCAGCCCGACCTCAACAGTTGTGGTGGAGGTGCTCGACGTCTCGCAGACGCATGGCATGGTCTGGTGTGACGGCCGCCGCTCGGTCGAATTGCTGGCTGGTATGGAGATCGAGGTGGTCCGAGGGAAACAACGACTCCGGCTGGCTCGCTTATCGGAGGCGCCGTTTACCGATCGCTTGGTTCAGAAGTTCGGTCTTCGGGTGGAGGGCTGGCGAGGGGCGGCTGACCCAGCCATCACCATGATCGACACGACTGCATGATCACTGAGCTTCGCATCGCCGACCTCGGCGTGATCAACGATGCGACGATCAGCCTGCATCCTGGTCTCACCGTCGTGACCGGTGAGACCGGTGCCGGCAAGACCATGATCGTGACTGGGCTTGGCTTGCTGCTCGGCGGCCGGACGGATCCGCGATCAGTTCGTCGGGGCTCGGAGCGGGCGCGGGTGGAAGGCCGGTTCAAGATCGATAATGCCGAGCTGCTGCAGCAGCTCATCGCGGCCGGCGCAGAACTAGACGATGACGAGTTGATAGTGGCGCGCCATGTCACAGCCGCGGGCCGCTCGCGGGCTTATCTGGGCGGGGCTCAAGTGCCGGCCAGTGTCTGTGCTGAGCTGACTGCGACGGTGGTGAAGATCCACGGACAGGCGGAGCAAGAACGTCTCACCGAGGCGGATCGGCAACGGCAGCTGCTCGATCGGTTTGCCGGTGCTGCGGTCCTCGAGCCGCTTGACCAATACTCAGTTCTTTGGGCAGAAGAGCATGCCGCACGGGCAGAGCTAGTGCAACTACGAAATGAGGCCCAGAGCCGAGCTCGTGAGATTGACCTGCTGAAGTTCGGCCTAGAGGAAATCGAGCGGATCGGACCTAATCCCGGCGAAGATATCGAGCTGGCCGCAGAGGCTATGCGGCTGCAGTCGGCAGACGATCTGCGCGATTCGGCGCAGTCGGCGGTACTCGCATTAGCGGGCGCTGAGGATGAGGCCGGCGGCGCGTTGGCGCTGCTGTACGCAGCACGCAAGGCGTTTGATCCGGCAGTGTCGCGAGACCCTGCTGCAAGTCAGCTGAGTGATCGACTGGCCGAAGCGAGCTATCTGCTCACCGACCTGACAGCCGACTTGGCACGCTATCTGGACGCTCTGGAAAGCCAGCCTGGACGTTTGGAACAGATCGCCGAACGCCGAGCTCAGCTGAACACGCTCACCCGGAAATACGGCACCACATGCGATGAGGTACTGCAATGGGCTGCCGAGTCGGCAGTTCGATTGACGCAGCTCGAACAAAGCGATGAGCGGATCACCACCTTGGAGGCGAGGGTGGAGGAGCTGAAGCGCGAACTGACTTTTCTTGCCGCTCAAATGACTACGGCGCGATGCGCGGCGGCGGCGAGATTTCGCGAGCTGGTCCTGCCTGAACTTGCTGCCCTGGCAATGCCACATGCTCATCTGAACTTCGATGTCAGCAGCGCCGATCTCGGGCCCTCGGGTGCTGACCGGATTGATCTCGTCTTCGCCGCCAATCCAGGCAGCGACCTGCGCACTCTGGGCAGGGTGGCATCGGGTGGCGAGCTTTCCCGGGTCCGACTCGCGTTAGAGGTCGTCCTGGCAGCTGATCAAGAGGCCGTCACGCTGGTCTTCGATGAGGTGGATGCTGGTGTGGGCGGCAAGGTTGCGGTTGAGGTCGGTCGCCGTTTGGCGCGGCTCTCCCAGCACACCCAGGTCGTTGCGGTCACTCATCTTGCACAGGTCGCTGCTTTCGCGGATCGGCATTACGTAGTGGTCAAAGCTGAGGACGGCCAGGTCACGACCAGCGGAGTCGTCCAGGTTGCCGATGAGGATCGGGCCGCCGAGCTGGCGCGCATGATGGCCGGGCTCGACACCACAGAATCGGCCCTGGCTCACGCCGGTGAACTCGTGAGCCTTGCAGCTGCGGCGCGAGCGTCGGGAATCGCGCCCCGATGAATGGAGGATCGATGAGCGGACCCGGTTCGTAGGTTCGGTTGGTCGGGGCTGCTGCGTAGGGTCCGCGAAGAGGGACGACATCATCGGACTGAAGGCGCGATGCGCGAGCGCCGCCCAGACGGTGGGCGCGAGCGTCGGGAATCGCGCCCCGATGAATGGGCCGAGCAGCGCCGAAAAAGGGCAAAGTCTCACAAAGCTCTCATCTCTCGCTGCGTACTTTCACTGCATGCGGGTGCTCGTCGTGGAGGACGACGTACGGGTTGCTGCCGCGATCAGGCGTGGTCTACGCAGCGTGAACGCCGTCGGAGACGTCGCAACCACATCAAGTAGTGCCTGCACGCTGCTGGCGGACACGCTGTACGACGTCATCGTGCTCGACGTGAAGCTGCCTGACGCGGATGGCTTCGTGACTTGTCGCCGCCTTCGTAGCGCCGGAAACTGGACGCCCATCATCATGCTGACCGGCCGAGCCCGGAATGATGACCGAATTCGCGGGCTCGACGCCGGAGCCGACGACTACCTCACCAAACCCTTCGCCTTCGGTGAACTGCTCACCCGGCTGCGGGCGCTCGCCCGACGCGATGTCACTGAACGGTCTTCAATTATCACGGTCGGTTCGCTCCGGCTAGACCCGGTTTCGGCGCAGGTGTGGCGAGGCGAGCACGAGATTCGGTTGTCGACTCGGGAGTTCGCACTCCTCGAGGCCTTTATGCGCAGCCCCGGCCAGGTTCTCGGTCACAATCAACTGCTGGACGCCGCCTGGGACATCGGTCACGAGTACCGATCCAACGTGATTGAGGTGTACATCCGATACCTGCGGGAAAAAATCGACCGTCCATTCGGCGTACGGTCGCTGGAGACAGTACGCGGTCTCGGTTACCGCCTACGGCCCGACGGCGGCGGATAAGGCATCCGTTCGGTCTCTTCGCTGAAGCCCACGCTGCCGGGGTGGAAAGATGGACGCCGAGATGCGACTTCCCACATTGCTGCGCAAGCGCGGGACACCTACCGAAATTGGGGGTATTGCCCGCCTAGATAGGCGTACCAAGAGCCTCACCAAACGGCTTGGCCCCGGCGAGATAGCGATAATTCACCACAGCGATCTCGATCGGGTTAGCGCAGAAGCGTTGGTGGAGGCGGGCGCAGCGGCAGTAGTCAATGCAGTGTCATCGGTCTCCGGCCGCTATCCCAACCTGGGTCCGGGAATACTTCTCGAGGCTGGCATACCGCTGATCGACAATGTGGGTGACCACATCTTCAGCCGTGTCCACGAGGGTGACCGGCTCACCGTGGACGGCGGCAAGCTGATCGACTCGTCAGGGAATGTGGTTGCCGAGGGAATTCTCTACACAACCGAAATCCTCGAAGACCACCTGGAATATGCCCGCAACGGCCTCTCGGACCAGATCGAGGCATTCGCCGACAACACCATGACATACCTGCGAGTCGAGAAGGAGCTGTTACTCGAGGGCGTCGGCGTGCCAGATGTCGCCACCCAGATCGAAGGCCGTCATGTCTTGATTGTCGTACGGGGCTATGACTATCGCGGCGACTTGGCTGCACTGCGGCCCTACATCTCGGAGTACCGACCGCTGTTGATGGGCGTCGATGGCGGCGCCGATGCGCTGATCGAAGCAGGCTATAAGCCGGACATGATCATCGGCGACATGGATTCGGTTTCGGATGAGACTCTGCGGTGCGGCGCAGAGCTGGTGGTGCACGCCTACCACGACGGTCGCGCGCCGGGGCTGGAGCGGATCGAGAAATTGGGACGGCGCGCAGTGGTTTTCCCAGCTCTGGGCACCAGTGAGGATGCTGCGATGCTGCTCGCCGACTCGAAGGGAGCGAGCGTGATCGTGGCCGTAGGAACGCACGCTTCGCTGGTGGAATTTCTGGACAAAGGCCGGGCGGGGATGGCGTCCACCTTCCTGACCAGATTGCGGGTTGGCCCCAAGCTCGTCGACGCCAAGGGCGTATCGCGGATCTACCGCAGTCAGATCAAAACCTGGCACCTGATCTTGTTCGTGCTATCCGGCATCATTGCGCTTCTTACTGCGTTGTTATTCACCGACGTGGGATGGGCGTTCGGCAATGTCATCGCTGCCCGGATCCGTGACCTGATCTATTGGATAAAGGAACTCTTCACATGAAAACTTGCGGGAGCGCAGCGACCTCCGGCCCCAGCGGCGAGCTGCGCCTTGATTAACTTCCGCTACCACATCGTGTCGTTGATGGCGGTCTTCATTGCTTTATCCGTAGGTATTGCGGTTGGTGTGTCGCTTAGCCCGTCGGTCGACCAGGGCCTGCTGCAGCAGGCTGCGCAAGATCGCAAACAGGTGGCTGACCTGCGAGCCGAGCTAGATCGGCGCAAGGCGCTCGACGATTACCGCAATGCCTATGACGAGCAGGTTGGCCAAGAAGTCACCGCCGGAGTGCTGAACGGGCAGCGAGTCGCCATGGTTGCCATGCCGGACGCTCCGACCGATGTGCTACGGACGATTTCCAACGCGGTCGTTGCCGCCGGCGGCACCGTCGTACGCGATGTCAAGGTCAACGCCGAAGCGTTTGACACGGCTGGCGCGGAGGATGTCAGCGGCGCGCTCGCGGACTACTTCGGCCCACTTGGCCTAAGTGACACCATGTCCCCATCCACCAGGTTTGGTGTCGCGCTCGGCAGATCGATCGGATCGAAGGAGCCCGAAGATCGCGACGCACTGGCGATCGCAATCGGGGAGTCGCTAGAAAAAAGGGGCTTGGCCACTATTAGCAAAGAAGCGGCGGCCCAGGCGCAGTTGATCATCGTCGTCACGGCCCGAGCAGCAGAGCCTCAGACGCCCACCGATGAGCTCACCGCGCACGTCCAATTCGATGTGGGTCTGACGAGCCGGGCTGGCGTGGTGCTGGCAGGCCCGAACAGTGAGGAGATCCAGGGTACGGATGTGCTCGCGGCACGATCGGACGCAACTGCGGCGGATAGCCTCAGCACTGTGGATGTAGCCGATCTCAGCAGTGGCGTGACCACCGTCGTACTGGCGGGCAAAGAGCGACTGCTTGGTCGGCCGAGCCAGCACTACGGTGCGCTTGCAAAGGGGATGCGCCGCTGCCTCAACTGCCGGTGCGCTAGCGGTGCATCGGCGTTTGGCCTGCGCGGCCTCGGGCGCTGCTGCCGCTCTACTGGCAGCAGTCGCTAATCGAAGAACGGCTCAGTCGAACCCGCCATCCCGCTGGCTAAGAACCAACTATTCCGGAGCCAGCGTGACGCTCGCGGAGGGTCCGATCGCGGTGGCCGCATTGCTGGCAGGCACAACGATAGAGCGGCTGCTCGATGCGTCCGGGCGGCCACGTATGCCAGTAGTTGTCGCCAGCCTGGGATCTGGACTCGTCGGGGCATACGACGACTTCTATGGATCGGCCCACGCCAAAGGTTTTCGTGGTCATCTGCGCGCGCTGCGATCTGGTGAGCTGAGCAGCGGCATGATCAAAGTCCTTGGAGTGGGGACTAGCGGGGCACTCGCGGCGATCCTGATGCAACGCTCACGGCCGGCTTGTCCAAAGCTGAGCTGTGCGGTTTTCAACGGATTGCTCGACACCGCGCTCATTGCGATGACTGCCAACCTCATCAATCTGCTTGATTTGCGGCCCGGCCGGGCGGCCAAGGTGATTATCTTGCTCGGCGCGGGTCTAGTCGGCCACGGTGCCGCGCCTGCAGTCGGTGCTGCCGCTGGGAGCTTGCCGACCGACTTGGCAGGCCGATCCATGCTCGGTGACTGCGGCGCGAATGCGCTCGGTGCCGCCGTTGCGACTGCTGCGGCACAGGCTTCGCCGTGGCAAGTTCGCTTGGTTGCCTTTGCGGCGGTTGCGGCGCTCAACCTGGCCAGCGAGCGGGTCAGCTTCACTGCCGTCATTGAGCGCACGCCGGTGTTGCGCCGCCTCGACCATCTCGGCCGCCGGGACCGGGTGATGTCTACGTCGACCAACGATCAGACGTGAAAGCCGGTCTGGCTTCTGTAGCGGCAGGTGTCGCCGGCCTCACGCTCGCCTCGCGGCTTTTGGGATTCGGCCGGTCTGTGGTGTTCTCCAAGACGGTGGGCGACACCTGTCTGGGTGATACCTATAACGCCGCAAATGCCCTGCCGAACGTGCTGTTCGAGATCGTGGCCGGTGGCGTCCTTGCTGGCGTTGTGGTTCCGGTCGTGGCACGGCATCTCGGGGCGGGCCGGGACGAGCACGCCTCGCGCACTGCGTCAGCATTGATCACCTGGACATTGCTTGTGTTAACGCCTGCCGGGCTTGCAGTGCTGGTCGGCGCACGCCTGTTCGCTGCCGCGTTTGCCAAGGCCGACTGTGCTGGCAGCGCCGACACTTTGGCTGCGCTCGTGATCATGTTCGCTCCACAGGTCTGGTTGTACGGCCTGGCGGTTGTCAGCGCCGGGGTGTTACAGGCTCACCATCGGTTCCTCGCCGCAGCAGCGGCGCCGCTGCTGTCCAGCGTGGTGGTGATCATCGCCTACCTCAGCTACGCAGCCCTCAGCATTCCTTCGGCCAATGATGATCCGACCCGGCTGACGGCCCAAGCTCTTGCTGCGCTGGGATGGGGCACGACGTTGGGTGTGTTGGCACTGGCCGTTTGCACGCTGGTGCCTCTTGGGCGGCTTGGGCTACGGCTGCGGCCTGGACTGCGGTTTGCCGAAGGCGACCGATCGGTGATCATCACCATTGCGGCTGCCGGGATCGTCGGGCTGGTGTTGCAACAACTCAGCGTCTTGTTGATCAACTGGTCGGCTCAGCAGACCGGTGATCAAGGTGCGCTGACTCGGTTTACCTGGGCAAACGCCATTTACTTGCTCCCGTACGCGGTATTGGCGGCTCCGTTGCTGCAGTTGACGTTTCCACGGCTGGCGACAGCGGCTGAACAGGGCGCTGCCGATGTCGAGCGAGTCCTTGCCGAAACGGGTCCGGTGACTGTGGTGATGGCGTGGTTGGGAGCTGCATTGCTGGTGGCGACTGCAGTTCCAGTGGCGCGGGTATTCGTGCTGGGGCCTGGCTCGGGTCGTACCGCGGCATTGGCCTGGCCGATTGTCGGGTTTGCGCCGGCGGTCGTCGGGTTCACTTTACTGGGCCTGTCGTCGCGTACTTTGCTCGCCCAGCACCGCGGCAAGGCGGCTGGTCTGGCCAACGCCAGCGCTTGGGCTGCGGTGATCATCAGCGTTGCCGTGCTGCGCGTAGTGATCCGAGGGGAGTGGCTGGTCCCAGCGCTGGCGGGAAGCGTGTCGCTAGGCATGGTGGTGGGTGCTCTCGCAGGGTGGCTATTGCTGCGGCGGGCTGGGATGGCTGCCGTCGGGTTGGCAAGACCGATGCTCGTCGGGCTGGGGGCCGGCATGTTGGCTGGGGGACTCGGGGCGGCTGGTTCATTGCTGCTGGATGAGGTCGGCTTGGTGGGAGCAGTGCTGGGTGCATGCGCAGTAGCCACGCTTTGCGTCTTAGTGTTTGCTGCAATGCTGCGACTTCTGGCACCTTCGCTACTTGCCCAGATGTGGGCACTGCGGCGGCGTACACCCTCGGCAGAGGTGGGCTCGTCGTGAAGATCGCGCAGCTGCTGACCGCGAGCACTGGCGGCATTGGGCGTCATGTGGCGAGCATCACGCCTCGACTGGAGCAACGCGGCCATCAGATCCGGCTGTTCTGCCCGAAGCTCACAGCGGAGGCCCAGCAGTTCAAACAGCTTGGTCTCGATGTCTGGCCGCTCGGCAGCCCACGGCGGTTCCTGGGTGCCGACCTGGTGCACGCACACGGGTTGAAGGCCGGCTGGCTCGGCCTGCCGATTGCCTGGATGTACCGCGTGCCGCTCGTGGTCACCTGGCACAACGCTGTGCTGGGCGATGGGCTTGCGCCCTTGGCAGCGCGACAGATGCAACGGGCGGTTGCTATGGGGGCGGATCTGACCCTGGCTGCAAGCAGCGATCTCGTCGAACAGGCGCGACAGCTGGGAGCCCGGCATACCCGGCTGTCCCCGATAGCAGCACCGGTAGTGCCGCCGGCCACTACCAGTCGTACTGATCAACGTTGGGTTCTCGGCGCCGCGGATGACGACACGGTGATCCTGACCGTCACTCGGCTTGCGCCACAGAAGAACCTTGGCATGGTGCTCGACATAGCTGCGGCCGTACGCAACAGGCCCGATCTGCGGTTTGTCGTCGTCGGCGACGGGCCGGAGCGAGAGAAATTGCAACGCCGCATTACCGATGAATGGCTGCAAGTGCGCTTGCTGGGACAAAGTGATGACATCGGTTCATTGCTGGCGGCAGCCGATTTAGCTCTACTGACGTCGGCATGGGAAGCCCGGGCGCTCGTGGCTCAGGAGGCGCTGCTGGCTGGACTGCCGCTGGTCAGTACCCGGGTCGGCGGGATTAACGAGCTCGTCGGGTCGGCGGCAATGCTGGTTCCTCCGGGCGATGTCGAGGAGGCGGCGCGCCAGATCATTGCTCTTGCCGACAACCCCGCGGAAAGACGCCGCCTGAGCGAAGCGGGACGGCGTCAGGCCGCCACCTGGCCCACCGAGGACGACGTAGCCGATGACCTGGCCCGGGTATACACCGAACTCACCCGCGGCCGGCGCTATAAGGGCTTTTGGGACGAGTCCGGCGGGTTCACCGTCAGATAGCACTCCGCGACGTAAGCTGGAGGCCCGTGGGATACCGCGAGAAATTCACCAAACACCTCTTCGTGACCGGTGGCGTCGCCTCCTCACTCGGTAAGGGACTCACGGCTTCCAGCCTCGGTAACCTCCTCGTCGCCCGTGGGCTCAGCGTCTCCATGCAGAAACTGGATCCATATCTCAATGTCGATCCGGGCACCATGAACCCGTTTCAACACGGCGAGGTATTCGTCACCGAGGACGGCGCCGAGACTGATCTCGACGTCGGTCACTACGAGCGTTTTTTGAACGTCAACCTGTCTGGCGAGGCCAACATCACCACCGGCAAGGTGTACTCCTCGGTGATCGCCAAGGAGCGGCGCGGTGACTATCTCGGTGACACGGTGCAGGTGATTCCCCACATCACCAACGAGATCAAGGAATCGATGATGGCCATGGGCGGGCCGGACATCGACGTCGTGATTCACGAGATCGGCGGCACAGTCGGTGACATCGAATCCTTGCCGTTCTTGGAGGCTGCCCGGCAGGTTCGGCACGACGTCGGACGCGAGAACGTCTTTTTCCTCCACGTCTCATTGGTGCCCTACATCGGTCCCAGTGGTGAGCTAAAAACCAAGCCAACTCAGCACTCAGTTGCCGCCTTGCGCCAGGTCGGTATTCAACCCGATGCCGTCGTCTGCCGCTCCGATCGCGATATTCCCGACTCGGTGAAACGCAAGATCTCTTTGATGTCTGACGTCGATGAGTCTGCTGTTGTGGCAGCAATCGACGCGCCGAGCATCTATGACATACCCAAGGTGTTGCACTCTGAGGGCTTGGACGCCTACGTGGTGCGCCGGCTGGATCTACGGTTCCGCGACGTGGATTGGACGCGTTGGAATGACTTGCTTAATCGCGTACACCGCCCCAAGGAAGCGGTAACCGTCGCGCTCGTCGGCAAGTATGTCGATCTTCACGATGCGTACCTTTCGGTGTGCGAAGCCTTGCGGGCCGGTGGCTTCGCGAACCATGCCAGAGTCGGGATTCGCTGGGTGCAGTCGGATGACTGCCAAACTCGGGAGGGCGCTGCTCGGGTGTTGAGCGAGGTGGAC
>Ga0126314_10002030_pt1 | contig 10015 bp, 9 predicted proteins | sample Plot105B_FD_92535 | JGI IMG/M metagenome (GOLD analysis project Ga0126314, IMG submission 92535) | Serpentine soil microbial communities from UC McLaughlin Reserve, CA, USA - Plot105B | ecosystem: Environmental > Terrestrial > Soil > Grasslands | place: USA: UC McLaughlin Reserve, Lake County... | reverse complement strand
TCCTCCCTACGGGGCGAAGTATGGAGCATCGCGTGGCCTAGAGCGAGCTACAGCAGGGAGCTACAACCCCACGAAATTCTCGGAAGTCCGGACCGTAGCAAGTCGCAACAGCTTGTAGCAGATCCTAGAAACAAACGTGGCATTAGGGGCGTGTTAGAGGGCAAAAAGAAGCTCTCAGACGCCCCTATACGTGCCGGGATGGGGCAGAGCGAGCGAGATTGCTACCGCGAACTTCGCAGAAATCCTCTTATGAGTACTTCATCGAACGAACTTCCGCGAATCGGCTTTCTCGGAAGTTCGCGGAGCGCCCAAGGCCTAAAAAGCCCAGGAAACATCGCAAATTCATTCCGAATTCATCGCCCTTAGCTACCGTGGAGCGAGGAAGGAGGTCATGCGAGGAGGAATAAGGAAAGGAGGGAAGACTAGGGCGCAGGTTTGTCAGTATTAAGGGGATGATCGCCGTAGATACGAAGGCTCAATCAGAAGGCTGGTGTGTTTGAGGCGCCTAGCTGTGCGGACTTCATTGGGACCGAAAGAGAACTTTGGTGAAGGACTGTGGTGAGTAAGACAGTCGCTGCTAAGAAGACAAAAACCTATATTCGGTCCTGTCACCTCCTTGATGAAGACGCGTACAATTACAGCATGAGAAGCCCTCATAGAGCCAAGCAGCCCGTTCCGTGAGCCGTCGGTACTTCAATGCGCTTACAGGTAGGTGAACAATGGCTGTTAGGAAAGCCATACGTGGCTTAAGCCCACAAGAACTAACCCGTTTCCGCGACGCTATCACTCGTCAGAAGGCTTTGAGTGATGAACGTGGCTATAACTACTTCGCGGGACTTCACGGCCTTCCGCTCCCGATAGAGTGTGAACATGGCACGTCGCTTTTTCTACCTTGGCACCGGGCGTATATATACTTTTGGGAGCTTGCACTTCAGGACCTGGTGCCAGGCGTAGGCATTCCTTATTGGGACTGGACGTCGGATGTTGCGCACCAAAGAGGCCTTCCAGAGGCCTATACAGAGGAGCGAGTTAACGGTGTAGAGAACCCACTATTTTCAACAACCGTCGAGTGGAGTAGAGAACTGATAGATCAGGTTCTTCAGAATCCGAGGCTGCGTGGAACTCTTACGCAAGAGGGGCGAACGCTGCGTGATCCTGACCCGCCGGACGAATTGCCAAGGAAGGCTACCATTGACCGCATATTGGCTTTGCGTAGCTTTGAAGATTTTTCTATCAGCCTTGAGCAGGTCCATGGGGACGTGCATGTATGGGGCGGGGGGGCGATGTCACAGGTTCCGACCGCAGGCTATGAGCCGTGGTTCACGGCGCACCACTCAATGATTGATCGCCTTTGGTACCTCTGGCAGCTGGACCATCCTGGAGGGGACCCACCTGCTACTATTATGCAGACAGTTCTTACCCCCTTCCCAATGAGGGTAGCCGATACCCTCGATATTGAAAGGCTGGGGTACGGCTACGCGGTACAGAACGCCCAATAGGAGGCAAGATTATGGCTGTGCAAACAGAGATGAGGCAGGGAAAGAAGCCGGGCATACTCATAGCCGAAATATACTTCCGTCCTGCCGAGCTGGATATAAGTGACTTCACTCGTGCCGACCTCGTCTTTGAAAAGGTCGACCATAGCGGAATATCCTACGAGGTACGGGCGTTCCTAAACAATCCTGAGGCAGATGAAACCACCCCGCGAAACCGTGAATCGGAGGGTTATGGGGGACGCTTCGTCGTTTTCGGCCATGGAGGCTGCTACGGTGACATAGGTCACTGTGACATCCCTACCGAACGTCGCGGTCCTCACGACCTGAGGCTCCCCCACCCGTTGACGCCGCAAACGAATATAATAACTGTAACAAGGGCACTCGAACATGTTCTTCATCAAGGGGCGGGCGAACTCACGAGCGTCACTTTGGTCCCGATCTCTAAGGACCCGATCCGCGAAAATCGAGGTTTGACAGAGGATCTCTTCAAGTTCTCTGAAGTAGAACTTCGTACCTATTATGGTTAACACCCTAAAAGTCCAGGAGGCGAGCATACTATCTTAAGTTATCGGGCCCGCTCCAGAGGAGGAGCTCAGAGGAGATCTGCGCAGGTAGGGGTAAGGGAAGAGTAACTAGCTTTAGAGGCGCTGTTCCGGCACATATAGGTGTACATTCGTGTATCCATTCCGCTGCATCTTTATGCAGCACCACAACATGTAGGGTTTAGGGTTTGGTACTCGACCGGGGCTATCGGGAGTTACTGGCCCCGTAGGACTGGGATTATGCAGGATCCTGGATATGGACTTCCGAGAATTCATCTACTAGGCACTTCGGTGAATAAGCACAGGCCAGGATTCATCGCGGATTCATCGTCCCCTGCTATATACGTTCTCAGGCGCAGTTGCTGATGGTGCATACGGCCATAAGTGGCAAGGAAGGGAAAGGGGAAGCGTAATGAACGAGCAAGGCGACGTGCAGATAGACATCGAGAGATTCGGCCCTGAACCCGAAACTATTGAGGAAGTAGGGCGAGCCGCACTCGAACACCCCTCCTCACAAGAGTATCTGGGCGAAACACGAAATCGGCTGCTGTGGGTCGAACTCCTCGAACCCACGCTCGAGGACAAAGCTGATGGCCCAGTGCTACCGGATCGCTACCGCGCCACGACCTACGACTACACCAACAATCGAGTGGTGCTAACGACCGGGCGTCTCGATGATCCCCGAGACTCAATCGAAGTCTCCGAGGCGGGTTACCAACCGCTGCCAAATAAAGAAGAGTTCGACGAAGCCGTAGAGATTTTGGGCGAGCACCATGATCTGGGTCCTGACGTCCGCACGCAGCGTTTCCTTGCCTACCGACCCATGCCTCCCCTCGTAGATTCGGAACTGCCGGATGGCCGTGTGGAGCGAACCGTCGCTGTGGGTCTTCTCCCTCAAAGTAGTGAACTGCGCCACGAGATCGTCGGCGTAAACATGATCCACCGAACAGTGTCTCGATTCGAGGAGCGGGCCCCTGAGAGGGCCCTGGCGGCCGCTGCTGCCTGTGGGTTACCTAATGCGCGCCAAAGCACCGCTTCTCAATCTACCCCTGGCCAGTACCAAGTTAACATCACCCAAGGTGGTACCACCCTCTGGAGCTTCCTCGTGATTAGGCCCGCCGCATCCTCGGGGACCAACGGATCCGGCGTCGAGCTCCGAAACGTGACGTATCGTGGCAAACTAGTGCTCTACCAAGCCCATGCCCCGATCCTCAACGTCCAGTACGACGGCAATGCCTGCGGACCCTACCGCGACTGGTCGTGGCAGGAGGGCATGATCCAGGCGGATGGGACGGATGTGGCTCCGGGAATCCGTCGGTGCCCGACGCCCGCACAGACCATCCTCGAATCCGGAACCGATGTGGGCAATTTCCTCGGTGTCGCGATATACCGCGACGGCCAAGAGGTCGTCGTGGTAAGCGAGATGGAAGCGGGCTGGTATCGGTATATCAGCCGCTGGCGCTTCCACGATAATGGAACCATCCGCCCGCGCTTCGGATTCTCGGCCGTAGAGAATTCGTGCGTCTGCGAGATCCACCACCACCACGTCTACTGGAGGTTCGACTTCGACATCGGCACCGCGCAGGACAACGTGGTGCGCGAGTTTAACTCTCCACCCATCGTCGGTTCGTCGAACTGGCACGCCTTCCAGTTCGAAGCCAAGCGGCGCCGGAACTCCCGACGCAGCCGGAGGTGGCAGGTTAGGAACTCGCAGACCGGCGATGCTTACGACCTGATCCCGGGAGCCAACGACGGCGTCGCGGATGACTTCGGGCGCGGCGATGTATGGATCCTGCGCTACAACGACAACGAGATCGACGATGGGGTGGTTGCCATTGGACCGCCCTACGAAGCCGATATCGACCGCTTCGTCAATGGGGAGGAGGTTCGCAACCAGGACGTGGTGGTCTGGTACGCGGCACATTTCAGCCACGATGTTCACGAGGATGTCGGCCATGTCGTTGGTCCTGTTCTCCGACCTGTTACGGAGTGAGGGGTCCTTCATGAGAGGGAGCGCTAGTCTAACCTTCGCCTAGACACATGATGAAGTCGACAGGGCAGTAGGGAGCCCGAACTTCGTAGAATTCACCTTCTACGTCGTTCGTGAACAAGGGCATGGAACTTCAAGGCGTCGTCTACAGGAAACACGTGTGTGTCGTCGCTTTGGGAAAGGAGGACATGCCAACGATATAAAGGGGGCTCTCTAAGAGCCTGGTGTGCTAAGGGGGAGCGTGGCTCCGGAGGAGCGAAATCTGCTTCTCCTATGGTGACGGCATGCTGTCTTTTGAGGTCCAGCTTCCTCAGTTTTCCGAAGCGTGCCTAGGGCAAAAAGCTATAGACAAGACCTCCACATTAGTGTGAGCCTGCAAGACCGCCTAGATCTCAGCTTCACCAAACAGACTCTTATTCGGCTTCCGACCACTCCTGCCACGAAAGCGAACGCGCCTCCAAACTTTTTTGGAGTTCGGTGTAGGTAGTAGCGGCGACCGCACCACCGATAGCCCCTAGCACGGCTCTAGTATGGGGATCGCCTCCTATGTGCGAAGACTTTAGCCCGGCATAAGCTCCGAAGACCGCACCAAGCATAGCCCCCCTACGAGAATCTTCCCTGCCAAGCGCAGAGGCCTTCACGATACTAGCGATGGCGACCGCTAGGGGGCTAGCGTCTTGCCCTTCCTTTATCCGATCCGCAATCTCTACTCCGTCCCCCCCTTGGAGGAGGATCCGCCCGAGTTCGGTCAACTCCTCGGCCTCCGGGCTCAGCCCCGTGGTGGATCCCTCAGGAAGGCGGAAGAACTCACTATTAAGACGGAGCAATGGGTATCTCAATGCGCGAGCGGAGTCCTCAACACTGAAGTCTATCGCAAAGCGGTAAACTTCCCCTGCCTCTTGCCCTATGTCCTGAGTGTCACTCACACTGACTCCTTTCTGACCCGCTTTAGAGGTGCGGCGGGTACTATCCGCTTCCACCGTAAGCATTATGTCCTCCGGTAGATCTTGGAGCAAAGGTCCGAGAACTCCACTTCCAGGCACTTCTATGAATAAGTCAAAATAAGCAATTTAAGTGATGTGCTACGCCCTACTCGGGGTGTATGATGCGCCCGTTACATGTGAGACGGGCGGAAAAGCACGCCTTCTCCACCTAAGGAAAGGAGGAACTATGCCGATAGAGATCCGCAAGTTCGCTCTGCGAGAAGGGGTACAAGCAGAGGACTTCGAGAAGTTTGTGATCGAAGAGGTATTTCCTATAGTCCAGACAGCGTACGGCTCAAGGGCTGGCATGTTCAGGGTGCACCACAGCCTTCTAAAGACGGAGCCTAGAAGATATTGGTGGACGGTAGAACTTGTCCGGAATATTGACTTACCAGTAGGCGAAGTGCAGACGGGGGATGAGGAATTCATTCAGTCTTTCCCCACCGATATACGCGAGGTGCTCGGACAGCTAAGTTCTTTTGCAACCAGTACGGTTAGCTCACCATTTACAGTGCTAGCAAGAACTACCGAAGTAATTCAGACGCCTAGTCCTGCGTGGTTTGAGGGAAATCGAGACGGATGGTTCGGTCATGGCTAAACTACTCTCTCGTTGACCACGGTGCGCTACAGCTAACTTCCGAGAATCCGATTAAGGGGAAGTTCGCAGAATTCTTCTTCCCCGCACTTCAGTGAATAAGAGTCGATAATACTTGTGGACTACTAGTCGGGGCTAGGGAGAGCGCTGGAATGGCGGAGGAACCAAGACAAGACGAGCGGGGCGTTCGGCAAGATAGCCTCCTCCATAAACCCTGGGTTGGCTTGGCTCTAGCCTTTGGTGTCGCCCTCGCCGTCGTCCTCGCCGTGGTGCTCATCGTCTATGTGCCGCTTGGCCTTCGATGGTACCTGAGTCCAACTACCAACCTTCCCATCAGCCAACGTAAAGACTTGGTCCAAGGCCTAGCATCGGTTGGTCAAGCCCTAGCCGTTCTCGTAGCGGGCGTTGTAGGTCTCGGCGGACTCTACTTCACATGGAGGAACTTGAACCAGACCCGGCAGCTTACCGAGCAGGGCCAGATCACAGAGCGCTTCACCCGCGCCATCGACCAACTCGGAGCGACGGACGACGATGGGAACCCACGGCTTGAGATCCGCCTCGGTGGCATCTACGCCCTCGAAAGGATCGACAAGGAGTCTCCTAGGAGGGCCTACCACAGTACAGTCATGGAAGTTCTAACAGCCTACGTCAGGGAGAACGCTCCCTGGCCCCCTAAATCCTCCAAATCTTCAGAAGAGGGCTTTATAGAGCCTCCTGGAGAAGGCTCTGTACCTGGCTCAGCGTCCTATGAAGACGCCGAACAGGATAAAAGTGCCGAGCAGGACGCGCATCCCACTCTGGGGAGACCTCCCACAGATATTCGAGCGCTCTTAGACGTTCTCAAACGCCGGGAAGAGGAAAGGGTACCTAAGGAGTACCGCATACAACACCTTGACCTTCGGGGGACTTATCTCCGAAGAGCCAACCTCCGAAGAGCCAACCTCCGAAGAGCCAACCTTTGGGGAGCCAACCTCTGGAAAGCCAACCTCCCAGGCGCCAACCTCCAAAAAGCCAGCCTCGAAGACGCCATCCTCGAAGGAGCGGATCTCCGGGGAGCGGACCTCCGGGGAGCGCTCATCACCCAGGCACAGTTGAACGAGACATATGGAGACGAAGACACCCAACTGCCTCCCCTCCTCAAACCTCCCGCGCATTGGGGCGTGAAGACTGACGAACATAGCGAGGAGCACTGAGCACACTCGCGAACTTCCGAGAATACCTATTCTAGGCATTTCGGTGCATAGAAGGGGGGAAGGGCCTATAGTACCCTTCCCCACGACCTGCGCCTTTCGGACGCCGTGCCTCGAGGCGGAGCGCCCTCAGAGACCGAGCATACCTTTACCTACGATGCCCTACCCCTACGGGATCCAGATCCACCAACTACGTTGGATCTGGTTGGGGTCCTGGATCCAGGGGTTGGCGTCGTGTATGCGTTCCCACTGGTTGCCATCGCCGTAGACCCATTCGGCAAGTTGGGAAAGCGTGTCCCCTCCTTCCACATGGTACGAGAACCCACGGTAAGGGAGCTTAAGCCACTGGCTCGGTCTGATGATGTTGGGATCCTCGCCGATCGTCCTGCGGTTGGCCAACCATATGCGGCGCCAAAAGCGCTCTGCTGTACGGCCGAACCACCACTCGGCGATATCCGCGAGGGTGTCCCCTTCCTCCACGTGGTACCACTGGAACCACTGTGATCCCCCCGCGAGCTGCTGACCCTCGGCCACTTCTTCGGGTTCCATAGCTGTGTTCCTCCTTTCGCATCGCTTGTTGAGAGCTCGCTGCCGAAAAAGAACGAAAACAACGCTGGCAGCGACTCCACACCGACCAACCTCGTCTAGAGCGTGAACACTTCCCCCCTTGCCCGAAGAACGATTTTACCCGTTAAGAAACTCCTTTGCGCCCTGTTTCCATCCCCCCGTTCTGACACCGAGAGCATCGTTTTCGGGCGTTTTTTGAGCCCGGGGTGTGGGACCACCGCACGGTCCAGCCGCGACCTTTTCAACGGGCCCGAGCCTTCCAGGCAGCTCAGTGAATAGGCCAACTTATAAGGGATCTTAGAAGTCTGGCCCGCTGCGTAGAGGAGGTCGAGCCCTGTGGAGCTCGACCCCGTAAACTCCCTGTTCTTCGACCACTGCTACGTAACCGCCTTGGCACAACGCCGCAATGCCGCTCGGACGGCACGCGCACTGACCCAGGGAACACTTACTCTGCGACCTAACCGAACTCCACCTACCCTGGGATCCAGATCCACCAACTAGCTTGGATCTGGTTGGGGTCCTGGATCCAGGGGTTGGCGTCGTGTATGCGCTCCCACTGGTTGCCGTCGCCGTAGACCCACTGGGCGAGTTGGGAAAGCGTATCGCCCCGCTCTACGTGGTAGTTAAACCCACTGAAAGGGAGTCTCAACCACTGACTCGAGCGAATCAGGTTCGGGTTGGGGCCGATCGTCCTGCGGTTGGCCAGCCATATGCGGCGCCAAAAGTGCTCTGCCGAACTGCCGAACCACCACAGGGCGATGCCCGAGAGGGTGTCACCCGGCTCTACGTGGTACAGCTGGAACCACTGTGATCCCCCTGCAAGCGCAGCTGCTTGCTCTTCCCCGGTTCCTTCCTCTGCAGCCAAAACGTGTACCTCCTTGCAATTAGTTGTTCAGAGTGCGCTGCCCAGACCACAACAATCGTGTTGGCAGCGACTTGCGGCAGCCTCCCCTTCTTTCAGAGCATAATTCACCTCCTCTCAGTCCCTTCGAAAGACTATAGGATGGCGATGAATCCCCGATGAATTTTTCAGGGGCGTGCGTCCTTTTTTGAACCTTTTCGAAACTTTTTGCGAGCTGGGAGCGAACTTCGGAGAATTCACCTTCTACGCACTCGGGTGAATAAGGGCCACAAGAAGGCGATGCCGGTTGATTGAAGATTCATCGGGGATTCATCGCCCTCAGCAAAAATAACTCCGTTGGCGGTTTGAGAGGCAGGACAACGGAATGAACGAGCGAATGCAGAGTCAAGCGAAAGCAGCGGAGAGGTCTTCTTTCCCGCCTCCGAGATCCGGGTTGTTACAGCGCAAATGCGCCTGTGGGGGCACGCCGGGCGTAGATGGCCTGTGCGCCGAGTAGAGCTCTATTCTGATGGTACCCATGTTAGCGAAGGGCAGAGTGTAGAGTGGCAATCAGGAAAACATTAGTCCAAACTCTCACGTTTCTAGGCATTATAGTCGCCTACATCATTTTCGGATATCTCTTGTGGCGCTATCTAGACTGGTACATAGATCCCGATAGTGCAAAAGAACCTTCTACGGCGAAAAAGGATCTGTTTCAGGCCTTGGGTTTCATTCTAGCCGGCACTGCCGGGGTCGTTGGTATCTACTTTACTTGGCGGAACCTGAGTATTAGCCAAGCTACTTTGCAGAGCACTCGCGAAGCGCAAGTGCTGGAACGCGAAGGGCAAGCAGTAGAACGCTTCGGCAATGCAGTTGAACTTCTTGGGGCGGCAGACGCCGAGGGCAATAAAACAATAGAGTCTCGTGTAGCCGGTATCTATACGCTCGAGGGCATTGCTAGAGGTTCACCAAAACAGCTTGAAGTTATCGCCAACATTTTGAATTCTTACATCAGGAACAATGCACCAAATCGGTCAAAAGGGGAGGTTGATTCTGACAATGTGCCAACCTCCCTTAATTCCCCCCTCGAGCCTTCTCAGGACATTCAAGTAGGGATAAGTGCCCTTTCCAGCCTAACCGCATTGATTCAGGAACGACCTCTTGGAGCTCCTTCTATTGATTTAAGCAATACGGCTCTGCAAGGTGCGTCACTAGCAAATGCTTTCCTTATAGGAGCAAGCTTCGAGCGTGCACTACTTACGAGAGCCAACTTTGGGCGAGCCGACCTCCAAGGAGCCAACTTCCAGCGAGCCGACCTCCAAGAAGCCGACCTCCAAGAAGCCAACCTCCAACGAGCCAATCTCCAACGAACCAACCTCCAGCGAGCCAATCTCCAACGAGCCAACTTCCGAGAAGCCATCTTCCAAGGAGCCAACCTCAACGAAACCAATCTCCAAGGAGCCAACCTCCAAGGAGCCATCCTCCAAGGAGCCAACCTCCAAGGAGCCATCCTCCAACGAGCCGACCTCCAAGGAGCCGGCCTCCAAGGAGCCGGCCTCCAAGGAGCCAACCTCCAAGGAGCCATCCTCCAACGAACCAATCTCCAAGGAGCCAACCTCCAACGAACCAATCTCCAAGGAGCCAACCTCCAAGGAGCCAACCTCCAACGAGCCAACCTCCAAGGAGCCGGCCTCCAAGGAGCCAACCTCCAACGAGCCACCATCCGAGGAGCCACCATCCGAGGAGCCAACCTCCAACGAGCCAACCTCCAAGGAGCCAACCTCCAAGGAGCCAACCTCCAAGGAGCCATA
>Ga0126314_10002029_pt1 | contig 10018 bp, 8 predicted proteins | sample Plot105B_FD_92535 | JGI IMG/M metagenome (GOLD analysis project Ga0126314, IMG submission 92535) | Serpentine soil microbial communities from UC McLaughlin Reserve, CA, USA - Plot105B | ecosystem: Environmental > Terrestrial > Soil > Grasslands | place: USA: UC McLaughlin Reserve, Lake County... | reverse complement strand
TTGACCACCGAGAGGTCGTGGGAGATGAACAGGTAGGTGAGGCTCCTCTCCTCCTGCAGCCGCCGCATCAGGTTTATGACCTGGGCCTGGATCGAGACGTCCAGAGCGCTGACGGGCTCGTCGGCGACGATGAACTCCGGGTCCACGGCCAATGCTCTGGCCACCCCGATCCTCTGGCGCTGGCCGCCGGAGAACTCGTGCGGGTAGCGGTTGGCATGCTCCTTGTCCAGGCCGACGACCTCGAGCAGCTCGTGCACCCGGTCGAAGCGTTCCTGCCTGCTCGAGACGAGGCCGTGGATGTCCAAGCCCTCGGCGACGATGTCGCCGACGACCATGCGCGGGTTCAGCGAGGCCTGGGGGTCCTGGAAGATCATCTGCATCTTGCGGTTGAGGATCTTGGCCTCGGCGCCCTCGGTTCTGTGGACGTCCTTTCCTTCGTAGAGCACCTCCCCGCCCGAGGGCTCGTAGAGCCTCACCAGGACGCGTCCCGCCGTCGTCTTGCCGCACCCCGACTCACCCACGAGGCCCAGGGTCTCGCCCCTGTTTATCTTCAGCGAGACGCCGTCCACCGCCTTGAGGGTCTCGCGGCCCACGCGGAAGTGCTTTCTCAGGTCTTTGATCTCGAGGAGCGGCCTCCCGTTCCCGTTGGGGTTCCCCTCGCTCATCGGGCGTCCCTGGCCCTGACGGGCGGCTCCACGTCGGGGGCCGTGGGGTGGTGCAGCCAACATGCAGCCTTGTGCTCGGCGGAGAAGGTCGTGTATCCGGGCATCTCCTCGGCGCAGATCCGCATCGCGTACGGGCAGCGCGGGGTGAACGGGCAGCCCTCCGGCGGCTCGAGCATGTCGGGCGGGGAGCCGGGGATAGGGATCAGGTCTTGACTACGGTCCGCGGTGGGGAGCGGGATCGAGGAGAGAAGGCCCCAAGTGTAGGGCATCTGCGCGTTGTAGAAGATCTCGCGCACCGTCCCCGTCTCCACGATCTTTCCCCCGTACATCACCACGACGCGGTGGGCGGTCTGGGCGACGACGCCGAGGTCGTGCGTGATCAGGATGACCGAGGTCTCTATCCGCTCCTGCAGGTCCCGCAGGAGCTCCAGTATCTGGGCCTGGATGGTGACGTCGAGGGCGGTCGTCGGCTCGTCGGCGATCAGGATATGGGGGTCGCACGAGAGCGCTATGGCTATGACAACCCGCTGGCGCATCCCGCCGGAGAACTGGTGAGGGTACTGCCTCAGGCGGGCCTCCGCGTTCGGGATGCCGACCATCTGCATGAGCTCCACCGACCGCTCCCTGGCCCGCTGGCCCGACATCCCGAGGTGTTTCTTGAGGCTTTCGGTAATCTGGCGCCCGACCTTCATCGTGGGGTCGAGCGAGGTCATGGGGTCCTGGAAGACCATCGCGATCTGCGACCCGCGCACCCCCTGCATCTGCCTATCAGAGAGCTTGAGCAGGTCTCGCCCCTCGAAGGTGGCTTCGCCGCCCTTGATCATGCTGTTAGCCTCGGGCAGCAACCTCATAATGCTCTTGGCCGTGACGCTCTTGCCGCTCCCCGACTCCCCAACGATGGCCAGGGTCTCGCCGCGCCTGAGGTCGAAGGTCACGCCGCGCACGGCCTGCACCTCTCCATCGTAGGTCTTGAAGGAGATTTCGAGGTCCCTCACCTCGAGGATATTCTCGCCGCTAGCCGCCATGCGCTACTTCCTCATCCTCGGGTCGAAGGCGTCACGCAGGCCGTCGCCCAGCAGGTTGAAGCAGATCATCAGCAGGCAGAAGATCACGGAGGGGCACCAGAGGAGGTAGGGGTGGAAACGGATCTCGCCTGCCCCGTCGCTGATGAGCGAACCTAGCGAGGCATCGGGGACCTGGATGCCGAGGCCGATGAAGCTCAGGAACGCCTCCGCGAAGATCGCCGCCGGGATAGTGAACATCAGGTTCACTATGATCGGTCCCAAGGAGTTCGGGAGCAGGTGCTTGCGGACGAGGCGAGACCCGCTCGCCCCGAGCGAGCGCGAGGCCAGGGCGAACTCCTGCTCCTTGAGCTGTAACATCCTGCCCCGCACGATCCTTGCCATGAAGGTCCAGCCGGTTATCCCGAGGGCGATGCTGATCGTGATGATCCCCGGGTTGAAGACCACCATCGCCAGTATGGCGACCACCAGGTAGGGTATGCCGTTCAGGATCTCGATCCCGCGCTGCATCACGTCGTCCACGCGGCCCCCGAGGAACCCCGAGACCGCCCCGAAGGTGACGCCCACGAACATGTCCAGGCAGGCGGCCAAGAGGCCGATGTAGAGTGAGACTCTTGTCCCCTCCCACACCCGCGTCCACATGTCCCGCCCGAACTCATCGGTGCCGAACCAGAAGCTCGCGGAGGGCCCGCTGTACCTCCGGGATAGGTCCTGAGCGTAGGGGGAGTACTGCGACAGCAGCGGGCCTACGACGAAGGCCAGGGCAAACAGGAGAATCAGGACCGCCAGGCTGATCACCGCCCCGCGGTTCTTTTTCAGCCGGACCCAGGAATCCTTCCAGAAACCTACCGAAGGGCCGGCTATCCGCTCGCCCTCGCGTCTGTCGACGTCGAGCGCCCTGAAGAGGTCCGGGGTCAGGTCGCGGCGGTTGGTCTCCATTACCTGGCTACTCCTTTGCTCCGGAGACGCGGATTCTAGGATCTATGACCCCGTACGAGATATCCTGTAGCAGGAGGGCGATAATGAAGAAGACCGAGAAGAACACCGTCGTGCCCAGGATCATGGCGTAGTCGTTCACGAAGACCGACTGCACGAACTGCTCCCCGATCCCCGGCACCGCGAAGATCTGCTCGACCACCAGCGTGCCCGTTATGAGGTAGATAGTTAACGGCGCGAGGACGGTGACGAGCGGTATCATGGCGTTGCGCACCACGTGTTTGACGATTACCGCCAGCCCCGAGAGCCCCTTGGCCTTCGCCAGCGTGATGTAATCCTGGCCGAGAACCTCGAGCATCTCCGAGCGTACGAACCGCGCGACGGTCGAGATGACGAAGACCGAGAGCGCCAGCGAGGGCAAGACGGAGTACCGCCAGCTCTCGAAGAAGGCTATCGGGAACCACCCGAGCTTCACCCCGAAGACGTACTGCAAGACGGGTCCCAGGACGAAGGTCGGCACGGAGACGCCGAGCACCGCTATCACCACCGCCGCCGTATCCCAGTAGGTGTTGTGCAGCAGGGCGGAGACTATGCCGAGCACCATCCCCACCACCAGACCGAAGATGACTGCCTGTATCCCGACGAAGGCGGAGACCGGCGCGCGCTCCAGGATCATCTGCAAGACGGGACGGTTCTCGTAGTAGAAGGAGTTGCCGAGATCCCCCTGTGCCACGTTGAGCATGTACTTCGCGTACTGGACATACAGCGGCTGGTCTAGACCATACGCTTCATAGAGCTGCGCCCGGATCTGAGGCGTGAGCTTGTCGTCGGCGAAGGGCGTGCCGGGAAGCAGCTTGCTTATGAAGAACGTAACGCTGATTATCACGAACAGCGTTATGACCATGAGGACGAGCCGTCTTCCAACGTACCCGAGCATTTAGGAGCCCTGCCTTCCCGGGATGGCCGTCTCTAGCGGTGACCCGCCACGGTGAAGCACCCCCGGAAGAATTGAGTGTTCGGGCACCGCGAGCATCGTGCTTCTCGTCTCGGGACCTCCTACCTCTGGATCTTGTACAGCCTTACGGTCATGGAGCCGCCGTAAGGCTGGTAGACGAAGTCCTTTATGAAAGGCTCTATGAGCCACACATCCCCGTCGAAGCGGACCGGCGCGACGCCCGTGTCGTCCTCCACCAAGAGCCTCTCGGCCTCCTCCATAAGCTGCATGCGCTTGTCCTCGTCGGTCTCCTTCTTGGCCTGCCCGATGAGCTCGTCGTAGCGCTCGTTGGAGTAGCCGCCCGTGTTGAAGGAGGAGTCGCTCTCCCACAGATCCAGGAAGGTCATCGGGTCGTTGTAGTCCGCGCCCCAGCCCTGGTAGGAGAGCTGGAACTCGCCGTTTGACTCCAGCTCGAGCTTCCTGTCAAACGGCTGTATCTTGACCTCTATCTTGGCCCCCAGGTTGTCCTGGAACTGCGACTGCAAGAACGTGGCGAGGTCTCTTCCGGTGCTGTCGTCGTAGGAGAGCAGCTCGATGGTGGGCGCCTCGCCGCCGACCTCCTCGAGGCCCTGCTCGTAGAGCCTCTTGGCCTCCTCGGGGTTGTACTTCGGCACCGTCGGACCCTCGACCTCGCGGAAGGTCTGCTCGCCGGGGCCTGCTATCCCATCGGGCACGAACCCGGTGGCCGGCACGGAGCCGTCGTTGTAGATCTTGTAGGCCAGCGGCGCCCGGTCGAAGCTGATCTGGAAGGCCTTGCGGATGTTCTGGTTCTGGAAGATCTCCAGTTCCTCGTTGAAAACCAGGTAGTAGGTGGCGAACGTCGGCGTCTGTTGGAAGTCGGGGGAGTCCCTGTACTCGTCCACGTACTCTGTGGCGAGCTCGGTAATGTCGAGGTCGCCCGAGTCGTGGAGGTTGACGGCGGTGTCTACCTCCTTAACGATCTTACCCTCGACCCGCTCTATGTCGACGTTGTCCTTGTCCCAGTAGTCGGTATTCTTGACCATGGTGACGCCCTCTGTGGGGTTAAACTCGGTGAGGGTGTAGGGACCGTTGTAGATGAGGGCATCGGCGCTCTGGGAGTAATTATCTCCCTGCTGCTCGACGAACTTCTGGTTCTGCGGCAGGTAGGTCGGGAACGCCGTGAGGCCGAGCCAGAACAGCGCGGGGCTTACGAGCTTCACCTTGAGCGTCTTGTCGTCGGGGGTCTCTACGGCCACGTCCTCCGGTCTACCTTTGCCCTCGTTGTAATCGGCGGCTCCCTCGACGAAGGTCGAGATGATGTAGGCGTACTGGCTTGCCGTGTCGGGGTTGAGCACCTTGAGCCAGGCGTACTTGAAGTCCTGGGAAGTGACTGGATCTCCGTTTGACCACTTGATGCCGTCACGCAGGGTGAAGGTGTAGGTGAGCCCGTCTTCGCTGATGTCCACCTTCTCAGCCTGCGCGGGCACGGGGCGGGCGTTCTCGTCGAGCCGATAGAGCCCCTCTATGACGTTGACGACTATGTTCCAGGAGACCTCGTCCGTGGAGGTCGCGGAGTCCATCCCCCTGATGTTGTCCCGCAGGTTAGCGGTGATGACCTTACTGCCTCCTCCTCCGCCACCGGCGCCACCCTGCCCACCGCCGAAGACGTTTCCGCATCCGGCGGTCCCTAGGAGAGCCGCCCCCGCCAGACCCGTGCCCCCGATCTTGAGGAAGTCCCTGCGGCTTATCCTGGTCACCACTGGCGTCTCCCTCATACCCAGCCTGGCGGTCCTGATCTTCACTAGACCCTCCTTTGAATCCCACAGTGTATCGCGCGAAGCAGCCCCAAATCCCGTCTTCTATACGGGCGTATGGGACCGCCTGATGACGTTGGCGACACCGATAATCGGGCAGTGCGTCGCCAAAGGAGGCCCGCCTCTAGCACAAAGCTCTCCGGAAACGTCCACCCCATGCATCGAGGTTTTTCACGCTTTCTAGGTGAGGATTAATTCAATCGCACTGTAACCGAGGCTAGGAAAGCGTGTCAAGGATGCATCATCTTGCCAACATCAAACGTGAATCCACTCGTTAGAGGCACTCACCGGGCTCAGGCGTCGCGCCGGCTCCTGACGTAGGCCTCGTAGGTAGGGTAGGTCCGGGAGGGGCGGGAGACGAGGGCCAGGACGGAGGCCCCGGCCCCGAAGAGAGCGAGACCGTAGATGAGGAGGCCGCCGAGCACGGGGATCAGGTACGCCGCAGCGAGGATAATGGCCCCGACCGCGGCGGCCAGGGCGTTCCCCACGTGGTAGCCCCCTGTGGCGAACACCACCCTCCTGCCGACGAAGTAGGCGGCCACCAGTGCCCCGAAGAAGACGAGTGCCAGGTAAGCCGGGGCGAGTAGCAGCAGGAGCGGGATACCGATGATAGAGACCGCGAGCACCACGCTGAAGACCACGACCGCCGGCACGGAGGCTACCCCGAAGAGCAACGACAGCGCCGGGGACTCCTCCGCCTTCCGGGCCGCCGCGTAGAGAGGCCTCGGGGCGAGAACCGCGGCCAGCACGCTGCAGGCCGCGAACACCGCGGCGGCGAACATCCAGCCCACGAGGTTGAGTATCCGGAAGTCGTCCCAGTGGTGGTTCATCTCGGGCCCCACGCCGGTCGTCACGGTCCCCCCCACGGCCTCTTTGTTGCCGTGGATCTCACATCCACCGCAGGAGAGGTCACCGGAGACCGAGGCCCCACGGGCCAGCACCACGTTCCCGCGGCCCACGTCGAGGTTCCCACCCACGGGAGCTGCGACGTACACGTCCCCGAACCCGGCGTCGACTTCGCCTCCTACGGGCGCCCGCACCTTGACGTCCCCGAAGCCCGCGTTTATGCCGCCGCCGACGCCCCTCCCGTCCACCGCCACGTCGCCGAGCGCAGAGCGGACGTCACCCTCGACCCTCCCGTCCACCGTGACGTCACCGGCCGCGGTCGAGACTTCAGACTCGGTCTCCCCCGGCGCCACGACCACATCGCCGAAGGTCTTGCTCTCCAAGGCGTAGGCGGGCAGCGGCGCGAGGACGACGAGCCCTACGACCGCGACCGAGAGGGCGAGCAACGGCCGTAGGAAGTGTAGGGAGGGGAGTTGCGAGGCCGGGAGGCTCATGCCTCTCGGGCGCGTCGCCTGGTGGCCCAGAGGAGCGCCGCCGCCAGGCAGAGGTCGAGCAGTGCGCCGACGGCTAAGGCAGCGAGGAGCACCGGACCCGCCGCGGCCAGCGTGGTCCGGGCCACGTCCGCGAACCCCGACACCACGCCCCAGAAGATACCCAGGGTCGTCGCCGCGTAGACCATCGGGCTAGCGCCGTCGAGGCTCAGGGCGAAGGACGCGACCAGCAGCAGGACCAGGGCGAGAGACGCCCAGAGGAGCCGGGCCTTCAGGGGACGGGTGGGCAGCGCCATCGCGACCATCGGGCAGATCGACCGCGACCGCGGCTCGGCCAGATCGCTGGAACGCAGGAGGGCGTTGAGCTCCAGCTCCCTCTCGTAGAGCTCGCGGCAGCCGGGGCAGTCGTCCAGGTGGGCCCGGGCCTCGCGCACCCGATCTGCGCTCAAAGCGCCGTCGGCGAGCTCGAAGATGGCCTCGGGGTCGCAGCGGCGCTCACGCGGACCGCTCATTTCCGCTCCCCGACCTCTTCAAGCCTCTCGGCCATCATGTTCCGGGCGCGGAAGAGCCGACTCTTGACCGCCGGGATCGTGATGTCCAGCACCTCGGCTATCTCAGCATATGATAGGCCCTCGGAGTAGCGCAGGATCAGGGGCACGCCGTAGGTCTCGGGCAGGGTCGCGATGGCCTCTTGGACGCTCCTGGAGCGGTCGGCGTCGAGGGCCTCGGCCTCGGGGCCCCCGCCCGCCCCCGCGTGCGTCTCAGGGTTGAACTCGACGATCTCCCTGCGGCGCCTCAAGGTGTCCACGCCGAGGTTGTTGGCGATCGCGAGCAGCCATGTCTTGAAGCGGTACTCCGGGTTGAAGGTCTCGAGCCGGTCGTAGGCGCGCAAGAAGGTCTCCTGTACCAGATCCTCGACGGAGATCTCCCGCCGCGCGTAGGGGTAGAGGACGCGGCCCACGAGCCGCTCATAGCGCCGGATCAACTCCTCGTAGGAGCGTACGTCGCCCCTCAGGGTCCGGGCCACGAGCTCGTTGTCGTCCAGCGACTCGCGCCGGACCGACCTGCCCCTGAGCCTCTCCCGCCAACCGCCTATTTGCACCGCGGACGCGTGCTCCATACCATAACGAGTATACGCTCCTCGTCCCCAAAAGGTTTCCGAGAGAAACCAAGGCCTCGGCGGCGGGATGATACGCTGGCGGTGCGGAGCCTTGCGCCGTAGCCACGTGCTGCCCCCGGCCCCTCCGCGGACCGTGCGATCTCCGAGTACCTAGCTGGCTCCCCCACCATGCCGACGGCCCGCATCCCGCTGCTTCTGGCGCCGCAGGAGGACGTAGAGCACCGCGAGCACGCCACCGAAGGCCACGAGCGCGTTCGCCAGGCCGAGATCCCGGGGCTCCGGCCCGCCGCGTTTACCGAGCGTCTCGCCGACGGCCTCGCCGGAGTAGACCCGGATCAGGGGCACCCCGCCCTTCTTGTACTCGTAGAGCGGTCGCTTCTGCTCGAGGGTGAGCATCTGGTCTGTGTAGATGGACTGCCGCGGCAGGAAGAGGAAGTACGACCCCTCGCGCGGTCGCTCGTCGCGGACGGGCCCCTCGGGCGCTACGGGCGCGAGGTAGGCCGGGCGTAGGTCGCTCCTGAGCTCTCCGATGCGCCGGTAGCTCTCGAGCACCGGGTGGGTGCCCGCCTGCCCGTAGACGGTCGCCCCCCTCGGCGCGACCTTGCTCAACCACTCGACGGCCGGCTTGTAGCTATCAGCGAGGTAGGTCGTCTCGAACCCCAGGGACCGGGCGCCGGGCACGAGGCCGGCCGTCTCGCCGTAGTACTCGAGCGAGTTGGCCGTCCCGGTCCACAGGATGCCGGGCAGGGAGAGCGCAGCGTAGGCCGCGAGCGTGACGGCGGGCCGCACGCTAAGCTTCGAGGCGAGCCACCCGACCCCCAAGCCGGCACAAATTACCCACAACGGGAAGGCGGCGAGGAACTGCCGCGGGCCACCGTAGATCGGGACCAGCCCGGAGCCCGCCACCGCGAGGACGAGGGTGAGGTTGAGCAGGACCCAGCCCGCCGCTGGGTTTCGCGCCTCCCGGAAGAGCCGGACGGCCCCGAGCACGCCGGCCACCGCGACCACGAGCGGCACGAGCACGATGAGGGTGGCCAGTGGGTAGTGGAAGGGCGCCCCGGCCCACCACTGCCCGAGGTAGTACGCGAACCGCTCGTCCTGCAGCCCGGCCGTCCACGTCAGGAACTCCCAGGTCCTTCCCACAGGGTCGCGCCAGAGCCAGGGCCAAAGGACGAAGAACACAACCACCCCGACGCAAGAGCACGCCAACAGCCGCGCGAAGACACGCCATTTCCTACGATAGATCGCGCACCACAGCAGCGCCGCCGGCACCAGCGGGAAGACGTTCAGCTTCGTCGCGAACGCCAGCCCCAGCATCACGCCGGCCAGCACCGTCTGTCCCCGGCCCCCGCGGTTGAGCATCCGGTGAAGCGCGACCGCCGCGAGTAAGTATATCGAGGCTACCGGCCCGTCTAGCTGTCCGAGCCGGGCGAAGCCGAAGAGGGTCGGGATGAGCGGCATGCTCAAGGCGGTCCCCCAGGCCGCCACGCCGCCGAAGCTTCCACGAACGAAGCGGAACGCCGCGTAGGTGGACAGGAGGAACAGGACGTAGGAGCCCATCCGGTAGGCGTCGCCCAGGGTCCCGAGATCCTCCGTCCCGAAGAGGAGCGCCGCGCCGACCGCGAAGAGCCCTCCCCACAGCTTGAAGAAGGGCGGCGCCTCGTGGCTCTGCTCCCAGTAGCGGTCTATGGACGACCACCCATCGGAGGGCTCCGCCGCCAGGTGTCCGAACCAGGAGAAGTAGGAGTAGGAAGAGGTGAAGTAGTTCGGCTCGTCCCAGGTTATCCCGATCTGATGTACGGTCAGCAACCCGAGGAGCAGAAGCGCCGCGAGGTAACCGAGAAACAAGCGGTGTTCGCTGCTGCCGAGCCTCGCGTTGTCGTCGCCGTTTTTCACGGGCCCATTCTAGACCCGGGGAGAGACGCCGGCCCGGCCAGTGGCCGGAGAAGGTCTGGTGCCTAGATAGGCAGCTGGCCGTCCACGGAGAGGCCGGAGGGGCCGGAGGCCCGCTTGGTGAGGGCACCGCGATCGAGGATGGCGATCTTGCGGTTGCGGGTCTCGATGACGCCGTAGCGCTGGAACTCGCTCATGACCTTCGAGACAGCCTCGCGTGTGGAGGCGATCATGTTGGCCAGGTCCTGGTGCGTCAGGCGCACGTCTATGAGCAGA
>Ga0126314_10002027_pt1 | contig 10020 bp, 11 predicted proteins | sample Plot105B_FD_92535 | JGI IMG/M metagenome (GOLD analysis project Ga0126314, IMG submission 92535) | Serpentine soil microbial communities from UC McLaughlin Reserve, CA, USA - Plot105B | ecosystem: Environmental > Terrestrial > Soil > Grasslands | place: USA: UC McLaughlin Reserve, Lake County... | reverse complement strand
GCAGACGATCCGGAACGAGCCGGTGCCCACGTTCGGGTCGGAACGGATCGGGAGCCCGCGGATCTCATCCCAGCCAAGGCGTTCGACCTCGAACGGGTTCATCGCGACCGCGACGGCCGGGAACGGGCAGTCGCGGTTGTGAATGTCGATTGCGCGGCTGATCGCCTCGAGATTCTTGGCCTCTACGCCCACTGTCCTCCGCAGCTTACGCCGGTCGCGCCAGCTCCTTCATCATGTGATCGATCGTCTTCGTGAGGCCCTCGCGGAGATCAACCTGCGGCTCCCAGCCGAGCAGCGCCTTGGCGCGCGAGATGTCCGGCTGACGCACCTTCGGGTCGTCCACCGGCAGCGCCTCGAAGATGATCTCCGAGCGCGACTCGGTCAGCTCGATCACGAGCCTCGCCATCTCGAGCAGCGTCATCTCGTCCGGGTTGCCGATGTTGACGGGCTCGTGAACGCCCGACTCCATGAGCATGATCAGGCCGCGGATCAGGTCGTCGACGTAGCAGAACGAGCGCGTCTGGGAGCCGTCGCCGAAGACCGTCACTGGCTTCTCCGAGAGCGCCTGGCGCAGGAACGTCGGGATGGCGCGGCCGTCGTGCGGCCTCATCTTGGGGCCGAAGGTGTTGAAGATGCGAACGATCGCCGTGTCGACGCCCTGCTGGCGCAGGTAGGCCATCGTCATGGCCTCGGCGTAGCGCTTCGCCTCGTCGTAGACGCCGCGCGGCCCGATCGGGTTGACGTTGCCCCAGTAGGTCTCCTGCTGCGGGTGCACCTCGGGGTCGCCGTAGACCTCGGAGGTCGAGGCGAGCAGGAAGCGCGCCCTCTTTGCCTTTGCCAGGCCGAGCGTGTTGTGGGTGCCGTACGCCCCGACCTTCAGCGTGTGCAGCGGCAGCCGCGCATAGTCGATCGGGCTTGCCGGCGAGGCCATGTGGTAGACGAAGTCGACCGGCTCGTCGATGTCGTAGTGGGTCGTGATGTCGGCCTGGACGAAACGGAAGTCGTGGCCGTCCTTGATGTGGGAGATGTTGTGGAGGTTGCCGGTGTCGAGGTTGTCGACGCAGATGACCCGGTAGCCCTTCGCGATCAGGTGGTCGCAGAGGTGAGAGCCCAGGAAGCCGGAACCGCCGGTGACGAGACAGGTTGGCATTAGATGAGACTAGACCAGCCTCCCGCCTAGAGTTGCGCGATGTGATCTGGTTTCTGCGTCATGGCGACGCCGAGCACGGCGCGCCTGATTTCGATCGCAGGCTGACGGAGAAGGGCCAGCGCCAATCCCGCGCCGCCGGCGCGACCTTGGCGGCGCTTGGCGTGAAGCCTGACATCTGCCTGACAAGCCCTCGCGTCCGCGCGCGTGAGACTGCCGAGCTGGCGTGCGAGGCGCTCGGCGTCGAGGTCGCAAGCGAGGACCGGCTGTCCGACGGCGACTTCGACCCACTCGAGCTCGCAGCCGGGCTCGATGAGGTACTGCTCGTGGGCCACGAGCCGGACTTCTCGACCGCGGTCGCCCGCCTCACCGGCGCGCGCGTCGACCTGAAGAAGGGCGGCCTCGCGGGCGTCGAGGATGACGAGCTGCGCGTGCTTGTGCGTCCGAAGGAGACGAAGCTCATCGCTACCGTCAGTGGGAGATGAGCACTGAGCCGATGCAGATCACAGCCGAGGGCCTCGCCGAGCTGAAGGCGGAGCTCGACCATCTCGAGACCACGCGCCGCAAGGAGATCTCCCAGCGGATCAAGATCGCGCGCGACTTCGGCGATCTCAAGGAGAACTCGGAGTACCACGACGCCAAGAACGAGCAGGCGTTCCTCGAGACCAAGATCCTCAAGCTCCGCGAGCGGCTGCACAGCGCGGTGGTGGTCGAGGACGAGGAGGGCGCCCACGCGCGCTTCGGCTCGACGGTGACGCTGCGCGACGAGGAGTCGGGCAAGGAGCTGGCCTACCGGCTGGTCGGCGCGACTGAGGCCAGCCTGGCCGAAGGCAAGCTGTCGGTCGAGTCGCCGGTCGCACAGGCGATCATCGGGAAGATGGCGGGCGACCGGGTCGCGGTCCCTACGCCCCGGGGCGACCGCCAGTACACGCTGATCAGCGTCGACTGATCACCATTCGGGTGTATCGGTTCATTAATCTCCGCTGACGCGAGACGCGTGTACCGTCGGGTCATGAGCTTGGCCCGGCTCGGACTCGCTCTCGTGGCGACCGCTGCGCTCGTACCGGTGACGGTCTGGGCGGCAGTTCCGCGCCCGCGGCCCATCAAGCCGAAGGACGGCGCCAGGCTCGCGGTCGGCAGGACGCCCTGGTTCAAGCTCAGCTCGAACGGTCGCGGCGGTGTTTGGGTGCACGTGTCGAAGTCGCCGAAGCGTGCGCGCGACGGCGTGATCGGCAACGACGCCGCCATCGTCCAGGCGCACAAGAAGGGCAAGCACTTCGTCGCGAAACCGGAGTTCTTCGACTACCCCGGCTTCTGGGCGAAGCAGAAGAGGAAGTGGTACTGGCAGGCCTACCGGATCGCTTGCGGCGAGGAGCGCAAGTCGAGCGACTGCAAGGTCGAAGGAACGGTGCGGAGCTTCAGGTTGCGCTAGAGCCCGTCGCCGCGACCACGACGATCACGATGACGCCGAGCGCAACGCGGTAGGGCACGAACCAGCTGATCGGGTTGTGCGCGACGAACCGCAGCAACCAAGCGATCGTCGCGTACGCGACGACGAAGGAGACGACCGTTCCCACAACCGTCGGCGCGAAGCCCACGCCCTGCCCCAACGCGTCCTTCAGCTCGAACAGCCCGGCCGCCACGAGCGCCGGGATCGCCAGGAAGAACGACAGCCGGGTGGCCGTTACGCGGTCGAAGCCGCGCAGCAGTCCCGCGCTGATCGTGGCGCCCGAACGCGATACGCCGGGGATCAGCGCGAAGCACTGGACCAGGCCAATCGTGACGGCGTCGCGCCGGCGCAGCTGCGACTCGCCGCGCCTCTGGCTCGCGTGCCGCTCGGCGTAGACCATCACCGGCGACCACAGGATCAGCCCGGCCGCCACCACGTACAGATTGCGCAGCGGGCCTTCGATGAGGCCCTTGGCGAGCAGCCCGACGATGCCGATCGGGATCGAGCCGAGCACGATCAACCAGGCGAACCGCCAATTTGGGTCGGCCTTGCGCCGCTGCTCGCTGCGCAGGCCGCCGAAGACCGCGCCCAACAGCTTCAGGATGTCCGCGCGGAAGTAGAGAATGACCGCAACGATCGCGCCGACCTGGATCACTGCTGTGAACGCCGTCACCGCGTCCGACGAGATGTCCTTCCCGAGCACCTTCTCGGCAATCGTCAAGTGGCCAGTTGACGAGATCGGGAGGAACTCGGTGAGGCCCTCGACGATGCCGAGGATGATCGCATCCAGGATGCTCACGGTGCGCTCCGCATGAGTCGCGGCAGGCTACATCTGCAAGATGAGAGCTTCTTTAAAGGGCCGGTTCGGCTCAGCGCCGGGACAGCGGGTGCGTCATAGTGCTGTCCACACCAAGAGATTTGTTTCGCTGCGGACCGGGCACCACCTGATGGAATCAAAGCCCGGCCAGGGAGGGCCTAATTTCGTGAGCTCCACTTCACATGACGATCTCGCTCGACCGTTCTTCCGTGTCGACGACGAGGAGATCGACGAGACGACCCACATCGTGGGCGTCGAGGGCGAGGTCGACCTGTACTCGGCACCGCTGTTGAAGCGACACGTGATCAGCGCCATCGACGCCGGCAAGAGCCACATCGTGGTCGACCTGGCGAAAGCCAGCTTCATCGACTCGACGACGCTCGGCGTCTTGGTCGGCGCGCGCAAGCGCCTGCGCGCGCACGGCGGCGCGCTGGCGGTTGTCTGCCCCGACCCGGACCAGCTCGGGCTGTTCGAGATGACGGGGCTTGACCGGGTGTTCTCGATCCATCCTGATCGCGAGTCGGCGCTAACGGCCGTCAGGTCAGGCAACAGCGAGTAGCCGACAGCGGGGGAACTGCGACTCCGTAGGCGAGCGCTGCGGCGGCCTGCCTGGCGCGCTCACCGGGTAATAGGAACGGATGCCCACCGTTCCGAACATCGAGCTCAACGACGGCAACTCGATCCCGCAGCTTGGCTTCGGCGTCTTCCAGATCGAGCCCGAGGCGACCGCTGATGCCGTCGCGCACGCGCTGAGGGTGGGCTACCGGCACATCGACACCGCCCAGATGTACGGCAACGAGCACGGCGTCGCCGAGGGGCTGCGCGCTTCGGGCATCGACCGCTCGGACGTCTACATCACGAGCAAGCTGAACAACGGCGCGCATGAGCCCGACGATGCGCGCACGGCGTTCGAGCAGACGCTGTTCGCGCTCGACTCCGACCACGTCGACCTATTCCTGATCCACTGGCCGCTGCCGACGCTCTACGACGGCGACTTCGTCTCCACCTGGAAGGTGATGGAGGACTTCAAGCGCCAAGGACGGGCGCGCTCGATCGGTGTGTCGAACTTCCAGCCCGAGCACCTCGAGCGGCTGATGGCGGAGTGCGAGGTGGTGCCGGCGGTCAACCAGATCGAGCTCCACCCCTACTTTCTGAATGGCCAGGTGCGGGCCTTCGACGAGCAGCACGGGATCGCGACCGAAGCCTGGTCGCCGATCGCGCAGAGCGAGGTGCTCGACGACCCGGTGATCGAGGAGATCGCCGGCAGCGTCGAGAAGACGCCGGCCCAAGTCGTGCTCCGCTGGCAGATCCAGCGCGGGAACATCGTCTTCCCGAAGTCGACAACGCCCGCGCGGATCGAGGAGAACTTCCAGATCTTCGATTTCGAGCTCGACGACGACCAGCTCGAGCGGATCGACGCGCTCGACCGGGGGGAGCGCGGCCGGACCGGACCGAATCCCGAGACATTCGCGCACGTCCCGTAGCGCCGCGCGTCAGCTCAGCTCATTTCGCCCAGCCGCTGCTCGAGCGTGCGGCGCTCGGCTTCTGAATGCACCAGCTCGAGCGCGCGCTCGTACGCCGCGCGTGCTTCGTCGGTGCGGTGGAGCCGGCGCAGCAGCTCGGCGCGTGTCGCATGCAAGTAGTGGTACGCGTCGAGCTCGAGGCGGTCGACCAGCGCCAGTGCGAGCGCGGCGTCGCCGGCCTCGGCTACCGCCGCGGCGCGGTTCAGCTCGACCACTGGCGAGTCAGTGAGCCTGCCAAGCTCGGCGTAGAGCGCAGCGATTTGCGGCCAGTCGGGCGGGTCGTCGAGGTGCAGCGACGCGAGCGCCGCCTGCAGCACGTAGTTCCCGCGCCCGCCGAGCGCGAGCGCGCGGTCGAGCTCCGCTCGGCCGGCCGCGATCTGCTCGTGGTCCCACAGGGAGCGATCCTGGTCGCGCAACAACACCGCGCGGCCGTCGGCGAACCGCGCCTCGCGCCGCGCGTCGTTCACCAGCATCAGCGCCACGAGGCCGTGTACCTCGGGCTCGTCTGGCATGAGCTCGGCAAGTGCCCGCCCCAGCCAGATGGCCTCGGTCGCCAGGTCGCTGCGGCCGCCGTAGCCCTCGTTGAAGATCAGGTAGACGACCGCCAGCACGGCTGCGAGCCGGTCCGGCAGCAAGTGCGTGGAGGGCACGCGGAACGGAATCCCGGCCGCGGCGATCTTGCGCTTGGCGCGCACGAGCCGCTTGGCCATCGTCGGCTCGGGGACGAGGAACGCGCGCGCGATCTCGTCGGTTGTCAGACCGCCGAGCGTGCGCAGCGTGAGCGCGACCTGAGCATCGAGCGCGAGCGCCGGATGGCAGCACGTGAAGATCAGCTCGAGCCGCTCGTCCGGGATCTCGGTCTCGTCCAAAACATCCTCCGTCGCCTCCTCCACCTCGAGCAGGCGCGTCTTCGCGGCGAGCGTGCGATCGCGGCGGATCCGGTCGATCGCGCGATTGCGCGCGGTCGCAACGAGCCACGCGCGCGGGTTCGACGGTGCCCCCTCGCGGGGCCAGCGCTCCGCCGCCGTGGCGAACGCGTCCTGCGCGGCCTCCTCGGCGAGCTGGAAGTCGCCGAGGAGGCCGATGAGGACGGCGAGGACACGCCCCCACTCGTCGCGGAAGGTCTGTTCAAGCCCTGCTACCACTCGCGGATCGGCCGCACCTCAACCGCGCCGCCGAGGCGCGCCGCTGGGATGCGGCCCGCCAGCTCGATCGCGGCGTCGAGGTCGTCGGCCTCGTAGACGAGGTAGCCGTTGAGAGCTTCCTTGACCGACACGAACGGGCCGTCGGTGGTGAGCGTCTGGCCGTCCTTCACGCGCACGGTCGTCGCAGTGTCCGCCGGTTCGAGTCCCAGACCCGGCGTGACGCCCGCCACCTGGTTGATCGCCTGGTAGTCGGCGTAGACGGCCTTCTGCTCGTCCTCGGACAGCGTGGCCCACGCGTCCGGGTCGAGCGGTGTCGGAGAGTCGGCCTGGTGAATCATGAGCATGTACTTCATCGCGTCGTCCTTTCTGTTGAGGTCGGATTCGCCTGTTAGACGAGCGAGCGATCAGGAAATGGACACACCCGCCTCGGCTTGCGCGGGCGGCCGGGCGAGCTCGGCGGCCAGCCGCCGCAGCAGGGGGTCGAGCTCCGGGTAGCGATCGGGCTCCCAGTCGTCGATCAGCTCATGCAGGCAGCTGGCACGCGCCACCACCAGCCGATCGCGCACCGCGTGACCGGCGGGCGTGACGCCATCACCGTCGTACCAGCCGCGCTCGCGAACCTCGGCCAGCGCAGCTTCGAAGCCGGCGGGGTCGACGTGCGGCAGTGCCCGAATCTCGACGATCTGCTTGGGTGCCGGCGCTCGCAGCAGGAACCACCCGGCACCGGGAGCGACATCGACGCCAGCGCGCGCCGCGGCGCCTTCGACGAACTGCAGCGTCCGTTCACGACCGACCAGCCGCGCGAGGCCGCGGGTGATCTCGCGCAGCGAGTCAGTGTCGTGCGGCGCGCCGAACGACTCCCCAACGCCCACCGACGTCTCGACCGTCTGGCGCAGGGGTTTCTCCTGGATCAGCCACGAGAGCGCGAACGCGACGAGGACGACGACGGTCCCGACGGTGAAGACGAGCTGCAGCGCGTCGGTGAAAGCGGCCGGCCGTGCGAGGTGCGCCTCGAGTCCGTCGGTCAGCTTCGCGGTGAAGATCGCGCCGAGCGCGGCGGTGCCGAGCGAGCCGCCGATCGAGCGGAACAACGTCGCACCCGAGGTCGCGACGCCCAGCTGGTCGTAGGGAACCGCGTTCTGGGTGGCGAGCACGAGCACCTGCATCACCAGGCCGAGGCCGAGGCCGAGCACCAGCATGTGCAACGCGGTCACGCCGCTGCCGGTCGTCGCGTCGAGCGACGACAGGAGCCACATGCCGAGCGCGGCCACGGCGGTGCCAAGGATCGGGAACACCTTGTACCGGCCGGTGCGCGTGATGATCTGGCCCGAGACGATCGACGAGAAGAGCAGCCCGCCCATGACCGGCAGTAGCTGCAGGCCCGACGCGGTGGGGCTCAGCCCGCGCACTACCTGCTGGAACAGCGGTAAGTAGGTGAGTGCGCCGAACAGCGCAAAACCGACGACCAGGCCCACGGCGCTGCAGAGGACGAACACGCGGTTGTGGAACAGTGCGGGCGGCAGGATGGGTTCGGCGGCGCGCGCCTCGACGCGGACGAACGCGATGAGCGCGAGGACTCCGATCACCCCCAACCCGACGATCTGAGGCGAGTTCCAGTCGTAGGTGTTGCCGCCGAGCGTGGTCATCAGGACAAGCCCGCTGAGAGCGACGGCGAGCAGCAGGGTGCCCGCGTAGTCGATCGCTCGGCTGCGGCGCTCGGACGTGCTCGGCAACGCGACCGCGAGCACGCCGAACGCGGCCGCGCCGACGGGGAGGTTCACGTAGAAGATGAAGCGCCAGGAGACGTGCGTGGTGAGGAAGCCGCCAATGAGCGGACCGGCCACGCTCGAGACTCCGAACACGGCGCCGAAGAGGCCGGTGTACTTGCCGCGCTCGCTCGGCGGCACAACGTCACCGATGGCCGCCTGGGCGCTCACCAAGAGCCCGCCGCCGCCGAGGCCCTGGATGCCGCGGAAGGCGATCAGCTCGGTCATCCCCTGTGCGAGCCCGCAAAGCGCCGAGCCCGCCAGGAACAGCACCAGCGCGCCCTGCAGCACGATCTTGCGGCCGTAGAGGTCGCCGAGCTTGCCGTAGAGCGGCGTCACGACCGTCACCGCCAGCAGGTACGCCGTGACCACCCACGACAGGTGCGCCAGGCCGCCAAGCTCGCGCACGATCGTCGGCAGCGCGGTTGACACGATCGTCTGGTCGAGCGAGGCGAGCAGCATCACCAGCATCAGGCCACTCATCACGACCCAGATGCGTGGTTGCGCCGCGCGCTGAGCGACCGCCGCCGTGGCCACGGGCCGGTTCTAGCGGGTCAGGAGCAAATGCGCCTGGCAACGCGGATCAGCGTTTGCGTCAGCGCCTCGGTGTCGGACAGGCTCACCCACTCCTCGAGCGCGTGCGCGCCCTCGCCGGCGGGTCCGAACATCACCGTCGGTATCCCGGCCGCGGCTATGAACGCGGCGTCGGCCCAGTAGCTCGCGCCGGAGATTGGCGGCGCGGCCCCGAGCACCTCGGTTGCAGCCGCGCTCACGGCCCCGACGAGCTCGTCGTCTTCGTCTATCTCGAACGGCTCCCGCACCAGCAGCGTCTGCTGCCGGACGTCGAGCTCAGGGTCGACCGCGCGGCAGCGATCAAGCAACGCTTCCAGCTCGCGCTCGATGTCGACAGCGGCCTCGCCAGGCAGCGTGCGGCGCTCCAGCCCCAAGACGCAGCTGCCGGGATAGCTCGAAAGCTCGACTCCGCCCTCGATCGTCGATGCATGAACCGAGCCGCGACCGAGCAGCGGATGCGTCCGTTCCCCGAGGGCGGCGTCAAGCACGCCCAGCTCGGTCAGCACCGGGCCCATCTTCACAATCGCATCGACGCCGAGGTGCGACCGCGAGCCGTGCGCTGCGCGCCCGCTCACGACGATCTCACTCCACACGAATCCCTTGTGGGCTACCACGAGCTCCATCTCGGTTGGCTCGGTCACGATCGCGGCGTCGGCGTCTAGCGACTGAAGCGCCTCCTGCACGCCGAGGCTCGCGTGCTCTTCGTCCGCGACTGCGGCCGCGACCACGTCGCCGCGCAGGCCAGCGAGCGCCACCTCGCGGGCCGCGATCAGAGCGGCCGCGACGCCCGCCTTCATGTCGTAGGCGCCGCGGCCGTACAGACGGTCGCCGTCGACGCGCGGCAGGTGCGGGTCGGTCATGCCCTCGACATTGACCGTGTCGAGGTGGCCGCAGAGCAGCAGCGTCCGCCCAGCGCCGCTGCCCGGCGCCTGCACGAGGACGCTTGGGCGACCATGCGTGCGCTCGAGCAGCTCCACTCCAAGTCCCGCAGCGCGCGCCCAGCCCACGACGAACGCCGCGATAGCTGACTCGCCGGCACCGCCGGAAACGAGCGCCGGGTTGACGGAATCGATGGCGACAAGCTGGGATGCGAGCTCGGTGACGTCGCTGACCATGCCGCCCATCGAAGCACCGGACCGCACGAGATTCACGTTGAGCACCTATGCGCGGCCGAACGTGAATCTCGGCGGCGTCAGCGCTCGGTGAGTCCTGGGTTCAGCAGCCGCAGCTCGCGGCCGCGCCTGACGGCGTCGCGACGGTCGGCCACGTCGAGCTTGCGGTAGACGTGCTTCAGGTGCGTCTTCACCGTGTTGACCGACACGAACATCTCGGAAGCGATCTCCGTGTTCGACATCATCGTCGGCAGAAAGCGCAGCACCGCGAGCTCGCGCTCGGTCAGCGGCTCGAGCAACGGCCCATTCATGGTCCGCTCAGCCGCCGTGTTCCCGTCGAGTGCCCCGAGCACCTCGCCCGCCAACGCCCGGTGGGCCGTGCCGCGCCTGATGTGACGCCGAAGCAGCGAGCGCACCGGCGCGCCATTTCGCACGAGAGGCCGCACGAACCCGCGCGGCTCCGCGATGTCCAGCGCGCGCTCGAGCG
>Ga0126314_10002026_pt1 | contig 10024 bp, 9 predicted proteins | sample Plot105B_FD_92535 | JGI IMG/M metagenome (GOLD analysis project Ga0126314, IMG submission 92535) | Serpentine soil microbial communities from UC McLaughlin Reserve, CA, USA - Plot105B | ecosystem: Environmental > Terrestrial > Soil > Grasslands | place: USA: UC McLaughlin Reserve, Lake County... | reverse complement strand
TGCAGGCTGCAAGCGAACAGCACGTAAGATGCGCCGCTGCCACAACTCATCCAACCCATGCATCAGGTCGTCTTCGTTGGCGCCACTTGCCTCGCGCAGAATTTCGACAGTGAAGACGCGACCGACGGTGGCGGCCACGCCCGCCAGCTCGTGGGCACCTGGCGAAAGTTGTGCTAGCCGGCTGGCGATGACTGCGTGCATGTGAGGCGGCAGATTAGCCGTGGAGAGCCGAGGCACGGAGAAGTGGCGTTCATGTCCTTGTCCCCGCTGTCCTGTGCCCAAACCAGCCCTCGCCATTTCCACCACGAACAGCGGGTTCCCCTCGGTTTCCCGATACAGCCGTAATGCGGACTGGCCGTCAAGCTCGCGTTTGGCCACTTGTCCGGCCAACTGGGCCGTCTCGACGGCGTCCAATGAATCCAGCGCGAGTTCAATCAAGCTGCCATCGCTGCGTAGCTGAACCAGCCATTCAGCGACCGGACGCGTAGGCAGAAGCTCTTCCAGGCGAGCTGTGCCTACGACGAGGACGCGTTTCTTTTGATCGAACCGCAAGAAAAAATGCAGCCATTGCAGTGTCTCCTGATCACACCACTGCAAATCGTCAATCAACAGCAGCAATGGCTGCGGTGCGGCGAGCACACCCCGGGAGAGCGCCTCAAAGAAGCGTTGACGCTGACCGAATTCGGTCATTGGCTGAGGGTGCGGCAAGTTCGGCCGCTCATTCAGAAGTTCAGGTAGCAGGCGCGCGATTTCGGTAAACCAGACATCACCGAGCCGTCTCAATGCTTGGCGGATGTCGTCGCTGCGCAGCCATTCCGTCACTGGGGCAAGTGTGAGGCGGCCTTCGGCGCTATAGGAACGCGCTCTGGCAGTGGCAATGCCTTGCTGATCTGCCCACGTCAGAAGTTCCTCAGCTAAGTGCGTTTTCCCAATGCCGGCTTCACCGCTGATCAAGAACAGATGCGATTCGCCCGCACCTGCCCGCCGCCAGGACGAGTACAGTCGCTCCCATTCTGGCCGTCGCCCGACGAGCGTTTGAGTGTCGGGGCTGAGCCGCTGCTGTGCATCTGACTGAGCGTCAAGTATGGGTTTGCCACCGGTGAGCAGTCGGTGGTAGAGAGCCTTGGTTTGCGTCTCTGGCTCAGCCGCATAGGCGTCGTCGAGGCCCTTACGCAACTTCTCGTAGGTCTCAATCGCCTCCCACCGCCGACCGAGGCCTGCGAGCACGTCGATCAAGACCCGGTGGAGTTGTTCGTCGACGGGTCGGACAGGCGCGAGGGGCTCCAGCAGGGCAAGCGCGGCTTCGGCTTTGCCTAGTTCGAACAACTTCGATCCCAGCAGCGTGGTCACGGCGGCATGGGTTTCATTGAGTCGATCCCTGTGGCCTTCGGCCCAATCGGCGTACTGGTCCTCGGGCAGCAGTGGGCCGGTCCATTGATCAACCGCTGCTTGCAGCTCGGTGATGTCTCCAGTGCGGAGGCCGTCGGCGGCGGCTCGCTCGAACACGTCGACATCCACAGTGAGGCCGCCCGCGGGGTAGAGCCGTAACACGTCGTCGCTGAGTGTGATTGATCCAACGCCCATCATGCGCCGGATGGTGTGGATGAGCTGATGCAGATTGTTGGCTGTCGCCTGCGGGTCAGCGTCTCGCCACAAGCTCTCAGCCACGATTTCACGATGCAACCGATGGCCGGGCGCGAGCGCTAGCAATTTCACCAGCGTCTTGGCTTTCCGGAGCCGCCAGCGATCCGCAACCGGTTGTCCGGCGACGGTGACGGAGAAGCCACCCAGCATGCGGATGCTGGTCTCCGCTGCGGAGACCGTCTTTCCCCCCATCGTCGCATCTTCCCGCGACACAACAGAAGACGAAAGACTTTTGTGGGTGACATCGAAAAGGGCCGTTCCGCGACTGAGGGGACACTATTGACCATGACCGAGATCGCGGTGCGGGTGCTAGATGAGTCTGAGTGGCCGCTATACCGCGATGTGCGCTTGCGGGCGCTGGCCGAGTCGCCCGATGCGTTCACCGCGACCTTGGCCGATGAGGCCGACCGTGAGGACCAGTTCTGGCAGGACCGGATGACCCGGTCGTACCGGTTGCTCGCCGAGCGAGGCTCGGCATCGCAGGGAATTGTCAGCCTCGGACCCTACGAGCAGGACGCCTCAGCGGCCGAGGTCTTCGGCCTGTACGTCGTTCCAGATGCACGGGGCACCGGCGTCGCCTGGCGACTCGTCGAGGCTGCGGCGGCGCTGGCGACCCAAAAGGGCTACCCGCAGCTCTACTACTGGGTGGGTACCGACAACGCGCGGGCGATCGGCTTCGCCAAGAATTTCGGGTTTCGTACCACCAGCTACCGCCGCCCATCACGCGGCTCCGACCTCCAACGAGGCGAGGAGGAGATTGCGATGATGCTTTCGCTGGAGCCCGATGCCTCGTCAGCGCCGAACCCGACCAGTGGGAGGGCGACCTCTCGCGAGGGTCCTCTCATCTGACACTCGCCGAACAGCATGCTTGAAGGCGCGTGTTCACAGATGAGCTGCTAACCGTCGTTCGACGATGCTTGACGAGCCGCAAAATCCCTCACCGGCCGCCAGGCGTACGCAGCCGCTCAAACGAACTGCTGCAAGTTCCGCCGTCTCCGTCCGCGTAAGCTGCCCAAGCGGACGCGAACTCCCTGGATCGAGGAAGGGCAATGGACACCGTTGTTGTGACGGGCGGCACCGGACACCTTGGCCGGGATCTCATTGCTCGACTCAAGGGCTCCTATCGGGTGAAGGTCCTTGCTCGCTCTACGGGCACGGATCCCGACGTCGAGTGGGTTCGCGGTGACCTCGCCACCGGGGAGGGCATAGCCGACGCCGTAACCGGATGTCAGATAGTTATCCACGCGGCCACGCTCTCGCCGGCCGCCCGTAGGGGCTACTTCGTCCCCAAAGACCTGTGGTACAGCCCGGCCGACGTCGATGGCGAGGGCACGGCACGGCTGCTGGACCAGGCCGCAGCGGCCGGTGTCGGACACATCGTCTACGTGTCGATCGTCGGTATCGACAAACCACGAGTTGCTTACCTGCGGCGCAAGTTGGAGGCTGAGAACCTGGTCCGGTCAAGCTCCATCCCGTGGTCGATCGCCCGCGCGACCCAGTTCCATTGGCTGCAGGATCGCCTGCTCGGCAGGATGGCTCGACTCCCCGTCATGCCGCTGCCAGCAAACCTACAGATGGAGCCGGTCGACACTACCGATTTCGCGGACTACCTCGTTGGATGTCTCCGCGACGGGCCCGGCGGTCGGCTTGCCGACTTCGGCGGCCCCGAGGTCCTGACGTTCGCCGAAGCTGTTGATCAGTGGCGACAGCTCCGGGCGCCGCGCCTACGTACGCTGCCGTTCCCGCTGCCGCGCTCGCTCACGGACCGTGTTGCCGCGACGTTGCTCACCAGCCCAGGAAGCCGGCGGGGCATCGTTACGTGGGCCGACTGGCTGAGCAGTCACGAGCCCGAGTGATCTTCACGTGACATCCAGCTGACTGCCGGGCGTGGTCAACCGCCTAGCAGTTGGCCGATCGTACTGAAGACATCGGCGTAGAACGTGCCACCGACCTCCCGGAAAACCGCGAAGGGTGATCCTGGGTCGCCGAAGAACGGGCGCAGCGTCCAGGCGAGCTGGGTACCGACGAACCCAAAGAGCACGATCCACACGTAGAGCAGGATCGTGCTGGCCGGTCGTGCCGCGGCGGACTGCCCTACCTGGGCTGGCGGCATCCCGACCGGTAGCGCTTGCCCCTCTGGGGATGCCTGCATGGGTGGCACCGTCGCGGTGGCGGGTGGCAAGGTCGCGATGGCGACCGGCGCGCCGTCGGCAGTCGCGGCAGTCATCCGGCGCAGCTGCGGCGAAACAGAACCGTTCACCGTCTCCGGAACCGTGGCGATCTCGGCGGTCGCGTCCACCGGCGCGACCGAACGCTGGTCGTTGACCGCCCGCATGCCCTCCACCAGGAAGCGCAGTCCGACCAACGCGGTCAACAGCAGGATGGAGACGTTGAGCAGCTTATAGAAGGAATAGCTCTTGGCGGTGACCAGAAAGAACAGGCTGACCGGCGCGAACGCGAGGGTCAGCACGGCGGTCACCGTGATCGACACCATAATCAGCGCCACCGCCTGCACCATCGACAGCCTTGACCCGAAGACCAGGTTGAACAGGTACAGCGTGGGGAGGCAGATCGCGAGCGTCGCGAGAAACAGCAGCGGCAGCTTGACCATTGAGGAGAGAATTTGCTGCCAACCGTGCGAGGCGCCGAGCACGGCGCCGTAGAGCGCGAGGCTGATCACCGTGCTACCGACCATCTGGCCGATCAACTGCCCCAGGTGACGTTGGTCCACGATCTGTTGCCAGATGCTCCGCCGGTCGCGAAGGATCCGTTCGATGACAAACAGGCCGTTGCCCGGAGTAGATGCCGCCACGCCGTGCACCGTACCGCCAAATCCGCCGACGCGCTGCCGTCGTTCGAGATCGGCCCTAAGGTGATGGATGTGAACGCGCCCGAGTTGCGAGCCTCGGACGAGGACCGTGAGCAGGTGGTGCACGCCTTGGAGCGGCACACCGCCGCCGGCCGACTGAGCCTTGACGAGCACGCCGACCGGGTCGAGCGCACGCTGGCGGCTCGTACGCGCGGGGAACTTGCCGCCATCCTGAGCGACCTGCCGTCGGAGCCAGCCGAGCCAACGCCCAGCACGACCGCCGGCGACCACCAGCTCGCCATCGCCTTCCTCATTGCCTGCGTCGCGCTGGCATTGGTTGGCGCCCTCGTCCTGTTGTTCCGCTGAGCCGGCCGGTCCGGCGGCAGCGGCCCGATCCGACGTGCGGGTTCACGCGAACTTCAGAAGCGGCAATTACGTCTGGGGCGTGCGGCTCCCCACACGAATGCGGTTGCCATCTGGATCGGTCACCACGAACTCCCGCAGTCCGGAGGGGCGATCTTCGAGCGGTCCAACGTCCACGACGCCGAGGCCCTGGAGGTCCTTCCATAGTTTTCCGGCGTCGGGAACATGCAGGAATGCTTGGCCCGGCGCGGGAGAGACGTGGCCGCTGGCGAAGTGCAGCTCTGCGGACCCCGTCCGCATCACGAGGAATGCGTCGTGCCTTTCAATCACCTTGAGGCCAAGCGGACCGTAGTAGGTGGCGGTGCGGTCGAGATCGGTGCTGTACAGGATAGGGATCGCCATCGTTGCCGGACCCATGGTCCCAGCAATTCGATGCCGTACCCACCGGGCAGCGAGTCGGGGGTCGAGGCGCAGGACCGGAACATTGCTCGATCGACGCGCGGCCCACAATGCGCACGAGGTGCAGATGAAGACGCCGGGTGTGGATCCCAGCTCGGTGAGGCGGCTGGGGTGCACTGCGCGACCACAGCAACCGCAGCGCGCGGTACTGGTCGGTCGTTCGGTATCGGGCGCCGCCGTGGTCATCACCTGCTCCTTTCGGCAGGGGTACCTACGAATTGCTCAACAGCGGGTGTCGCCTGCTGCACGTCTTCAAGACGTGATTGACCCAACCGGTGAGGGGCGCCCTGAGTCGGCTCGCTCCGCTGGCTTGGAACAAGCTGCTCCTGCACGGGCTCAGGTTGCGGCTTTGCCGTATCGCGCGATCCTTGCGCGGCAGACGCCGCCGTGTTGTGTTCCAGGAACCGAAGGAGTTCGACCGGAAACGGCAGCACCAGGGTCGAATTCTTCTCCGCAGCGACCGACACAATTGTCTCGAGCAGCCGCAGCTGCAAGGCACCCGGCGTGTGGGCCATGGCGTCGGCGGCGCGGGCGAGCTTGTCGGAGGCCTGCAGCTCACCATCGGCCGAGATCACCCGGGCCCGGCGCTCCCGTTCAGCCTCGGCCTGCCGAGACATCGACCGTTTCATCGCGTCCGGAAGGGCGACATCCTTGATCTCGACCCGATCGATGTGGACGCCCCAATCCACGGCGGGGTTGTCGATCATCAGCTCTAGGCCTTCGTTCAGCCGCTCCCTGTTCGTGAGCAGGTCATCGAGATCGCTCTTGCCGATCACCGATCGAAGCGACGTCTGAGCGACCTGGGACATAGCGAATCGATAGTCCTCAACATTGACAATCGCACGCACCGGGTCGACAACACGGAAATAGATGACCGCGTCGACTTTGACGGTGACGTTGTCACGGGTGATCCCGTCTTGGGCGGGCACAGCCATCGTCACAATCTGCAGGCTCACCTTGTGCATCCGGTCAACGACCGGCACCACCATTGCGAGGCCGGGATTCCGCACCCGGTCACGGACCCGTCCAAACCGGAAAACGAGCCCACGTTCGTACTGCTTCACAACCCGCAAGCTCAGGGCCACAACGATGAGGGCGACGAGAACAATCGCTGCGAGAACCTCGAAAACCATCTCAGGCCTCTGTCCGGTCCTTGGCGTGGACTCGGAGGGTGCCCGGAGCGGGCGCCGCGGAGTCCGAACGCACGTCGACGACCAGTGCCCAGCCTAGGTCACGCCCTTCGGATTTAAACCGGCGCCCGTCAGCCGTTTTAGCGCTGAGGGAGGTCCGGGCCTCCCTCAGAGGTCTCCTATGAGCCAGCGGAATGACCGGCGGAGGTGGCATGACACGGGGGGCCGCGGCATGCAGCGGCCGCGTCATCCCGGTAGTGCGAGACTGCACACAGTTCACAGGTCGTTACGGAGGAGGGGTGGGGATGTTTGCACTTGTGGTTCGTTTCGATTGCGGCGACCAAGCAGCGGTAACCAGGTTTGACGAGCTCACTGCAGCCGTGGTTCACGAGATCAGCGAGAAAGAGCCCGGCACGCTCGTGTACGCCACGCATTCCGTTGAAGGTGCTCCTCTGGCCCGGATCTTCTACGAGGTGTACCGGGACCGTGATGCTTTCGCGGCCCACGAAGCGGCCGACCACGTTCAGCAGTTCCATGCCCGGAAGGATCCGCTCTTGGTCGGCCGCAGGGTCGAGTTCCTGTCACCGGGAACTGCCACAGGGCTGGTCGCTGCATGACGGGGAAGCGGTCCATTCTGCTTCTTCACGGAGTGCAGTCCAGCCAGCTGACGTGGTGGCGGCTTCGGCAGGATCTGTCGGACCTCGGGTGGCAGGTGCATGCGGTGGACATGTTGGGTCACGGGTCACGGCAGGCCGCTGGCCCGGGCCAACTGACCATCGAGGACCTCGCGCAAGACGTTCTCGCACAGATACCAGGGCCGGTGAATGTTCTGGCTGGTCATTCACTCGGCTCAATCGTGGGCCTGACTCTCGCCCGGCTGGCACCGGAGTACTGCGACCGCCTGGTGATTGAGGACCCCCCGGGTCTGTCCGAATCCCTCGACCTCGGCGACTTCGCGGACAACGTGGAAGAAACCGTTCGGGTGACTCGTGCCGATCCTGCCGGGACCGTCGCGGCGCTGCTCGAGGACAACCCGACGTGGTCTCGCCGGGACGCGGAGAATTCCGTGAAGAACCGGCTGATGCTCGACGTCGTTCGAGTTACCAGCCTGCTGAGGGCCAATCGGTGGAGCCTTCAGGAACTCGTGAATGAGTGTCCCGTACCGGTGGAACTGCTCGTCGCGACCCAGGATTCCGCGCTGACGAACCCCGATCGGTCGGTCCTGATGGATCGGCTCCCCGCCCACCATGTCGTCGTCATCGAGAGCGGTCACACGATTCACCGCGAGCGACCCGCCTTATGGCTTCATCACGTACTGAGATTCGCGGAGATGATCTCGGATAGGACAGATGACGTGTAACCCGGGCATGCGCCCTTCGAGCGCACCTGGCTTCACCCAACTAGATGAAGCCCCGCAGAGCCCCAGGTGTGACGATGGGGGGCGCGGACGTGTGAACGCCGTTTTGCCTGTACGAAGCCCTGGGCCGTCGCGGCGTTGGTCCGACATAGGCCACCAGCACGCCACCGGCGAACAAGGGAGCGGCGAGATGGCTCCGTCAGACACCGGACTTGGGACACCCGCGGAAGCGCCCAGAAGAACTGATCCCGTCCCGATGTGCGACCGACCACTGAGTGCTTCCGGAACAGACGCCTCTTAGCTGCGCGCCAACGTGTGGGCGTCGGCGGTCCGGAGTTCCACTGACGGTCCACCCTGTTCGTCGACCCGGCAATGCTGTCCGGACCGGATCGGATGGATGCCGGTGATAGCACCCGTGGCGAAGACCATGCCCGCGCGGACCGGGCGACCCCGGCCGGCGAGGATATTCAGCGCAGTCGCCAGGCCATGATGAATTCCGCCGGGCAGGTTCTCGGCGGATCCTTCTCCCACGAAGTGCTCGTCGACATAACAGGCAAGTTGGATCGCAGCCCCACCAGGCCGGTCGGCAAGGACTGAGCCGAGCACCAGACCGTTGTTGTTCCCGAAGTCGGCGGCGATCACGGTCGGGCCGAGGGCGTTGATGTCAGGGATCGGGCTGCTGGCCACCTCGATGCCGAGCAGCAGATGTTGCTCCAGGCCAGCCGCCTCTTCGGCTGTCCAGCCGTCCCTATGGTGGTCCGGCAGATCCTCCCCCAGCCGAATGACGAGCTCGGCTTCCACGGCCGCGAACCCGGACGTGAAGATGCCGACCTCGACCGGGGATCCCTGCTCCTCGCCATGGTGACACTGCTGAGCCCAGATTGGACCGACAAGCCGGTCCGGGGATCCCGGGGTGCGCCGATCCGCCGGGATGTAGCCGATCTTCCAGCCGACCAGCTTGTCCTGCCATCGGGACATCGCCAGGTCCTGGATCTGGTAGGCCTGGGCCATGCTGGCGGGCACTACACCGGGAAACCGTGTCAGGCTCCTGCCCTCGCTTCGGGCAGCCACCAATGCGGCAGCGATATCTTCAGCCGGCGGTGTGCTCATCTCGACCTCTCTGGTGCATTCACCTCGGTGACACGCGCACCAAACGCTATGACGACCTATTGAGCACAGTGCGATTGCCCCGGCTGCCTTAACCTGCGGGTCGGGGCGGGGTGTTACCGCACTTTGAGCCTCATCGGCGGTCGTTGAGCCCTGTTCCTCGGGCGCAATGAGTGTTGCCGGGGCTCAAAGTGGGATGTGCTGCGAGCCAAACCGGCACCTGCTTGAGCTTGCCCCAAGTGCAGGTTCCATGCTGGGCTGATTCGCGGTCTGCAGCAACTGCCAGGGAGAGGCGTGATGAGTAACTACGAGGTCGTTCAACGGGACGCTATCCCGTACGCCGCCATCGCGATCGCCGTACCGATGGAGAGACTGGCCACCGCCGGCCCACTCAACGGTGAGGTGTTCAGCTGGCTGGCTCAACAACAGGTAACTCCCGTAGGCCCGCCGTTCTGGAAGTACAACGTAATCGACATGGCAGGCCAGCTAGAACTCGAAGTCGGGGTTGCCACAGAGACGCCCGCCACCGCAGACGACCGCGTAAGCGTGGGCCAACTCCCGGCGGGCCGCTACCTCGAGACCACCTATCACGGCCACCCAGACGGCTTACGTCAGGCGACCGCCGACCTGCTCGCCCATGCCGATGCGCAGGGTTTGAGTTTCGACAAAGCCGATTCACCGACGGGGGAGCGGTGGGCCGCGCGGCTGGAGTACTACTTAAGTGATCCGGACGACCAGCCGGACATGACTCAGTGGGACACCACCCTCTCGTTCAAGCTCGCAGACGGATCCTGACCGATCCCGTGGGCCGGCTTCGGCTCATGCGGTGGTGACCTTGGCCCGCCGGCCTTCGGCGGTGCCGGCCAGGAGAAGACCTGCTCGACAGATCGTCAGGTCCGAACCTGTCCCGCCAGTGCGGCCATGAAGTCACGCAAGGTGATCGACAGATCGGTGTCCTGCTCCGGAAGAGTGCACGCAGCCCGGTGAAACTGGGTAAGGCGAAGGACGGAATCGCGCACGTCAGCCTCGGGATCGGTGTAAGTTCCCGCCCATGACTGTTGGCGGCCACTTCTTGTCGCGTCTGGTAACCATGCTCGTAGCCGTGGTCGCATTGGTGATGGTCGGCGCGGTGCCGGCTGTCGCCGAGTCCAATTC
>Ga0126314_10002025_pt1 | contig 10028 bp, 10 predicted proteins | sample Plot105B_FD_92535 | JGI IMG/M metagenome (GOLD analysis project Ga0126314, IMG submission 92535) | Serpentine soil microbial communities from UC McLaughlin Reserve, CA, USA - Plot105B | ecosystem: Environmental > Terrestrial > Soil > Grasslands | place: USA: UC McLaughlin Reserve, Lake County... | reverse complement strand
TGCGGCCTCAAGTGCAGGAGCGGCAGCATATGATGCCTCATCTCGAGCTGCGTCAGCAGCGGTCCCAGCAGCCTCAGCAGCGGTCCCAGCAGCCTCAGCAGCAGCCAGCGCATCATCTGGAGCTGCATAGCAGCTAGTGGTAGTTCTTCTGCAGCGTAGCATCTGCAGTAGGGGTAAGCTGTGTTGCACTGTGTAGCACATTTGAGCAATACGTTTTAATGCTAATAACGGCAATAAAGTCTATATGAATTCTACTAAGCATACTTGGACATGTGCCACATGTGGCCAAGGTCTTACGAGAAGGAGCACTGCAGTCAGGCATAACAACAACCTTCACTCAGGAAGGGCAATGATTGTTAGGCCAAATGAGTATATTGTTGGAAGACTAAATGGCAAATTTTTAGAAAGTGACCATTTGTTATATAGACGCAATCATATAGGACAGAAGAATAGGTCATCTGTAAATAATAGGACAGAAGGGCCTAGAGCAGTAGGACGCAGCATAGCGCACGAAAAGATGTATGAGTATGCACAAGAGCAGCAGCCTATAGAATCTCATAGCGTTGATAAGCCTTCTCCCCAATTCAATGCTAATTTAAACTCATATAACGAATCAAATGACTTCAAACCTTCGAACTCCATGCAAAAGTCCTTAGAAAGATGGCTTAAAGTTAAAGAATTCGAAACGTTGGCTAAGAAACATTGCCCTGCACACGTTAAGCAAATGATGGTAATGGTTAATATGGCAGTCACTACTGGGGACGATGATTTTTTAGAGAAAAATCTAGCTACTTTACGCGATATAGATAGAAAGAATTAAGTCTTATTAATACTATAAAATTTGGTTTATAACAGTACATGCTATAAAGGTAGATTTAGGTTTTAAATGGATATTATTACCCTTAACACCCAAGGTTTATATTATGCGACAAGCTAAATCCTTTTGAAATCATAAATGGCAGATAGAACATCAAGTGATTATAACGTAGGCAAAGCTCAGTCACGAAATCAGGTACCAGATGTTTGTGAGACAGTTAAAGAAAACTTTCTAAGAACAATTGATGAAATCGCAAAGGTGCAGCCGCAATATTCACAATCAATTTCTAACTTGCAAATAGATTATATTCAAACTACAAAGAATATGATTCAAAATGCAACTTCCACCCAAAAGCAATTTACTTCCAGTTTGAATCTCCCTGGCGCTGCTCCTTATTCCGAACAATTAGCAAAACAATCAACAGAACTTACAAACAATACGATTAGAGCTGTAGGTATCAACAATCAGCTAGCAATAAATGCCTTAGATGCAGCAAGAGAAAACCTGAAGATATATAACCGCACAATTGAAGCTATAACAGAATTCAACATGAATATTGCAAAAGCATGGGAATCATTCTTCTCGGTTCAGCAGCAAAGCTTGTTTACTAAATAACAAGAATTTTTTTAATTTTCATGATTATGTTGGCTTGTAAGCACCGATGGCAATGGTAGCGTCATTTTAGTTTCATGCAATAACTGATAACTTGCTCTGAGATTCTGGTTAGCTGGTAGTGTTTATGTGGACTAGTGTCAAAAAAGCAATAACTTAACCTGAAAGAGATAACAAAATCATTATCGGTAATATTCCAATCATAAGGATATGAGATTTTGAATCCTAGCATTGGTTTTTCTACTGTCAAGAAATATTTTGCTTCTAGTGATGTTGTTGCTGTTGCTATTGGTTCTGATAGTCTATATTATCAACTAAAGCTAATAACAACAATAATAATGATTATACCATTTGCTGGAACCATGCAGCCTAAGATTCTAAATAGTGCCAAATAAATTGTGGGATATTACAAATAAAATGGCAATTAACACAAACGGCATCCATCAGGGCAGAAGTTTTAACCACCAAAAAAAAGTTCTAAATAATATTTTGCTAGTTAGAAGTGCATTTTCACCTATTTTCTTTCTCTAAATAAAATGTAAATGAATGCGAAAGGTATGCCAGCGATAATAAATCCCAGATAATCGAAATTCATTGACGGAAATCCAAGTTTTAAGCCCAGCTCTAATCCAAGATCTAAACCTAGATACAAGGTAATAGCAGCAGGCACTATACCAAATTTGATGAATCTGTGACTCCTTAGTTTAAACTTCTCCAGATCTCTGTATGGATATTGTAAGTGATGATAAACTACGGGCATTGCAAAGAGTGATACTGCGAGAGTAATGGCAAAAAGTGAGATCATTAGAACTATGCTGTCGAGAGGACCAAAACCTTTTGGTGTATTTAGAGAAATGTTAAGAAGAAAACCAAATAAGAACCCCGATACCGTAGTTAAGAGAGCACTCTCTCTTATTATGGAATTATAATCTCTAATAATGTCATCTTTTATGTCATTGTTTTCTCTCTCGTGTTCTTTCATATGCTGTTTGGCAACAGTATATATTTTTCTTCAAAAAGCTTAAAAGTGTTACAATCGTCTGCGGCCTTTCAGATTGCAAAAAAAAGATTTATTGACAATTGTTAATGTGTCTTATAATAATATAGTGATAATAATAATTATAACAACAACGATGCAAATACAAAATAAAAATGATTTGTTGCATCAAAGATAAACTGAGAGGATAGACTTGACCTTTATGATCATATTAGTAAAGAAGAATGATCACAGAAAGTAGAGAATAATGACAGCTGTAAATATTGCAAAATACCTCGAGCATCGGAGAACCTGCGGCTTATTGTATAAAGGAAGAATCTAGGGCTACTTTAATAAGAGTAATTGTTGACTTTATGAAATATTTCGAATTCGATTGATATAATCTTTATAGGTAGCAACTGATAGAACCTAGATGATTGACTGTGGCAGCTGTTTCTATAGATGACCTTATGACAGAAAAACTCAAGACAATTGAATCATCCAACACAGCACAAGAAGCATCTAAGAAAATGAGGGATCACAACATAAGTTCACTGGTAGTAGTTGATAACAAGAACAATAACAAACCTATTGGTATAGTGACGGAACGTGATTTAGTAAGAAAGGTATGTGTTAATGATGCAAGCAGCAGCAAAATGCTGATAAAAAATATAATGTCTTCTCCATTAGTTACTATTGATTCTAGATCTTCTGTTGAAGTTGCTGCTGATATCATGACTCAAAATAAAGTAAGGCATTTACTTGTTGTAGAAGAGAATGCTAATATTACTAATAGTGACGATGACGACTATAATATAGCCAGACCATTAGGTATAATCACACCCAGTGACTTTGTTGGCTATCTCAAAGAAAATTTGAATATAGATGACGTAAACGCCAAGATATTAGAATCATTAAAAGAGCAAGCAGGAGGTGAAGGAGAGCAAGCAGTAGAAGAACTAGAACAGCAAGGAGAACTGCAAGAACGTTCACAAATAGGGGGAGAGAAATATGAAAGTGAAAAACCAAGACAGGGCTAAATAATAATAAAGCTCATTTAGCGGCAAATATCTGTACATGCTGACACAGAACGGCTATGAATACCAAATTTTTTGTATCTGTAGCGTGTTATTCACAAGATATTGGAATTTACTTAGGCTAGAATGATTTGTAACCGTGTATTAACTATCTACACTTTAACGTAAAGCACGTACAAAACTGTACCGTATAATTATTGCTCCTATGGCGGTTACATCAATATCGTAAAACATAATCCATGCATAAAGAAGTATTCCCATAGTTATACGGGCCATATTGTCATGTCTAAAATTTCCCGGATACCATGCTATTGAAGGTGTGACGCAGGATGTAAATTGTATCTATCAGCACTATTGCGTTTAAGTAGTCTGTGATTATAATGCCCCTTAGAATATAGGAAATAAACAGAAGCAGTCCCATATAGTTTCCTTTAAAAGCAAAGTCTTACATAGATTAAGTAATGCTGTGTAGAGCTTGTGGAAATGAGATGATTCCGTTTGAATATTGCAGTCACTGTAATGAGTCCACCCAGTGGAAATGTAGTACCTGTTCTAAGGAAAGCGAAAAATCCATACATATGCATTATACTGAAGGAGAAAAATTCCTCAGAAAAGCCTCAGAAACTGCAGGAGCAGCTATGATAACCTTTGTTTCAGGCATGTCTTATCTTACTCTATTGGCATAGGTAGTTTTTTGATATATCATTTAGTCTATTGGACTTACAGGGATTAGATCTTATGCGAAGATGACATCTTGGGAATAACAATTCTATCGAATCATAAGAAATACTCAGATCGGTGGTCTCAAATTTTTAGTAGCAATATATTTTGTTGTAACACTTTTGTGGCATGTATAGCATAAAGTTCTAAGATTATCGGGATTATGAAAAAATTCTAATATTACATTAATTTTGTTCTCAAGTGTATCAAATTGATAGCCAAGTTGCTTATACAAAGATCTAGGTACGATATGATCGCATTCTAGTTTGTTAGATCGTGCAAACCTTCTTCTATATGTATAAGGAAATCTTCTTTTGCAAATCTGGCAGGAATAGTTATCACGCTTGAATATATCGGATCTTATACGATCCCAGTAGAAATTATGATAATACCAGTGTTCAAACTCTTTGTTGCATGTTTTAGAACAGTATTTTTTATATGGTAATTTTGGATAGCTGTTACAACTTGGATTCCTGCACAGCAGTTTTCCATTATCATCATATTTATCAAACTCTTGGATATATACTATAAATTTCTGGTTCTTAACTAATTTGTTAACCATAGAAAGTTTGCAACCTATCTTATGGTTTAATCACCTAAAAATTCTTTACTTTTTATTAATGTGGTTCTCATAATTTACTGTTTCATATATATGATTTGATATCTATCTGTATTTGCTGAAATATTGAAGTGTCTTTAGGTTAGTGTGACTTTATTACACTGAAAACTATTCTCAGTATCAATCGTTAGGATTGGTATTGGTGGCAGTATTATTATCTTCACTATATTGTGATGCGATCATCCTATCTATTTCTTGTTTTTCTCTAATATAATTTCCATATCTTTTATTCCAGGAACCAATTAATCGGTATTGGCTTATACCTACTATAAACCACACTAAAGAGATAATAATAATAACACCAAGCAGCATACTGAGAACAATTCCAAATTCATTCTCTGTTTCAAGAATCGCAAAGAATGACGGATGACGTAGTAAGAATACTGAGAGCCCTATTGCAATAGGAGCCATAATAATAGCAGAAATACTAACTCCTAAGAGTGTTTTTCTTATATGGAATATTTGTTCAATAAAGGTCTCGATTATACTCAATATATTGTATCGATTAGAAGTGGAAGTGGAAAGAGAAGAAGGAGACGTATTGGATTCTCGTTCTTTACTGTAATCGTTATTATTATTATTATTATCATCATCATCACTGTGTTCTAACATACTATTACGGTACACTCTTGTATTATTTCCTGTCATTTTGCCTTATATATGAAATGATTAACACAGTTAATGCAGGTTTATTAAGCAAATGCAAGAAACATATGCCAATTCTGCTACTTGATAATACAAATAATATTAGCTACCAGCATCACTCTTCATATCAAAGAGCTTCAATTCTGATAACAATAATGCGAAACTGACAAATAACTCCTAAAGAAGTTTGGTGCTTTGCTTGCAACTCTATAAAGATAACCTGTCTTCATGATTGTTGTCCAGAACACTGTACTATGTGCGATAGGATAAAAGCTATATTTTTGAGAACTAATGAAGTACAATGATAATTTTCGTCATTCGCTAAATGTAAAGAGTTACTAGACTTTCTGCTGCGAATAACCTATACAGAACAGTATGTATGGCTATCATCCGTCGAGAGAATAATAACAGTAGTATACATACGTATCCAACCATGAGATAGTAAATAGAAAAAGCTGTAATTTTTTATATATAGCCATATAAGCAATAGAAGGGTAAGATTATAGAATGAGCAATACTAATGCCTCGGAAGAAAATGTAGAATCCCCATCTTCTTACGGAAATGAAGCTTATAAACAACATAGAATACAAGAGAAAAAGAAACAGCGCAGACTAGAAGACGACCATTCTTCAGAACCAAATGACGTTAAATGGCCTGCTACATAATGCCGTGTCGTACTTTACAATATGCCTGAGCAGGAAATAAGTGATAATGCTCATGTTTATGTATTTCCATACTTCAAGTTCAATGGGTAAAATTTCGCCACTCAATTATTCTATAAGGATATGGAATAGCGTAAAGTAGAAATACATAAAGTTAGCGTATGAATAATTCATGGTTTACAAGTATATTGACATAGTCGGAACCTCAAACACAAACATTACTGATGCGGTTAACAATGCATTTCGTGAAGCTTCAAGGACAGTCAAGAATATAAAATGGGGAGAAATGGGTCGTGTAACATTTAGAGTAGAAGAAGGAGGGATGGTAGAATATCAAGCAGAAGTTAGAATTGGCTTTGAAGTTCAAAGAGATAAAGAACGGTAGTTACGATTATTTCACTATACTTGAATTATAGATACCGTATAGTATCTATTAAGATACAGCACTATTTGTTTATCCTGTGTTTATGGTAGCACCTTAGCCATATCTTTTTGAGCAGCCATTTTTAAATCTAAAACTTCCTATCTTTATTCAATCATTCTCTGTATCCATCAAATAGAATTTCCTCTGCAATATCGACGTGGACCATATTGCTACCAAAAAGTTCGAACGCCTTACAAGATAATAATAATAAATCTTCAACTATGTAATATTGATACAACTTTTCTAGTCTAATGCTATTGATGCCTGCATGCAAATATGGAGGATATCTTCAGGATATCTGCCATACTACTAATCTTGCGTCATTTCTTTGCCGGCAAAACTGTTTATCTAGTTAGATTCATCCTTGCAGATCCAATGTCGTTGTGAAGACTATTATATATATTCAGATAACTATTCGTGATATGTGGGAGAGGCCGGTAATACTAGAGCTTCGAGCTACTTTATTTTAACACTCATTGTTTTCCTCAATATCTCGAGGTATTCTCAATGCTGATATTTATGCATGCACTAACAGAATGTATGTCTCAATTTGGTTAAAAAAATATGGAAATCTTAGAGAAATATAACAGAAAAAGAGACTTTACAAGGACACCCGAACCAATAGGGAAAAATACTAAAGAAGATACTAAAAAAAGTAAGGAACTTAGATTTGTGGTGCAGAAACATGATGCAACAAGCCTGCATTACGATTTTAGATTAGAGACAAAAAAAGAAGGTGTATTGAAATCCTGGGCGGTGCCTAAAGGTGTTTCCCTAGATCCCAATGTAAAGAGGCTAGCAGTATTGACCGAAGATCACCCTTTAGGTTATTTGCTTTTTGAAGGGATAATCCCAGAAGGAAGTTATGGAGCAGGAACTGTGATCGTTTGGGATACAGGCAGATATACTTCAGAACAAGAAATTTCTGATCAGTTCAAAAATGGTAAAATTACCTTTACTTTGTATGGCCTGAAATTAAAAGGAAGATTTTCCTTATTAAAAACATCAAGAGAAAATCAATGGCTTTTAATTAAAGGGAATGATGAGTTTCAATCTAAAGATGATTTGACTATTATTCGACCTGAGTCAGTTGTAACTGGAAGAACTAATCAAGACTTGGAAACTGGTAAGAAAGATAATAATACAAAATTAGGCAATAAGAATAAGACCATTGCTAGAGAGACTAATAGAAAAGATACCATTGTTGATAATACTATTAATGATGACCATAACTACAAAAGGAAAGATAAATTTACAATACTTTCAAGAGAACTCAATCTAAAAGAAAAAGAACCTGGTGTTACAGCAGAATTCCCAATAAAAGTAAAGCCAATGCTGGCGACCGCTGTGGATGAACCCTTTAATGACAAAGACTGGGTTTTTGAAGTAAAATGGGATGGAGTACGATCTATTCTCTATTCAAATAAATCAAAAACCATATTTGAAATCAAATCCAGAAGCGACAAAACCCTTACACATCGTTATCCTGAATTAGTAGAGCCGCTAAAATCCGCAATAAAATGTCAAGAATCAATCATACTAGACGGGGAAATTGTGGTCCTAGATAAAAACGGCATGCCGAGTTTTCAAAATCATCAGAGGAGAATGAACGTGGATTATAAAACAGATATTGAAAACTTGTCTCACGAAATACCTGCCACATATTATATTTTTGATATTCTTTATTTGGATGGGAAAAACATGCAGAATTTAGACTTCCTTCAAAGAAGGAGTGTCCTTTCTAATGTTATTAATAAAAACAGCAAAGTACAAATTTCAGATTTCTTTGAAGAAAGAGGCAAAGAGATCTTTGATAGTATCAAATCGATGAATCTAGAAGGGGTAGTGGCAAAATCCAAGTCTAGCAGATATTTGCAAGGTACAAGATCAAGAGAATGGTTAAAAATTAAGACTATAAAAACTCAAGATTGTGTAGTAATAGGATATACAAAGGGAGAAGGAAACAGAGAAGGTTACTTTGGTTCTCTTCTCCTGGCAGTGTATGATGGTAACAAATTAAGGTTCGTTGGCCATAGCGGAAGTGGTTTTGACTTTTCCCAGCTTGACGAAGTATACGATAAACTTCAGCGAATTAAGATAGAAAAATGTCCTGTTGACTATATTCCATATACCAATCGAGATCCTGTTTGGATTGAACCCAAACTTGTAGCAGAGGTAAAGTTCAGTGACTGGACACATGAAAAGATTATGAGAGCTCCCATATTTCTTCGATTCAGGGAAGATAAAAAACCAGAAGAATGTATTCCTGAAGAAGAAAAGAGTACTGAAAAAGTGGTTTTAAACGATAATGAAAAGGCACAACGGAAAAAAGAACTATCCACTACATATGAAGTTTCTGAAATATCTTCATTTAACAGTGATAATACCACTGTAAGGTTACCTTGTACTTGCACTTCTTTTTCTCACCTTGATAAGGTATTCTGGGACAAAAGTGAAAACCATCCACAACTGACCAAAAAGGATTTACTTGAATACTATAACGAAATTAGTGAATATCTTCTTCCTTACCTTAAAGATCGACCATTGTCGTTGAGTAGGTATCCAGATGGGATAAGAGGGAAGCATTTTTATCACAAGAATTGGGATAAGGAAAAACCCCTTTTTGTACAAACACTAAAGCTATATTCCAAATCTAAAGGAGGTCTTGTTAACTATGTTATGTGCAATAATAAAGAGACTCTTCTTTGGCTAGCAAACCTTGGATGTATAGAGATGCATCCATGGTATAGTAGAGTTAATGATTTTGATTCTTGCAAAGAAAATGCTACTGATGAAGAAAAATGTGGATTGAACATGCCTGATTTTATAGTCTTTGATCTGGATCCTTATATTTACTCAGGCAGGGAGAAAAAAGGAGAAAAGGAACCGGAATACAATTTCAAAGGATTCAAGGCTACAGTTGATGTAGCATATGATATAAGAGATCTATTTAATGAATTAAGGATAAGATCCTACGTAAAGACATCTGGAAAAACAGGATTACATATCTTTGTCCCTGTTGTTTTATCATATACATATGATCAGACTAGACGATTTGCTGAAGTTATTGGGAAAATGCTAAGTGCAAGGTATCCTCAAAAAATAACGATGAACTGGCTCACAACTAAAAGAGTTGGAAAGGTTTTCTTTGACCATAATCAAAATGCGATGGGAAAAACAATAGCCTCTATCTTTTCTGCAAGGCCTACAACTTCAGCTACTATATCTATGCCTGTTGCGTGGGAAAAATTATCGAGCGTACTTCCAACAGATTTCAGCATCTTAAATGGTATTGATTTTATAAAGAGATCGGGTAACTCTTGGGTTGAAATATTGCAACAGAAGCAGGACATAGTCAAATTGCTTGAAGACGTATCGTAATTGGTAGCCAGTTAGCCTGTTTAGTTGATCTTGTAACACGTATAGAGATTTACATCATATAACACATACGCACGCATATTAAATTACATTCCTTTCAGTCTCTTAACTTCGCAATAATTGGTCTATCTTTATCT
>Ga0126314_10002021_pt1 | contig 10032 bp, 11 predicted proteins | sample Plot105B_FD_92535 | JGI IMG/M metagenome (GOLD analysis project Ga0126314, IMG submission 92535) | Serpentine soil microbial communities from UC McLaughlin Reserve, CA, USA - Plot105B | ecosystem: Environmental > Terrestrial > Soil > Grasslands | place: USA: UC McLaughlin Reserve, Lake County... | reverse complement strand
GAGTGCGCCCAACAGAGTCCGTTGCTGCCTCTGGCGGGTAGTGTGCAAGGAGTCCCATCCCGTTTAGTTGCCTTGCATCGCACGCCTACCCCCCACCCCCCTTGTCTGCGCTGGTCTGGTAGTCCTCCAGTAGGCTCCTGTAGTGTGCAGCCTCACGAGCATGGTGTTCGTGTCGGGTAAAGAAGACTTGCGAAAGATGGTGATGGTGGTGGTATCGCTCCTCATTACAGTGCTGGCGGTACTCTCGAGTACGTCTAGCCGTAGTTTCTGCCAAAGACTCTAGCCGGGGAGCACCGCCGATCTTTATTCCGTTGTCCTTGCACGCTTGCTGCGAACCATTGCTGATGTACGGGTCTTTACCGGGAGGTGCCAACCCCAACTTCTCCATAGCTACCTTGATCTGGCGGTCCTCTTCGGTGTTGCCAAGTTGGTAGTAGGTCTCGTGAAACTTTCTGCGCGTTTCTGTCAAACCCTAACATTTCCCTAGGGATCGGTAAGTAAGTAAGTCGGGATACCGGCCTTATCATGAACAGCAGGTCCGGGGGGGCGCCGGGTGAGCGAGGCCTCGACCACTCCAGAGCCGCTACCCCACACCATCTACCGTGGAACCGGCCCACCTCTAGGCTGTCAGCCCGGAGTACGAGGATCTCCGCCTCATCAGGACGGATCTCCTCCCCACAATGCAGGCAAGGGGTGCCGGCTTCCGCACCCCAGGGACCCACACTGTAGTCGGCTACAGCTTCACTCATCCTCGACCTCCTTGGCAGCGGAGTAGTCATACGCGACCTCGGTCTTCACCCTCACGGGGGCATCTGGCACGCCCAACACCTCCCGCATCGCGGACACCATGATCTCTTCTATGCGTTTGCCGGCGGCCTTACGTTGCGCGACGTCCACCTCGACTACGGTTTCGTCGTGGATAGCGTCCACGAGCAGCACGTTACCCAGGATCTCGTGGCGTGCCTGGTATATACGGGTGAGGGCGAGCTTCATGCCGTCACCGACCGTACCTTGGACCCGGTGGTTTATCCACTCCGGCAGGTAGACGTTGAGCCGGTCCTTGTAGCTCGGGGAGAGTGAGATCTTCCGGACGCGGCCGGCCTCGGTGACGACGCGATCCCCTCGAGTGGTCTTCTCGGCCTCCCGGTAGTGCCAGGCCTTGGTATCCTTCCACCTCTCGTCGTAGGCGGTGACAAGCTCCTGGGCCTCCTTCAGCGGTATATCGTCCTTCTTACTGATACTCTTGGCGCCTCGAAGGTAGAGACGTCCGAAGTTGACCGCTTTCACGGCACCACGGTCCTTACCGAGATCCTCGGCCATCTCGGTGTGCAGGTCTCGATCCGGATCTTTGAGGGCAGCTAGCATCTCCTCGTCGTTGCCAACGATGGCGGCCACCACGAGCTCGATCTGCCGGTAGTCGGCGATGCTGAGACACCGGCCCTCTGGGGCCTCGAGCGCGGCCCTGTGGTCCGACTTAGTAGCTGAGGGCATGTTCTGCAGGTTGGGGCTGCCGGACCCCAGACGGCCGGTACGGACAATCTGCTTGAAGTTACTCCGGACCCGACCGTCGATCACCATCTGGTGGTCGGGTATCTGGGTCTTGGTATACCCAAGCTCCGGTAGCTCTTCCGGAGTTTTGATCCACTTCAGACCATACGTCGATGCGTACTTCGCGGCGGCCTTACGCTTCTGATGGAGCTCGACGAACCGCTCTACAGTCTTAGACCCCTTGACCTTCTTTATAGAGTCGCCGGCCAGAGACGGACGTCCGGTCTTCTTGGTCTTACTCAGCTTACTGAGGTCGGCGTCCAGAGCCTCGAGGATCGTGAGCATCTGGGCGTCGGAGTTTAGGTTAAACCCGTACTTCGGGGCCTCCACGATCTCGAGCATCTGAGCCTCGGCGTCCGCGACTACCTTGGTGTACTCGTCAGCGAGGGCCTGCCACTTATCGGTGTTGATAGCGAACCCGTTAGACTCCATCCACACCAGGGCCGGCAGGAACTTGCCTTCGAGGTCGAGGGCGGCGTCTTGATCAATCTCCTCGCCCAGAGCCTTTGAGGTCTCCCGTATGATGCGCCGGTAATCGACGAGCATGGCATCCCATAACCTACGCAGCACCGCTGTATCCCGACGGGCGTACTCGACTTGCTCGTCGGAGAGCTCTTCGGTGAGCCAGTCGGAGACCTGCTCAGTCTTGGGTAACTCCTCGACGAGGTAATCCTCGACGAGCTCTCCGAGCTTCGCGCGCGGTACGGACTCGGGTACCTTCAGCTTACCGTCCTCCGGCCGGCGATCTCCGTCGGCGAAGTGGATCATACGCTTGAGGATGTAGGTGTCCTGCGTCGAGCCTTCGTGCTCATACCCGTACCGATGCCGGAGGACCCGGAGATCGAACTTCAGATTGTGCCCGAGAAGAGTCTTCTCACTGAGAGAGTACAAAAGATCCTTGACGACGTCGTCGGAGATCTTGGTGAGCTGCACGACGGCGGTCATCACCGTGGTCGAGATGCTAAGGACTCCCGGGGTGCACCTTACCGGGTCCAGACCCTTCTCTCGCGGCCCTGTCTCAACGTCTATAGCCACGGTATCCGCCTCGGCGAGGGAGCCGACGAGTTCTTCAAGATGCTCGTCGCTGGTTATCAGCCTGCGGGCCGGCGGTTCCTCGTTTACTGACTTACCACTTACTAGGGGTGTGGGAAGTAAGTAAACCTCAGCCCGGGGACCTTCGAGGACGTCTTTGTCCTCGTCGTCGGCGAGCACGTCGTCCACGACCGCCTCGGTCACCGGGCGCTCGTGCGGCCCGCCCGGGAGGGCGAACAGGGCGTAACCATCCACCTTCTGATCGAGTTTTATGACCTCGCCGGTTTTGCCCATAGCCGAAAGGTTGTTGTTTATGGTGGGCAGGGGAATCGCGGTGAGCTTATGTATCTCCGGCTTGGTCTTCGGGCCATCAGTCATGGTGGCCTTTATCTTGTCGGCCGCCGTGACCCTACCGCCGGTCTCGGCGTCACCCTCGTCCTCTGGCGGCGTCCAATCTTCAAAGGTGACCCTATCGTCACGGAACTTAACCCGCTGACCGAAGACAACGCCCTCGGCCCCGAGGTTCTTCTTGTGGGGGCGGAAGCGCAGGAGCATTCCGTCACCGTCCTGGTCCTTGGGCTTCTTCTCTACTTCGAGGACGAACCGGGAGTTGTTGACGTTATAGACCGATCCATAGGGCTTATCGAGGAGATACGGACGGTGGTGCACCACTAACGGCGTTGCGCCGTTCGCCCGCAGGGGGTTGGTGTACTTGTTGTAGAACTCGAGGACGTCCTCGGCGATGACGCTGTAGCCGGTGCCGGCCACCGCGTAGGCCAGGGAATCTATTACCACGAGCTCGATGCGCTCGCGCTTGGTAAGGGCGTGCAGGCGCTTAAAGGCCTCCACGGAGCCCATCTCCACACCGGAGATGTACTGTAGATTCCGCGGCACCCGTATACCGAGACCACAGCACACCTCTTCTACCCGGTTATGCTGCTCGTCCACGTCGAGCTCGAAGTCGGCGTAGACCACCTCACCGTGCCTTTCGATCGGGTAACCGAAGATCTCCCTGCGTCCCGAGGCGATGGAGACCGCTATCAGGAGGGCGATGTAACTCTTCGTCACCCCGCCGGCCCCGAAGAGCATGGTGATGTGCCGCGCGGGCATCAAGGTGCTCACTACGAACTCGCGCGGTTTGGGCTTACCAAGCTCTGCGAACCGGACGAACCCGAGGTCCTCTCCGCCGTCCTTCTCCTCTGGCGTAAACACGCGGGCCTGGGCCAGGAGCTTATCGAACTGCTCACGAGTGCCCCCGTAGTTGCGAATTCAGTCGCTTAGACCCTCCCTCTGACCGGTGACGGGCAAGTCGAGCAGGGGCACCCGCTTCGCCACCGGCAGCACCATGTTGGCGGCTTCGAGGACGTGGGCGCGGCCGGCAGCGTCGTTATCAGGGATGAACACTAAGTCCGCATTGACGAAGTGCGGTACGAGCTCGGAACTGAAGTTCTTCGCGCCCCCGGAGCTCGTCGTAAAGCAGTAACCTAGGTGACGCTCACCGTTGAGGGCGTCCTTCTCACCCTCGACGTTGATGACGAGGTCCCCTCGCGCAACCGCGCGCTGTACCCCCGGCAGGTTGAAGGGTACCTTCACGGGCCCAGGGCCGGGGAGATCCTCCCCACCCGCCGGGTCCGGGTGGTACTGGGGGAAATACTTATCGCCGGCGCCATCCTCTCGACGCAGCACCTTATATAAGAGGGTGCCGTCGGCGGCGGTGTACTCATAGACGGCGGTGGTGCGGACGGCGCCGCGACCCCGGTACTCGGTACTAAAGGCTCGCCACCCGAGCCCGAGCTTCTCCCGGATAGCCTCCTGGGCGTCCTCGCCGCAGACATCGCACCAGAATGTGAGTCGCTTATGCCCCTCTTCGGTATCGAAGATCCGGAACCTCAACGAGGGGTTGTGGTCGTCGTGGTTAGGACAGAGTGCGTTGAACGTACGCTCACTGACGCTATCTATGCCGTCGAGGCATTCGAGAACCTCAGTGAAGTTCTCTTCCATCAAAGTTAAGGCGGTTACCGCCGTGGATGACTCCGCGTGTTACCGTCCTTCGTATCCGGGGGCTCCCAGCTTGCGACGGCGGGGCCCCTTTCTCATTACTCCATTTCCTCTTACGCCAGTGCTTCGACTTTGCTTTCCAACCGCTCCCCTATCACTACGTGAACCGCGCGTGCCTCGGTAGCAATTCCCTTTAGCAATCGAAGATGCTGTGCTAGCTCGGCGCGGGATGCCTGTCCGCCGAGCTTTCGGGGGAGCATGGCCGGGTATTTTGAAAGCTTTTCGAGGCGACGGTTAAGCTCCCTGCCTCGGACCCACAGATCATCGTCGTCCATTGCTCGCGCCTCCTCGAGGAACCGCTCAAAATGTACGTCTAAAGGATCAGCCGGCGGATGCAGAATAGAAAGCGGGTCCACCTCCAACGCGTTCGCGATCTTAGACGCCGTGCCTATACGCATCTGCGTGCGGCCCTCTTCGCTGTCTATGATGGTCGTGAGACTTACCCCGGCTTCCCGAGATAACTTCTCACGCGTCCAAAGCTTTCGCTCGCGAAGCCGCTGTATAAGGCGGCCGCGGCGCTCCTGCTCGTCTTCTGTACCCATTCACGCTCCTTTCTTTGGGTTGCCCAAAGAGCAGTATAGCAAGAAATTCCCAAAGTTATGCTATGTAAACCTATAAAACCAAAATTAACTGTAGTAAACTATTACCAGTGACATAAACCCTATGGGAGGTGGTCGCTAGGACAGCAGGAACGGCGGTCCTGGAATGGAACGGCAAGTAAAGACCGAACGACAGGAGGATAATTGACTCCACGCTACACCGTAGAGGGTCCATCGGACCCCATCCCTCCCGGACTCTACGAGGGGGAGTTCAAGACCATTACCGAGAAGACGGCGTTCTTCAAGAACGTGGACACCGGCGAAGAGGAGCGTCGCACCTACTTTCAGTGGGGCTTTCAGGTCCGCAACGACGAGGAGTTCGGCGGCCGGTGGATCAATGCCAACGTTAGCGACTCCTTCGGGCCGAAGGCTAAGCAGCGCCAGTGGGTCGAGTCCATGCTCGGACGCACCCTTCAGCCCGGCGAGGAGTTTGAGGTCGAGGATCTTCTGGGTGGTATCTACCACCTCACCGTCCACCACAAGCAGAAGGGTGAGCGCACCTTCGCCGAGATTTCCTCGGTGAACAAGATTCGCTCTAGGCCGGGCAACAAGTCCGGGTCTTCTAAGAAGGCCAAGACGGCCGGGCCGACTGACGAAGAGGTCGAGGCGACCATGCCGGACTTCAGCGACCTCAGCATGGATAAGGACGATGGAGAACAGAAGTCGGCCTGATCCCGATAAGGGAGGTTGGGAGATGGTCTACACGACCGAGCACCCAGGCTATGTCGAAAACAGTGATGGGCAGCTCGTCTTCTTCTATGAGGTCCGCTACGAGAACGAGCTGCCCCCCGACTTACTTACTTACCAACCCCCTAGGGAGAAGTAAGTAAGTAACCCAGTAGAGGAGGGGGTGCCGCAAACACCCCCGCCTTCAAGATCTCCAGGAAGGAGACCAAGGACCATGTTGAGTGTACCGCGGATCGACGGGGAGTATACCCGTGAGGTCCGCGCCCTCGAGCTCTACGCCGGCCTCGGCCGGTTTATCCAGGAGACGTCCCCCGGGATCTTCTCTGTTCCCAGCCAGGATGGGCGCCGGACCTATGAGGTCCGTTACGGTGGCGAACTGAAGTCATGCTCCTGCGCCGATCAGCAGATCAGGAGAGGTAGCTGCGTCCACCTACTGGCCGTAGGCCTCCACCATGCAACCCGCCGACAGCGTCGTCGCCGGCGAAGCCACACTTTCGAGTGCAGCTCGTGCGCGAGCCGGCTACCCATCGTCCAGGCCGTGGTCGTCGGCGCCGAGGAGGCCTCGTGGACGGCCTTCTCCGAGGGGGTGATCGATCTAGGGTGCGGCGCCTCGAGGACCTGTTCGTCGCCCTCGTGCTCATCGTGGCGGTCACCACGATGGTCGCCGCGATCCACGTGACGGTGGTTGGCTCGTGACGATCGGCGACCTCTTTGGCGTACTCCTGCTGGCGACGATGTTGAGCGCCAGCCTGATCCTGAGCACCACGAGCTAGAGGAGGTGTTGATAGGACGGCTTAAAGAGGTTTTTGTGCCTACGGCCGGCGCCATCAACCAAGAACGGCTAACCACGCATCGGCGCCGGCCACCATTAGAACGGAGGAGAAGAATTGTACAGTGGGGACCTGTTGAACCAGGTAATCAAGAAGATAGAGACCCTAGAGGACAGGGTGGGCCAAACTGGACCCGACACCTACACTGCCGCCGATGTAGAGGAGCTGCTCTACTCCTTGCGTGAAGTCAGGATAGACGGGGAGCGGAAGGAGATCTTCTACGATGCGGACCGGGACGCGGTCGGCTACCTCAACTCACTCCGGGTTGGTCCCGTCGAGATCGCCGGCCCCCTGTACGACGATGGAGCCCTGGCGCAGGCTTGGCGGTTCTTCGAGACTGCTGAGGGACGCCACGAGGCCCGCCAGCTCCTTAACGAGGAGGAGGACTAGCGTGTCCCTACTGGACGAAGTGAAAACCGCTCGTACTCTCCAGAATCGCCGAAACCATAAGCTGACGTGGGCAGCATAAGAAACGTGCTGTGGGCCCCGGGCAACGGGGACGGTATGAACCTCGAGGAGGTCGCCCGTAATCCTAAGAATGCCAGAGAGGTTTTGGGTGCCGTCAAGACAAGGACCCTGGCGGGAGTAGCGGCGATGCTCTCCGAGGTCGCGGAGAATCTCTCCCGCACCGCCGAGATTCGTTTCGTAGGAGTTTCATGTCGGAGGAGTTAAAGAAGCGAACTCAAGACCCGCTTGCGCAACAGATCCGAGAGCTAGAGGACGCTAAGCGCATCCTCGAAGACGTTGAAGTCAAAGCACTCTCGGGGGTAGCCCTGGCACTGACCGAAGCGGCCAAAAGCTTGTCCCAAACGGCGAAGGACTTAGCCGACATGCGGGCGGCCGAGTGGATGACGGGGGAGCAAGCCGCAACCTACCTTGGGTGTGAGTCGGTTAAGGCGTTCGAGAAGACCGTCGCTAGGGAAGGCATACCTAGACATTACCTCTCGGCCCGCGCCCCCCGCTACAACCGGGCCGAGCTCGACACGTGGCTTATGAGACGCCAAGAAGGGCCTCATAGATAGCCATCCCAATTTAGGGGACCTTCTCTTTCGGCAAGGTCTCCTTAACTCCCTGAAATCCTCTATTTCACTCCTAATTTCGGTCAGATCGCAAGTCTACGGCGATAGCTGCAAACTGTTCCAAGGCAACCTCGAGGTCGTCGGCTATTTCCTCGGCTATAATGTCGGGGTCTTCAAGGTCTGCCGAAGCTTCTAGACTCTTGTTCCTGGTCCAGGAGAAGTCGAGGTTCGCCCCCTCACGAGCGAATACGCGGGCAACGGCGCCGCCGATCGAGCCGCTCCCTCCGTAGACTACGGCGTTCTTGTTCTCTAGCAACATTTCCTGGTTCTCTCATTGTCTGTGCTGCTGGTTAGCATGGTCTTGATTTGGGGTGTGCATGGGAACTTCTCAAGCGCTACTTGGAAACACGGGCTGAGTCATTCCGATGCCGCACGAGGAAATCTAGGGCGAGCGCGTCGAAAAGGCCCACTTTCGCTTCGATGAACTCGTGACCCGAGTCCGGGGCAATGGCTAGCTCAGCGTCGGGGAGTAAGCTAAACAGCTCGGCGGACTCTTCGGTACATACACCGTCGCGGTCGCCGACGAGGAGAAGCACCGGGTCGGTGACCGCGGCAAAGTCCTCGGATGTGTAGTGCAGGGGTGTCAACCACAGTGATGCGAGCTGCTTTACGTAAGTCTTCCAGTACTCCAGTCCGTACACGTGCCCGTGCGCCTCGCGCAGGTAGGCAACGAAGTCGGGTTGCTCCCGCTCCAGCTTCCCGGTATCCATCTCGTCGCCGTCGGTGACTCCCAAGAGTGCCCGGGCATCCTCAAGGTACGCTTCGGAAAACCTGAACTGCGTGCCGCCCAGGACCAGGGCTCTGGCCAACCCGGAGTAGCGCATCCCGAGCTCGAGGGCGATCTGCCCCCCGTCGCTGTAGCCCAAAACGAGCGGCCTTCGCAAACCCAGCGCGCCGACCAGGGCGGCCACGTCGTCCGCCATCGCACGGTAGCCGAGTTCGCCCGTCGGGTTGTCGGTTCTGCCATGACCGCGGCTGTCGGGGGCGAAAACCCGAAAGTGCTCGGTGAAGGCCGGAAGGTGCGATGCCCAGGACCGAGAGGTGGCGGTGCCGCCGTGAAGGAGCAAAAGCGGCTCACCCTCGCCGTAGACTTCATAATAGACCCTGAGCCCGTTGGCCTCGATGTACGTTTCCGCGGGTGTCATCAGCGCTCGCTCCTCTCGGCGGATTGATGTTGTCTGTGCTGCTGGTTGGCCGGGTCTAAGTCTGGTGTTTGCATGGGCATCTCCTTGGCACGGTTTCTCCTCTCGAGACGGCAAGCACGGCTAGCGTTAGCTGTCGGCGACCACCCTCGTGACAATCCCGGAGACTTTCTCGGCGGTTTCGAAGTTGGGGGTGAGCCAGTTCTTGGTCAGCGCAAACGTAGTCCCGGTCGCGGTGTCCGCGTACGCGTGGCTGCCACCGATGCCTCCCACCCCGAAGATGTGCTGCGTCTCGTGCGCGTTCGACATGAATTGGCCAATAACATAGCCCAGTCCCCACGAAGTCGGGAAGCCGAAGATGTGATCGGTGCCGCTCATCGTCACTGCCGATACTTCGCGGAGCCGTTCGGACGAGATCAGGCGTATGCCGTCCACCTCGCCTAACAGCGCAGCGTACATGCGCGCCACGGCGCGGGCGGTCACGGTGCCCCCCGCCAGGATGTTGGCACTAAGCACCTCAGCGCGGTTGGCATCCGCCGCTGAGAGATCTGGCCCCAGCTTGAAGATCGGCGAGTCCTCGGGCAGCTCGCCAAACATCTCCTCACTGCCCGGAGCGTCCTCCAACCGAGCGACCTGGCGCTGCTCGGCGGCCGGAACCGCGAAGAAGAGCTCGCCTTGGACGCCCAGCGGCTCCGCCACTTCCTCCCGCAGTGCCTGGGGGATCGGTTTGCCGCTAGCCCGGCGGATGATTTCGCCGACGATGTACCCCCACGTAATCGCGTGGTAGCCGATCCTGGTGCCAGGTTCCCACCACGGCTCTGAGTCGGCGATGATGGCGCACATCTTCTCCCAGTCGCACAGATCATCCACTGTAAGACCGGGCGGCAAGCCCGGCACCCCGACCGACTGGCTCAGAGCGTGCCGCACGGTCGCCTTGTCCTTACCGTGGGCGCCGAACTCCGGCCACAGCTCGACGATCCTCGTATCGTAGTCGAGGACACCGCGCTCGGCGAGCACGTGGACCACGGTCGAAGCCACTCCCTTACCGATCGAGTAG
>Ga0126314_10002018_pt1 | contig 10034 bp, 8 predicted proteins | sample Plot105B_FD_92535 | JGI IMG/M metagenome (GOLD analysis project Ga0126314, IMG submission 92535) | Serpentine soil microbial communities from UC McLaughlin Reserve, CA, USA - Plot105B | ecosystem: Environmental > Terrestrial > Soil > Grasslands | place: USA: UC McLaughlin Reserve, Lake County... | reverse complement strand
GGGCAATGGCTCGAGCGGTCGGTCCGCTCGAGGAGGTCCATTCTCACATCGGAGCGGGGGATGTACTGAACCGGCGGGAGCGCGCCCTCCTGGAGGGTCAGGGCTTTCGTGGTTTCCGCCACGATGAACCCGCCAAGCACGACCCGGATCCGGTGCGGGTTCTCGGAGATCGTGATCGGGTGATCGGGGCCGGGCTCTCTCATGACGGGTCTCCAGGGGCGGGGACGAAGCCGCCGAACAACGGGCGATCCGGTGCGAAATCTCCGGACGGCGGCCGGGGCCAGGCTCTTTCGCGGCGAGTCTCCAAGGCATCGAAAAGGATAGTGCGGAACGCCCCGGTTCCCAAGGGTATGTCACTCCTTCGGCAACGCCTCGCCTTCCGCGACGCCGAGCGCGTCGGCCAGGCGCATGCGGGCCGAACCCGGACGCAAGGGCTTCTGCTGACTCGCGTGGGGTGCCCAACCGGACAGCCAGATGAGTTCGAAGGTCGCCGGGATCCGCCCGTCGGCATCGGCGAACCGCTCCGCATAGAGGCTTGCCGCGCGCCAGAGCATCGTCCGCTTCAGCGGTGTGCGGCGGCGGTCGTGAAGGGCATTGGTGAGCCCCATTGCGCGCAGGTCGCGCATGAGCGCGAACGGGTCTGCGTAGCGAACCCGCACCGGCTCGCTGTCGGCCACGGGCAGGGCGAAGGCCGCCCGCTGGAGCAGACCGCCGAGCTCCCGTACATCCGCGAACGGCGCTACCCGCGGGCTCGCGCCGCCTTCCACCTCCGCCTCGGCCTGCGTAAAGGCCTGTCGGAGTTCCGTAAGCGTGGAGCCGCCGAGGAGACAGCCGACGAAGAGCCCATCAGGCTTGAGCGCGCGGCGAATCTGGACCAGGGCGCCCGGAAGGTCGTTGACGCATTGCAGCGCCAGGAGCGACACCGCAAGGTCGAAGCGCTCGTCCGCGAAGGGCAGGCGCTCCTCGTCCCCGAGCACCGCGCCGGGCTCCGGCACCGGCGAGAGGCGAACGGTTCTTTGCGCCCTGCCCGCCAGGGCTTCGGCCGCCGCCTTCGTCGGGGTGCCGACATCGAGCGCCAGCGGAAAGCTCCGCAGCACCGGGTCGAGGCGCTCCGCGAGATCCTGCGCGGCCCGGGCGAGGAGGAAGTCCGCGTAACCGCTGTCCAACGCGCGCGCAAGCCGGCAGCGGACGAGGGAACGGTCGAAGACGAGGGGGGTGTCCATGGAACGCACCATATGGCGTTCCGGCCGAGCGGGGCCAAGGCCCTTCCGCCAGCCGTGCTTCATTGTTACGCTCGCTCCATGAGCGTGAGCGAGAGGCCCCGGCCGAGCCAGGCCATGGACATCCTTCGGCGGGCGGCCCAGTCCCTGATCGGTGTCGTTTATCCGCCGACCTGCATCGCTTGCCAGGCCGCAACGGGAGACGCCCATGCGCTCTGCGCTGCCTGCTGGTCGAGCCTGCGCCTCATCGAGCGGCCCTACTGCGAGCGCCTCGGGACGCCCTTCCCTGTCGACTGGGGGCAGCCGCTCCTGTCGCCCGCTGCTGTATCTGACCCCCCGGTCTTCCAGCGTGCCCGCGCGGTCACCCTGTACGACGGCACCGCGCGGGCCCTGGTGCACCGGCTTAAATTCGGCGACCGGTTGGAGCTCGCTCGCGCTCTCGGCGCCATGATGGCGCGTGCGGGGGCCGAGCTCGTGGCGCAAGCCGACGTCATCGTCCCGGTGCCCCTCCATCCGTGGCGGCTCTGGCGGCGACGGTTCAACCAGGCGATGGCCCTCGCGGTTGTCGTCTCGCGCGCGAGCGGTCTGCCCTGCGATCCGTTTCTGCTTGGCCGGGTGAAGCGCACCCGCAGCCAAATCGGCCTGACCAAAGCGCAGCGGCAGGAAAATCTGCAGGGAGCCTTCCGGGTCCCGGTGGGGGCGAAGGCGCGCTTGAAGGGCCGCCGCGTGCTTCTCGTCGACGATGTGCTCACCACAGGCTCGACGGCGAATGCCGCATCCCGGGCGCTCCTGCGCGGGGGCGCGCTCAGCGTCGACGTCCTCGCCTTCGCGCGGGTCGCGCAGGAGGTGTGACCGGCTTCGAGGTGTTCCTATATGATGGCATCGACACCCTTTCTCCTTTAGGAGCCCCATGGCCCCGATCACGATCTATACCCGGAGCTGGTGCTTCTATTGCACGGCCGCCAAGAAACTGCTCAGCCAAAAGGGTGCTGCCTTCACGGAAATCGACATCGAGTCGAAGGCAGGGGCCCGGCAGGAGATGATCCAGAAGGCGGGCGGGAGGACTTCGGTGCCCCAGATCTTCATCGGGGAGCGGCACGTAGGCGGCTGCGACGATCTCTATGCCCTGGACGACCAGGGCCAGCTCGACACGCTGTTGCGGGTCTAGAGGGGACGATCCTGGGCAAGCACGTGACCACATCCGCGACCATGACCCGCTTCGCGGTCCGCCGGCCACGGTCGCTGTTGCGGCCGTGCACCCTACCTGTTCCTAGACCAGCCGGAACCAGCACGGGACGATCGCCATGACCTCGACCCGCTTCATCGCCGCCTGCGTGCAGATGCGCTCCGGTCGCGACCCCCTGAAGAACCGCGACGATGCGGTGGCCCTCGTGCGGGAGGCTGCGGACCGCGGAGCCCACCTGGCCCAGACTCCGGAAATGACCTCTCTCGTCGAGCGGCAGCGCGCAGCGCTCTTCGAGAAGATCCGCTCCGAGGAGTCCGACCCGACTCTCGCGGCCTTGCGCGAGGTTGCCCGCGAGCGGGGCATCGTGGTGCAGATCGGCTCGATCGCGGTCAGAGCCGGCGACAAAATCGCCAACCGCGCCTTCCTGATCGATGCCGCCGGCGAGATCGTCGCCTCGTACGACAAGATCCACCTCTTCGACGTGGATCTCCCGAGCGGCGAGAGCTGGCGCGAATCGGCAACCTATGCGGGGGGCGAGCGTGCAGTCCTGGCCGAAACGCCCTGGGGCCTGATCGGCCTCACGATCTGCTACGATGTGCGCTTTCCCGCCCTCTACCGCGCACTCGCCGAGAGTGGGGCCGCGTTCCTCTCCGCCCCGGCGTGCTTCACGAAGCAGACCGGCGAGGCGCATTGGCAGGTCCTCCACCGGGCGCGCGCGATCGAAACCGGCTCCTTCATGATCTCCGCCGCCCAGGGCGGACGCCACGAGGACGGCCGCGAGACGTTCGGGCACTCCCTGATCGTGGATCCCTGGGGCCGCGTGCTGGCCGAAGCCGGCACGGAGCCTGGCGTGATCCTGGCGGAGATCGATACGAGCCTCGTCGCGGACGCCCGTATGCGGATCCCGACCCTCGAGCACGGCCGCCCGTTCCGGGTGGAGGTCGCGGCCTCGCGCTCAAAGGTGCGAGTGGATGCGGCCTGAGCCGGTCCGCTCCGCGCTACCGCGAACGTGGCTGATATCGCGCCGTTCGGGATGCTCCAGCTTAGTGGCCTCTGGGGGCACACCGCTTCCCCTCCCAGGGACTGCGGGTGCGGCCCGCGAAACCTGCGACGGCGTAAACTCTTTTCAAATCGTAGCCGTGCTCCCATCTGAGCGCCATGATCAAGTATGCGTTGGCCTGCGAGCAGGCCCATGAGTTCGAGAGCTGGTTTCCGTCGAGCGAGGCTTATGCCGAGCAACGTCAGCGCGGTTTCGTGACCTGCCCTGTCTGCAACTCGCCGAAGGTCGATAAGCAGATCATGGCGCCGCGGGTCGCCCGAACGGACCGGGAGCGGGTTCCAGCCGTACCCGCCGCACCCCAGCCCATGGCAATCCTCTCCGAAAAGGAGCGCGAGCTGCGCGCCATGCTGCGGGCCATGCGCGAGCACGTCACGAAGAACGCTGAGGACGTGGGGGAGCGTTTTCCCGATGAGGCGCGCAAGATGCACTACGGCGAGGTCGAGCACCGGTCGATCTACGGTGAGGCGAGCCCAGCCGAGGCACGCGCTCTGATCGAGGAAGGGATCGAGGTTCATCCCCTGCCCCTGGTTCCCGACGACCGCAATTGAGCTGTGGCGGTCTGGTTCACGAGCGATACGCATTTCGGCGACCCGCGGGTGCTGCGCATCGACAAGCGGCTCTTCGGGAGCGTTGCCGAGCACGACGCGGCATTGGTCGCGCTCTGGAATCAGAGCGTTGCGCCGGACGACGAAATCTGGCACCTGGGCGACTTCGCCCTTCAAGTGCGGGACGAGCGGATCGACCAGCTGCTCGCGTCGCTCAACGGCCGCAAGCACCTCGTGACCGGCAACGATGACGGCCCCGCGACCCTGGCCGCGTCCGGCTGGGCGAGCGTTCAGGCCTACGCCGAGCTCCAGCTCGACGGTACGGCTCTCGTCATGTGCCACTACGCCTTCCGAACCTGGAAGAACATGGGTCGTGGCTGGATCGACCTGCATGGCCACTCCCACGGGCGGTTGAAGCCCCAGACCCGCCAATACGACGTCGGGGTTGATGTCTGGGAGTACCGACCCGTAATGCTGCAGACGATTCTGGGGCGGCGACGCAGAGCGACATCGGCCGTTTGATCCAGCTCACCCCGGCCCTAGACCTGTTTCCCGGCCCTGCGCGCATGGCTGGAAAATGAGGCCGCCGGCGGGCTGATCCTGATGGCGGTCGCGCTCGTAGCCCTCATGATCGCGAACTCACCCATCGCGCCCGCCTACTTCGCCGCCCTGAACACGCATGTCTTCGGCCTGAGCGTCCTACATTGGGTCAACGATGCCCTCATGGCGGTGTTCTTCCTGCTCGTGGGTCTCGAGATCAAGCGCGAGATGCTCGACGGGCAGCTCTCGACCTGGCCGCGGCGGGCCCTGCCCGGGATCGCCGCCGTCGGAGGGATGATCGTCCCTGCCGTGATTTACGTCGCGGTCAATTGGAGCACGCCCGAAACGCTGCGAGGATGGGCGATCCCGGCTGCGACCGACATCGCATTCGCGCTCGGCGTCCTCGCTCTCCTGGGCTCGCGCGTGCCGGTCTCGCTCAAAGTCTTTCTAACCGCGCTGGCCATTCTCGACGATCTCGGGGCCGTCGTCATCATCGCGGCTTTCTACACGAGCGACCTGTCGTTCCTGATGCTCGGGTGCGCCGTCCTGACACTGGCGCTTTTGGCAGGGATGAACGCCGCCGGCGTGACCCGACTCGCCCCGTACCTTTTGCTCGGCGTGGCGCTCTGGTTCTTCCTCCTCCATTCGGGAGTGCACGCCACGCTCGCCGGGGTCGCACTTGCGCTGACCGTCCCGCTCCGGCGGACCCCCGGCCACCCGGAGGCCGCCGATTCCCCGCTCCACATTCTGGAGCATGCCGTCCAACCCTGGGTGGCTTTCCTCATCGTCCCGGTTTTCGGCTTCGCCAACGCGGGCGTAGCCCTGGGCGGGCTGTCGCCGGAGGTGATTTTCGGCCCGGTCCCTCTCGGGATCGCCCTCGGCTTGTTCGCGGGGAAGCAGATCGGCGTTTATGCCTTCTCGGCGGCGGCCATCCGTCTCAACCTCGCCGACTTGCCGGCCAACGCCACGCGGCTGCAATGCTACGGCGTGGCGCTGCTGTGCGGGATCGGTTTCACGATGTCCCTTTTCATCGGCGCGCTCGCGTTTCCGGCGGCGCCGCAGCTCGCCGATGCCGCGAAGATCGGCGTGCTCGCGGGCTCGGTGCTCTCGGCCATCGCGGGTCTCGTGGTCCTGCGTTTCGGATCGCCGGACGACCGACCGCTGGCGTAGAAATGGTAGGGATGCGCGCCGCCCCGGCTGAGGTCACCCGCGCCTTGCAAGCGCCATGTAGTTGACCGCCGTGTCCCTGGAGAGGCTCCATTGGTCGCGCAGCGGGTTGTAGACGACCCCGCGAAGGTCAGCGATCGCGAGGCCTGCGGCCTCGACGGCCGCGCCGAGCTCGTCGGGGGTGACGAATTTCTCCCACTGATGGGTGCCCCTCGGGAGCCACCCGAGCACGTACTCCGCGCCGACGATCGCGAGCGCGAAGGCCCGCAGGGTCCGGTTGATGGTGGCCATTACGAGAATTCCGCCGGGCCCGACCGCCGCTGCGCAGGCTCGCACGAACGCCGACACGTCCGTGACGTGCTCCACGACCTCCATGGCGAGCACCACGTCGAACCGCTCGCCTCTCGCGGCCACCGCCTCGACAGGCTCGCCGCGATAGTCGACGCTCACGCCGGAGCGCTCCCCGTGGAGCTTCGCGACCGCAACGTTGGTCGGGGCCGGATCGAGGCCCGTGACCGTCGCGCCCAGCCGGGCGAGCGGCTCCGAGAGCATGCCGCCTCCGCAGCCCACGTCGAGGACGCTCAGGCCCTCCAGAGGGCGCGTCGCCTTCGGGTCGCGACCGAACCGCCGGCAGGTCTCGTCGCGAATATAGGCGAGTCGCAAAGGGTTGAGCCTGTGCAAGGCCCGCATGGGACCCTTCGGATCCCACCAGGTCTCTGCGATGCGTTCGAACCGGGCCACCTCGGCAGGGTCGATCGTGGATGCGCCGTCCGTCATGCCGGTGTTCCTCGCTCGGTGTCCTAGCTCGCGTTGACAGGGCGGACCCCCGCCGTCATGTATACGCGCCCTTTCCGCTCTGCGAAGCCTCTCTTCCCAGATCCTGAACCATGCCGCGTCTCGTGATGAAGTTCGGCGGTACGTCCGTCGCTACGGTGGACCGCATCCGCAACGTGGCGCGTCACGTCAAGCGCGAGGTTGCGGCCGGCTACGACGTGGCCGTGGTGGTGTCCGCCATGGCGGGCAAGACCAACGAGCTCGTGGGCTGGGTCAAGGACGCGTCGGCGTTCTATGATTCGCGGGAGTACGACGCGGTGGTCGCGTCCGGGGAGCAGGTGACTTCGGGCCTGCTCGCGATCGCCCTGCAGGAGATGGGCTTGCCCGCGCGCTCCTGGCAAGGCTGGCAGATCCCGATCATGACCTCTGATGCGCACGGCTCCGCCCGCATCTCGGCGATCGACGGAACTGCCATTCTCGCGAGCTTCGCGGAACGCCGGGAAGTCGCGGTCGTCTCAGGTTTCCAGGGCATCCACGAGCCGACCCGGCGGATCACCACGCTGGGGCGGGGCGGCTCGGACACGAGCGCCGTCGCGCTCGCCGCGGCGGTCCAGGCGGAGCGCTGCGACATCTACACCGACGTGGACGGCGTCTACACCACCGACCCCCGCATCGTCGCCAAAGCACGCCGGCTGGACCGGGTCTCGTACGAGGAGATGCTCGAAATGGCCTCTCTCGGCGCCAAGGTGCTCCAGGTCCGGTCGGTGGAGCTCGCCATGGTGCACGGCGTCCCGACCTACGTGCGCTCCTCCTTCGACGATCCCGCCGACCCCCAGCTCGGCACCCTCATCTGCGACGAGGACGACATCATGGAACAGCAGATCGTCACCGGCATCGCGTATTCGAAGGACGAATCCCAAATCACCCTGCGCAACGTCGCGGACAAGCCGGGCGTGGCGGCATCGATCTTCGTGCCGCTCGCCGACGCCAACATCAACGTGGACATGATCATCCAGGTGGTCTCGGACAACAACACCACCACCGACATCACCTTCACGGTCCCGGCAGCCGAATACGAGCGCGCCTGCAGGGTGCTGAACGAGCACCGGAGCGAGATCCAGTTCGACGATCTCCAGGGCGCCACGGACGTCGTGAAGGTCTCGGCGATCGGCGTTGGGATGAGAAGCCATGCGGGCGTCGCCGCTAAGGCCTTCAAGGCGCTGGCGGAGCGGGGCATCAACATCCGCGCCATCACGACCTCGGAGATCAAGTTCTCCGTCCTGATCGACTCCGCCTATACGGAACTCGCCGTGCGCACGCTCCACTCGCTCTACGGCCTCGACCGCACCTGAGCGGGAGGGCGCATGTCCTGAGCGGGGAGATCGCCGACCTGAACCGGCCGGCACCCAGCGGGGTGGTTTCGATCCGAGGCGGGGGTGATCCGCCGCACCTTGGAGGGCCGCACAATCTCGCGGCGCGCGGGTGATCCGACGTTTTGGTGCTTGCCCGGCGGGTGAGCCGCTCGCTATACGGCCATGGCAGGCCCCACGGGGCGACACTACGCCATCGCTACGCTACTTTGTAGGAGCCGGCCGCTTCATGGGCCGGCCCAGGACGGGAACCAAGGCTCATGCCAGCCGCTCTCGGCGGTCCGCGCGTCCTTCTGCGCCGCCTGCGCGAGATCATGGCGGAGCCGGTCAGCGCCCAGGATCGCCTCGACAAGATCGTCATCCTGATTGCCGCCAACATGGTGGCGGAGGTCTGCTCCGTCTACGTGATGCGCGGCGACGGCACGCTCGAGCTGTTCGCGACCGAGGGACTGAATCGGGAGGCGGTCCACCTCACCACCATGCGCGCGGGCGAGGGCCTTGTCGGCCTGATCGCCTCCACGGCCGAGCCGCTCTACCTCTCCGACGCTCAGTCGCACCCCGCCTTCTCCTACAAGCCGGAGACCGGCGAGGAGATCTACCACGCCTTCCTGGGCGTGCCGCTGCTGCGGGCCGGCAACACGATGGGCGTCCTCGTGGTGCAGAACCGGACGTACCGGGTCTATGCCGAGGAGGAGGTCGAGGCACTCCAGACGACCGCGATGGTGCTCGCGGAAATGCTCGCCTCAGGCGAGCTCCAGGGACTCGCGCCGGCCGACACCGAAACCGCGTTGCGCCGCCCCTTGCATCAGCGCGGGGTCTCGCTTGCCGATGGCGTCGGCCTCGGCCACGTGGTGCTCCACGAGCCCAGGGTGGTGGTCAAGAATCTGATTGCAGAGAATGTCGACGCCGAGCTCAAGCGCCTGGAGACCGCGATCCAGGATGTGCGCGCTTCGATCGACGAGCTGATCGAGCGTGGGGATGTGGCCCATCACGGCGAGCACCGGGACGTGCTCGAGACCTTCCGAATGTTCGCCCACGACCAGGGCTGGCTGCGGCGGATGCGGGAGGCGGTGCTCTCGGGCCTCACCGCGGAAGCGGCGGTTGAGCGGGTGCAATCGGATAACCGGGCGCGGATGCTGCGCCAGACGGATCCCTATCTCCGGGACCGCCTCCACGACCTCGACGACCTCGCGAACCGACTTCTCCACCGGCTCGTGGGACGCAATTTCGTGGTCGAGCGCGCCTCGCTGCCCGACAACGCGATCATCGTCGCGCGTTCGATGGGCCCCGCCGCGCTGCTGGACTATGACCGCTCCCGTTTGCGCGGGCTCGTGCTCGAGGAGAGCGGACCGACCAGCCACATCGCCATCGTGGCCCGCGCGCTCGGGATCCCGGCGGTGGGCGAGGTCGGAAACGCCACGTCCCTCGTCGAGCCCGGCGACGCCATCATTGTCGACGGCGGGGCGGGGGAGGTTCAGATCCGCCCCCGGCCGGACGTGGAGGCCGCCTATGCCGAGAAGGCGCGCCTGCGCGCCCGGCGCATGGAGCAGTACCGCCGGCTCAGGGACGTTCCGGCCGTCACTAAGGACGGGGTCGAGATCACGCTTCAGCTGAACGCCGGGCTCCTGGTCGACCTGCCCCACCTGGAGGAGACCGGGGCCTCGGGCGTCGGCCTGTTCCGCACCGAGCTGCAGTTCATGGTGGCCGAGCGCATGCCGACCGCAGGCGAGCAGCAGGCCCTCTACAGAGCCGTGTTCGGAGCGGCGGGCGAGATGCCCGTCACCTTCCGCACCCTGGATATCGGGGGCGACAAGGTCCTCCCTTACATGCAGGCTATCGAGGAGGAGAACCCGGCACTCGGATGGCGCGCGATTCGGATCGGGCTCGACCGGCCGGGTCTGCTCCGCACGCAGATCCGCGCGCTCCTCAAGGCCGCCGCCGGCCGCCGCCTGAAGATCATGTTCCCCATGGTGGCGACCTGCGACGAGTTCGTCCGCGCCAAGGCGGTCGTCGACCGCGAAACAGCCTACCTGACCCGGCACGGCCACAGCCTTCCCTCGGATCTCCAACTCGGGGTCATGCTGGAGGTACCCTCCCTCCTGTTCCAGCTGGACGAGATCTGCACGATCGCCGATTTCATCTCCATCGGCTCGAACGACCTGATGCAGTTCC